>LSQX01232563.1_pt1 | contig 12891 bp, 10 predicted proteins | sample 654561 | NCBI WGS metagenome assembly LSQX01 (sample SAMN04489861, study PRJNA283612) | anaerobic digester metagenome | isolation source: 4 biogas reactors fed with cattle manure at either 37C or 55C with and... | place: Denmark: Kongens Lyngby | collected 2014 | reverse complement strand
TTTTACCGCTGCCGGTTCCGCCGGAGACGAGAATGTTAACGCGTGCGCGCACACAGGACTTTAAAAATCTGGCCATCTCCCTGCTCATGGTCCCGAAGGTGATTAAATCCTCCGAAGTAAAAGGGTCCGCAGCAAATTTACGGATCGTCAAAGTCGGGCCCTTTACCGCAAGGGGAGATATGACGGCGTTCACCCGGGAACCGTCCGGCAGCCGTGCGTCGACCATGGGTGAGCTTTCATCGATACGCCTTCCCAGCGGTGCAACAATCCGCTCTATGATCTTGATCACCGCGCTATCATTGGTGAACCGCTTGTCTGTTAGAATCAGCTGTCCCCGACGTTCGACATAGACTTGATCACAGCCGTTGACCATGATTTCTGTAATTTCAGGGTCCCTCAGCAGTACCTCCAGATGGCCTAGGCCGAGAATCTCATCGACCATCTCCTGCCGAAAAGCCTGCTGGTCCTGTTCCGACCACCTATTCCCTACCTTCTCGGCAAGGACATCGTCAATGACCTTTATCACCTGGGCTTCGAGATGTGCCCTGGCTACCCCCCGCCCATTTCCTCGGCTGAGCTCTTGCGGTCCCACCTGTTCAATTACCCGTTGGTGCACCAGGGCCTGGAGCTCTTGCCGAAACTCCTTGCCCCTAAGGTCCTCATCGGTCGTTGGGAGCCCTTTGGCTTCAGTTTTGTCAGAACCGACGATGATGGGAAGAATCCGCCTTGCTACAGATCCCTTCTCCATTGAATCAGTGCCCAAAAGCTCTTCTACAATAGGCATAATCCCCTTTGCTAGTCTCGGAGGCATCTGAGTGCCACTACCACTTAGGCTAAAGTAACGCTGCGATATTTCAGGCAGCATGTAGTCAAAGGGCTGTCCCACCACCTTTTCCATCTCCGATATATTGAGCAGCTCCCTGCCGGTAAACCGGTTTAGGATCAGCCTGGTTCGACTTCCATAGCCCAGTAGGCGAAGGAGTCTAACTAATTCCCCTAAGTTCCTAAGGGCGGCTGTGTCGGGGGTTACCATACTGTAGATTCTATGGCTGATTGGCAGGACAGCCAACACCCGACTATCAAAGCTGGTGGCAAGATCGATGAGGACAAAATCATAACGGTAACGCAAGAGGTGGACAGTCTTTTCCACATGCCCTTCCTTGATGCGCTGCCATCGGTCGGGACTGCGAGGAGCAGCCAAGAGCCGCAGTCCGTTTTCATGGGGCAAAAGATAGCTTTCCAAGGTCCTGGGATCTATGGTGTCCATGGCTGGGACCAAGTCAGAGAAGTTCGGATCAGGGTCCAAATCCAGCCAGGCTGCTAGATCGCTTCCCAGACGCAGTGTCAAGTCTACCAGTGCCACTCGGCACCCTCTCATCGCCAGCAAAGAAGCCAAGTTGGCACAAACCAGGGTTTTCCCAACACCCCCGCTGCTACTGTAGAAGCACAGCACTCGCCCCAATCGCCGCTGGGCTGGACTAGTTACTGAAGCCACTGCCATCCTCTTCTACCTCCCCGCAGAGAAGTCTGTAAGCTTCAGTAGTCTCCTTTGAACTCCCATCCTGCTAGATGCTTTTCATCAATTATTCTTGGAGTGACCAGGACTACCAAGTCGGTCTTGACCCTAGTTCTCACCTCATTGCGAAATAGAGTGCCCAGGATCGGCAGCTCTCCCAAGATAGGGACCTGCCTTTCCCTGATGTTTTCTTCCTCGGAAAGGAGCCCTCCGATAATCAGAGTCCTTCCTGGCTCTACTGCAGCTTGGGTCCGCCACCGGCGGGTGCGTACTCCGGGAATCAAGGCATTGTCCAGCTGAACGGCATTCTCCCAGTCAAGGGAACTCACCTCCGGTTCCACCTGAAGGTGAATGGTTCCATTGTCTAGAATGCTGGGAGTAACCTGTAGTCCAACTCCATAGGACTTCCACCCAATTCCCTCAACATCCCCAGGCACAGGGATTTCCCCTCCCGCCAGAAACTCGGCCGTCTGGCGGTTTTCAGTGAGAAGCGAGGGAGATGCCAGAATTCTAGCCATCCCCGAGCGCAGCAGACTGTGAAGATGTGTCTCTAACCACAAAGGTCCTACCACCACGCTGAAGGCCGATTTCGACCCCTCTTCAGTCTGGAAAAAACCTCCAGGCGGTGGTTTCGCCCCTGCCACCGCCTCTTCGTTATTCAGACTGATTTTCCAGTCTATGCCCAGCTCCCGGTAGTCACTGTAAGATAGTTCTAGCATACAGACATCTACCCAGATCTGTTGGATATCCTCTGCCACAGTGATAAAACTCTCCACCGGCACACCGAACTTAGAGGCAATGGTCTCTATCTGCTGCCGCTCTTCCTCAGACCTAACCTCTCCCTGTAGAATGAGGGTGTTTCCTACGTATCTGCACTCAACTGCCGGATTTCCCAGGGATGAGCGAATCTGGTCCAGCGAAGGCAGCTGCTCTTGGGGATGAAGTATTTCCAGTCTGTTGATCCAGTGGGGAAGTTCACTGTCAAGCAGTGCCTCTAAGTAAGCGCCTGCTTCAGGGCTTACTTGACCTTTTAGGACTGGTGTAGATGCCGCTATATAGAGGCTAACTCCCAGCTCTGCAGCCTCCTGGACCAGCTGCTCCCATTTCAAGGAGTCTTCCAGCTCTGAGGCACGGTTCGCTTCATCAGGCAGCTCCCTAAACTCAATCAGGTTTACCACCGGTACTCCAAAGGTCTCGGCAATCCGCTCAGCTCGGATTTTATCCACCCGATCCTCAACGGTCCCTTCTAGCAGCACCGTGCCGTTGAAAAGGCTCACCTTTACTGTCTCTATGCCAATAGCTCTTCGAATGGCGCTTTCAGACAACATCGGGGTTTCTATTTCTCTATCCTTTATCACAAGGGCATCGACCACTGGGTACCCAAAGGCTGAAGCCAGGGCCAATGCAGCCTGTTTCTCCTCAAGGGCAGTGACAGTACCCGTGAGAACCACTGTGTTTCCTACAGCTTTTACCAGTACGTCGTCGGAGTTGATCAGACTCTTGATTTGGGCGATAGTCAGCGGGGATAGACTGCCATCCGAGATTAAGTCCACTACACTAGAGCTGTATTGACTGGCCAGGGCCACCGCCGCTTGGTGTTCCTTAGAATTAAGGGTGCCTTCCAGTACAAGGGTATCGCCGACCCAGCGCACCACCAAACCGGGGATTCCAATTTCTTTTTGAATCAGTGATGGTGCGGTCTTTCCCTTTTCACTGGAGCGCAGCTTAACAAGACTAGAAACCTCCAACCCCAAAGAAGCTCCGTAATCCCGAACCAAGGATTCAGCAACATGGACTACCGCGGGGTCCTCTGCCCAACCTGCAATGAGCAGACGCCGCCCTTTCTTACTTACCTCCACATCCCAGAGACCGGGAAGCTCCCGGAGCATATCCTCAAGCTCCGCCAAGTCTTCAGCAGTTGCGTCCTGGGCTTTGGGGCTAGTAGCGTCGACGAAGGCGAGGCCATGGGCTGTCAAAAGATCGAGGAGAGCATCTTTACGGCGACGGTCTTGAGTCTCTCCTGCCAAGATGAACACATCGCCAAGTGAGTCGAGGCTGTAACCCCATGCAGCACAAAGGTTTCTAAGATCGTCAATAATGGCTGCTCTATTGGTCTTTGAGCTTTCCCCTAGGTTTTCATATGTGCTTTCACTAGGGAGTACATCTTTTAGTGCGTCTACAGAAACTACCCCTTGGGTTACCGCCGCTTCCCCATCTACCTCCACAACCTCCATCAGATTCAAGACCTGGGGACTAAACTGCCGGGCAATTTCCAGCGCCCGCAGACTATCAGCTTCAGTTGCCACCCTCCCTTCCAGGATCGCTAAGTCCTTCACTACCTGTACGGTGACATCTGGCACACCAAGAGCCTGCTGGATTTTTTGCGCCCTAAGCTCATCGGTGGAGCCATCCCACTTCCCGAAAGTCTCCTCTTCTTCAGAGTCCATCGGCCTTTCTTTTACAGACAAGAGGCTGATAACTGGCTCCCAAAGGGAAGCGAGGAGGCTTTCCACCGCCTCTTTCTCTTGTTCGCTGTCCAGTCTGCCCTGGACTATTAGATACTGTCTCCACCAGCTGAGCTGAACGTTCCAGGGTTTCAAGAGCCGCTCTACGGATGAAAGATCCATGGGAGGTTGGGCTGTAACCACCAAATTGTAAGTGCTAACCCCCCCGTCGTCCCAGACTAACAAAGTGGTGTATCCGGCGCTGACACCGTTAATCAGGATGATGTCGCCTTCTAGGACTGTCACGTCTGCGACCTTCGGATCTCCCACGGCTACCCGCTGAAGGCCAGAAACTTGCTTGATGATGCTCTCCCCCGCATATAGGTAGAGGTGGGAAGAATCATTAAATTGAGCCTGCGCGGTAGCCACCTGACTATCAACAAGAGGAATGCTGCTGGCTCCGGCTGAGCCGGTGGTGTACAGAAGGGCTGGGGGAGTTAGGATCGCACCACAAATAAGCATCCATAGTAGTCGAAGCACTATAGTGGAATCCAACGGCTGACTTCTCGTCCACAATCGGCAGTCACCTCCACTCTTGGATTGTTCTTGAAACAAACTCCAGCCGTATGAACCGGGACCCCAGCAGCTACCTGGCAGAAAAGGCAGTTGAACAGGCTTCGATGGTCGATACCGTTCCTCGAATTACCTCAACAGTTTTCTGGGGTGGTTCATCATCGGCATCAAGACTGCCTATGCTCTCACCCACCGATCGCAAAGATCTCCGGCTTACACCCCATTCTCTGAGTTCGCCGCCGAAAAGATCTCGTACTGTCAACACTGGGTGCTCAAGTCTGGCCCGTCCCCCTTCCGATTCAGGGCGGAGTAAGAGCTGCAGGTAGCCGCTGGAGGTAAAGAGGGCCAGTTTCTGAGCTTCCTCGGGCGCAACAGCCAGTACCACTGTCTGAGTTCCGAGTCCTCCTCCATAGATGTCGTCTCTAGTGGCCACATCAAGCAGTCTTACATCCTCAAGCACTAGGACGCTGTTTTCTAAACCTGTGCTGTAGTCTAAGAAGGTCCCTAGGATGTCAACCCGTCGACCGGCAGTAAGTTCTGACTCCAAGCCGTCGACTCCCCGTACAGCAACTGCCACCGCCCGTTCCCCGGGAGAGAGCCGCCAGGTCAGACTTTGACCCTGTTCTTCCACCAACCGGCTTGTGATGATGGCGTCACCAGGTACGAAATCCACTGCTGCTATCTGATTCTCCACTTGAGCCGGGTCAGTAACAGCTCCTTGGGGGACCAATTCAACGGGCCACCAGCGCACGATCACGTGGCTCTGCTTTAGCTTTGTACCTTGGGGAATGGCCGTCTTGGCTACTACTACCTGCACACGGGTTCCCTGACCCAAAGCCTGCTCCTCCAGCTTGCGGATATAGATACTTGTCAGTTTAGTTGCCAGCAGTGCTAAGAGAACAGCTGTGATCAGAAACCGGTGACGGAACATATCTTACAGCTCCTCATCCTCCACATGCAAACGGGTGAGGAAATAGTGANNTGTATAAGAGACAGCCTCTTCCGTCTAGGGTGAAAGAATCACCAAGTACATTGCTTCCTTGCTGTTGAACCCAAAGGCACCGTGAATGCCGGCGGAATAGACTATCCAATCGGGAGAAAGACGTCGGAAGTGGGCAGCTACAGCTTCGCCCGAGCTGGTGGTGGCCAGTCTATAAATCTCTACTGGGGTGCCTTCAAAGCTGCCGACAGCCGCCCCGATCAACTGGGAGCCCGGGACCACATAATGTGGCGGCGCGATCAAGTTCCAATCCCAAGTCCTCCACCCGGCGGTGGAGGTGCAGATAGCGAAGTACTGCAGCTCGGGAGTTACAACACCGTCTTTGGCCTTCTCAACATATATGGTCGCCTGCCATTGACCCCGATGAGCAGTTAGCACCCTCGTAGTCTGTGTCGACAAAGAAGGAAAGTGAGTCCCTACCTCATGGTGGATTCCAACGACGCTCATGAAGTCCGCCCACAGCCTATGGTCATCCACATCTAGTTCATCCTGGACATTCCGCCATCCACCCCGCAAAAGGTCTCCTACAAGAACTTGAGCCTCGTTGTCCTTTAGTAGGCCAGCCTCGATGTAGGTTAGCTCTTCTTTCTGCACTACCCAGAGACTGCTAGTAGGCACTCCTGCATCTAACCAAATCTTTGGAGTATCCATGAGAGGCAAATCTGGATATGCTCGAGCCATGCTTCCAGAAAGGATCATACCAACACCAATCAAGCACGCTATCACCGATCTAGCCAGCCGGTACACCGAGTCACACATCCCCTCTCAACAGTTTTCTAAATACATCCAAAATCTCCAGAGAAGGCAGTCTGCTCAGGCTAAAGATTTCCCTGCCCATGCTCATGGATGCCTTGACTGTGGGCCGCTGTCCGAGCATTCTAATAGGAGGGACCACTGGCACTTCGCATTCCACGGCAATGGTGGCCATCAGCGGGCTGGTATGCAAACGAACTGCAACATTTCTGCCTACCATGAAGGGATACTGATCGAGGAAGCGGCTTACCTCGTCTCGGATTACCTGCTGACTGCCGCCCTGAAGATAAACCTCGGCAGCTTGGCGTACCGCCATATGTACCAGCAAGTTGGCATGACAAAAAAGCGCCAGCTGCAGCACACCGCACATCATGATAAGGAGGATCGGGGCAATCAGCACCAATTCAACCAATGCTTGTCCCAACTCCCGGTCCTTGGACGCAGCCCATACCTTTCCGACTATGTCTTTGACCGGTACCAACAGCCTTGCCATCTCTACTCCATCCTTCCTAGACCGCCGACATAGTGGGCATAGGACATACCTCTTCCGTGAACGATCCCTCGGGCAGAGGCCGTGGGATAGAGAGCAGCTTCCGAGGGCGTGTATTCACCTAAGAATGTCTCCACCCACTGGGGCAGTTGGAGCTTCTGTTGGGCTAATAGCTGAACGAACCGATTGCCGGTCCTTCCCCCCAGCGTATCTGCAACAAAGCCAAGCCATGTGCGCTCTACACCGAGATCTGGCCTATGGACTGGTATAACAAGAGCTCCGTTAGCTAACCCCACCTGGACCGCTCGGGCATTGACTGCGGTGGGACCATGGCGGATTACCTCTTCCTGGAGGCGGTTAATGACGGCCGTCACCGCAGGGCTCCAGGGGCTAAGAAGGAGAGAAAATGGTCTAACCCAATTGGCAAATACCAGAAGGTCCATACAGTCAGCCAAGAGTCCTGCCCCCGCTAAGGCTGCCGCATCGGCAGCATTCTGCGTCCGAATCTTAGTGACAGCTGCCTCTGAGACAATGTAAATTCCAACGGCAAATACCATCATCAGCCCGAGACTGAGCACGAGGAACATGAGGGCATGCCCTTCCTCGCCGCCAAGAATCGCCTTTGCCCTGACCAGCATGTTGTGCATTCTTACGGCCTCCCCAACCTATACTCAATCAACAGCCTATTGGGATTATTCCTAACGCCGCTTTCCCACAAATCCCCACCCGACAACGCTTCCCTGATCCAGCTGATCAACGAAGACAACATGGTCTCCTGCCGGCCAATTTGCACTGCAACCCCCTGCTGACGTTTTGTCACAGCCAGCACTCTGCCAGCAGCTTGGCGGCTTAAGCTTGACAGCCAAAAGAGCTCACGTCGGGATGTCGCAAGGAACTGAGCCGCTGCCTGCTCCCCCTTTGAAGCACTATCAACTAAGGCAGTCCTGGCTGCAACATATGCTGAAAAATGGAGCATTTGGCTTTCGATCACCTGTAAAGCAAAGGCAGAGAGACCAAAGAAAAACACCAGTAGAATAGGTAAGATTAAACAGAATTCCAGCAGTGCTGATCCTTCATCCCTTGCCGCCATCGCTCACCAACCTCCTACAACGATTTCACCCGGGATCCGCGCTTTCTACCCCTTACTAACCACAAGCCCCACGATTCGAAATACCAAGACTCCCAAGGAATAGGCGGCTGCGTAGGGCACCATAACAACAGACCTATCCGCCGGTTTCTTTGTCCCGGACCTGTCTGCCAGTCTATCCCCTTTCTTTTTTTGAAGAATACCAAATAGGCTCACCAACCCACCGGCCATCACCCCTGCCAAGAAGAAGGCAATTGCCTTACCTTCCCCAGCCAAGAGGCTGGTTGCAGCAACCAGCTTCACATCCCCTCCTCCCATCCATCCCCGCCGATATCCCTGGTAAAAAGGCCAGCTGAGCATCAGCGCCAAAAGCATTGTGCGGATAAGGCTGCCAATTCCCTCACAGAATCTCAAGACCAGCCCGGCAATTAGAGACACGGCTATTAACGGGTTCGGCACTACGCGCAGACGAAGGTCATAGTACACTGTTCCCAAAAGAAGGGCACCAAGAACCAACTCCTTGGCCAAACCCATCATTAGCTGCACATACATGGAGACGGGCTGCAGCGTTAAAGAAATCCCAATGGCCTTCATCTCCCCATACAATTGATGATGGCGACTGCCCCAGCGCCGTTGCCATACTGGGGCAGCCACTATTCATAAATCGGTCATCCTAACCCAGGTATGTCTTAATCACCAGCCATGCCCTGAAGAGGTATTTTTATTGTTGAGCTTAGTAACCAGTAGCGTTGACGCCGCTGATAGCTTGTGACATTTGTTCAAACTTCTGTCTGAGATTCTCCCCCAGAGTCCTTACCGCCACTAAGGCCGCGATGGCAATCAAAGCGGTAAGCAGCCCGTATTCTGCCATACCCTGACCGCTTTGATCCCTCCATAACTGGGAGAGGTTTCGACCCATCAATATCCCCCTTTCCTCTTGTTGTTCAATAGATAGTAAGACCGATGGACCATAGAGATATGGAGGTGACCGCGTGGCGGATGAAAGCTGCCAGCTGGTGCTGCACATCTCTAGTGGCCCAAATCAATGGAACCACAACGGCGCCAAGCACAAGCACATATTCTAAGATGGCTTGCCCTCTATCCCCGTTGCGGTCAGCTCCACGGGAGCGCACCAGTCTCACCTCCTTACCGCTCTCCTCTACAGTCAACTGGTCCAAAACGGTGCTGGTGAGTATATATTAACATATTTATCCAGGTTGTCAAGTAATATTGTACTTAGGAAGACAAAAAGATAGCCATCGTTGACTCCAATAGATGTGGAGTGGCTATCATTCGCTTTCGTTATTTCCAACAGACGGTCTTACTTAGAACAGATAACTCAATAGACAGCTTTAGCTAACGGCTGGCTCACCAACTGCCCTAGGCTAATAGCTTGCCTGGAGCAGTGGGCTTCAATACTAAGCTGATTCAAACATCTATTCATTTTTTCCCTGGGACAACAGCCGTTAAGTATTATTTAACCCCGCTGCAACCCGCCGCAGGTCCTCGATTGCCTCCCCCGGATCCGGTGCTCTAAAGATAGCAGTTCCCGCCACCAGTATCCTAGCCCCGGCCTTAACCACCAGGGGAGCAGTCTGCCGATCTATCCCTCCGTCCACCTTGATTTCGCAATTGGCCTTGGCAGAAGCAATGAGATTAGCTGCATCCTCAATCTTAGGCACCACTTCAAATAAGAAATCCTGGCCGCCAAAACCCGGATTGACGGTCATGATCAGAACTCTATCGATGAGCGGCAGGATATATTTCAAGTCTGAGATCGGTGTAGCCGGGTTCAGTGCTACACCGGCCTTTATTCTGAAATTCTTGATTACCTGCAGAGTCCGGTGTACATGGCGGCAGGCCTCCCAGTGAATCGTGATGCAGTCGATTTTTCCTTGGCCGGCTGCCAAGACGTCGGGGATCAGTCGCTCCGGTTCCTCCACCATCAAATGAACGTCAAGGGGTAGTGGAGAAACCTTGGCTGCGGCAGCTATAACCGACGGACCAAAACTAATATTGGGAACAAACCGCCCATCCATTACATCAACATGTAGATAATCAGCTTTCTTTACTTTCGCCAGCTCTTCCCTGAGGCAGGCGAAATCAGCTGCCAGCAGCGAAGGCTCAATCTTGATCATCGCAATCACCTTTTCCTTCTACATTCCTGGTCATTAATAGCGGATGCGGACCGGCTGCTCCAGTTCATCCAAGAGCAGAAGATAGTTCTCGTAGCGGCTGGGAGCGATGTGGCCTTCCACTAAAGCTTCCTTCACACCGCAGCCCGGCTCTGATCGATGAAAACAGCTGGTAAAACGACAGTTGACCTTATATTTCCTAAGCTCAGGGAAATAACGATCCAGCTCAAGTTCGTCGAGGTCATCTAGGCGCAGCTGGCTAAAACCCGGTGTGTCAGCAACATAACCACCGCACTCCAAGGGTAAAAGGGCCACCTGGCGGGTAGTCTGTCGCCCCCGTCCCGTTTTGCGGCTTACCTGGCCGGTGATGAGCCGCAAACCCGGTTGAACTGCATTGAGGAGAGAGGACTTGCCTGCTCCTGAAGGACCGGCAAAACTGCTGGTCTTCCCCTCAAGGCATCGCCGCAGCTGTTCAATCCCCATCCCTAACTTGGCAGAACATCTCAGTACTAAATACCCTGCCTTTTCGTAAATAGCAGCAAGCTCCTCAGGGACTGACCCTGGCACTAAATCAATTTTATTCAGACAGACTACGGGACGAAGGCCTCTGCTCTCAGCCAGCACCAATAATTTGTCAATCAATAAGAGCTGGGGATCCGGCTGAGCGCAGGCACTGACTACGATCAACTGGTCAACATTGGCTACAGCCGGCCGATAAATCACCGTGGTTCGGGGCAGTACTTCCTCTATGACTCCCTCATTTTCGCCGAGGGGAAGACACCGCACCCTGTCTCCGGCAAGGATAGTGAGGCTCTGTTTGATCTTTCCCCGGGGACGGCAGCGGATGACTTTGCCGCCACTGGTTTCAACATCGTATAATCCGCCTACTCCCCTAAGGACTATCCCTAACTCAAATGCCACACGTCTCCTCCTTCATAGATAGTCTAAAGTGGGTACTCACCTATTCGGGAAATCCAGTCTCCGAAATCTTGAAGTTGTCCACATAGACCTGTATTCGGGCATTGTCTCCATAGCCCCGCACATGGCGAGTAATACTGCTTTCCCCCGGATGAATGCCCCGATACACTTCCCGGGCACCGAGGGCATCGATAACTATCACCACAACTTCTTGGTCCGGCCCCGGCGGTACCGTCACCTGGACACTGGCTTCCCGTGGCCGATGTTTCACTGTATCAACGGGCGCGTCTTGGGCGGCATGTCCAGTTTCGATATCTTCATCGACGGACTCTTCCCCGGCCGTACCTTCCCCCCGGGAGATATCGCCGAAGTCAGCCGGGGGCTCCTCTGCCGCCTGTCCTGTACCCCAGCTGTTGTAGACAAAATCAACTGGTGTATCCTGGGGTACCTGCATGCCCGGGGCTGGGTTCTGAGCCATCACCTCCCAAGGCGTAAGGGATGGATCGCTTTGACCCCACACATTGCCTATGGTCAGCCCAAGGCGCCTTACCCTGATCTTTGCATCTTCAAGGAGCTGTCCCCTAAGATCCGGGACAACTACCACCGGCGAGCCGACATCTCCCCGGCTGACCATGAGATCTACTGCCAAACCTTCTTCCAAATATGTCCCGGACTGCGGGCTCTGACTGACTACATAACCTTCCAGCACCGTGGGCTCGTAAACCGGTGTCTCAACGCCCACAGTCAATCCGGCTTCTGTTATCCTCTCTTTAGCTTCCTCCAAACTCAAACCGACGACCTCAGGAACCTGCACCAGCCTGGGACCGCGGCTTACCACAACCCACACTGTGCGGCCTTCCTTAACTCTCCGGTTAGCCGCCGGATCTTGCCTGATGATCCTGCCGGGGGGCAAATCACTTTCGATTTCCCGATCAACGGCTAGTCTCAGCCTTTGCTTCTCCAGTGCTAGTCTCGCTTCAGCAACTGTGAGGCCGGTGACATCCGGCACGCTGACCTCTGCCGGAAAGATAAGCTCGGGAAGGTACGAAATAGCCCAAAAAAGGCCTCCCAAAAAGGCAATAAGAAATATGAATATGAATCCGCGAATTCGCCGTTTCTTAGGCGAGCGAGAACCCTTCCCCTTGGTCACTTTTCTCCCTTCCTCCATTCCATGGACCCGGGTGGCTTCTTCTGGTTCTGCGGCAGGCATCATCCTTGTTGCCTCCCAATCCTCGTGGGGATCTCCCAGCTCCCCGTTGGCGCGGGATGTCGATAATGGACCTGCCAGATTCGTTTCCTGTAGAGCGCGGATGAACTCCTCCGCTGATCGGAAGCGATCTTTGGGGTCTTTAGCCAACGCTTTACGAATGACATAGTCTAAAGACTTGGGGATGCTGGGTTCAATCTCCCTTGGTGAGGGTACCGGATCCTGTAGCTGCTGTAGGGCCACCGCGATGGGAGTTTCGCCGGTGAATGGAACTCTGCCGGTGAGCATTTCGTAAAGGACAATCCCCAGCGAGTATATATCCGACTGTTCACTGGTGACTCCACCCCTGGCCTGTTCAGGCGAAAAATAATGTACAGAGCCAATAACTTGCCCCGTCTGCGTAAGCGTTGCGGTACTCATGGCCCGGGCAATGCCAAAATCCGTCACCTTAACAGTACCTTCGTGGGTGATCAAAATGTTATGGGGCTTGATGTCTCTATGCACCAGATGATTGCGATGGGCATGCCCTAGAGCAGCAGACACCTGGATAGCGATATCTACACTTCGTTCGGGAGTCAGCCGCCCCTCCCTCCGGATCAACTCTTTGAGGTTAATGCCCCGGACGTACTCCATAACAATATAATGGGTGTTCCCCACTTCTCCCACATCATAGATATTTACTACGTTGGGGTGGGATAAACTGGCAGCCGCCTGCGCTTCCCGTCGAAAACGCTCTACAAAATCCTCATCACTGGCGTACTGCTCCCT
>LSQX01150067.1_pt1 | contig 12891 bp, 11 predicted proteins | sample 654561 | NCBI WGS metagenome assembly LSQX01 (sample SAMN04489861, study PRJNA283612) | anaerobic digester metagenome | isolation source: 4 biogas reactors fed with cattle manure at either 37C or 55C with and... | place: Denmark: Kongens Lyngby | collected 2014 | reverse complement strand
ACCTACAAATACGTTACTCGAACTTCCTTCATTGATTCCGAATAAGAGCCAGCATTTTATTCACAGAGAATACTACTGTAAGCGCTCAGGAACAGGGAGGCAATCTTCTGCCATTCAAACTCTTTGCACAGCCTCACGCAATTCACTGAAAGTTCTGAATAGTGCTCGATTGCCAATCGTATTCCGTTAGCTATGCTGTCAGGGTCTAATGCATCAACGTGGTAACCGACCACTCCTTCAGCAAATTGTCCATCGAATCCCTGTCCCTTGGAATAGATAATGGGGAGTCCTTGGCTCATCGCTTCCGCATATACCAGGCCAAAGGTTTCTTTAAGTGACGGCATGACATAGATTTCATGATTCCGATAGACTTCAATCAATTCTTCTTTTGGTTTGGGGGCTAAACAATCAACATATGGTGAGCGGCAAAGCCGTTTGAAAATGCTTTGACTGCCAATCTCACCAACAACCGTGTACTTGACCCGTAATCCCTTTTCGCTAAGCTTTTTGATCGCCTTCAATGTCGTCAACATGTTCTTGTTTTTGTTAATCGTTCCAACCGTGAGAACTCTTATACAGTCCCTACTGTCAAGCGTTCTTGGGGTGCCACCGTGGTTCAGCCAAAAATGATCGATACCATTGGGCACAACAATTGTTTTATCCGTTATTATCCTCCTTAGTGATGGAGGTATGTAGTTGTCAGTCACCTCATCTCGATGACTGGTTGAAAGGAAGATAACTCGATCGGCGCTTCGCATTATCTTCACTCCCAGTCTTCGGAGATGAAACATCTTCTTGAAAAACACGTTGACATCTGTACTTCTTACCGCAACCGCATAGGGAATAGAAAATTGCTGTTTGAGCCACATGGCGATCAAACCGTTGGAAAACAAAGAATGAGCGTGGATCAGGTTGTAACTGGGCAGATCAAACTTCTCAACAATATCACCAAGGATTTTCTTATGTTTGAGAAAATAAGTGAATCGATCCGTTTCAGTATGATTGGGGCTGACAACCAGGTATGAGTCCGCGCTCATCTTGCTGCTGTCAAATGACGTTGACACGGGAACATAAACGGAAATATCCAAACCTTCATCTATCTGTTGGTCAAACAGATTTTTGTAGAATGATCTCGTACTGTAGTACGAGTTTATATGCAAAACTCTCACGTTAACCTCAAGCTCCCGGTTCAGAGATTTCAAACTGAGAAAATGCTACGATTCCTTTTATCTCACTGCAACATTCGATATTGAAAATATTCTGCGTTTCATTTCCACCCAATTTTCAGAATGTTCCGGATGTACTTTCTGAAGATAAGTCAAAACATCTCCTGTTTTAGCCTTTTCCTGCAAAATAGCTATTTCCCATCTCCTCTGCCTGCTCTTTCAATAACCGCAATCAACTTCTCTGTCAAAACCGGGAAATCGAATTCCTTGACTGCCTCTCGGGCTGCCTTCCCCATTCGATTTCTATCTATTAGGGGAACAGCTGACATTTGCATGATCGCTTTCTTCACCATTTCGACAGATTGATCCCGAGCGTATAGTCCAAGCCCGAACTTTTCAACTGGATCGTAGGATGAAGGCACGAGGCTGAGAATTGGCTTGCCTGCTGCCATATAATCGAATAATTTATTTTGGCTGATACCGTACCGATTCAAGGGAACCTGAGAGCTGCAAAGTACAGAAATATCTGCCTGTTCAAGCAATGCGGGAATATACTCTTTCCCAACTTGCCCCGTAAAAATTATGTCAGTTTCTTGCGAGGAGTATTTCTCTTTGAGCCGCTTCACCTGATCCCCCTCCCCGACCACGATTAACCGTGCTCTCAATCCCTCTTTTAGGGCTTCGCTAAATGGACGGACAAAAAGCTCCAGATTGTTGACCGAACGTATTGCTCCCGTATAGATAAAGTTGTCCTTTTCTTGTGAAAACAATTCTGACAAAAAACCCTTATGCTTGGCAGCATTTTCGTCAAATGCGTGAAGATCGACACCATTGTTGATGTAGTTGATATCAGCCAGATTGATGCGACCGCCTGAACCCAGATCCCATCCTTTGTCCATCAGGTATTGTGGTGCACCTTCCCACGTAAAAATGAGTTGCGCCGATCTTTCGTAGATACGTCGCTCTTTAAGGTAAAGATACTTTGTAATCAGGCTTTTAGATCGTAGCTTGCCATAGTCAACCAATGATTCCGGCCAAAAGTCTCTCACTTCGCAGACACAAGGAATGCCAAACTTTCTCGCAGTTTTCAGACCGGCAGAAAGCGTCCAAAGATGAACCGATGAAGCGAGGATCAAGTCTGGACAGCCAATCAAATCCCAATTTTCTTCGGCAAATTTTCGGAGGTTACGTGAAAAGGAATACATATTAAGTATCCTGTCAATGCCATTACCGGAATATTTCATCGATCGTATGAAGACAAAGCGGATATCATCAACATCGTCCATGGTGTAGATCGAATTCCCGGTATCGACGAACTTATTTGAACCGTGAAGTGTATTCGCACAGAAAACTGTCACGTGATATCCCTTGTCTTGCAGGTATTTTGCGAAATGATAATGCCTGCCCCCGCGATTAAAGAACATACCCGTTGCGTAGTGATTCCATATCCAAATATGCTTTTTGTGCCGCATTCCGATTATGCTTTCCAATTACCCACTTAGATTTTTTTTCTAGCGGGCACTCCGGTATAAGTTGATCCCTCTTCGTTGATGGTTTTGGTCACAACAGCTCCAGCTCCGACTTTAACTCTATCAGCGATCGTAACGTCTTGTAACACACAGCTATTGGCACCGAACTCACATTCCTGTCCGATTTTTACGTTGCCTGAAATTACAGCACTCGGGTACAGGGTTGAAAACTCACCTATCATAGTATCGTGACCGACACTGCAGCATTGATTAATATGCACGAACCGATCCAGCGTGATATCAGGTGAAATTACCGCGGAAGCGAAAACAAGGACTCCTTGACCAATAGACGTTGTATCCGAAACCACCGCTTCAGGATCGATTAAGGTTGGAAAATATAGTTGTCTGTTCGTGCTAATCCGCTCGAAGACGGACCGTCTGACCTGCGATTTTCCAAGTGCCAGGACGACGGCCAAAGGACGCGCCATCGACTTCAAAAAAGCAACCTCCCCCAACACTGCCGGGTACGCCGATGGCATTGTGGTCACTGCATCGTCAACAAATCCGATAATATTCCATGCTGCCCGGTCTGTATTGATGCGATCGATCAGCCACTTCACCGTTCGGCCAAGCCCACCTGCCCCGACAATGACAATCTCATGCACTGACATCCCCATTACAATGACCCTTGGAACTCCTCCATTGTCACGTCCTTGCCACTGGATACTCCTGAGCCTTTCAGAACCATGCTAACTGTTCGAAATAATATTTCCAGATCAAGCAAAAACGATTGAGTCCGGACGTATTCTACGTCATAAGCAAATTTTCTTTCCCAGGATAAACTGTTTCTTCCATTCACCTGAGCTAACCCAGTTAAACCGGGCCTTACCTCGTGCCGCACTTTCTGCTCTTCATTGTACAGGGCAAGGTATTTCATTAGCAGCGGACGCGGGCCGACAAAACTCATATCTCCAACCAGAATATTGAAGAGTTCAGGAAGTTCGTCGAGGGAAGTCACTCTAAGTTTTCGCCCGAAATTTGTCATTCTTCTCGACTTGTCCAGCAACATCCCTTCGCTGTCTGCTTGGTTCGTCATCGTTCGAAATTTGTAGAGCTTAAATGGCTTTTCATCTTTTCCTGGCCTAATCTGAACAAATAGTACCGGTGAACCTAATTTAACTCGAACGAGAATGGCTATCGTTATAAGCACAGGACTGAGTATGAGAAGCCCAAAGAAAGCTCCAACCCGATCCAAAAATGGCTTCAAAAAAAACCGGTACACCTAAAGTTGTTCTTTCAATGATGTAACAACACGTTCCAAATCTTCTTCACCCATATTTATGTCACTAGGTAAACAAAGTCCTTTGTGAAATAGTTCTCCTCCCATGCCATTTTGAGGGTATGAGCTTAAGAAATCACAATTTTCATAATATGGTTGGAGGTTCATCGGCTTCCAGATGAGCCTTGTCCCAATTTTCTTTTCTTTGAGAGCAGCGCATACGGCTACTGGATCAACCGCATCCTCAAAAGTGCAACAACTCAGCCAGTAATTAGGGTAGACTCGGGGAAGAATTGGCATCATTTTGATTTTTCCTGATAACTCCAAGTGTTCCTGATAGTATCTGAAAATGGCCATTTTCATTCGCACATGACGGTTCAATACGGTTAATTGCCCCCTGCCAATCGCTGCACAAATACTGGATAAACGATAGTTGTAACCCAGTTCTTCGTGTTGGTACCAAGGAGCTATCTCCTTGGATTGCGTCGCCCAGAACCGTACTTTGTTGCATACGGTTTTCGCCGTCCTGGGATTGTTGCCCGTCAGCATCCCTCCTCCGGACGTTGTGATGATCTTGTTGCCATTGAAACTGAAACACCCTATCTCACCAGCTGTTCCTGCATGGATTCTAACAGGCGTTTCGTGCCATGTTCGTTTTGCTTCATCCCTTCCCTGGTAATAGAACGCGTCATAAGTACTGCCAAGTGATTCTGCCGCATCTTCAATGAGAGGAACCTTGTACTGGTCACATAGTTCGAGGATTCGATCGATATCAGGCAAGAGTCCAAAAAGATAGGCAACGACAACCGCTCTCACGCGTCCTTCATACTTCTGCAAACCCGCCTCAAGTGCTGCCGGATCCATGTTCCAAGTAGCCCAATCCGAATCTATCAGAACAGGCGTCGCCCCCTGGTAGATAACCGGGTTGACACTGGCAGCAAAGGTGAGTGAAGAGCAAAGGACTATATCTTTTTTTGTATCCCGGGCCTTGCCATCGGCAGGCTTCGTTCCTTCCCCGACACCGACCATTTTGAGTGCCAAATGTATAGCTGCAGTACCGGAAATGAGGGCAACAGCATCTTTAACACCCAGTATATCCGCGAATTCTCTTTCAAAAGCCCTGACAGAAGACCCGCCCGGAGCGATCCAGTTTGAGTCGAATACCTGCCTAATATATTCGAGTTCATAACCCTCGTCACTCATCCTCGGTGTTGCAAGATGTAACGGCTTTATTTCTCTATCTTTACGCATCACAATGATACCCGTCGATATTGTACTATAGGTTATGGGAAAAAAACTTTGCTCCGAAATGCTCGTGACACTCTATTCGTGGAAATTCTGTTTCCATTTGCTCCAAACAAGAAAAGTGTGTCATGGATTCTGCCAAACGTTAGAAAGTCCCTTGTCGTCTCCTTTTCAACAATCCAGGAATGATCATGGACATGAGTTCGTTGATGGTTTTTTATGAATATTACAGAATATAAAAAAGGATGCTGCTCAACATGGACCTTAACTATTTATCCATGTGAAACAAGTGATTCAACCAACGAAATTTCACGGAAAAGCTGTCGCAACCGTTTTCCCGGAGAAAGTTCAAATTTTTTTCGCAAGGTAGACCTATTCGACGCACGCTATGTTTTGTATCCAGTGCGAAAGTGAAAGTTTAGCAATCTCAAAAATTTTCCGGTCCATCCAGGCGTTTAAATGCATTCATCTGGTACTATCCACGAGAACACCGAATCACACGTCACAAGCTACCTATCCTCTTGTCCCGCGAAGAGTTGATTCTCTTGCAGACTGGAAATGGAAATGAGAAACTATGCTTGAAGACTGATAATGATATCAGCTTTGAGGTACTTCGTACCAGGCAGCGAATAATGACTGTGAAGTGAGGTAAGTTTTGGCAAGAGAAAACTGAGAATATTTGCGAAGATAGCATCGTATTGTACTTCATTACAGATGCATATCCGATCGCTTATCTTATGAAAGGGTGGCCTGAATGTGGTTTGAGAAAGAAATGTCCAAGTTTCTCCAGCGGAAACGGTTGGACATGCTGCAAAAATACAATAGAGTACTGCCTTCCAACGAACTGCTATATGACAGGTATGATAAAGCCTCTCTCGTGAAAGCAGGAGAGGGAAGTAACATTTACGATAGTTCTGTAATAATGGGTGATGTGATTATCGGAAAGAACGTGTGGATCGGTCCGTTTTGCGTCATTGAGGCAATTAATGATTGTGTTGAAATTGGAGATTACTGCAATATTTCAAGCGGAGTACATATATATTCGCACGATTCCGTACATGCCGTACTGACATCAGGAAAGGCACCTTTCCGGTCAGGCAAGGTGAGTATTGGTCATAACACATATGTTGGAAGCCAATCCATTATTTCATGGGGCGTGAAAATTGGATCTTATTGTGTTGTCGGAGCCAACACGTTCGTAAATGAGAGTTTCGCCGATTACTCCGTAATTGTCGGAAGCCCTGGGAAAAAAGTTGGAGAAATTGTCATTGCCGATGAAGAAGTGAAACTCGTTTATTATTGACACTTCGTTGTTACTCCGTGAGCTGCAGACCAGTTGTATGAAGCAAACTTGCTATCAGTGTGCCGAGTTATCGATAAGAGCTGAGCCAACATTGTTTGACTGGGCAAGTTTGAAGTGCTTTTCTCTCAGAGCTCCTTGACTGGTCCGACAATAAAGGAGCCTAGACTGAAGCTATTAAGACAATTTGGTATATACTTGTGATCGGATCACATACCAACAACGGTTACTGATCAAGTTACCATTAGGCTAGGAAATAATCTGTAACAATCGAATGAAAAACTCTGTCAGACAAGTTTTGAGATTTCTTGTATTTTTTCTGCAAAAGATTCTGTTGTATTTGTCTTACTATTCCACCAAACCTTTTGTTAAGCCTGTCTGTGATCTATGGCTGGTTGGCGTTGATGAAATCGCCTCTTATATCCACAACATTTCAAATATATTACCTCGCGCACTAAGTGTTTCACTTTCAATTAACCCTTATTATGATTTTAAGTACGATTATTCCATAAAAGTTAAGAATCGTTCGCTGCATTCACTTCAACGGATTATTATCGGTCCCTTGCTTCTTGGATGCTGGATTCACAAGTCGGTTGGGGTATTCTACATTTGGGAAACCGGTTTCTTGATCAGCTCTCTTGACGGTAGAGCTTACGAATTTTCATTTATCAAGAAAAGAGAAAAGAAAATTGTCTGCATGTTTATCGGCAACGATATCAGGTCACCAAAGATGGCACATCAGTACGCAAAGGACCATGGAATAGATACCATATCGACCTACTATTCCCAGGTTTTCCCAAGTACAGATTATGGCTGGTATGAAGAGCAAAAACGGTCAATCGCCGAAAGCGCAGATGCTTATGCAGATCTAATATTTAGTGCTCCCATCGATCAGCCTTCCTATTTAAAAAGGCAGGTCTATCCGGTTTTCTATGTATACCCGGATAATCGCTTTACGAGAAATGATTGGAAATTCGAGAACTTAAGGTTAATCAGGATAGTCCACGCACCATCATCGCCAATTATTAAAGGTACACAAGTGGTCAGGGCAGCCGTCAAAAAACTGCAAATCGAGGGTTATGATTTTGAGTACAACGAACTGATCGGAGTGAAAAATGAACAAGTGATAGAGGCTCTTAGGGATGCACATATCGTCTTGAATCAGTTTTACGCGTTCGTTCCTGGAGTATTCGGGATAGAAGCAATGGCAGCACACTGTGCAATGTTGACTTCAGCCGACTGTTCCATCGAACCAACACTCCCCGGAGATTCCATGGGTGCTTGGTTGCACACAAGGTACTGGGAAGTTTATGACAACCTTAAATATCTGCTTGACAACCCCTCTCAGATTCAGATTTTCGCCGACAAAGGGTTCAGTTGGGCAAAGAAGCACTGCTCGTATTCATCTGTCAAGAATCATTTATGTGAACTGTTCAAAAATGAAGGATTATTGTAATACGAGCACCAGCACAGTTCAGCCCTGGCTTTGTAAGGGATCAAGTCCAAGTCCTGAAAGATGGCAGCCTGGGATCTCTCGATCCACGTGATTGCTCCCCGCTTTTGATGGAAGTAGACATTGTCGGAGCGTGTCATCATGAAGCGACCAGCTGATCCCCTCAAGTTCCACATTTTTCAATGCTTGGGCAATATGATGGCAGGAGCAACCTAGGACGGACCTCCACAAAGATGGTTGGACAGCTTAACGATCCAGATACATTTGTGAAAATCCATTTGTATTTTGTATTTGTCAGAATAGAAACCAACGTAACTTACAATGGTTACCGTAAAGCTTGAATTAGTTCATCTAAAACCTTTTTGACATCGCTATCGTTCATCTTGGGATATAAGGGCAACGCCAATCCATTTCGGTGAAGGAGACTGGATACCATCAGGTCATCGTCTTTGTAGCCATATTTATCCTGAAAATACTTCCCCATATGCCCTGCAACAGACCCAGGGCCTGTTTCAATTCCCTTCTCTTGCAGCCGTTTTACGATATGATCCCGGTGATGCTTTTCCAATACCAACATGAATGTTTGCCATGTATGCTCATGATCCCATTCCGGCAGTCGGATACCCTCCACAGCCTGCAGATTTTCGATGTAAGTCATGACAATTTTCTTTCGTCTTTCCAGAATTGAAGGAAATTTTGCCATTTGTACTCGGCCAATTGCAGCCTGGAATTCAGTCATCCTGTAATTGAGTCCGGGCAAAACAAACGCTCTTTTTCCATTGTCAAACAGTTGGCCATGATTCCTCCATGCGCGAAGCTTTTTTGCTGCTTCGGGATCATTCGTAATGATCGCTCCACCCTCACCTGTCGTAATGGCTTTACGTGGGTGAAAACTCAATATTGCCATATTGCTGTATGAGCCAACTTTTTTTCCATTATGAGAAGCGCCCAGAGCACAGGCGGCATCTTCAATGATGCTCAGGTCATATTTCTTTATGATCTCCATGATGGAGTCCATATCAGCCATCAGGCCAAATTCATGGACGGGGACCAGTAATCTCGGCACACCCCAATCATGTGCAATACAGATCTCGATTTGTTTAATCAAGTCATTAGGATCGATATTATACGTATCTGGCAAAACGTCAACAAAAACTGCTCTCGCCCCTAGCAACTCGGCAACGTTGGCAGCAGAAGGCCAGGCAAAACTGGGAACAAACACGGCGTCGCCTGGACCAATTCCCATAAGTAAATACGTTAAGTGAAGCGCGGCGTGCCCTGAAGAGACAACGACGCAGTTCTCAGCCCCGCAGTAATCAGCAATTATTTCCTCAAAATGAGCAACCTCTCGCCCCTGGACTATCCAGCCACTGTCAAAAACACGTTTGACAGATTCGATTTCATTTTCGTCAAAATCTGGTTTTGTCAATCGAATCATAGAGAATGCTCCCGATAGAACTGGGCAGTGAGACTGATTCCCTCATCCATATCAACTTTCGCTTTAAATCCAAGTTTTTGAAAAGCTTTTTCGACGTTTGGAACTCGTAATTCAATATCTGCGTAAGGTTTATCAATGAACACGATTTTTGATTTACTATTCAGAACCCTGATTGTAGTCTCGGCTAATCCGAGAATCGTAATAGCAGTGCGATTGTTTCCGATGTTGAATGATTCACCCACTGCATTAGGATGGTTGATAGAAATCAACAACCCCTCGATGAAGTCGTCGACGTAACACCATGCCCGGATCTGGCTTCCATCGCCGTGTATTTGAATATCCTCGTCATTCAACGCTCTCTCGATGAATATCTTCATTGCTCCCTCGCCCACTTGGCCAGGACCATAGATATTGAAAGGCCTTAACGTCACAGTTGGCAGTCCATACTCAGTATGATACGCCTTGGTCAGATGTTCTCCTGCAAGCTTGCTGACGGCGTAAGTCCACCTCGCCTCCCCAACCGGGCCGATGTTCGTAGGATTTCCTTCCTCAGCCCTGAAAGCACTTGTCCCGAACACTTCACTGGTAGAAAAATCGACAAACCTTTCAAGTTTGTTCATCCTCAAAGCAGCTTCCAATGCATATGCTGTTCCCAGTAAATTGACCCTCATCGTCTCAGTTGGATGTGCAATGACGGTATCCACACCAGCTATTGCAGCAGAGTGAATAAAGACTTCTGATTGGGGTACAGATCTCAAAAGTAATTCTCGGTCGAGTATGTTTCCTTCGATAATTCTCAGATTGCGGTGATTGCGGTATGACTTGAGCGACAATGAATCCCTTCTGAAGTTGTCAAATATCGTAATTTCGTTGTTCTCAACTAACTTTCCAACAAGTGTGGAACCAATAAATCCCGCCCCACCCGTAATAAAAATGCGTTTATTGGTTATCATATCTTTTCGCTTTCTAGTTTCATCTTCGACAACCCATATTTGAATCTGGTACCATGCCGGAGATCCATTTATCTGGTCACAGGATAATGTACCACAAAAAGGAACTAAGCGGACTTGTCTTCTTATGTGCAAGCTGAATCTTCAATACATGCGGTAATTATCAATGTGATCAAAAATAAAGGGTGCTGGATTATCGATCATTGCTTCTGGTATTCCCAACTGGAACTACAAGGCTTAATCCAAATTTAATTGCGAAAAGTAACTCAGTTTTCCATATAAGGCACAGAACGAATAACAAAAAGAGGATGACCAGGTTCCTAGAAGTTATTGAATCAATGAAGAGCAGGTTCACAATTGATGCAACAACGATGATCAAAATTGATGCAATTGTCTTGAAGTAATTTAATTCTGTTTTATAATACTTCTGACCGATCAGGCTTTTCAATGTGAACATCAGGATACTTGAAGCGCCAGACGCGATTGCAGCCCCGATCGCCCCAATATGGGGCATCAAAACCACGCTCATTAATAAATTCAATCCCACACTGCTCAAAAATACATAGATATTCAGATAACTTCTTTTCGAGATCTCTATTCCCATACCGGTTGTTTCAGCGATTGTGTAACAAATGGGTGATAGGAGTAAGAGCGGAAAGAATACTCTGCTTTCCCTGTAACTCGTACCAACAAGCAGATAAATGAGGTCTTGAGCAAGAATAATAATTAGGCCAAATGCCGTTATCAGAAAAGTAATCATGCGGTGGACTTTCGCAATATTCTCTTTTTCTGTCTGATAGTTTGCATATATGAAAGGTGCCCAATAAGTGCTAAAACCCGCCTGAACAAGGCCAATAATCCCTGCAACCGCAACTGCATTGGTGTAAATCCCAATGGCAGAATAGCTGACGTACCTATGCAAAAGAAAGCTTGACAAAGAATTGTTTAGCCAAGACAGCAGAGAAATAGGTAACAAAGGCAATCCAAATCCAAATAAGTCAATAATAGTCGCTTTGTCAAGAGTAATCTTACTATTAACGCGACCCTTGAATTTGAGCTTGATGATAACAATGCTAAAAATTATTGCAAGTAAACAATAGCCAATTGTGCTACTTATTATTGCATACTGATGTGTTGGTTTCCACAGCGCAACAACGATATAGAATAACCTCGCGATGAAGGTAAACAATATTGCTTGGAGCGAGTATAGGAATATGTTGTTTTCCATCCGGAAGTACAGACCTACATAGCGCATCATTATATTAGCTATTAGAGAGAGACTCAGGCATATTGATATCAATAAGTTTACTTCCCCGGATATTTCCATAGACACTTGAGGGAAAAATAAGAACAGGAAGAAACTCACGACCACAAATGAGACTGAGGCAAACATTAAACAGATTAGCATCAAGCTATTCTTATCATTTTCGCTTGGGGGTTCGTTGAAGAATCTAATAAATGATTGATCAAGTCCCAGCAATGCCAGCAGATGTATTAGAGTCAAATAAGTGGCAAATAGATTAATCTTACCCACTTCTTCAGGTAAGAACAATCTGGTTGTAATGGGAACAGATAAAAAACTTAAAAAAAAGCTTACCCAAGTCGGTATCGAGAAACCAACAAATTTGGAAAAAAAATCTTTGGCAAATCTCGATCCAGGATCTTCATTTTTCACTTATTTATGTTTTCACTCCAAATCCTTTGTTTGGTAAGAACATTCGCTCCATTTCGCTAACTTGGCACGTCGAAGTCGAAGCCAGATATTCAACTACTGGAATTCAATGAAATTGCAACTATTCAGGAAAATTTTGAACTTATCGCACGACATTTTTCCTTCTATTCCCCATTCCCAAACATAGCATTCGAACAATAATTCAAATGGATTTTCTCTTCTTACGCGCCAAAAACCTCGAATCAAGTTGAACCGCAGTAACAATTCTACCATCTAATTGGTTCAACCGCACTCATGACCAGTGTTGCTTATTGCCAAAAATGGTCCGCCCTTTCACAATGAAAAATCGCCAAAAAGTGTGGATAGATGGAAACCACGCTCGCTTAAGGCCGCTAGCGCGCCCAATCAAGGCCACCGCCGCGCACATTGAAGGCCACCTCTCTCTTGCCCAACCGCAAAATCACTTTCTTGTAGACTTTTATTGCCGCATCAGCGGCAATAATATTTAGGAGGAATGAAGTATGCATTCAAACTACTTGTCTGCGCTGCGAGCGGTCATGAGCGGTGTCAGCCAAAGGCAAGCGGCAAAGGCACACGGAGTATCACGGGATACCGTCGCTATTCTTGTGCGCTACGCAAGATCGAAAGGCTGGACAGACCCTGACGCCCTTGAAAGGATCACCCCACAAGATCTGGAGCCGGCCATGGCACGGCGGCCAGGAGTCGGGGCTAACCGGGATCAAAACTACGCCATGCCGGACTACGAGTGGATCCACCAGGAGCTGGGAAAGGCTCACGTGACCCTTGTCATGTTGTGGGAAGAGTATGTGGAATGTGAATGTCAAGTTAAAAATGTCCAGAATTGATGAAATAAGAATGTACAGTATAGGAGCAAGGGGAAGGTACACCCCCTAGGGGG
>LSQX01387552.1_pt1 | contig 12892 bp, 6 predicted proteins | sample 654561 | NCBI WGS metagenome assembly LSQX01 (sample SAMN04489861, study PRJNA283612) | anaerobic digester metagenome | isolation source: 4 biogas reactors fed with cattle manure at either 37C or 55C with and... | place: Denmark: Kongens Lyngby | collected 2014 | reverse complement strand
GCTACAAATCTGTTGCCGGCACAAACGATCGACCCGGTCACGAATCCCTGGCATTATGTTGAAAATATCGCCGTTACCAGCTTCAACCGGTTGCCGGCACGAGCGTCATTTAACCCAGAGTCGGCAAACCGGCTCTCTCTCGATGGGCAGTGGCGTTTCAAATGGGTGCGGTCGCCACAGGAGCGACCAACGGATTTCATGAAACCGGAGGCCGATGTGAGCTCCTGGGATTGGATACCCGTGCCGTCTAACTGGGAGGTGCAGGGTTACGGTGTGCCGATCTACGTGAACCATCAGTATGAGTTTGCTGATTACAAAGCTCCGGTATCTAAGGATATCAGCTTTGTCGAACGAATATACCCTGCCCATCCAGGCAAAGTGCCACACGATTACAACCCGGTTGGGTCGTATCGTCGGGATTTTCAAGTGCAATCCGACTGGCTTACGCGCGAGGTTATCCTTCATATCGGAGCGATGAAAGCTGGCGGATTCGTGTGGATCAATGGCCAGTTTGTCGGATATTCACAGGATAGCAAGCTACCCGCTGAGTTTAACGTCACACCCTATCTACGCGAGGGCCAAAATAGCATCGCCCTGCAGATCTTCCGCTGGACTGATGGTTCCTTCCTGGAGTGCCAGGATTTCTGGCGAATCAGTGGTATTGAGCGTAGCATCTTTCTCTATTCGCAGCCTAAAACGCGGATTGTGGATTTCGAGGTGGTGTCTCTCCTCGATGGAGCTTATGTTGATGGCATCCTGAAAGTGGAGGTGAGGGTAGATGCCGATATCTGGGATCAGCCGGATGCCACAGATGGGATATTTGTCGGATATAAATTATATAGCGCTGAAAATCAAGAAATTTTGATGGGGGAAAAGAGGCTGGACCGAACTCTATTGGATGGTGATGGTCAGGGTACCATCGGGTTTGATGGTCGCATTCCGGAGGTGCAAGCCTGGAGTGCCGAGCATCCGAACCTGTATGGACTCAGGATCTATCTGAAGAACCCCGACGGATCAATATTAGAGCAGCAGTCGATCAAGGTCGGATTTCGTTCGGTGGAGATCAAAAATGGACTGCTGCTGGTCAATGGACAGCGGATCACGCTGAAGGGGGTAAACACGCAGGAGACTGATCCTGAGACGGGCCATGTTATGAGTGAGGAGCTGATGCTGAAGGATATCCGGATGTGGAAGGAAAACAATATCAACGCTGTCAGGCTGAGCCACTATCCACGCGGTCAGCGCTTTTATGAGCTGTGCGATGAGCATGGAATTTATGTGGTTGACGAGGCCAATATCGAGTCGCACGGAATGTACTACGGCCAATATTCCCTGGCGAAAGATCCGGCATGGGAAACGCAGCACCTGGAGCGGATGGTCAGGATGGTGGAGCGCGATAAGAACCATCCTTCGGTCATCATCTGGTCGATGGGAAATGAGGCAGGTAACGGGGTAAATTTTTACGCTGGATACCGGGCCATGAAAGCGGCCGACAAGTCGCGCCGCCCAGTTCAGTACGAGCGTCCTTACAAAGATGAGGATGGCAGTCTGTTCGATATGGACTGGAACACGGATATCATCGTTCCCCAATACCCATCTCCCGCCACGTTTGAGTTCATCGGTCGCAACCGGACCGATCGGCCGTTTATTCCATCCGAGTATGCGCATGCTATGGGCAACAGCACGGGGAATTTCCAGGATTATTGGGATATTATCGAGCAGTACGAGCATTTGCAGGGTGGGTTCATCTGGGACTGGGTTGACCAGTCGATCTGGAAAACAGATGAGCAGGGCAAGCGTTTCTATGCCTATGGTGGTGATTATGGAGAGGATATGCCCACCGACAATACTTTTCTGAACAACGGGATTGTCTTTCCCGACCGATCGCCGCAACCTGCTTTGTTCGAGGTCAAAAAGGCCCATGAGTTCATCAATTTCAAGCCGCAGGGCATCAACCGGCAAGATGAGCTTCGGGTGTTAGTGGAGAATCTGTACGATTTCACCAATCTCGACCGGTTTTGGATTGAGGTTGATATCAAGGCTGATGGAAAGATCCTTAAAAAGGTGACCTACAGCGATTTGGATGTGGAGCCTCACACCAGCCGCCTGATCCGGGTGCCGCTGTCGGGTGTTGATTATCAGCCCGGAACCGAATATTTTGTTCATTTATCTGCGCAAATTTTGGCTCCATGGGGGATTTTACCTGCTGGTCATGAGGTTGCCCGTGAGCAGATCCCGCTGGTGCAAAAGTACCGCCCGGCGGAGCAGGAGCCTGATCATGGTCCAGACCTGAAGATCAGCAAAAACAGGCGGGAGGTGTTGATTACTGGTTCGGCTCTACGGATTGTGTTTAATGCGGCTGTAGGGCAGATGACTTCGTATAGCATAGATAATCAGGAGTATATCTTGGATGGACAGGGGCCGTGGCCCAATTTCTGGCGAGCTCCAACGGACAATGACATGGGCAACCGGATGTTTGAGCGCAACCTGGAGTGGAAGCGTGCCGGTTTGCAGGCTAAGGTGGTATCCTTCAAGGCTAAGCGTTTAGCCAAGAATCTTGCGGAGGTGTTCTTCGAATATGAGTTGCCAGGGGTTCAAACGTTGTTTACCAGCACCTACCGGATATCTGGGAATGGCACTGTTGAGGTGATGAATGAATTGCAAAAAACTGATTATCAAGCTGATATTCCGAGGATCGGTTTGCGGATGCAGCTTCCGGCGCACTTCCGGGAGATCAGCTGGTTGGGTCGAGGGCCGTGGGAGAATTATGTTGATCGTCGGGTATCGGCGTTTGTTGATGTGTATCGCAGCACGGTATTGGAGCAATATGTTCCGTATGTCAGGCCTCAGGAGAATGGTTACAAAACGGATGTTCGTTGGCTGGTGCTTCAGGATGGGCGGGGATCGGGATTACGGATTGAGGCACTATCGCCGTCAGAACCATTCTGTTTCAGCGCGTTACCCATGGAAAATGAGCAGTTTGATACCACTCCGGGGTTAGATTATCCGGGCAATCCGAGTAAGCACATCACTGATGTGGTTCCGAAAGAGTTGGTTCAGTTGAACATTGACTTGGGTCAACGTGGGGTTGGGGGGGATGACAGCTGGGGTTCGAGGCCGCAGAACCAATATCAGCTTAGAGGAGATCAGGTACACCGGTATGGATTCCGGATGGTTCCGGTGAGAGAAAATTAAAGACAATCGAAGATTTAGATAGTAAGATGCCAATGAACAATTTGAATTACGGTGTGATAGGAAACTGTCGGAGTGCTGCTTTGGTTTCGAAAACGGGGAGTATCGATTGGTGTTGTTTACCCGATTTCGATTCACCTTCGGTTTTCGCGAAGATACTGGATACGGAAAAAGGGGGTTATTTTGCCTTCGAAGTGGGTGATGAATATGCCATATCCCAGCGATATTTTCATCGGACGAACATTCTTTGCACTGAATACCGTTCTCCCGGCGGGGCGTTTGAAGTGATCGATTTCATGCCACGATACAAGACGGGAGAAAAAGACTATTTCACTCCTGCAGAGATCTATCGGTATATCAGGCTTTTATCAGGAGCTCCTTCTTTCAGGGTTATCTATCAGCCCAGATTATATTATGCCAGGGACGAAGTGGACCATGTGGTGGAAGACAATTACATCCGAACCTATTCAAGAGAGAACCCGACTAATTCACTTTTTCTTTATACTAGCCTGAATATCAATAGTATACTTTCCGGCCAAGAGATTCAGCTAACAGAATCGCATCAATACATTTTACTATCCTACAATCAAAAATTGATAACCATTGATAACGACCGGGTTTATCTGGAGTATCAACGGACCAAAGTGTATTGGCTCAACTGGACCAGTCGGTCGAAGATGTACAGTAAATACACGGAAGAGATCATCCGGAGCCTGCTGGTATTAAAAATCATGTCGTATCAACGGAGTGGAGCTGTGCTGGCGGCATTGACAACCAGCATTCCCGAGGCGATTGGGGAGGTAAGGAACTGGGACTATCGTTTTTGTTGGCTGCGGGATGCCTCCATGTCCATTGCCACCTTGCTAAAGCTGGGGCACTTCAATGCAGCCCGCTCTTTTGTAGGATACATCAAGAGAATTATCCAGTCGAAGAGCGATTCTTTTCAGATCATGTACGGTATTCGGGGTGAGCAAAACCTGCAAGAAACCGACCTGCCACATTTATCCGGGTATGAAAATTCCAGACCGGTGAGGATTGGCAATGCAGCATTTAACCAATCGCAGAATGATGTTTTTGGTTATCTAATGAATGTTATCTATCAGTATTTTAAGTTTTTCCCGGGTTCGCTGGACGAGATCGAAGAAATGTGGGAGATTGTCCGAAATATTAGTCGGACTGTTACCATGAGATGGCGAAATCCCGATAGGGGTATTTGGGAGATCAGGAATGGCGATAAACATTTTGTATCTTCCAAGGTCATGAGTTGGGTGGCTTTAGATCGGGCGACTAAGATAGCTGCGTTGTTAAACAAGAAGTATTACCAGGAGACTTGGAGGCGAACGGCGGATGATATTCGTGCGGATGTTTATGCTCATGGTTGGAAAGAAGAGATCCAAAGCTTTACCCAGGCTTACAGTAACGATGATATGGACGCTTCGCTCCTATTGATGGCCGAATATGGCTTCATCGCACCCACTGATCCTAAATTCAGGAGTACAGTGCTCGCGATAAAGAAAGCGCTTTATCATAATGGGCTGATGTACAGGTATATAAATCACGATGATTTTGGTCAGCCAAGCTCCTCTTTCACCATTTGCACCTTTGGGTTGATTCAGGCTTTATACCGAATCGGATTAAAAGAAGAGGCTGAGGAAATCTTCCTGAAACTGATGTCTTACAGTAATCATCTGGGGCTATTTAGTGAGGATATTGATTTTAACACCAAGCGACTTTTGGGAAACTTCCCGCAAGCGTACTCTCATCTGGCTCTGATCAACACAGCCAGTCTATTCTCGGAAGAGAAACCGACTAGCAGGTTTATCAAACCCTGATTTAGAAAAAAGAGGACAAGAATGATCAAGGATCCAAAATTCAAACGGTTGGTTATTGCTGCTTACAGGCTTCCTTTCAAGGTTATTAAGACAAAGAAAGGATACAGGGCCATTCAGAATGCGGGGGGGTTGGTTTCAGCAATTTTAACTCTTTCAGAAAATTATATCCAGAAAAGGGATGATAAGAGCTCCAAAATTCTTTGGGCTGGAATAGCGGACAATATACCAGAGGGTGCTGATGTCAGTGATCTAGGTAATAAGCATTTTGATCTTGCCCCGGTAGCGATCTCTACCGAACTAAATGATCTTTATTACGGAGGGTTTTGCAATGACCTGATATGGCCTCTATTCCATTATTTTACAACGTATTGTGTGTTTGATAAAGCCTATTATCAGGCCTATGTTGAAGCTAACCTTAAATTCCGGGATGAGCTGTTGAAGGTCATTCGGCCGGGTGATTTTATCTGGATTCATGATTACCAGCTGATGATGCTTCCAGAGATGATCAGGGAGAAGGTTCCTGATGCTACGATCGGGTTCTTTTTGCATATTCCATTTCCATCGTTTGAGATATTCAGGCTTTTGCCCCGGCGTTGGAGGGATTCCATTATTCACGGAATGCTTGGAGCCGATCTGATCGGATTTCATACACACGATTACAGCCAGCATTTTATTAAGTCGGTTAAGCGAACCACCGGATATGAGTGCCACCTGAATACAATTTACACCCCCAACAAGCTGGTTAAGGCTGATGCTTTTCCCATCGGGATAGATTATGAACGGTTCAATCAGGCATCCGTGATTGCTTCTGTACAACAGAAAAAGGAGAAGATTCGGTCAACATTGCCCGACCAGAAACTGATTTTTTCGGTCGATCGTTTGGACTACACCAAGGGTATTTTACTTCGGCTGAAAGGTTACGAGATGTTCCTTGAAAAGTGTCGTAAATGGCGCCAGCGCGTGGTGTTTAATATGGTTCTGGTACCCTCCCGCGATCGTATCGATAAGTATCGGAAGATGAAGAACGAAATCGAATCTACGGTTGGGAGAATCAATGGCAAGTATGGCACACTAGGCTGGCAGCCAATCATTTATCAATATCGATCGCTTTCTTTTCACGAGTTGGTGGCTCTTTACGACCTCAGCGATGTGGGGTTGATAACCCCCATCCGGGATGGGATGAACCTGGTAGCTAAAGAATATGTGGCTTCTCAGGTGGAGAATGAGGGTGTTCTCATACTGAGTGAAATGGCGGGTGCAGCGGCTGAATTGAATGAAGCCCTGATTATTAATCCTGTTGACAGCACCGAAATAGCAGAGGCTATCTTTAAGGCGCTGGAAATGAGGGCAGAGGACAAGCATATTCGGTTGGAACGGATGAAGGCACGGATTGCCAACTATCATGTGGGCACCTGGGCATTTGATTTCTTCAATCAGACCAATGAAACAAAGCAGCAGCAACGGCAGATGAAGGTTCGGTTCATTAATGATACCATTACCTCACGAATCATTGAGGATTACAAGAGATCGAAAAACCGGGTTCTTTTTCTGGATTATGACGGTACCTTAGTTCCCTTCGCCCGCTTCCCCGAGATGGCACGAGCCACTAAGGAAACCCTTGACCTCATTCGGAAACTATCGAAAAACACACAGAATCAGGTAGTTATAATAAGCGGCAGAGATAAGGATTTTTTGGAGAAGCAGTTTAAAGGGATCAATGTGATTTTAGTTGCTGAGCACGGGTATTTCATCAAAAAGGGGAAGGCGGATTGGCAAGAGTCGTTCGATCATGTTCCTAATTGGAAAGATTCAGTGATGCCGATTTTGCAGGAGTACGTCAGTCGTTGCAACGGAACTTTCATTGAAGAGAAAGCCGGAAGTTTAGCCTGGCATTATCGCAATGCTGATCTCGATTATGCACAATTGAGGCTGAATGAGCTGCGTGATGATTTAGCGGAGATTATTCGTCATAAAACCGACTTTGAGATTTTGGAGGGGAATAAGGTTTTGGAAGTGAAAAGTGGGCATTACGACAAAGGAGAGGCGGCTTCCATACTGATGCGTGAGGATACCTATGATTTTATTCTTGCGGCCGGTGATGACAAAACTGATGAATTTCTTTTTCAGGCACTTCCACCAACCGCCTACTCTATTCGTATTGGGCTAAGTCCCTCATTTGCTCGCTTTAATGTGTCGGATTATTCGTTGCTGATCAAGTTACTCAAAACCCTTTCACAAGTCGATTAGTTTTAGGTCTTTGATGCAAACAACCGGCGGTTATTGCACGATCAATTTGATCACGGTTTCGTTGATTTTCACCAAGGAGAGGCCAGCTGGTATTTCGCTGATATCCAAATTGATGTTATTAGACTCACGTTCAACGATCCATCTCTTGTAAAGGATACCGTTAGGATTAAGGATCTCGATGATCATGCCGGGTATCAGGGGTCCGCCGATGGAGATATGGTCATCGGCAGGGTTAGGATAAACGGTAAAAGGCTGTTGAAGAGATAGATCGGTGTTGGTAGAGGTGATATCATTTTGGAACCGGTCGGTAAGTTTATCTCGGCCATCGGTGAGCCAGTTAGCTGAGAATCGGACAAAATACATTTGGTAATGCTCATACTCTCCGACTTCGTAATAGAGTCCGATGGTTCCATCGCGGAGGATTGTAAGGGAGGAGTAGGCGGAGGCGCCGGTATAGATTGATTTTCGCACTGGCCAGGTAGTGCCTTCATCGTAGCTCATCAGGACGCTGACATTAACGCGGCTGACGGAGTAGGGGATTGAGTGGAGGATTCGGGTTTTCTGATAACCGTTTGATTTTGAGGTAAATCGAATGATGTCGCCATTACAGGATGGGTCGGGTAATTCGCCAACGGTGTAGGGGGTTCCCCAGGACATGCCTTTATCGGGCGAATGGACGAAGACACGTTTTCCCTCGTTTCGGATACTCATCAGGACATCGCCATTTTGCAATTCCACCAGTTTAGCTTCACCGCCATTTTCGGTAGCGCGGCAGGTAGAGACCTGCCAGGTTTGGGCGTTATCATCTGAGTAGATAATGAAATTAGAAATTTTGCGGGTGATGGTTTCCCGCACTGGCATGGCGGCCATGATACGGCCGTTGTTGAGTTGCAGCGCGGCACCGGAGGTAACGAAAGCACCGAACCATTCGCGGGAGACGGGGTTTTCGCAGGCGGCCCCGTAGATTTGGCTGGTGATATTCACCGGATCGCTCCAGGTTACACCGTGATCTTTGCTGATTGACTGATAGATTTGGATTGGTTTGGTAGGTGTTGATCCGTAGAAGCTTCTTTCGGAGGCAAACAGGCAGATGATATCGCCATTACGGCGGTTGACGACCAGGGCGGCGTCGCCAAAGCCTTCGAAGGTTCCTGCGCCGGCGATGGTAACTGGGTCGCTCCAGGTTTGGCCTTGATCGGTGCTACGGCGGGTCACCACGTCGATATGGGCTGGGAGGTCGAAAAAGTTATCCCAGCGCCGGTCGGTAGTAGTGACCAGGGATCCGTCGAGTGCGGTAACGATAGCCGGGATCCGGTAATGTCTGGATCCTCCGTCGCCCCCTGAGAAGAGTAACTTATTGGTTATGAGAACGGTTCTAGAGCATCGCTCAGGTGGTACGGAGATGATGGTCTCGCTGTTTTTGGTGATTGTCAAAGTTTGGGCTTGGATTTGGTTTCCCTCGCGTGCGGTAGGTTGAATATCGGCGGTGACCCAGAAATAGTTTTCGCCGGGGGAGAGCTCCTGATCGCCGGTGATTCGGATTTTGCTGGTATTTTTTTGGATGGTAACCGATCCGAAGAGGGTAGCTTTGGTCAGGTTCAGGCGTTCTCGGTTACCGTTATAATAGACTCTCATGGTTCGGATATCGGGGAAGTAGGTTGTTCCTGAGATATCCACTAGGATAGAGGTAATGCGACCGGTTCCTTCGGCGCCGTTGATTTTGAAGCCCACAAGTCGTTCTTCCGATTCCCCTTTTCCCACGGGCAGGTTACAGGAAAAGACGCGAATATCGTAACCGATCATCAGGGCGGTATGGTTGTTGCCGGAGATATCGGGAATGATTTTTCCGTTCATTTCTTCAAAATCGTATGCTGCCACCAATCCTTGGGGCTGGGGGGTGGCGCTACTCATATCGACTTGAATATCATTAGGTTGCAAAGCTCGTTTCCAGATACGAAATTCATCCATTTGTCCTGGCCAGAAGTTTGATTTATAGGGGGTAAAGAAGTTATAGATTGCGCAGCCGATGAACAGGGGGGATGCGTTTTTGATGGTTTGGTGGCCGATTGAAGAATGGATGACGGTAGAGAGGAGGTTTCCGTTAACGAACAGTTGGGAGCTTTTTTTGGATCCGTTATACACCCAGGCGAAGTGGGTCCATTCGCCGGTTCCCAGGTGGGTAAGGTGGGTAGCTCCTAGGTCGCTTCCCTGTTCGTTGACCAGTTGGAATCCGATGTTTGGGAGTTCGGAGGTGGGGTACGTTCGGAGGCCGAATCGGCTGACGGGGTCGACGGATCCGCCTTTAGAGAAGATATAGTATAGGGAGTCGAAATCTTCGGGTTGGATTCGGCAGGTGATGGTCATACTTTCGCCTGGTTCGATATTCAGGTCGGGGTGATTATGAATGATCACACACTGATTTATCCCGTTGAGGGACAAATACTTTCCTTCCGGACCGATTTGGGCGGTCAGGGTTAAAGAGGAAATCAGAAGTGTTAAAACCCAGGGAATACTGCGCAATGGTTTCAACATAGGTCTAGGTTCAAACTCTTTAAACAAATATACCTGAAAAACTGTTCGACAGCAGGTGGGAGGCAATTTTATGCTTTGGGAGGAGTTTGATTTGTCGGGGTTTTAGGGAGGGCTTTGGTGGCAAAAAACACAAAAAGGGTACTTTTACGATTGATTATGAGCATGAAAGAAAAGATTCGGGACTATTTCAGAGGGAAGCCGATACGGTGGATAACTGATTTAGTCTTAGTGCTATTGGTGGTTTTGTTGTTGATTCCGGCGACGCGGTCGGTTTTTTTATCTGGGTTTGCGTGGGTCCGGACGGGGTTATCGCCGGTACCCTCGGTTCCGGCTGATCGGGTAGAATTATCTGAGGCTGTTTGGCAGATGCGTTTTCTGGACGGTGACGGGGTAGAGTTTCAGCTCAGTGATTATCGGGGGCAGGTGATTTTTTTTCATCAGTGGGCCACTTGGTGTCCTGGTTGTCGTGCGGAGATGGCGGGTTTGCAGCGTTTGTATGATGAGGAGAGGGACCGAGTAGTGTTTATTCTGTTGACAAATGAGAGCCGGGCTGTCGTAGAGGCTTATTTAGCGAGGAGTGGTTATCGTTTACCTATCAGTTACGGTCGGGTTACCGTTCCGGAGCTCTCCACCCGGACTATCCCGGCCACTGCGGTGATTGGAGCCTCGGGGAAGGTAGAAGTATGGCGTGAGGGGGTGTACGATTGGGGGTCGAAGAAGGTGCGGCGGAAGATAGGGGAGTTGGTAGACCTATCTACTAGACCTATTTAGACCTAGACCTGTCAGGTTTTAAACCTGTCAGGTTTAAAACCAAATCTAACTGCTTCATTATCAGGTATAGTTTTAAACTGGCTTTAGGAAATTCCCACAGAAAAACGAGAAAAACACTGAATTATTGACACCCTAATAAAAAGATAATCAATAAGTTAACGAGAATTGTCAATTAAATACCTGACAGGTTCACTAGCACCTGTCAGGTTGTTTAGGATGTGAGGTATTTTTGGATTTCGTATAGAACGATGACGAAGAAGTTGAAATTTTATTAAAATGAAGAATAGAGCTGAGCTTAAAAAGGACGATACTCTTACTTCTTTTGAACCTGACAGGTTTATAGACCTGACAGGTCTATCCAAAGAAGGTCTATCCAACGACCCCCTCCCCTCCTTCTTCCACCACCGCCTCACCTCCCTCCGCGCCACCCGCACCGCCGCCGCACGCCTCCTCCTATTCGCCCTCATCATCATATTATCCATCATCATCATTAAACTCAAAACCCCCATAGCCCTCATTATCCCCCTATCACTCCTCACCCTATTCCTTGCCCTCGTTAAACATGCCGCCCAAATCGATACCAAAATCCGGAAAACAAATACCCTCATCGATATAAACCAAGAGGAAATCAATGCCCTAAACGGAAAAATTTCCCAATTCTATCCGGGATCGGAGTTCGTAAACCCAAACCATAACTATAGCTTCGACCTCGACCTGTTCGGCCAAAATAGTATCTACCAAATGACCTGCCGCGCCGAAACTCCCCAGGGTCAAAAAAACCTCGCATACCACCTCACAAACCTAACTACAAACCCAAAAACTATCCTCCAATACCAAGAGGCCGCAAAAGAATTGAGCTCACAACCAGTATGGCGACAAATATTCCAGGCTGAAGCCCGAAATACCACCAGTAAGAAATCGGCAAAATCAAATGAAATAGATTGGAAATCAGATATAAAAAGGTTTAGGGGCGCCACCCTGTTTAAATTCATCATCGCCGCAAATGCTACCACCGTTACCGCTATCATTGCCCTCATCGCAACTTCTACCATCCCAACCCAAAGCCTCCTCTACCTCCTCATCCCCGCAGCTATCGTGCTCTATCAAACCCGAATCGTTAATAAACACCAACAAAAAGCGGAACACCTGCTCAATACCCTGGCTAAGTACCAGCCTATGCTCGAAATGATCGAAAATACCCCGTTCACCTCAACCTACCTCAAAACCCTCAAACTTAACCTGATCATCAACAACCAACCAGCTAGCCGCGTGATGAAACAACTCAACTCTATCCTCTGGGGACTCGAACTGCGCGGAAACCTCATCATCTCCGCCATCCTTAACCTCGTCTTCCTCTGGGATGTCTGGATGATGATCCGCCTCCAAGCCTGGAAAGATCAATATAACCAGGCTTTCACCCAATGGACCCAAACCGTGGCATCCTTCGAACGAATCAACTCAATGGCTAACCTCGCTTTCCGAAATCCCGATTTTGCCTGGCCAAAACCCGCTGATAAACCATTCCAATTATCCCTCCTCAACGCCGGACATCCACTCCTCAACCACGATAAACGTGTGAATAACAGCCTCATATTCAATCAACCCGGACAAATATACCTCATCACAGGAGCTAATATGTCGGGGAAATCAACCCTCCTCCGAATGACCGGCGTAAACCTTATCCTCGCAATGACCGGAGCCCCAGTCTGCGCTACCGAAATGACCTTCACCCCAGCACAAATCATGACCTCTATCCGAACATCCGACTCCCTGACCGATGAGGAGTCCTATTTCTATGCCGAACTGAAAAAACTTTCCCGAATCATCAAATCTTTACAATCAGGTGATACACTGTTTGTTATAATCGATGAAATGCTCCGGGGTACCAACTCCAAAGATAAACACGCCGGATCCGCTGCCTTTATCCACCAACTAATCCGCCTCCAAACTAACGGCCTCCTCGCTACTCACGATGTCGAACTCGGAACACTTGCTAATACCTTTCCTGATAAATTGATCCCCAGATGTTTCGAGGTCTACCAAACAGGCGAAACCCTGGCCTACGACTATCTCCTCAAACCCGGTATTAGCCAAAGTCTTAACGCTACATTCCTGATGAGAGAGATGGGGATCGTGGGGGAGGGGTGAGGAAGAGGTTGTCGGGTTGTCGGGTTGTCATGTTAATAAGAGGTTGTGAGTTGTGGGGTGTGAGTTGTGAGTTGTGAGGAGGTTGTCGGGTTGTCGAGTTATCAAGTTGGTGTGAGGTGTGGGTTGTGAGTTGTGAGGTGTGTGGGGTGTGAGGTGTGAGGTGTGGAGAA
>LSQX01251799.1_pt4 | contig 12892 bp, 14 predicted proteins | sample 654561 | NCBI WGS metagenome assembly LSQX01 (sample SAMN04489861, study PRJNA283612) | anaerobic digester metagenome | isolation source: 4 biogas reactors fed with cattle manure at either 37C or 55C with and... | place: Denmark: Kongens Lyngby | collected 2014 | reverse complement strand
GTGTTGGTGTTCATGGTTGTATCCGCAGCCTTCTGTTAATCTTTTGAGCTTGTTTTCTTTGTAGGCAGTAACAACTTCACCGACCTTGTCTGCATTAGCCCTTAGCACTGCCACGTTTGCATTCCTAAAAATATCAATAGCTCTCATGCCCATGTCATAAACTATTACTGCATTTGGTTGTAGCTTCAAAATGTGGTCGGGTGCTACGCCTGTTCCGCCTCGGTGTTCGCTAACGTTTAAGACTGGGTTAACGTTTGAGACATTACTGTTGTCGTCAAGGTCAACGACTGTGAAGTATGGAGCGCGCCCAAAATGTTTTGCTAAGCAAGCGTTTAAACCGTTTTGGTCCTCGGAGGGAATTACTACTCTATTCATCTCTGCTGTTCCTCTGTGAAGGTAGATGGTTTTTGTTTGGTCAATGTCCAATTTAGTAAGCGCTTCATCTTTCATTGCCTTTTTTGCTACTCATTCCTGAGTGTTCGCCCACAGTAGCTGAGCTGGTTTTTTGTAGTTTGCCGTTTTTGTATTGGTCGATGACTTCTTTGATGGTTCCTGATGCGCCTGTGATGATTTCTATGCCGGCTGTTGATAGTGCTTCAAAGGCGTTGGGTCCGATGTTTCCGGTTATGACTGTTTTTATGTTTTTGTTTGTTATTGTTTGTGCTGCTTGTATGCCTGCTCCGCCTGTTGCGTTTGTGGCTATGTTTGGAATGGCTTCAAACTGCATGGTTTTAGTGTCTACGATGATAAAGTAGTGGCATCTGCCGAAACGTGGGTCTAGGGGGGCTTCTAAATTGTTTCCTGTTGCACTTACACATATTTTCATACTTGATTTCTCCTAATAGGACATAATTTTTTATTTGTCATGAGATATTAACCAAAAGTGAGGAGTTTATCTGATTCTCCAACAAGCTGTAGCAGGTCTTTTATTGTTGAAATAGGACAAACTTTTGAGTTTTGTTTTTGTCTGGTTTTAAGGCAAGTTCCACAAGCCAAGAGCTCGCCTTTGCTCTCAATGAAGGAGCAAAGCTGCTCTGCGACGTTGAACTTTTCATCCTTTATACACTCAGCTTCTACTCCCTTGTTGGTCAAAAAGACCTTCACTGAGTGATTCTCTTTTAGAGCTATGTTTCCAAGCCTGAAAGCATTCCAGACCACTTCAGGGTCGTTAGTTCCGATTACAATACCGATTTTCATTTAGTCACCGCCGTGGGTCTTTGAGAAATCGCTTATTTCCCAAACTGTTGTTTTTTTGGTCGTTGCAATTATTTGATGCGGTGCAAAAAATGTGTTTTTTACCATTTTTTCTGCTGCTTTTGCTTGGTCAGTGATGTTTGTCATTTTTCTCACCGTCTGGTGTGTCTATAGTTTATAAGCTAAATTATATTAATATTTTTTGTTTATAAAATAAACTAATTCTGTGCATAGTAACAGTAGTTTTCTCTAAATAAAGTCAGTTTGTTCTAGTAATATAACATAATGAAGTTTTGCCAAGCCATTTTTAAGCTGTTTAAAAATGAAAGTACCCTTTTTTCAGGTAGTGAAAAGACATAAAACCCGTTGGAGGTTGAGCCGAGTTACCAAAAACTACTTGGCGGCAAAGTCAACAAGGTTTGCTAATTAGCTTTTTTCTGGCTGACTCTTTCTAAGTTATTTGTGCTTTTTGTTGTAAATTCTGTCGAGCACCTCTTTGAAGTCGCAAGAGGGGGCTTGCAATGCTTTTAGTTTATTAAAAGATATGTGTCATCCTGATTTTCGGACCTGCCCAGTTTCCCAAAAAGCCATATGCTGGCACGCTAAATGTGAAACCGCAATAGCCTAACCATTGCCAGTCTGCGTATTCTGAAGTAGAATTACTGACGTATGCAAACACGATATTTTGCCATCCGGTTGTTGAGTGTGATCCTGCTTTGGCATAAGCATAGATATTTCCGGTTGAGGTAGAACTGCTCATGGGGCCTACCACCCAGGTTTCAGCATGCGGTTCGTCTGTATGCATATGTGCGTACGAAGAATCCATGAACCCTGTCATGCTTGTTTGGTAATCGACATAGCCTCCATGGTATTCCCATATCCATGATACTGAGTTCAGAGTAGAATAACGTCTACTGCCTGAAGGGCCATCAAGAACTGCTCCGTTAGTGGATGCGATTATTTCCTGATTATGCTTTAACTGCTCCCTCATTTGATCTCTCATGAGGGCTAATTTAGTTGCATTTCCATCACTGAATCGCTCTGACAGCTTTAGAAGAAAGTCTGGTAAGTCTTCATCTTGTTCAGGAATTGATGCACTTGCATAAGTAAACGTGAAACTGCTGGCCAACAGAATGGTCATCAATACACCAATAAGCACAAGTTTATTTGTTTGTATTATTCTGTTCATTTTTTCACCTCCCCTAAAATTTTATTAAGAAGGCAATTCCGCTTGTGCAAGTTTTCTTGCATTCAACTATTACTTGTTATGCCAATTTAGCCCTGTAGTTTAAGGCAAGCGTACTAAAATTTAGGACACTTCTTTTCTTATCAAAGCTTAAAATCAAGCATAAGTAGTGCTGGGATAGATAAGAAACGAGGCAAATTAGACGTTTACATTAAACGGATAATAGGGAGGTTATAGACTGCGTTTAAGCCATACCTTTATCGTTTCATAGCAAAAAATTACAACAAGTGATGTCTTGCTAATGTAGAAAAAAAGTATTCACGAGTGGGAACAAAAGGTTTTAGAAGCGTAAATTGAAGCACTAAAAGTCCAATGGCAAAGAAGGCGTAAAACAAATATCTTGGAACTAGAAAACGACTAATTCGTACACATTTGTTCATTATATACCATTCTTTTTCGCCTCAACTGGATCGAGCCTCTTTTGGTTTCGGCGGTGCTTTAATCGAGTTAAGAAGCTTTACCACGCCGTCTATAACTGCTTCTGGACGCGGTGGACATCCGGGTATGTAAGCGTTAACTGGAATAACTTTGTCCACTCCGCCGAGCACATTATAGCATCCTGCAAAAATTCCGCCGCTACAGGCGCATGCACCGATGGCAACGACAAATTTAGGTTGCGGCATTTGATCATATATTCGTTTTAATCTTTCTGCACATTGCAGTGTGACGCCGCCTGTTACTAGAAGTACATCAGCATGTCTTGGTGAAGGCTCAAGTTTTATGCCAAAGCGTTCAATATCATACTTTGGCGTTAGCAAAGCTACCACTTCAATGTCACAACCATTACAAGCACCAGAGTTGAAATGGAGAACCCAAGGCGATTTTAGTCTCGCCCAAGTAACTAAACTGGAATTTTTCATGTCTTTTTTCCATTAAACATTCGATTCAAATGATATGAAAAACCTAAAAAAAAATTAAGGTATAGGGGTTTGATTTCTTCAGGTTATGTAGTCAACGCTCTTTAAGCCTTCCTGCAGTGCTGCCACTTTATCAGTGAGTTCCCATTTAAAATCTGGCTCTTCCCTTCCAAAGTGACCAAAGACAGCAGTTTTTCTGTATATCGGCTTCCGAAGATCCAAGTGCTCGATAATCGCTTTAGGGCGCATATCAAATTGACTATGTATCAACTCCAAGATCTTTGCATTTGAGACCTTGCCAGTGCCAAACGTGTTCACCATAACAGAAACTGGTTCAGCAACACCGATAGCATAAGCTATTTGAACTTCACATTGATCAGCCAATCCGGCAGCAACTACGTTTTTGGCGATGTATCTAGCCATATACGCGCCACTGCGATCAACTTTTGAAGGGTCCTTTCCAGAAAAACAGCCGCCACCATGTCGTCCAACCCCTCCGTATGTGTCAACGATTATTTTTCTGCCAGTCAAACCTGAATCTGCTAAAGTACCGCCCACTACAAATCTGCCTGTTCCGTTAACTATGTATTTAGTCTGGGAATCCAACAAATATGCGGGTATTATCTTTTTGATAACGTTGTTAATGATGTCTTCTTTCATCTTTGCTGCGTCAACATCGGGGGGGTGCTGAGCCGCAATTACAACCGTGTCCACTCTGTGGGGTTTTCCGTTTATATACTCAACTGTGACTTGTGATTTGCCGTCAGGACGTAAATATGGTGAGGCATCTTTTTTTCGGCATTCAGAGAGTCTAGCAACAAGTTTATGCGCGAGCAGAATGGGCAGTGGCATCAACTCTTTGGTCTCGTTACTGGCATATCCAAATACCATGCCTTGGTCTCCAGCACCTTGCTCATGTTCACCGCCTTCATCAACGCCTCTTGCAATATCAGGCGACTGCTCGGTAAAAGAGGATAATATACCGCAGGTTTCACAATCCAAACCGTCTTTAGCGTTGTTTAAGCCTATTTCCTTCAAGGTTTTTCTGACAACGCTTTGTATATCTGTATAGCAAGAAGTTGTTATTTGGCCAGTGACGATTACGTTACCTTGCATAATCAATGTTTCGCAATCCACCCGCGCATCAGGGTCTTTGCTAATTATAGCATCCAAGACGCTATCTGAAATTTGATCTGCAACTTTGTCAGGGTGTCCTTCTGCCACTGACTCGGAAGAAAAAAGGAATTTATCATAGGAGTCTTGGCGTAAATTTTTATTTTCGCCAAAAGGTTTTCTTAGCGATTGTTCAATCATTTCAGTCACTCTTAGCAGATAATTGCATTTAAAAATAGTTTATTACATAAACCTTATTAATAGTTTTTGTTTATAAAATAAACGAATGTAGTATTTTGGATGCAATAGAACAAAAGAAAAAATAATTTCACAACTCCAAACAGACAGACCAACTACCCCCTGCAAGAACTAGCTAAAACAACTGAATACACAAAAACGGGAACTAAAAAAGGCTGGAACGACTGCCAAAGAAAGGCACTTGTTGTTTTGGTTTGTTTGGTTTTCCATATGTTTATTGCTCCGTATTTTTATGTGACACAATCGCTATGCGATAGGTACACATAGGCGTATCTTGTTATGATACCTTATACAAAGAGCAAATTTGTCGCCAAGAGAGAGAGGTTATAAGTTTCTAAGCAATGACCCCATAACCGACGAAACTCTCAGAATGTTCAAACTAAGTTAAGCGTAATTATCCAGTCCTGAGTGACGATTATCAGCTAATCACTAAAGTCATTAATAAGCTGGAATCATCTGAGTCTACATATGGCTGATTTCAGCATATTTCATTTTAGAATTTACTTATTTGTGCCAAGTTACTTTTTCACCCAAAGTGTACTGCCACCATGTATCAACCACATATAAACAAGAGAATACCATTTATTGAATTATGATTAGTAGAGTAATAGAACAATTGTTAGGTCTATGAATAATAAGGTAATCAAGTTAGCGTTGGCACGAACTGGAATAGGAACAATCATGGGTAGAAAATCGGTAAGCAAGGGCAAAGAGTACGTAAGAATTTGGGTTTATGTGCCCACAAAAGGTAGTGAAGATACCGCTTTTCCTTTCAAAATTGGTGACCCCTGCTTAGTAAAAATTGATGAAAGAAAAAAGCAACTTATCGTAAAACCAATCTCTAAAGAGGAAGCAATAGAACAAGGCTGGCGCTTACGAAGCAGAAAGACTACTGACACCTAAATTGGGCAAAAATGTCCACGTTTATTTGATGATACGTGACTGAACTAATATTAACAACTAAAAGCAGAATACTGAGTTGTGTTAGTGCAATTCAACGAAAAAACCTACGTTAACTACCCGAAGTTACATTACCTGCTGTGCAAACAAAGGCGTTAGTGTTATGGAGAAAAAGTTTGATTGGGGAAACGCCTTAATCGATGCAACAATTACGAGCGCCATTACATTTTTCAGCACATTAGGCGGAGGAGCATTTTCTGGATAGGAGGTTGCCTCTACCATTGCCTCATGTACTATGTCGACGAAATCGGTCATCGCCGGATGAAATCTATAGTATGCCCTTTTTTAGTGGTGAGCAGTATTTTTTCTAGTGTGTCCCATTTGGATTTTTCACGATCACTTTCAAAGTAACATCCTGCTCCAGCATAACTCTCAATGCAAGGCAGTGTCCTTTGTAGATATTGCCATGAGTTCCACCAAGTCATTTTCTTTACTGTTGTATGAGGATGATGTAGCACTAATTTTGGTTTTTCTTGTTGCGCAGTCCTCTTAAATTGTTCGTTAACCTGTTTTCTCCATCCGGTAGCATTCTTGGACCTTGGATTAAAAATGGCTAAATCATGGCATCCTAAAATCATAGTTTTCCCGATTTTAAGATCGATAAAATGGGTTCCTAAGTCTTCAATTCTTACGAGCCCTTTTTCTTGATTATTTGTTGGATATGACTTGCCGCTCCAATAGTATTTCTCTTTTTTTAAGTCTAATAGAACGACAAGTTCTGCATGGAGCTGCCCGATATGCTTGTGGGTTGTAGCGACTTTGGTTTTTTTCGAATCAACACCCAAAGTAAGATAATCGGAATATTTGTTCAGTTTCTTAATTAGTTTAGTGTCTATAACTTGATTAACACAATTATTAGCTGCTTCAAATAGTAGATTGAGGGCTTCTCTTTTTGGATGTTTATTGTCACCTATTTTTTTCCGTGTAAGATTGTTTGGCCAATCGAATTGGAGAAATCCTCCGCATGTCAATAGGAATTTTACCTCTAACCCAGGCGGCCAAGTATATATTACTTTGTTTAAAACGCATTTGGCTTCATCGGGGGGTCCTTGCCATTTTTCGGTGAGAATTATTCTGGCAATGTTTGGTTTTTTATCTTGTCTTATCGCTAATGATGCGGTTTTAATTTCTAATTAACCTCTTGAATTTCTGCAAATCACCTTTGTTTGTGGGATTTAAGCTGCACCAAGGGAAATCGCCTGCATAAATTCGTACTGTCGGTTCCAAGTTGCATACATCAGGCATGAAATCTCGTATAGTATCGTACCAAGCTCTTTGCTCATCTCTGTAGGGAGGGTCATTATCTTTTGAGTCAAGTTCATCACACAAGCGTATCCACTTGTCTTTGTCATAACCTAGCTTCAAGCCTTCAGGATATAATTCAAGAGCAAGTTTTCTTGCAGCTGAAAAGTGTTGGGATTCATCAAACTCTAGCACGAATCCTGGTTTAGTTATAAAGAAATCGCAACGAGGTAGAGTGTTAACCTTAACAAAAACATCATACCCTCTATTTTTCTTGAGTTCTTCGAAAATTCTTGTCAGATAATCTTCGTATTTATGGTCTTTAAAGTTTGTTGGAAAAGTTCCCACTTGAGATTTATAGTTCCTTTTCACATCTCCATACAACTGCTTTAGTAGCTCTTCCAAAACACGCTTGCATTCGGGGCATCTTTCGTTATGTTTTGGGTGTCTTGGTCGATCGATTGGTTTTTCTTTTGTCTTTTCTGACTGCGTACAATTGTACTCATTTTTGTACCAATCTATTAGGTAGTGATGTTTTTCTGGAATGTCGTTCTTTTCTGGGTTTGTTTTTCCGTTTTTTCTACTTGAGTGGTTGTCATCTGTTCCATTGAAAAGATGTTTTGTTCCATCTGGGAGTCTGTAGAGCATGCGACATCCGTTTGGTTGAGCTGGTCTGTTGGCTACACAATGAGTAGATATCTGAATTAGGATACCTAATCTAATTGCACCGTAAATGCTTTCTTGAGTTCGATTCAAAATTTCTCTGTTTGAAAACCCGTCTTTATCAGGATGTAATAATGCGGGATCAATCCAGACCTCATCATCAAATTTTTCCATTCTAATCCCTCTTAGCTACCCAAGCTAATTTCCACCGTTTTAGGCAGTCTATTATTTTCTTTAGCTCATAACATGTTCTGAATTGTTTTCTTGTTGTTTATTAGTTGTTATTTTTCGGTTGAACCTATTTTATGGACATACTTGCCCCCTTGTTTCTTACTGCATACGAGAACATGATCTTATCAAAACAAACAAAACACATACTTTGCCGCCTTAGAAGACATTTCACCCAGAAACCTAATAGCAACTGAGCGGTGTGATGCATAGTAGACAAAAGCTCAGAATCTGACATCGCAATAACGTTCCCGTTAAGAGCTGGGGATGGGAATTGAACCCATAGAATTTCTCTTTCCCAAAAGAGAACCTCTGCTAAGAGAAAGGGTTTCATGGTTTAGTTCTTGATTTTCCATTTATAGTTCACGGGCATGGTCCTATTCTATGTTGCTTAAAAGGCTTGTTTATTAGCTTTCTTTTCACAACTTAAGTTTAGGGCTTTTCAATAGTTAGCTTTTCCATTTTCAATTTTGGCGATTAATTCTTCATTTGGGCTAATGGGAAGGCACTATCATTAACGAAATCTTTAGGTAAGTAAATTGTGTGCCTGTTTCCCACTTTATACAACTTGGTCTTAGTTATCCTTGTCATAGTTATCGGTTAACAGGTTCCTTGGCGTAGGAAAAGGTTTATTGCTTCAAGTCAGCGGTTTTAGATGCCTTCTGTAAAGCAATAGAGTAGCAATGGCTACCACCATAACTGTGATTATCGCAATCGTAATAATGGTTTGAGTCTCAATTAGACGTGTCGAGTTATCTAATTCGGAGCGAGCTATAGAATTAATGTCAACTGGTTGACTGAGGGGATAATGGTCAATATTATTTTCATCTATCCTGTAAACACCGCTTCCGCTGTAATTACTCCAATAATTACCCACAATGCCATTATCCCATGAGTTTTGAGTTTCATTCAGACCATTCAAAACTACCGATTTACCCATGATAATTGTAGTTTGAACCTGCAAAGTTACAGTTTCCAAATTATTATCGAAGTTATTTTGATAAAATTGGTTATTTGAAGAAGGAGCAATCATGTGGATTCCATAAGTATTAGCCGTAAATTCGTTCATTGTAAAAACTGTTCCTTCAACATCATTTAGGGTAGCACCATATTTGTTTTGGGCTATCAAGTTAAAGCGGATAGTGGTTTGGTTAGCGTCTTCTATGTGCAATCCCTCATCACTATTCTTAATGATGTTTTTCTCTACGATGTTGAGACAAGCATATCCACGGGAAAAATACTGCCCATTGCTAAAATACTCACCTTTGATTTTTATGGCTATTCTATTGTTTTCCAGCACGTTTTCTTTGAAAGAGTTGGCTGATGGTCCCCAGCAATTAATAGCCACATTGCAGTTGCTGATTGTGTTGTTAAGGATTTTTATTTCGGTCTTTTCTCCCATAATGCCTGAAGCACCATAAAGCGAGACTGCGACTGGAACTGTATCAATGATAAAGTTCTTGATTGTTACATTATGTGCAATAATACTGAGGGCTTCTCCATTTAACGACCCGTTACTTTTTAGGCTAAAGTTTCTTCCGTCAAGCACTATATTATCACACTGGATGGATATTCCATAGTTGTAAATATCCCCAGTTAGATAGTATAAACTACCTATCCGTTCTATGGGAAAGGTCGTTGGCGAAATAGTCCCATTGTCATATATTGAAATATGTGGCAGAAGTGGTTCAAAAAATTGTTCCCATTGGCTTTGACCGCTTACTACGTGGACAGATGACATTCCAATCAGGAAACCGAACAGAATTAAAAAGATGAATGAAATTCCTTTCTTTCTGTTCATGATTCATCAGTCTAATGCCTGATTTTCTTTAAAGCTTGGGTTATTTAAGACTGATCGTCAAACTTTCTTGACTAACACTAAATCGCGGCTATCAGGGCTTAGTCAAAGTCTTGACAAAACTGCGAATTGCTAAAAGGCATAAAGAGCTGGGGATGGGAATTGAACCCATATAGAGCAGCTCTGCAGGCTACCGCCTGAACCATTCGGCCACCCCAGCATGAAGAATCTAGTTAGAGTGACACATAAAAATATTGTTGGTGCAGAACTTTTTTTCTTCCAAGATACCATGTTATCGGTGTCTTTTGATGTCAATCAATCTTTTTTGTAGGCTACACCTGAGAAAAATGCTACAGTCTGCTCGTCCTTACGAACCGTAACATGGTATAATCCAGTGGTTCTTCCCTCAGAAACCCTCACTGCTTCAGCCGTCAAAATATCCCCCTCACAGGAAGGTTTAAGATAATTAATACTAGCCTGCAACGCAACTGCAACGTTTTCACCGTAGTTGCATGCCTGTGCAAATGCGTAATCAGCTAACGAAAACAATACGCCGCCATGAGTCATACTATAAGCGTTCGTATGCTTCTTCTGTACTCTCATAGAAACCTTACAGTAACCATCTTTAGATTCGAGAACTATAAGGCCTAATTCCTCAGCAAAATAATCCGTGCTCTTCATCAGCTCTCAACTGTCTGGTTTTTTAGAACGCTTTCTCGACCCAACTCAAACGCCTTCAAGTTAAGGTTGATGTATTTTTCTTTAAGCCTTCCTGCTATCGCTTGCTTAAACGATTCTTCCCTAAGCGGTATATCTGGCAACGCTGAGAGCGCACCCAACAGAACTGTGTTAACAACAAGCATGTTGCCTAGTTTCTCTGCGATACCTATGCCATTAACAGTGTGAACTAACGCTTTTGACTTAAGCAAATCCAGCAATTCACCTTGACTTTTGGGTTTACTGTCTACTGGTAAACAAGCGGGTTGGATCAGTTTCAAATTAACAATGACCGCCCCATTCCTCTTTAGCATCGGCAACGACCTTGCAGTTTCAAGAACTTCGAACCCAACGATTGCATCTGCCCTGCCTGTTTCTATCAACGGTGTTTCAACCACCTCACCAATCCGTGTATAAGCCACAATCGAGCCCCCACGCTGTGCCATACCATGGATTTCTGCTTTTGCAACATCAAACCCCTCGATCATTGCAGCTTCGCAAAAGATGTCACTTAAAACCACAACGCCCTGACCGCCCACACCACAAAATACTGTATCTATATTCATTATTCCTTTCTCCTAATCGCATCAAAGGGACATATAGTCTTACAAACACCACAACCGTTGCATAGCATCAAATCAATGTTGGCTCTATCGTTAATAACTGAGATTGCTGGACAACCGTAGGCTTCGGTACATACTCCACAGTTGTTGCATTTCTCCAAAACTTCATAAGGTTTTTGTCTCTCAAGCAGTAATGGACAAGGCCGCTTTGAAATAATCACTGAAGGACCCTTATAATTCATCATTTCCTTCACCGCCGCCGTGGTACCCCTAACATCGTATGGGTCAACAGTTACTACTTTCTCTACTCCAATAGCGCGGACAATCTCTTCAATGGTTACAACTTTAGCTTGCGTACCCATCGCGGTCCTACCTGAACCCGGCGTCGGCTGATGCCCCGTCATAGCAATAACACTATTATCCATAATGACAACACACACGTTTGCCCTGTTATACACTATGTTTAACAGATTAGGCATACCCGCATGGAAAAACGTTGAATCACCCAAAACAGCAAAAACCTTGTCTTTCACACCCGCATGAAACATTCCTGCGCCCTGACCGATACCTGCACCCATACAAAGACAAGACTGCACTGCACTAACCGGAGGTAAAACCCCCAACGTATAGCAACCAATATCGCCAGCTACGATTTTATCGTTAGAACGACCGACTAAGCTTAATGCACCCTCTGGACAAGCAGGCACACATTTAGGGTCGCCACCACAGGTGTCACAAATTTGAGGTTTACGAGTAACCGGATGAAGCGTTAAAGCCCCGTGCGGACATGCTTCTATACACCAGCCACAGCCCTTACATTTAGAATCATCAACCACTACTGCACCAGTTTGCATCGGCTGGGTTAATGCTTCTTCAGGACAAGCCGCTACGCAAGGCGCATTGATACATGCCCTACAAGTAACCGCAGTGTTAAATGTGGCATTCATTCTAATAGTGCGAATACGCGACTTCAAAGGGTTAAAAACTGCTTCTTTCTCAAAAGAACAAGCATACTCACATATTCCACAGCCAACACATTTGTCATTGTTACATTCAACATGTTGATTAGCGGTATTTAAAGCATAAAAGAAGGCACGATGCGGACAACCCGGACAAAGCGCAGGAGGACGCGCCGGCAAATCATACTTCTCAGGGCACTCTCCAGGACTTGTTAATCCATAATTCGACAGAGCTTGACGTACTTTATCAGGGGTTAATTCACCGATCTCTTCTAACCCTAACTCGTTTTTACCAACAACCTTCAAACCCAAACGTTGCATGTTCTCTTCAAGATAGGGCCTAAGTTCTTCAAGCACAATGAGTTTTTTAACTTTAAGAGAAAAACGTTTCACAATCTCGTTTGGAAAAGGATGAACAAAACCCAGCTTCAACCAAGAAAACTTTTTACTATCAAGCACTGAACGCGCGTAATAGTAACCTACCCCACTTCCAACAATACCAATCTCACTGCCATTATCTTCTATAACATTGTACTTAGAATGGTTAACCATGGTTTTTGCCTGTGCCAACCGCACTTCTAAGACACGGTGTTGTCGAATAGCATTCGCAGGCACCATAACCCATCTAGACCCATTCTTGTCAAACTCTGCTTGACGCTTCAAATTACTGAAATACCCAAGTTTAACCCTTGCTTTCCCATGCGCCACCCGTGTAGTCAACCGCAAAATAACTGGCAAATGCAGTTTCTCACTTATCTCAAAAGCCTCTTTAGCCATATCATGTGCTTCCTTAGGGTTACCTGCATCAAGCAATGGAAGTTTTGCATGCACAGCAAAATAACGGGTATCCTGCTCATTTTGACTGCTATGCAGTGCAGGATCATCACAAACAACAACCACCAAACCGCCCTCAACACCAGTATAAGCCAAAGTCATAATCGCATCTGCAGCAACATTCAACCCAACGTGCTTCATAGAGGTCAACGCACGCACACCCGCCATGGAAGCCCCAGCAGCTACCTCCGCAGCAACGATTTCATTAATACTCCACTCAGAATAAATTCCCAGTTCCTTAGATACAGAAGCCAAAGTTT
>LSQX01072499.1_pt1 | contig 12892 bp, 11 predicted proteins | sample 654561 | NCBI WGS metagenome assembly LSQX01 (sample SAMN04489861, study PRJNA283612) | anaerobic digester metagenome | isolation source: 4 biogas reactors fed with cattle manure at either 37C or 55C with and... | place: Denmark: Kongens Lyngby | collected 2014 | reverse complement strand
TCCCGGGCCAGAACCACCCGGGAGAACCCCATTTCCTCTGCAAATAAAACCCCCTCCAGGTTGTGAATGGACATTTGCGTTGATGCATGGAGCGGCATTGAAGGGCAATGACGCTTAAAGAGCCCAGCCACGGCCAGATCCTGTATTATAACAGCATCGACCCCTGATGCTGCCAGCACTTCGATCTCCTTATACAACGCCGCCAGTTCCATATCCTTGACCAGGGTATTCATTGTCACATAAACATTAACCCCCCGGCCATGGCAATATTCTACCGCCCCCTTAAGGGCTGCCTCGTCAAAATTCTCCGCATTTCTTCGGGCATTGAAGTTTCCGGTCCCCAGATAAACTGCGTCAGCCCCGCTTCTGACAGCAGCAACTAACTGCTCCTGCCCCCCGGCCGGGGCCAGTATTTCAATCGTCATTATTCTCACCCGCTAAAAGTATATCATGGCCGAGCCTATTTTTAATCTGTCTGTCTTCGTCGTTTGCTCGGTATTTTCATTTGTTTATATACTGGTTATACTCACCCAACTTTATGCTTCTTACAAAAACTTTTAAAACCAGCCCGGCAATTAATAATCCTGCCACTGCGAAAAATGTCTGTATACCTGTTCTGCCTGATATTATTATACGGGCAGCATTGTGCCGTGTGAAATATCCCCATAAGATTATAGACCGGTCAGTATTGAATGATCGTTTTTGTGCTATAATATTTTTGTCGTGGGGGCGTGGCTCAGCTGGGAGAGCACCTCGTTCGCAACGAGGGGGTCAGGGGTTCGAATCCCCTCGTCTCCACCAGAAATATATCTTAAAAGCCTTGAGCCACCGTTGTTTGAGACGTATTAATAAATCGAAGGAAAAGCAAGTATAGATATCTTTGTATTTTTATGTATCCCGATATATCTGCATTTAAAGTGGCAGGTGAGTGGCAAATAATAAACTGTGGGTGGCAAAATGGGCGGCAATAATATCAAGGAATAATACCGCAGAAATGCGGTTTTTTTGATTTGAAGAATAACAATAGCGGGGTTTCAATCCGCGATCTTTATTTTCTATCCGCACCCCAGGGGGCAAAATCATATTAAACTACATATTACTTTTCCCTTTCGTTCCTTGCCAAAGTGTCTTAAGCAAACATAGTTCTGGTTTACACATACAAGTTTACTCGCCTGCTATTATAGATGCCGTGCATTATTTATCATTTTTATCAGAACAAATCATGCTTATTTTCCCCAACAAATCTCCCACTATATACTTTATTATTTATTCAATAAACAACATCAAAAGCCTATTCAGATATGCTAAATGCAGGAATATTGCAGATATAAGGAGAAATTAATAAATTGTGCCTTAGGAAATATTGACCGGAACTGACATTAATCTGTCAGTTTATGCTTTTATAATCAAAGCTGACCAGGAAATTGAAATGGATAAAGGAGAAGCGTCTGAATGAGCAACAAAAAGGAACAGGAACGGGCAGAGCTGCACCGTACCATATGGAATATTGCCAACGATTTACGCGGCAGCGTGGACGGCTGGGACTTTAAACAATATGTCCTGGGTATGCTGTTTTACCGCTATATATCAGAGAATCTAGCAGGATATATAAATGCCGGTGAATGGGAAACGGGAGATACCAGCTTTGAATACGCTGAGTTATCTGATGAAGTAGCAGATAATGCCCGCGCAGATATGGTTGCTACCAGGGGATTCTTCATTCTTCCCAGTGAATTGTTTGCAAACGTCCTTAAAAATGCGGCCAGCGATATAAACTTAAATGAAACTTTAGAAAAAGTATTTAAAAACATAGAAGCCTCAGCCCAGGGATCACCCAGTGAAGATGATTTTAAGGGGTTATTCGATGATATAGATGTAAACAGCAATAAATTAGGCAACACCGTAGCCAGGCGCAATGAAAGATTAGTCAAGCTGATGAATGGCGTAGCCGAGATGACGCTGGGCGATTATAAAAACAATACCATCGATGCTTTTGGCGATGCCTATGAGTATTTGATGGGTATGTATGCTTCCAATGCCGGGAAAAGCGGTGGCGAATATTATACACCTCAGGAAGTCTCTGAATTGCTGACCCACTTGACTTTAGTGGGTAAAACCGAAGTCAATAAAGTATATGATCCTGCCTGCGGTTCTGGTTCTTTGCTTTTAAAAGCCGCTAAGATACTGGGTAGGAATAATGTCCGCTTGGGTTTCTACGGTCAGGAGATCAATATAACTACTTACAACCTCTGCCGCATCAATATGTTCTTACATGATATCGACTATGATAAATTTGATATTGGTCATGGTGATACCTTAACTGATCCACTCCACTGGGACGATGAACCCTTTGAAGTAATCGTCTCCAATCCGCCTTATTCAATTAAATGGGCGGGCGACAGCAATCCGCTTTTAATAAACGACCCGCGCTTTTCTCCCGCAGGAGTATTGGCCCCCAAATCCAAAGCTGATCTGGCCTTCATCATGCACAGTCTTTCCTGGCTGGCTCCTAATGGAACTGCCGCCATCGTCTGCTTCCCGGGCATACTCTATCGGAGCGGTGCAGAACAAAAGATCAGGAAGTACCTTATTGATAATAACTTTATTGATTGCATCATTCAGCTGCCCGGCAATTTGTTCTATGGCACCAGTATTGCCACCTGTATCATGGTCCTGAAGAAATCCAAAAGCGAAAACAGCACCCTATTCATCGATGCTTCAAAAGAGTTTATAAAGATCACCAACAATAATAAATTGACTGATGAGAATATAGCTAAAATCATTGCTGCTTATAAATCGAGGGATGATCAGGACCATTTTGTCCGCCTGGTGGATAATGAAGAGATTACCGAGCAGAATTATAACCTTTCTGTAACTACATATGTAGAGCCGGAGGATACACGGGAAGTTATAGACATCAAGGAGCTCAATGCCGAAATAGAAGTCATCGTCGCCCGGGAAAATGTCCTGCGGGAAGAAATAGCTGCCATCATAGCGGAAATAGAGGGGGCCGAGGCATGAGCAGGCTGGATGATTTGATAGCTGAACTTTGCCCTGATGGGGTGGAGTATAAAAAATTGGGTAACATTGCAACTGATATGTATCGAGGCTCTGGAATCAAGCGTGACCAAGTTACTGAAACCGGGACTCCGTGTGTTAGATACGGTGAAATATACACCACCTATAATATTTGGTTCGATACTTGTGTGTCGTATATAAACCCAATAGATATTCAAAATGGAAAATATTTTGGGCACGGGGATATCCTGTTTGCAATTACAGGTGAAAGCGTTGACGAAATTGCTAAATCCTGTGTTTATATAGGATATGAAAAATGCTTGGCAGGTAGCGATATTGTTGTTATGAAGCACAACGAAGATCCTAAGTATTTGTCGTATGCTTTATCTAGTACAAGTGCGCAAGGCCAAAAAAGCAAAGGAAAAGTTAAAAGCAAAGTCGTACACTCTAGTATACCCGCATTACAAGCGATAGAAATACCCATTCCCCCTCTCCCGGTCCAGGAAGAGATAGTCCGTATCCTCGATAAGTTTACTATGCTGGAGGCGGAGCTGGAGGCGGAGCTGGAGGCAAGAAAGAAGCAGTATGATTATTATAGGGATGAGTTGCTGAATTTTGAACATGATGCGGTAAGGTGGATGATGCTGGGTGATGTTATCATTTCGCTTAACACGGGGCTCAATCCTCGGCAATTTTTCCGACTGAACACAGACGATGCTCATAATTATTATGTGACTATTAGAGAAATACAACTTAATCAAATTATTGTATCTGAGAAAACTGACCGCATTAACGATGAAGCTATGAGATTGTGTAATAATCGTTCAAATTTGGAGGTCGGAGATGTTTTGTTTTCTGGTACAGGTACAATTGGCGAGACGGCGATTATCGAAGAAAACCCCATCAATTGGAACATCAAGGAAGGCGTTTATGCAATTAAGCCTATTCAGGAAATAATTTCATCTCGGTTTCTTATGTATTTGCTTAAATCTCAACAAATTAGGACTAGATATATGAAAAAAGCTGCTGGAGGGATTGTAAAAAGTGTCCCTATGAGAGATATGCGTAAGCTGACTGTTCCCGTCCCTCCCCTTGCCGAACAGGAGCGCATCGTAGCCATCCTGGACCGCTTTGATGCTTTAGTCAATGATATAACTATCGGCTTGCCTGCCGAAATTGAGGCGCGGCGCAAACAAAACGAGTATTACCGGGATAAGCTGCTGACCTTTAAGGAGGCGGTATCATGATTAACTATAATATCATAGCCTCTACTGATGAAGCTACGGTGGTGGCAGAATATAATCCCGATCCTTATCGTGCGGTTGATTATCAGAGTGAATCTTCCATGGAAAAGGATTTTATTGAGCGGCTATGCGGCCAGGGCTATGAATATATCAGTATCAGCAATGAAGCCGGGCTGATTTCCAATCTGCGCCAGCAATTAGAACTGTTGAATCACTATACCTTTACTGATGCTGAATGGGACCGCTTCTTCACGGAAAGCATCGCCAGTGCCAATGAAGGTATTGCTGAAAAGACCAGAAAGATTCAGGAAGATTTCGTACAAAACCTCAAGCGTGATGATAGCAGCACTAAAAACATCATGCTTATAAACAAAACCAAGATCCATAACAACCGCCTGCAGGTGCTTAACCAATATGAGGAGGAAAGCGGGGCTCGCAAGACGCGTTATGATGTGACCATACTGGTTAATGGGCTGCCATTGGTACATATCGAATTAAAGCGCCGTGGTGTGGCCATACGGGAAGCCTTCAATCAAATCAACCGCTATCAGAGAGACAGTTTTTGGGCAGCATCAGGATTATATGAATATGTCCAGCTATTCGTCATCTCCAATGGAACTCATACCAAATACTATTCCAACACTACCCGTAATCAGCATATCAAGGAATCAGGAGAAAGCGGACGTCGTAAAAGCAGAAAAACCAGCAACAGTTTTGAGTTCACCAGCTACTGGGCGGATAGTTCCAACCGAATCATCGCAGATTTAGTTGATTTCACCAGGACTTTCTTTGCCAGGCATACCCTTTTAAACATCCTGACGCGATACTGTGTGTTTACATCAGAACTAATGCTGCTGGTCATGCGTCCCTATCAGATCGCCGCCGCTGAAAAGATATTAAGCCGTATCGAAATCTCTACCAACTATAAAAAGACCGGAACCATAGAAGCTGGCGGCTATATATGGCACACTACCGGCTCAGGCAAAACCCTGACCAGCTTCAAGACCGCACAGATGGCCACAGCACTTCCTTACATAGACAAAGTACTATTTATCGTAGATCGCAAAGACCTGGATTACCAAACCATGAAAGAATATGACCGTTTTGAAAAAGGTGCAGCCAATGGCAATACCTCTACTAAAGTTCTGCAAAAACAGCTGGAGGCTCCTGATGCCCGCATCATTATAACTACCATACAAAAGCTGGACGTATTTATCAGAAGAAACAAAACCCATGAAGTTTATAAAAAGCATATTGTACTGGTTTTTGATGAGTGTCATCGCTCCCAGTTCGGCGAAATGCACTCCCGAATCATAAAAACCTTCCATAACTATCACATATTCGGTTTCACCGGCACTCCAATTTTTGCAGTAAACGCTCCCAGCGGCGGGAACCCGATGCTAAAGACAACTGAGCAGGCATTCGGTGAAAAACTCCATACCTATACCATTGTGGATGCCATAAATGACGGCAATGTACTTCCCTTCCGTATAGATTACATTGATACGGTGAAAAGCAAAGATGATATAAAAGACAAAAAGGTGCGGGCTATTGATACGGAAAGAGCTTTAGCGGCACCAGAGCGTATCCGTCAGGTAACCGATTATATCCTGGACCATTTTGATCAGAAGACTTATCGCAATCAGAATCGCTCCTATTTTGCCCATCAAGTCATTACCAATGTAGAAAGCGTGGTAAGTTCCCAACATAATAAAACCAAAGAACAAAAGGAAGCCAGGCGGGTTAATGGTTTCAACGCTATTTTCGCTGTTGCTTCAATTCCCATGGCTATGAAGTATTATACCGAGTTCAAAAGGCAGCTGAAGGAAAGAAATCGTGATCTGGTGGTGGCAATAATATATAGCTTCAGCGCTAATGAAGATGATTTGCAGGATACTCTGCCAGATGAAAACTTTGATACCGATCAGCTGGATAAGACCTCCCGTGATTTCCTGGAAGCCGCCATTGAGGATTATAATAAGGAATTCAATGTCAATTACGATACATCAGCAGATAAATTTGAGAATTATTATAAGGACCTATCCTTACGGGTCAAAAACCGCGAAGTGGATATGCTTATCGTGGTCAATATGTTCCTGACAGGCTTTGATGCTACGACATTAAACACCCTCTGGGTCGATAAAAATCTGAGGCAGCACGGACTTATTCAGGCTTTTTCCCGCACCAACCGCATCCTCAATTCTGTTAAGACCTTTGGCAATATCATCTGCTTTCGGGATCTTAAAAAGGCAACTGATGAAGCCGTTGCCCTCTTTGGGGACAAGGAAGCGGGCGGCATTGTCCTGATAAAGACTTACCGGGAATACTACCACGGTTATGATGAAGGCGAAAAACATAATCCCGGGTATATAGAACTCATTGATCGGCTGAATACTGATTATCCTATCAGCAGGGCAATAATCGGTGAAACAGCGCAGAAGGATTTTATCCGACTGTTTGGCTCCATTCTACGGTTGAAAAACATCCTTACGGCCTTCGATGATTTTGCCGGTAATGAAATACTCACTGAGCGAGATTTTCAAGACTACCAAAGCGTATATATCGACCTTTACCAGGATTTTATCAAAGGAAAAGACACCGACAAGGAAAGCATCAATGAAGACATCATATTTGAAATTGAGCTTATCAGACAGATTGAAGTCAATATCGACTACATCCTTATGATGGTGGCAAAATACCATGCTTCCAACTGTGAAGACAAAACCATCCTTACTGCCATAGATAAGGCAATCAACTCCAGTATAGAACTCCGCAGCAAAAAGGAACTTATTGAAAGCTTTATTAAACAGGTGAATGTCTTTACCCAGGTGGATGATGACTGGCGCATTTTTGTGGAGGAACAAAAAGAAGCCGACTTATCGACACTTATCAGCGAAGAAAACTTGAAGCCTGAGGAAACACGCAGGCTTATTGAAGGTTCCTTCCGTGATGGTGCGATCAAAACCACCGGTACGGATATCGATAAAATATTGCCGCCGGTATCGAGGTTCTCAGGAACTGGCAGATCTGCTAAAAAGCAAGGTGTCATAGAGAAACTGATGGCTTTTTTCGAGAAATATCTGGGGTTGGTGTAATAAGCAGGGGGAATCGAATTAATGCCCTGCTCTTCAGGGGGGTAATGTTTCTGGATGTTTAACACCGTCTGGCGCTGGTCATTATAGGGCAGCGTAGCCATTAAAAAGGAGGAGAGCAATGGCAAAGGAGCACATTGTGGCAGAAATATATAATCTGCTATCCTGCCTACCTAAACATAATCACTTGACACCCAAAAAAGAGCTCCCTGTTAGTGGCATCTATATATTCTATGAAAAGGGTGAAAAATGCTATCTGGGAGAAAGTGAGACTGACCGCATAGTCAGAATCGGTACTCATAAAAGTGATGGTAGGTTCCCAGGAAGAATACGCCAGCATTATGGTCAGGTTAATTCTCTCAGGGGCAATAAAAACAGCAGTGTCTTTCGTAAACATATAGGCAGTGCCTTGATCAGCAGAACTAATCGTGATGATCCCAGATTAAAGGACTGGATAAAACAAGGTGAGCCTGGAACCAGTGAAATAGAAGAGCTGGTCAGCCTTGAACTACGAAATAACTTCACCTTTGTCTGCTTCACGGTAGATACGAAAGAAGAGAGATTGTCTTTGGAAAGCGGATTAATAGCCATTCTGTCACAATTTCCACCAGGTCAACCATCTGATAACTGGCTGGGTAAATATGCAGCCAGTCCTGATATAGTCAGAAGCGGCCTGTGGAATACACAGCATATCAACAGCACACCACTATCAATGATACAGCTGGAAAGACTGCAAAAACTGGTAAGGGGTTAGACAATGGCGACTTTGGTAATCATTCCCTGTGGCCAGGCAAAGATCTGGGATAAGCAGCCAGAGGCAGGGGCGGTACAAGCACAATATGCATATACAGGAGCTCCCTTTAAAGTGAATAAGGAATATGCGGAATACTTTGGTGACCGCTGGGTAATCTTAAGTGCCAAATATGGATTCATTGACCCTGACTTCATGATTCCTGAACCATATAATATCTCATTTAAAAAGAAGTCATCAGAGCCTGTCTCTGTAGATACTCTGGTTTCCCAGATTAAGGAAATGGGCCTTAATATATATGAACAGGTGGTTGGACTTGGCGGCAAGGAATACAGAGCTATGATCGTAGCTGCTTTCGTTACCTATCAAATCAAGCCAGAGTTTCCCTTCGCGGGCCTACCCATTGGCAAGACGATGGCAAAGACCAAGGAAAGTATACGGGATGATTCCAAATAGAGGGACAGACAATAACTACAACAAAATTTAAAAGCCTGCATTTCTCAGGCTTTTAAATAAAGTCCATTGATTTCTCTTATAAAGCTCTCTCAATTATTATCATCCTTAATAGCTTTTTCTATAGATTTATAGACAGATTGTTCTATTTTAGCTAATAATGCAGTTTCGGCGCAGTTTTTGATCAAATCAATGATTCCACCCAGAGCAAGACTAGCTAGGTCATTAGGGATGGACATTTTAAAATCTCCTTTTGAAAAGTTTAAACTATTCATACTTTACTCCCCTTTCTATTGTGATAAATTTGTTATGGAGTACGAATTCTTAATCCATGAGCAATAGCCATCAACGAGAAACCGACAATGACTGCAATCATGTAGTTTAGAATACTTTTCATCCCCCTGATTTGTAACCTTTCATAAATGCTAATTGATTTCTTAGGGTCGTTTTCTTCCTAATCATCAATCTCTTTTTTAATTATTTTAGCTGTAAGATACAATGCGAAACCGAGTACTACATTTGCATAAGCCGGCATACTTTTCACCTCCTTATACTCTTTTATACTCCAGTATTAAGACCGTATTGGAAGTCCCCCTGTAGGTATCTTAGAATTTCTTTGCAACTTCTTCGATAGCCTTATCCAAACCGTTGAAAGCTAGATGGCCTATTAATGCGCCGACAATTACTTCTAATATCACATTTGTTAACAATTTGTTCATAATTTTCACCTCCTTTATCCTTTTCTTAAATACATAGTAGTGTATATTAACTTTATTGTCAATATATTTACATGGAGCATACATATGCTTCCCTAGGCAATATATATTACATTAAAATAGACATAGTTAAATTAGTGTAATATAATTATCTTGAGGTGATTGATATGAACAGATATTTGTTAATGCTAGGAGCACAAATAAGTACCATAAGAGAAATAATGCAATGGACACAGGAGGATCTTTCTAATCTGCTGGGTATCAGCCGCCCAGTACTCATTAATATTGAAAAAGACCCTACCAAATTATCAAAAACAGTAGCTTTTGCTTTATTTACTGTAACTTCTAGCGAGTTCTCCAAAAGAAAGCAATTGGTTATAAAAGAGATTGAAATCGTTGACTTTACTGATGAGTTTACTGCTTATGAATCATTGAAGGATGTAAAATGGGGTGAAAAGCCCTTGTGGCCTTTAATAATAACAGGACTTGGGGCTAGTTTGGTTTTTGGTCCCGTTTTGGGTCCATTAGCAGTCGCTTATAGTTATTTGTCAGGTGGTAAAAATAAGGATTCAGTATTGTTTGAGGAAAAAAATATTTCAGTACCAAAAAAGTTGCCCAAGGAAAGCAAAACTGAATTAAAGAAATCTGTTATCGAAGTTCTGGATAATAAGGAAAAAGAAGTGCTTAAATGTTTTGGTCTCGATTCCTGGGATTCAGGAGAGTTTGTCAGACTAATAGAAATGGGAGAACTTGAGCAGTAGTGTAATAATATTAAACAAATGATATTGCAGGCTTAGTGCCTGCTTTTTTATGCCCTAAACCCCGATGGATGATATTTGTTATCTGGAAACATTTTAAAATATGATCAGAGTGGAGATAAAAGCGTGAAAACATCCTATATCAACGTAAAATACATTAATATTTTCGGTGGGGTATAGGGTGGTATAGGTTATTCCCTGTAAAGTCCTAATGAACCCACCCCCACCCTATAACAACCGTTAAATGGCAGGTCTTCGGGCCTGCTTTTTTTATGCCCATTTTTAACAGCGAAGACATGAACGGTGAGAGGCGTTCAGGCATGAAAGGAGGCGGTATCATGAGCAAAAACATCACAGAGCTTACCCGGCAGTATCAGGATCTGATTGCAATGGCAGACAGACTCCAGGCCGGGAAGCATCTCACACCAGCCGGTCTGCAAATACTGGCAGGGACCATTGCTAAAATATCAATGCTGGAGCTGCAAATTTACGGTGATTCAAACATCTACTGCAGCAGCAGGAGAAAGGCTCAAACCCAAAGTGACAAAACCCCATTTTAGAAAGGAGTGTTGCAGATGAATGCAAATGTAATGGTATCTACAACGGATATGAAGTATCAGGAATGGCTTGAGTACCGTAGAAAAGGTATTGGCGGCAGTGATGTGGCAGCTGTATGCGGTCTCAGCAAATGGAAATCTCCAGTGGAAGTCTGGCTGGACAAAACAGGCCAGATTGAACCTGAACCTGCTGGTGAAGCTGCCTATTGGGGGACATTGATGGAGCCAGTGATCCGTGAAGAATTTACTGACCGTACAGGACTAAGAGTCAGACAGGTCAATGCCCTGCTCCAACACAAGAGATTTCCCTTTATGCTGGCCAATATCGATGGTATAGTAAATGACCCCTCCCGTGGTGAGGGTATCTTCGAAGCCAAAACATCCAGTGCATATAGAGCAGCAGAATGGGAGGAGGGTCTGCCAGATGAATATGCTCTGCAGATTCAGCATTATATGGCAGTCACAGGGTTTAATTATGCCTATATAGCCGTTCTTATCGGCGGCAACAGATTCCTGTGGAAATTGGTTGAAAAGGATGATGCCGTTGTCGATCTGCTTATTCAGATGGAGTCAAAGTTCTGGCAGCTGGTTGAAACCAGGACAGCACCTGATATAGACGGGTCATCTGCATCTACAGAGCTGTTAAACCGCCTCTACCCTGAGAGTAAATCCAGAGTCATAGATCTGCCCATGGATTCATTCGAATGGCTCCAGCAGTTTGAACAAGCCCAGGCGGAGGAAAAAGAGGCTGCTTTAAGAAAGGAGGAAGCGGCCAACCACCTCGAAGAATTGCTGGGAGAATCAGAGCAGGGTAGAGTCAAAGATAAACTGGGGAAGGATTTGAGGCTATTCTTTCCTTATAACAATTCCCTCGCGCTCTTTAATTTAACACTGAGCATCTATAGGTAATATCATGAACACTCCGTTTAAGCTCATTAAACTGTAATACACGATAGGAAGCCAATTGATATATGATTCTCCTTTTCCATTTGCCTCAGCTAATGCTAAGTGTATGTTCAAAAGGGGCTTGTTTTGACTTGCACGGTACTTCCGCAGGATTACGTTCTTCTATTGATGAGTATACTGCTAAAAGGCGTATACTTACTTTATTTTACGATTATGATTACAATATAAATAGCAGATTATGCCTATAGTTAGGTATAAAGGAGGAGTCTATTATGCTGATGAATGCTATTGGTTTGTCAGAATTTGGGGGGCCGGAGGTTTTAACCACAATTGAACTGGAAAGGCCGGTTCCGAATGAAAATCAGGTGCTTATTCGAGTGCAGGGCGTAAGTGTCAATTACGCGGATATACAGACAAGAAAAGGAATCTTTCACGGGGGCGGAGCGGTATTTCCCATCGTTCCGGGATTGGATGCTATGGGAATAGCAGAGACTGTAGGCAGTCATGTTACGGGAATAAAGAGAGGCCAAAGGGTAATTGCCTTCCCTCATACAGGAACGTATTCCGAATATGTGCTAGCTGATGGAAATCTTGTGTTCCCTGTTCCTGATGAAATAAGTTTTGAGCAGGCCACAGCCTTTCCGCTTGTTTCATTTACCTCTTATATGCTTCTTAATAAAGTGGCGAAATTGCAAGAAGGAGAGACAATTCTAATTCATGCGGCCGCCGGAGGAATTGGGACAACTGCTATTCAAATTGCCAAAAGTATGGGTGCGGGCTTGATCATTGGGACCGTAGGAAAAAACGAGAAGATCCAACAGGCTCTCGAGGCAGGGGCTGACGTGGTTATATGCGATAAAACAAAGGATTTCGTTGCAAAGGTAAATGAAGTCACCAGCGGCAAGGGTGCTGATGTGATTCTGGATTCTCTTGGAGGAACGCATACAAACCGTGGAATGGATTGCCTCGCTTACTATGGAAGAATGGTTGTCTTTGGTAACGCTGCGGGTTCCTATAGCGATATTAATACAAAACTTTTACATTCAAGCTGCAGATCAATTCTTGGGTACAGTTCAGTTACTACAAGAAAAATGAGACCTGAGTGGTATGAAGATACTGCCGATGCCATTATTAAACTTATGGTTTCCGGAAAACTTGATATGAAAGTATCACAAATACTAAGTATTGAAAAAGCGGGTAAAGCGCATGAATTGATGGAAAACAGTATGGTTACCGGAAAAATAATTTTAAAAATATAGCCCTGGAAATTGAAATATAGCGGGTATCTTCCGTAAAATCGCCGCCTTTTGCTTGCTTCAACTTCTATGAGATGTAATTTTCATGCGGATCTGTTTTATTCGATGCCATATTTTCTCATTTTCCGGTAAACAGTGTTA
>LSQX01020407.1_pt1 | contig 12893 bp, 11 predicted proteins | sample 654561 | NCBI WGS metagenome assembly LSQX01 (sample SAMN04489861, study PRJNA283612) | anaerobic digester metagenome | isolation source: 4 biogas reactors fed with cattle manure at either 37C or 55C with and... | place: Denmark: Kongens Lyngby | collected 2014 | reverse complement strand
AACATTCCCCTTTCTAGGATTAACTGAGATCTATTCAATAATTTGAGGCAAAAAAAACAATGACATTAATATCATTGTATTGATTCAAATTCTTACTGTCTTATCACTTTTTCAACTTTCGATTATCATTTTTAAAATATTAGGGATAGATCAAATCCCTCCTCAGAATCGGGTACAGATACTTGTATAGAAGGTCGTAATCATCGGTATGACTGATTCCAGAGTAGATTAGAGTTTCTTTATTATTTCCCTGATCACTATGAACCTTACTGCTTCTATACTCATTGGGAGATAGGCCTGTTATCTTTTTGAATGTTCTATAAAAGGTTGGAATACTATTAAATCCACACTCCTGAGCTATATCAACTATTGGAGCATCAGATCTTAGTAGTGTTTTCGCCTGATCAATGCGAATAATTTGCAAATAAAACAAAACAGAAAGACCGGTTTTCTCCTTGAAGAAGTTGCTCAGTGTTAAGTCGCTCATATCCAAAGCTTCAGCTATTGTGATGATAGACAAGTCTTGTGCATAATTGTCCTTAATATAATTTATTATGGAGCTAATTTTTACTAAGTCCTCGCTTTTTGAGCCATTTTTAACGACCTCATAGGGACATTGTCGGAAAATATGCCCCAACAGCTCATAAACATAAGACCACAAAAAGAACTGATAGCCTTCTTTCCTTTTTGTCAGCTCTATGCCTATCTTTGCAAGGATGTACTTAATGCTGTCAAAGGACTTCCTTTCTTGGCTTACTCCAATAGTATTTAAACTAAAATTGTGCAATTCATCACTACCATGTATCCTGCTAATTACTTCAGGAATGATATGAAGCACGTAGGTTAAATCGTTATTCCCTTTCATAGAATGTATCTGGTTGCTGTTTATTAGGATTATGTCACCGGCCTTCAAATAGTGCTTTGCATCATCTATGGTGATTAGCAGCTCACCGGAAAGTAAAAATACAATTTCAATCTCTTTGTGCCAGTGAGCCCATGTATCCTCGATTGATGACAAATAATATTGAACAGGCACCTCATCTTTAAAGCTCACATCCTCAAAGACATAAAAATCATTCATAGCTAAATTCCTTTCCTACTATGAATAGCCGCAAAAGGAAAACAAGTGCGCAAGATAATTGCAATTTGTCTATATTTTTATATTATTATCATACCATAATATTGTCAATATAGGACTTTTAAGATGTCCCCTAATACAGCCACCTATCTCTCATGTCTTTATCCAGGCTATCTGGTAAGGCCCCATCCGCGTTATAACCCCATTCCCTCCCGAAGACAGTAAATCAAGTCCGCTTATTGGCTCTTGAAGCCTTACCTCTTTATCTGTCACATTAATCAGCACAACTATCTTCTCCTCCGTAATGGGATGATATCTTTCTATAGCAAAAAGGTAAGGTGAGAAATCTAAAACCCTTTGGTGGGCAAAAGGCGAAAACGCACTATGCATTCCTCGGATACTTAAGATTTTCCGGAAAGCGTATAAAACCATATGCCGCAGCGAAGATTCATTGCCCAGCTGCTCCACCAAAGAAGCGTAGTCAAGCTTCTCCCTGTTGATTCTTCTGTTGATGCCAGTCGTTTCAACACCCTCGATCCAATTTCCCGAGCCAAGCAGACTGTGATAATAAATACCGGGTACGCCCTTTAAAGAAAGCATAATGGCCTGTGCTGCCATAAATCGTCGAAATCGTTCTTCTTTAGGTCTTGAAGCGTTAGTTATTCCATCCATATAGCTGATATTCATTTCATAAGGACTAACGCTGCCATCTTTGTTCGTTTTGTAACTGATGTATCCTCCGTTTCTGACGACAGTATCCAGTAAGAATTCTTTTTCCTGTTCATCGAGTATTCCTTCTACAGGCCGTATACCAACTCCGTCATGAGACGCCAGGAAATTTAAATAGGTATTGTACTCATTCATCCGGGTGCTTTCTAAGGACTTTGCCCACTTGTTCAATTTCGTGGCATCACCGCTTTGAAGCGTGTACATAGTCAAGGGAGGCAGGGGAAACTGATAGACCATATGGGCTTCGTCTCCACTGCCCAGATAGCTTATATTTTCTTCATGGGGTACATTAGTTTCAGTAATAATAATTGTACCCGGCGCCACTTCATCTAAAACAGCTCTTACTAATTTGACAATCGCATGGGTTTCTTTCAGATGCATACAGGTTGTTCCGGGTTGCTTCCATATGAAACCAACAGCGTCAAGGCGAATATACCGCGCTCCATATGATACATAAGTAAGCAGAACATTTAGCATTTCCAGCAAAACTTCCGGATTGGCAAAGTTCAAATCTACCTGATCCGGGCTGAAAGTGGTCCAGACAAATTTTTCACCCTCAGCAGTTTCGACAGGGGTTAGCAGGGGCAGTGTTCTGGGACGGATAACTTTTGAATAATCCTGCTTTGGATCCGCAGTAATAAAAAAGTCTTTATACCGGCTGTCGCATTTTATATATCCTTCAAACCAGGGGCTTGATTTTGAAACATGATTTATAACCAGATCGACCATCATTTTATAATGGCCTGATATGCGTTGGATGTCCTCCCAGCCGCCCAACTCATCTCTGACCTCATAATAATTGGTAATGGAAAAGCCGTCATCTGATGTATAAGGGAAAAACGGAAGTATATGAACCCCTGTAATAAAATCAGCAGTATATTGCTTTAAAAACTTGAACAGTGTCGCAAGAGGTTTTTCACCTTTATCGCAAATAGAATCACCGTAAGCAATCAGTATAACATCCTCCTGATCCGGCATTTTTCTATTATGATGCCCCAGCCTGTCTTTCCACTTTTCCGTCAGCTCTTTTATCCGGTCGTGCACCTCAAAGCTTCTGTTACCATATAATATTCTTAATTGCTCTTCAAGTTTCAGAGAATTAATTATGTCGCTACTCATCTAAGCAAACTCCTTCGCTCTTTTTATCCAAATGTTCTGTCCGCAGCACATCAAGCCTCTACATTAAATAGGCCGTATAAAATCTCCTCCAGCTTTTCCAGAGAGAAATACTTACTACCAAGCTCATAGTTTTTTTGAACCATCCGTCGGGCTATCTCCTGATTGTTTATCAAATTTATAATTCCGTCACAAACCCTTTCCACTGACTTGCTATCAACACACACTAAACCATTTTCCCTGAAGTCATAACGGGCTCCAAGGCTAAGCACATCAAAGCCCTTGACACCAATGTCCGCCCGATATACGTCATATTCAAACAGGACTATTGGGACCCTCGCAAACACGCTTTCAAGAAATTGGTTTCCCCAACCCTCCTGTATCGACGGGTATGTAATCAAATCCGCATAAACATAGGCATCCCAAAGCGAATAAATTTTCCGGCCATCCTCAATTCTCCTGGTATGCTCCACCAGCTTATCGTTGATTACCACCCTCGCTTCCTGGCTCCCGATATACCGGATCAGATTTTCCACATATCCATCTATTCCTTCATGGAGCCCAACAATCGCGAGAACAAAGCGTCTGTTCCTGTCATTCAACTTGTCGATATAGCGCCTTGTATTTAGTAACGCAACCACATCGGCAGCCAGCTCTATCGCTTTCCTGTTTGTAACCCTTGTTGCCTGCAATATCAGAATTTCATTTTCCAAAAGCCCTAAATCAGACCTGAAGGTGCTGTTATAATCGTCTTTCTGCCAGGGCGGGCCAGAAAAATCGAAAACATTGGGTACAACAACTGAATTAATGCCATACCTTTTACTAAACTCCTTTTGCGCCAGTGAATTGATGACACAGTGCCTGAAGTGGCTATTGTCAATCCTGGGAACAAAATAATTATCCATGACCTTCTGACCCCATCGGGTCGTCTGTTTGAAGTACTGTGGTCGGGAAGACTCCCACCAAAAATCGTGATGGTGACAAACCACGTTGACACCGGTTTTCTTAATAGCAGCCATAAACCCTATGGCTGCAGCGATATCATGACCAAGTGAAAAAATGTTATTGGGAACCAGCACTTCAATTCTTTGCTTTTGAATAATGTCGATTAACTTAGCTTCTATACTCTCAGCTTTTTGAAGAATTCCTTTTTTAAGGCTCTCCTCGCTGTAGCCGCCTAAATCGCAATAGAAGGCTGAGCTCAAAGCGGCGTTCTCATCCGATTTGTAGTAAAGCTCATCAATAATAAAGGTTTGACGCTGAGTATTTCCCCTTGAGCCGGCAATGAATACTACAGTATGTCCCATTCTTTCCAAGACAGCCGCCCATTTATCCATTTCAAGGGATACACCGTCCGTTTCTCCAACTCTAAAATGAGCAAGTGCAATTCTCATTCTATATCCTCCTGATTATAACTACATTTCTGCTTACAAGCCCTGATATTTCTAATTCTGAAATAGGTTGTCCCTACCTGATTCTGTAGCTTGTCATGGTATCAAAAAACATGGCTTTTCCCTTTTTAATGTATAACGGAACCCGGGTATTTGGCTTGATATCCATGAATCGGGTCGTCATTATTTTTACCTCAAGGCCCTCAAGACTGACTATCAAAATGGAATGTGTCCCCTGAGGTTCAACAAATTGTATTGTTGTTTCACACAAATAATCATCGATGGTATTTTGATCGGCGGAGATGTCGATAAACTCTGGCCGTATTCCCATATCGACCGTCTTATCCCGATAGGGCATCAAAGCCTCCTTTAGCTCAGATTGAATCTTATATCTGAAAGCAGGGGATATAGCATATAGCTGCCCCTCAATTTCTTCTATTCTGACACTGAAAAAGTTTGTCGGTGGAGTACCAATAAAGGAGGCAACAAATTTTGTAGCACTGTCATGATAAACCTCCATAGGAGTCCCCATCTGCTCAATGACTCCCTTGTTCATAATAACGATCCTGTCAGCCATACTCATCGCCTCTGATTGATCATGGGTTACAAAAATGGTTGTTGAGTTTTCCTTATTATGGATGCTTTTAAGTTCTGTTCGCATCGAAACCCGGAGCTTAGCGTCAAGATTGGATAGGGGTTCATCCATTAGAAATATTTTGGGTTTGATAACAATGGCACGAGCCACCGCAACTCTCTGTCTTTGTCCTCCCGACATCTGGGAAGGGTACCGGTCAAGCAGTTGAACAATGTCAACGGCTTCGGCAGCTTTGACAACCCTTTCCTCGATCTCATTCTTTGGTATTTTTTGAAGCTTCAGCGGGTAGGCTATGTTTTCAAATACAGTCATATGAGGCCATATGGCATAGCTTTGGAATATCATTGAAACGCCCCTGTCCTTAGGCTTTAGCTTCAGAATACTTTCGCCCTCAATGAGAATATCGCCGCCACTGACCTCCTCCAGACCTGAAATCATCCTTATTGTGGTTGTTTTACCGCAGCCTGACGGCCCCAACAGGACAATAAATTCACCTTTTTCTATTGTTAGATTCATTTTGTTTACAACCATCGGTCCCGAATCGGAATACTTTTTCTCCAAATTCAATAATTCCAGATAACTCATTACAGAATCCCCCTTTTCCTGTCAACTTTTCATATGCGTTAGTTCAAGCCGGTCAAAACTCTACACCGCCCCACATTTGATTGACATATTTTCTGATAATAAAGGTAAATACAAGGGCCGGCAAAATCAATATTACACTGCCGGCGGCCGCATATTGTATTCCGCTGGAGGTAGTACCAATCGCCTTATACACAACGAGCGCAAGAGTTTGATTCCTGTTTGTCAGAATCAGTGCAGAAATGGTATCATTCCAGGCTGTCAGAAATGCATACATTGAACTAGCGGCCAAGGCCGGGAAGGCAAGTGGAAGCGTAATACGCATAAAGGTCTGGAACCGGTTCGCACCAAATACCATGGATGCCTCCTCCAACTCCTTGCTGATACCTATAAATATGCTCGAAGTAATCCAGGCAGTAAGGGCTATATTCGGTATTGAATATAAAAGGGACAGTCCCAGCAATGTATCGAACAGGCCAAATCGTATTAGTAATACAGCCATTGGAATACTGATGCCAACTACCGGAAACATCCTGACTATCAGTAAGGAAACATTAATAACACTCTTAAGGCGGAAGCTATATCTTGCCATCACATAACCGGCCAGACTCCCGATTGACAGGGAGATAAGTATGGTATACAAAGAGGCTATAATACTGTTTTTCAGCGCCGGCAAAGAATTATTTACAATCGCGAAAAATTGTCTGAAATTATAAAAAATACTTTTAACATATGTAAACTCTGCAGGTCCGCTCTCTCTTGTCCTGCTGAAATCCTCCAGTAATTTTTCTCCTGGAATGGTTACAGAGTATTGCCTTCTAAAATGATTTTCCAATTTAACCGGATTTTTAGTGGTAATTATAGATCGATAACCGCCGCCGCTATCGTAAAACACCTCATACTGTCCGTCTTCATGGGGCACAACTTTAACCGTTACAGTCATTTTGGGAAGTATCGGCTTCGGGAAGGCCGACATTTCTACATCTGATGCGAAAGTGGTATTCAGGAAGAATAAAAGAGGAACCACTACAATAAAAGCCATGGCTGTAAGAATAATAGCAACAACCGCCTTTTGAATGATATTCAGCTTATCCATCATCGATTCCCCCTAACCCCTGTTCCATATTTTGATACCTTCAGATACAAAACAGTAACCAACAGAACAATCACTGTTGTTGTAAAAGAGAGGGTAAAGGCAATTTTTTCACTGGTCCCGATCCCAGGCACCACATCAACATAAAAGGCTATTCTTTCAACTAAGAATGGCGCCCTGCCAAAGCCCAAGACCATTACCGCGATAGCCCAAACCTGAATAGCAGCGATAAGCCTCAAAATCACTGAAGTAATAATGGAAGGCTTCAGAATAGGCAAAGTAATATCAGTGAAAATTCTCCATTTTCCTGCGCCGAAGGTATAAGCCGCTTCCTTAAGCTCCTTTTGCATTCCCTGTAGCCCTGCCAGTAGAATAATCATCACCGATGGCGTGACCGTCCAGGTATCGATCAATATAATCAGCAAAACAGCCATAAAGCCTTCTGCATTAAGGAACACAATCGGCTCTTCAATTAGATTTAAGAAAAGCAGAACAGTATTAACCCATCCTTCCTTTACAAGACCCGTTTTCCAAAGTATTGCAACCGCAGTGGGCGTAATCGCCATGGGAATCATAGCGGCAAAGGTCAGCAGCTTTGCGCCTTTAAATTTACGGTTGAGTAAAACAGCCAGCAAAAGGGCCAAAAAATACTGTAATACCACGGATATCGCCGCAAAGGTAGCTGTATTAAGCACCGATTCTCCAAACAGATCAGACTCAAACATCAGAATAAAGTTTTCTAGGAGTGTTATTTTTCCATTAGCATCGGTGAAAACCTCAACCATACCGGAAATAACCGGAGTGAGCCAAAAAACAGCATAATAGATGAATACCGGCGATAGCAAAAGGTATGGCATTATTTTTTTTGTATGAGATACTCCTGATTTGCTCAAGATAAATGCCCCCCTTCAGAAGAAAAAAAATGAGAAGGATGTTTTATCCATCCTCTCATTATATCATTAACATACATCTATTTCTTCAGCCCTTCGAGCTCGTTCTGGAGTCCGTCAAAAAACTCGTCATCGGGAACTGCTTTATCAGTGAGTATCTCATTGAGTAAATCGCCATAAAGAAGCTTCACCGCATTCCAATCAGTATATTCGGTTGACGGTACCCCTGATATAATAGTTGTATCAAGCATTTTTGCACCTGCAAGCATAATAACATCATCTGTATCCAAAATAGCCTCTACTTCTTTGATTGGGCTTAATAAACCGCCCATTTGCATACAGTAATCATAGTTCACCTTAGAATCCAGGATATAGCTAATGAACTTCTCTGCTAATGCCTTGTTTTTTGCGCCCTTTTGTATCCCATAGCACCATGCTCCCGCAGTGGATCCGGCGCCCTTCGATCCTTTCGGTGCAGCACCAATAATGTATTCATTTGGAGCAGCATTATAAGCAACACCGATGGGACCCATATGAGCAAATGTAAGCCAAACTGCGCCGCTCTTTAATGGATCTGTTGGGGCAGTATACTGATCCTGTTCAGGATAAAAAGCGTCTCCTGCTGCCATTTTGGCTATAATGCCCATTGCTTCTTTGAAACCGGCAGAATTGAATTCCGGAAATTTTGCACCATAGGCCATCCCTAATCCAGCCATGGGATAAAGAAGCTGTGAGCCGGTCATATTTGCAGGCATCATTGTTTTTCCAACACCTTCTCCTTTTGCGATGGCAATTGCCCAATCTGCATATTGATCCCAGGTGAGGCCGTTCACCACATCCTCTTCGGATAAACCTGAAGGAAGATATTGTATTGCATCTTTATTTGCAATGGTTATGTATACGTCAAAGCTGATTGGAGCAAAATATGTCTTCCCGTCTTTTTTAATGGAATTATCAAACATGCTGGTAAGGTTGACTTTGCTCGCATTGATGGTATTGGTCAGATCCTCTACCCACTCGCCATTAACATAGGGCGCCATATTTGCTGTATCTACCAGAAGAACATCCGATACAATATTATTGCTTTCCTGCTCGGACTGGATTTTCTTAATACTGTCTGCCTGAGAAACGAAATCCACTTCCACCTTTACGTTATGTTTTGTTTCAAAGCCTTTAATAAAGTCGTTCATGATGTATTCCTTTTCATGTGGCTGTGGCGAGCCGCTCATGCTGATTTTCAGGACCTTCTGGCCTGCAAACGGTACAGCGCAGCCGGCAAAAGCCACCATGCTTAAGAGAACCAAAGACAAAATGAGACAAATCAACTTCTTACTCATCTTACTCCTCCTTTTTTACGCTTTATTACGGCTAAATCCATCAGGTTCCTCGCATAATGCATCTTAGCCGCACCAGGTTTGTTAATGGAAGCGTTTTCATTTTTTAATAACATTTTATCACTATAGAAACGTTTTTGCAATACTATTTTTTTATTTATTTTATATATGCAACAATCCCTTTGTTCCAGCTGTTACATACATATTTAATATTTGTGGTAACGTTTTCATATGTCATGACTTCATAACCGGTTATTTTTAGCTGAAAACATTTTTTTGTTTCTTGCATATTGCATAATAAATGCTATAATTTAGATAACAACCACATTGCGATTGAATTACAGGAGGAATTCCATGGGATCAAATATAAAGGATGTAGCTAAACTTGCAAATGTTTCAATTTCTACGGTCTCCCGCGTTATAAACAACGCTCCGAATATAAATCCGGAAACAAAAAAGAGAGTACAGGACGCCATTGAAAAACTCAATTTTAAGCCAAACAGGCTGGCACAAAGTCTTGGCAGCGGTTCTTTTCGATCCATTGGAATTGTTTCGGCACGTTCTTCAAATCAAGGATTTGTACCCCTCATACTTCAATCAATATCCGAAGTTGCTGACGAAGGGAATTATGAAATCATACTAAATAATTCAGTCGGAGAAAAAAAGGAAATTGAAAAGTGCCTCTCCATGATTGACAGTAAGGTGATTCAGGGATTGCTCCTTCTGAGCTCCCGGATAAATGACAACCTTATTGAAAAGCTCTATGAGCTTGATTTCCCTTTTGTTGTATTGGGCAAGGTCGTCAATGAATTTCTTTCCGATAAGGTTTTTTCCGTCGATACCGACAATCTTTCTGACTGCGAAGAAGCCATTAATTATCTTGTTTCACTTGGGCATAAGAGAATTGGGTGTATCCATGCTCCATTAAATTATGTTGTCAGCAAGGAACGCCTGGAGGGCTATATAGAAGCCCACAAGAAAGCGGGCATACCGGTCGACTATTCATTAGTTGAAAATGGTGGCTATTCCATTAATGAAGCCTATGAAGCCACACTTAAGATTTTGAAAACCGAGAACCCACCTACAGCAATATTCGCAACAGACGATATCAAAGCTATTGGCGCATATAAAGCAATATTGGAGCTGGGACTGAGAATTCCTGAAAACATATCTCTTATCGGACATAACAATTACGATATCTCTCAGATTACTGTGCCGCCCCTCACGACAATTGATGTTCCGATTCTTGAACTTGGCAGAGTTGCTACAAGAAAGCTGATTGATATTATCGAAGGGAAAAGGCCACCTATCAGAACTATTCTGGATACTCGATTCATCATCAGAGAATCATGCCGGAAGCTGAATGCATGAAATCTCCTGCCAGGCAGCATATTGCATTTTACAAAACTATTGATATACTATTTCTCGGTAGTTGTATATTGAAAGTACAGCTCGGGCAAGTATTACTGAAGAATTAATAGCGAAGGGAACAACATGGAATCCAGCATTATTATACTCATTGCAGTATGTGCACTTTCACTTTTCATAGCATACAAAACTGTGCCTGCCAACAAATATAAGTATATATATATTCTTTCAGCCTTTGCCGCATTGCTGCTCAGAGTAGTAACGGTACTGTACATTTATCATGACCGCGCCGATATCTTTGGGACAGATGGCCTTCTATACCACAGGGAAGGCATTCGGCTGGCACAGCAAATGGCTGATGGTGTGCCTCTTTACGCCCTCGAATATAAATATACCTGGTATACCGCCTTTGTTGGATTGGTTTATCACATATTGGGTGTGAACAGGTACATTATTTCATATATTAATATTGCATTTACATTCTTTTCGGCGCTCATTCTTTTTAAAATCGCTCTGAATTACAAATACAGGTTTGCAAATGCAGCTATTATTAGCCTGATATTTCTTTGCTTCCCAAACATGATCCTTTGGACATCGGATTCCCGCAAGGAAGCAATATTGATCCTGCTAAGCTTCTTGTGCTGGTACACCGTACAGGGCTCAATTTCCAAAATTGAATCAGGCAAATACCTTCTGGCAGCAGAATTTGCCCGAATTGTCTTTGTCTGCGCTTTAATATGGCTTTGTACCATAGTGCGTATCTATATGTTCTTACCCCTTGCCGCCGGAATACTGCTAAGCCTGTTCCTGTCTTACAGGAAAGACAGGAAGCCTATAACGATTATATTTATAGTAGCAGTAATCATTGCTTCAATTATTATAAGCTTTGCAACGGTCTATCCACTTTTGGACGACTACCACGCTATCACCTTTCCTGATGAAACCGATAACCTGGGAGAAGATATCAGTAACAAATTAGCTACAATCAGGTACATAATAGCGGGAAGGAATATAATAAAGGCAACAGCCAACTACATACTGCTGCCCTACCCGGGACATGTTGATTTTTCATACATTAGCAGCAATAATGCTATTGAGCTTATAGTGAGTATTGATATGATTTTGTGGTACTTGTGCCTGATACTCATGCTGCCGGGAATAATCTTGGCTATAAGGAAGAAGGAGATAATACCTCTGGGGATAATTGCATTCCTCTTCTCCTACATACTTATTAATGCAACGGTTGTTGAAGATGTTTCCGATACAATATACCGCTATAGGTCGGTTGTCGTTGGTGCTTCTCTGCTTTTCATTAACGGGGAGGCTATAAGCAGCCTGGCAAAAGGATTTAAGGAAATATTACATACACGCTTTCAGCATACGCAGGCCTGAATCAGGATTAAACACCAGGGCCTCTAGCCGTAAATTATGGTATCCCTGAGCTTTAGAATGTCATCCTCGCAGGTCTGCTTCAGGCCTTGGTTATATATTACGCTGGCGGGGTGATAAAGGGGGAAAATCATCAACTCTCTGTGCCCTACCCTTTCGCAAACAGGCCTACCATGCATTTGCCCAATGCTTAAGGATAAATCACCCATAACAGCTCGCAGCGGCACATTCCCGAGGGTCACAACGCAGGCTGGGCTAATTAGCTCTATTTCTTTTAGCAAAAACACTCTACTCGACATTATTTCGTCTCTTGTAGCCGGCCGGTTTGATAATCTCCCTGTCTTGGGACTGACCTTAGATAGCCTGTACTTAATAGCATTGGTGATGTATATATCGTCTCGGCTGATCCCTGCGAGCCGAAGAAAGTCATCCAGGTTTTTCCCAGCCGCTCCGGAAAAGGGACGCGATAGCTTTACCTCCTCACGCCCCGGCGCCTCTCCTATCAAAAGCAGCTTGGGTTCTGTGCAGCCGCATCCGAATACAAACTCGTTGCCGGCAAACTTATCGGCATATTCCTTATATAAATTCGAAAGCCGGTGATGTACCATGGTTTTACTGTCCTCCCGAAATAACAATCCCTATAAGGGCTAGCCTATGTATCTGCATCTATCTCACTTAGCTTAGATCTGACCTTCTTCATATCCTCAAAGAGCAGCGACTTCTTTGACCCATCACGAAGCAGGGCAGCCGGATGGAATGTAGGCATGATCCAAAAGCCCTTACGTTCAATCCACTGCCCTCTAATCTGTGTAATCTTTGCATCCTTGTCGATTATGTACTTCATCGCGGTAGAGCCCATACATACCATAATCCTCGGCTTAATCAAGGCAACCTGATTCCTTAGCCAGGGCAGGCAGGTCAAGGCCTCGTCCTCAGTTGGCGTTCGGTTTGAAGGGGGACGGCACTTGACAACATTGCATATATAGTATTCATCTTCATCAAACATTAAGCCTGACAGAAGTAGATCAAGCAATTGTCCTGCAGCACCTACGAAAGGCTTACCCTGCTCATCCTCTTGCTTTCCGGGCCCTTCGCCGATTAACATTAGCGAGGCTGTCCTCGATCCACGCTCAATGACTATATTTGTCCTGGTTCTCCCAAGATCACATTTCATGCAGGCAGTGCACTTATCCTCAAGCTCTTTCCACCCCAGCATAATAACTTTAATCCCCCTAATCCGAATACCTGTCAATACCCCAAAGGCATCAATTCTAACCATTTTGACCTGGTATGCCTTCACATATAGCTATTTTTAATGATTATTCCAT
>LSQX01160649.1_pt1 | contig 12894 bp, 11 predicted proteins | sample 654561 | NCBI WGS metagenome assembly LSQX01 (sample SAMN04489861, study PRJNA283612) | anaerobic digester metagenome | isolation source: 4 biogas reactors fed with cattle manure at either 37C or 55C with and... | place: Denmark: Kongens Lyngby | collected 2014 | reverse complement strand
CAGCTGCCGGGTAATTGGGATCCACTAGATTAACAAAATTTGCCCGCTCCGAAGGCCTGGGCGGCTCTGTGGGCTCTTGTCGGTAGCCGGCCCACAACATAATTCCCAAGATACCCGCCAGGACCCAGCCTGATATGAGCCATATAAGCTGCTGCCGCTTCAAGGGCTCACCATCCTTTTGCTTACTTTCCCTTTGTAATATGTCCCTCACTGCCAACTAGATAACAAGATTCTTCTAGGATTCGCAAGAGAATCCCTGGCTTGTATTGATTCTTAAAGTTAAAGTTATGTTAGGAAAGAGGCCGCATGTTGATTTTTGAGGAGGGACTAGTAGTGACTTCTTTGGAACGAGTAACCAAGTGTTTGCGTTTTGAAGAACCTGATCGGGTACCGGTCTATCCACTCTTGGCCGGAGCGACCCGTAGGCTGGTCAATGCCAGCTATTACGATTGGGCCAGCAATGCCGACATTTGTGCGGAGGCCTATATTAAGGCAGCTGAGCAATTCAGACTGGATGCTATCTGCACCTTGACTGATCTTTCCGTGGAAGCCGCTGATTTTGGTGCTGAGATTATCTATCCGGAAGATGAAGCAGCCCATCCAGACTACACCAAGAGCTTGATTCAAAGTGCCGAAGACTATCGGAAAATTGCTCCCATCGATCCCCGGCAGGGCAGGCGAATGGGGGAGCACATCAAGCTGTGTCGCAAACTGGTAGAGGCTAAAGGGAAGGAACTGCCCATCATTGCCTTTACCTTTGGTCCTTTGGGGATTCTCAGCATGCTCAGGGGACAGGAAAAAATGTTTATGGATCTGGTGCTGGAGCCAGATGCTGTTAAGTATGCGGTTGCCGCCATCACCGAAACCCTAATGGACTATTATGATGCCCTCATGGATACAGGTGTCCACGCAGTCATGATTGACACCCTCTTTGCCTCCCAATCCATTATGAGCAAATCCATGTGGTTGGAATTTGAAGGTGAGTATGTAAGAAAGTTGGCTGATCGGGTGCACCAGCGGGGCTGCCTGATGATGATCCACAACTGCGGCACCGGCATCTACTTCGATGTGCAGATTGAGACAATGCAGCCTGAAGCTATTTCCTTCTTGCACCTGCCCGATGACGTATCTACTCCCGCTGAGCTCAAGGAGAAATACGGCCGGCAAACTACCCTTATCGGTCATATTAGTCCTACGTGGATCATAAGTGCCAGTGAAGATGAGGTCCGGGAAGCCTGCAGGGAGCAAATTGATCAATATAAAGATGGCGGCGGATACATCCTGGCTACCGGTTGTGAATATCCAGCCAATGCTGACCTTAGGAATGCCGAGGTAATGGTGGAGATGGCCGAAACATACGGCCGCTACCGTTAAGAATAAGACAGCAGGACAAGATAAAGAAGCTAGCGGCTAGCTGGTTTTATACCGGCCAGCCGCTTTGTGTTTCTGGCGGATGCTTTACAAGTGAAGCAGGGTGTGAAGCCCGCTGGCCAGCTGTGCCGAGACCAGTTTCTTGATGGGAATCACCTGGTACGGATGTTCAGTCTCCATTTGGGCGGCGATGTCTTTAAGCTTCCCATCGATTTCCTCCGCCAACTTGAGGAATTCTCCCTGCCGGTTTAGATTCTTATCTGCACACCAGCGGCAGTGCCGGGCCAGCATTCCGTACTGCAGCATTCCATAAAAGCGCATGACTACTACGTCAAAAGCTTCTGCGGTGGTGGCAGGGCGGTCATCTGCCTTTAGAGTCTCGATCCAAGCCCTTTGGGCCTGCAGCCTCTGGGGTGTTTTTTCAACATACTCCCTCACGGCGGCGGCAAATGGTGAATCCTGATACTCCTTGACCTGTTCATAACGGGTTGTGAGAAAATCCAGCATCTCCTGCTGCATCTCCACGGAGCGGGATAGGGTCTCTGTCCGCATCATATCGGTAGGAGTAGAATCGTCGATGGATGGATGATAAAAATACGGTAGTTCAGATACAAGGCAGAGGGTATCGTACTTGGCGGCATATTCGGCGCTGGATGCTCCCGCCAGTACCATCTGGGCCGGATCTCCCTGGGCAAATTGAGCGAAGTAATCATAGGCGTCGGTAGAGCGGGTCAGTTCGTAAATGGCTTTGGCATATATTTTTGCCCATGGAACCTCCGGTTCCCCTTGGCTTAAGGGAATACCCAGATTCTCGATGGCCTTGTGGAGCTCAGGATACAGCGACGGCACCGGTTTGTTGATATAAAAATATGCGCCGCCGAATCCCGCATTGTGGAGCGCGTATAGGAAATGGGGCTTGGCCGTATCAATTAAGTGCATTAGAGCCCTTGTTTCCGGTAGGGGCGAATTGAAGTTGAGAGTTTTGTACTGGATGGGGAAGGTCCATTCCACTTGATCCTTACCCGCCGGCCGGTAGAAGTTGCTGGCATAGGTGTAAAAGTTAAAAGGGCCTTTGAACCATCCCTCATTGAGGCGGGTGCCGTCGGGGTCAATGCACTTCACCAAGTAAAATGTACAGTCCAGCTCTTCCCTAAGGGTCGTATTTTCTGCGAGGAATTCTGCCCAGAAATCAATGGTCAAAGTGCCGATGGGTTCATTGGGATGGGGACAGCCAAACCAGACAATCTGCCTCTTCCCCCGGCCGATCTTCAGACAATAAATTGGTTCCCCTGAACGACTTTGGCCGATGATGCTCTGCTCCACTACATTTGGGTGCAGGGCAGCCAGCTCCTTTGTTCTTTCGTTGAGCTCATCAACGGTAAGAAATACCTCATACTCCGGGATTTGGGCCTCGATCTGTTCCCAGCTAAACACTACATTCACTTCCTTTCTCCATATGGTTAAGGGAAGGGAGATACCCGCTATGGCTGTATCTCCCTTCGAGGACTTAGTCGTGTCTAGGCAGAGGCGTCACTATCGACTGGAGTGAAACTGCCTAGCGGCTTAACCAGACGTTGTTCTCTTCGCTGACGAGGTTGAGGTTCCACTGCTGGGGAATGAAATCATTTACCCGGGCATCGGCAGCGGTGTAGCCGAACTCAAAGTAGAGAGGTATTACAACCACGTCTTCCATGACCAGCCGCTGGGCTTCCTTCCAGATGACTTCCCTTGCCGCAGGGTCGACAGTGACACTGCCCTGGCTCAGGAGTTCATCGACTTTTGGATTGCCGTAGAAATGGGCGTTGCTGGCTCCAATATTGTCAGAATGGAACATGGCATGGAGACCTGTTGCACCGCTGTAAGCAAAGTCCATGAAGAGTCCAGTATTGCCGTTCTGCAGGTCAGCTGACCATGTTCCCACTTCCTGGATTGCCAAGCTGGCATCAATGCCCAGCTCCCGCATCTGAGTTACAATGATGGTCACAATCCTGATCCGGGCCGGTTCATTCATGGTCTTGATCTCCACAGTAAGTTTCTGTCCATCACGCTGCAGCATGCCGTCGGGACCAGGGGTGAAGCCCGCCTCTGCCAAGAGAGCTAGTGCGCCTTGAGGATCGTAAGGCCAAAGTTCCTTGAGGCTTGGGTCGTAGCCAATCAGGCCTGGACCAACCTGTCCATACGCCCGCTGGGCATTTTCACCAAAGACGTTGGTGACAGCACTGTCAATATCAGCACTCATAGCCAGAGCCTTTCTCACCTTTAGTTCGTCAAAGGGCGGGGTCTGGACATTAAAGCCTAAACCTCGGTACCAGCCTTGAGCACTGCGGTATAGGCTGATCCGCTTGTCGCCCCGGAGCCGATCAACTTCATTGGGGGGAACTGAAAGGGAGACATGGACATCTCCGGCTTCAAGAGCCATTACCGCAACGATATCATCGGGAATGACCTTAAAGACAACCCGATCTAGAAGGGGTTTCTTCCAGTAGTTTTCATTGCGCTCTAGGACCACTTGATCATCTGGAACAAACCTGACCAGCTTGAAGGGGCCGGAACCGATGGCCTCCCGGGCAAAGCCGGCTGATCCCAACTGCTCCACTGCCTCCTGGGGAACGATGGCGATCCCTGCCAGGCGGATTGGATCCAAGAGAAATGGATCCGGGGACTTGGTTACGATCTTAACGGTAAAATCATCAATAACCTCGACTCTGTCGATGTTGCTCAGGGCACCGAGATATGGTGATCGGGTTTCGGGATTCAGTACCCTTTCTAAGGAGTACTTGACATCATCGGCCACCACCTGGCGGCTCTGTCCTTTGGGGAATACGGCATTGCCGTCATGCCAATATACACCCTCCCGCAAGTAGAAAACCCATGTCAAGTCATCTGGATTCTCCCATCTTGTGGCGAGTCGGGGAATGGGCTGACTGTCCTTGCCGGTTGCTACCAGTGTGTCGAAGATTTGGCTCAACACAGCGAAGTCAAAATCACTGGCAGAAAGGTGGGGATCCAGGGTGCCTACGCTCTTGACGGCGATCTGGAGTGTCCCGCCCTCCCTAGGGGCTGCTGCCAAACCGGTGCCGGCAATCAGTGCCACCATTACTGCCACAACTAAACCAACAAGCCTTCTTCTGTGCATTGAATTCACTCCTCCTTGAAGCTGTCTTCTTTGTATTGAGCAGCTCCCAGTTCCGCGAAAAGAACAGGGAATCCGGGAGCTTACCGCCGGTTAGTTGACATCTTGGGATCGAGGGCGTCCCTGAGGCCGTCACCGAGAAAGTTCAAACCCATGACGGCCAGCATGATCACGAGGCCGGGAATAATCACCAAATGGGGAGCTGTACGCATGTATACCCGTGCCTCATTTAGCATTGAACCCCACTCAGGTGCTGGGGGCTGCACACCCATTCCCAGAAAGCTGAGGCCCGAGGCCGAAAGGATAGCATTGGCCATTCCCAGGGTAGCCATGACTATTACAGGCCCGATGCAGTTGGGTAGGATATGGAAGAACATGATCCTAAGATCACCTGCACCTGCGGCCCGGGCGGCTTCGACAAAGGGTTCTTCCCGCAGTGCCAGGGTCTTGGCCCGCACCATCCGGGCGTATTCCGGCCAAGTCACCAAGCCTAGAACCAGCATCACGTTCCTGAGACCCGGTCCTAAGGCAGCTATTACTCCAATGGCCAGGATAAAGAAGGGAAAGGCGAAGAACAAGTCGGTTATTCGCATCAGGATGAGATCAATCCAGCCGCCGTAGTATCCGGAGATTACCCCTAGAACTAGTCCTAAGGAGGCAGAAATGCCTACCACCACAATTCCCACTGACAAAGAAGCTCTGCCGCCCCAGATGATCCGGCTGAGAACATCCCGGCCGAAATTGTCCGTTCCCAAGGGATGTCCCGGACTGCCAACCGGTAGTAAGGGGTTGAGCAGGTCCATTTGGTAGGGATCGTATGGGGCTATGTAGTCTGCCAAGAGGGTGACTCCCCAAAGCATAGTGATGAGCCCAAGGCCTAGTACAGCCAGCCGGTTGCGCCTGAACTGCTTCCAGGCCCGGCCGGCCCGGGATTCGCTGCTGTCTTTTGCTGGTATTGCTTCTGCTGCCTGTAATTTGACCACTGACTGCACCTCCGCTAGTCGTACTGGATCCGGGGGTCAATTGCTGCATAGAGAATGTCTACAACAAGATTGATCAAGATGAAAAGCAGGGTAAAGACCAGGACAGTGCCTTGTACAACGGCAAGATCCCGATTCATAATGGCGTTGACTGCCAGACGGCCGATTCCCGGCCAGCTGAAGATGGTTTCGATGATTACCGAGCCGCCGAGGAGGTATCCGAACTGCATGCCCGACACAGTGAGGATGGGAATAAAGGCATTCCGCAGTGCATGGCGGTAGACTACCATCTTTTCATGGAGTCCTTTGGCCCTGGCCGTTCGAATAAAATCCTGGCCCAGAACCTCCAGCATGCTGGAACGGGTGACCCTAGCTAGTAGAGCTGCCATGCCGAATCCCAGGGTAGTGGCGGGCATAACTAGATGCCGCAGCACATCCCCCAATCCGTTGTAGAAATAACCCATTCCGGAAAGGGGCAGCCACCGAAGCTTCAGGGAAAAAACCAGCATCAGAAGGAGCCCCAGCCAAAAACTGGGCATCGATATGCCGATGAGGGAGCCCACTAAGCAAAGATGATCAACCCAGGAATACTGCCTTACAGCCGAGATTACTCCTAGAGGTATGGCAATGGCTGTACTGATGATCAAAGCTGCCAGTGCCAGCTGGATAGTTGCCGGCATTCGTTCTGCAATGGCAGTTACAACAGGCTGTTGAGTATACACGGAAGTGCCCAGATCCCCTTTGAAGAGATTCCGCAGAAAGATCATATATTGGGTCATCAAGGGCTTATCCAGTCCATACTGAGCCCGGAGCTGAGCGATGGTTTCAGCATCGGGTGTTATGTGGGGATTGGAACTCAGCATGATGCTGACAGGGTCCCCCGGCAAGATATTCAACAGGGAAAAGACAATGAAAGAGATCCCCAAGAGCAGTGGAATCATGGCGAGTAAACGGCGAGCTATGTATCGACCCATGTGAGCACCTCTTTCCTATGTTTGCCAAGTGCATCTGGCGCTTAAGTGTAATTTTATTCAAGGAAAAAGACGATTTCCCTCCCAAATCCCGTGGATACATTACCGAAAATGTTAATATGTGGTAAACTGCTATCTCCGCGGGGTGGGCTGACGCCAGTTTAATGGTCTTTTGTGCTGTGCTGGGATAAAGGTCAGCTCCAACCTTTGGTGAGAGGTACAGAGGTATTCAACTGGCGGTGCCGTATTAGAAAGGGAAATGGGGAGGGTCGTAGTTTATGGAGTTATATACAAGTTCCAGCAAAGTAGTCGGCAAAGCTGCTCGGGACCTGACCCGCGGGCAGCAGGGATGGTATTTTAGTAAGGGATTAAGGCAGGGCCTGCCCATTGCCTTGGGTTATTTCCCCAGCGCCCTGGCCTTTGGAGTGATGGCCCTGGCCGCGGGCCTTACCCCGAAACAGACGATACTGATATCCGTACTGGTTTTTTCCGGTGCCGGGCAGTTCATGGCTGTGAATCTATTGTCTGGGGGAGCACCGCCCCTGGCCATTATTACCGCGAACTTGGTGGTTAATCTGAGATACTTTGTAATGTCCGCAAGCTTCTCAAGACGGCTTAAGGTTAACTGGCTGCAGGCAGCCTTGATTGGCTTTGGAGTGACCGATGAGACCTTTGTGATGAACTACTTAGCTGATCCGGAAGCGGCGGAGTCAGATGGAAATCCTCTAGACGATAGCGGTGCCCAGAAGGAAAAGACGGCTTTCTTGCCGGTAAGCTACGTATTGGGAGTTAACAGCATCTCTTACGCCGGTTGGGTATTGGGCACTTATGCCGGCACCCTTTTTGCCGGTGTCTTGCCTGACAGCTTTAGGGCTGCCATGGGGATCATCCTGTACGCAATGTTTATCGCCTTGCTCATCCCAGCCGCAGCTGAGACTTTGGCCGTCGGGGGAGTTGCCGCTGCCGGCGGCGCGCTATGCTGGCTGTTTTCACGGTACCTGCCTTCGGGTTGGGCCGTGGTTTTGGCAACAACGGCGGCAGCTGCTGTGGGAGTTATTCTGTGGGGTAAAGGGGTGGATGAGTTGTGACATCGGCTTCCTTTTGGTTAATGGTCTTGGGCATGGGTGTGGTGACTTATCTGCCTAGAACTCTGCCGCTGCTTCTCGGCAGTGAAATGCGCCTGCCCCTTTGGCTTGAGCGGTGGCTCAAGCTGGTGCCCTATGCGGCTTTAGGCGCGCTGATCTTCCCGGGCATCCTCACTGTTGATCCGGCAAGACCCTGGATAGGCATCCTGGGAGGCATTGCAGCGGCCGCAGTCGCTTGGAGATGGAAGAATTTCGCGGTTGCCCTAATTGCCGCCTTCACAACTGTATATATTCTTAGTTGAGGATAGACGAAATCTGGCGGCGGACTTTGCAAAGCTTGGTTCCTTGGAACAGGGGGATGGTTATGGAAAGAGGTTGGTTGAGGCGGGGGCATCATCTGATTCTGTGGTGTTTGATTGCTGGTATTCTTGCATTGGCAGGCCAGCTGACGGTCCAAGCGGGCCCTGAACCGGAAGTTGTCATTACCTCCAAGGCGGTCACTTACGAGACGGAGCTCTTGGCAGGGGAAGTTAGGGTCCCAGTTATCGCTGGCCTGTCCGATTCTGAGCTGGAAGGTTTTCTCAATTCCCAGTGGGAAATGGAGATCAAGGAATTTGTTGAGGCAATTGGGGTTGAAGCTGAGGCATTTCGTAGGGAACTGGGGGAGGAGAGTAAACACTGGCTGCCCTTTCAGGCCTATGTTGATTTCAGAATCGGTTACCTAGACGAAAGGTTCGTCAGTGTGCCCATGGTCTACTACTGCTACACCGGCGGGGCCCATGGAATGTCCTTTCAGGTAAGCACAAATATAGACTTGGCGGAGGGGACAAGGCTGAACCTGGAGGATCTGTTCTTGCCGGGATACGATTGGGCCGGAGCCATCACAGAAGAGGTGAATCGGCAAAGGGCTGCCAATGCCGATTACTACTTTGATGAGACCATGGCAGAAACGGTCATACTTTCCGATCATCCCTTTTATCTTACGGCACAGGGCGTTGTAGTCTATTTCGGGTTGTACGAAATAGCACCGTATTCCACAGGGATTCCGGAGTTTGTAGTTCTCTATGAATACCTTTGGGAGGGCCTCAAGACGGAAATCCAAGCGATAGCCGAGGTGAAGTGAATAGTGCCGATATAAAGCAGGCGGGCTCTTGGCCCGCCTTTCCTTCTTAAGCAGGACTTTACGTATAGATATCTTACAGCTGGATATTGATGGGCTGATCCAGCACCACCAAGTAACAGTCATTGGTGTAGGTGTGGGGCGGCAGAACTACCATACCGGTAGTTGGCTCTTCTCCCACCACATAGGGGCCGTGATGCCAGACTCCCCGCTTGATTCTAACCCACCATCCGGCAGGCAGGCGAAAAACCTTGTATTCAGCGGGAGGTGTCTTGCTGCCTGGTTCTCCCACGTGGAACAAAACATCTTTGGTAAAGCCGCCGAAGACTTCTTCAGTCCGCTCATGGATCTCGGCATGGGTGATCACCAGGGGTCGAGGGTTAATCACCAGGGGATTCATAGCGATATAGTTGGAGGCAGAAAACTGCATCAAAACTCGGTCCGGGAAGAACTGGACCGGATCATCTTTACTCCCAACCGGGTCGCCGCAGTCGTTGGGGTTGAGAAAGGTTCCGAAAGGCTGGAAGGCGGCGACTGTCAATTCCTCTACCTTAACCATGTGTTTACTCATCTCCTTTTTCAATAGGCCTGACTGATGCTGGGCATCTATTCCTTAAATTTCCCCATCGTCTTTGGTGATTCCTTCCCAGTTAAGCCCGGATATATCCATAGGCTGGTCAAGGAAACAGCCTTTACATGGAGAAGTTGAAATCATGGAACTATCAAAAGTCTAAAGATGATGCCTTAACGGAAGGAGCAGCGGCATGGATTCATCATCGGTTACATCAGCTGTATCAACCAAGGAAATACGAAGACAAGTTGCCAATATAGCATCACCGGCCTTGGTGGAGATGGTGTTGGTTAGTTTCGTCAATGTCGCGGATATGATCATGGTTGGGCGGCTGGGTGCATCGGCCATTGCGGCGGTGGGCCTTGCCAACCAGCCGATTTTTCTCGCCACAGGTATGTTTCAAGCCTTAAATGTCGGTACTACTGCGCTGGTGGCCCGGTTTGTTGGTGCAGACATGTTGAAGAAAGCCAATGCCACAGCTAAGCAGAGTCTCGTTGTGACTGCTCTCTGCGGAGCGCTGGTGAGTATCATTGGATACTTGCTTACCCCGTGGGTCATGACGATGATGGGAGCCCGGCCCGAGGTCCGGCCCTTGGGAATCACCTATATGAGGATTGTATGTCTGGGCCTGGGTTTTCGGACGGTAAGCATGGTGTGCTCATCGGCACTTAGGGGGGCAGGAGATACCCGCACACCCATGGTGGTGAACTTAACAGCCAACTTGATTAACGTAGTAGGAAACTACTTACTCATTTACGGACATTTTGGGTTCCCCCGTTGGGAGATCGCTGGAGTAGCGTTTGCCACTGGTTTGGCCGATGCTTCCGCCTGCGGGCTGTTTCTCATGGTGCTGCTTTCAGGACGTTCCTTGATCAGGGTGTCCCTGCGAAGTAAGTATCGCGTGGATTGGAATGTTTTAAGGCGGGTGCTGGGAATCGGTGTGCCGGCTGCAGTGGAACAGCTGATCCTTCGGGGAGGTCAAGTCATTTACGTCCGTATAGTCTCCAGTCTCGGCACCACTGTATTAGCGGCCCACCAGATCGGCATGAATATCCTTTCTCTGTCATTCATGCCGGGGCAGGCCTTCAGCATTGCTGCGACAACCTTGGTTGGGCAGGGCTTGGGAGCAAAGGATCCCGACTTGGCTGAAAGAAGTGCCCTAGAAACCAGCAGAATGGGAATGATTATATCCACCACCATCGCGGGTTTTATGTTTGTTTTCGGTCGGTCTATCGCCGGACTCTACACCAATGACCCCCAGGTAATTGCGAGTACTGCCATGGTACTCAGGATCATTGGTTTGGTGCAGCCGGCCCAGTCCACCCGGTTTATCCTATCGGGGGGACTGCGGGGAGCCGGGGACACCCGGTGGCCTCTGTATTCCACCTTTGTCGGTATCTGGGGAGTCCGTGTGGTCTTGGGATACATTTTGGCAATCGGCTTTGGTTTGGGACTCTTTGGAGCATGGTCGGCCATGGCGGTAGACCAGATCGCCCGGGCGCTGATTATCCATTATAGATTTCGCCGAGGGGGATGGAAAAAGGTAGCGGTCTAGCAGCACGGGGACTACTTTCAGACCTCTGCTCGTGAAGAACCCCTAGTCCGAACACTGCACAACATGACCATGCAGACCTTAGCTCAATGAAGAAAGCCCTATCTTTAGGGTAGGCAGGAACTGCGGTTCTCGCCAAGAAGTATCCACAGGAATCATTTCCGGTGGATACTGGGAACTAAATGAGTGACATCGGCAGTTTTGCAGCGACATGAGTTGGGAAGGTGATTGATGTGACAAAGAAAGCTGATATTGGATTGGTGGGCCTAGGGGTAATGGGTCAGAGCCTAGCCCTAAACTTTGCTTCCCGTGGGTATAAGATGGCTGTCTACAACCGGGGCGGGAGAAGGGTTGATGAGTTTATTCAAGGGCCGGCTAAGGATACAGATATCATAGGGACATACACATACCAGGAGCTGGCTGCCGCTTTGAAAACGCCCCGGAAGGTTTTCTTGATGGTAAAGGCGGGGGCTCCTGTTGATGCCGTCATCGAAGAATTACTCCCTTATCTCAGCCCAGGTGATGTGATTATGGATGGCGGCAACTCCCACTTCCAGGACACAGTCCGCCGCTATAATATGCTCAAAGAAAAGGGTATTTTGTTCTTGGGAATCGGCATTTCAGGGGGCGAGGAAGGTGCCCTCAAGGGTCCCAGCATCATGCCTGGTGGTGATGAAAAGGCTTGGGAGCTGGTGAGGGAATCCCTATTGGCCATTGCCGCCAAAGCAGGAGACAATGAACCCTGCTGCGCTTATCTCGGGTCGGGAGGAGCAGGCCATTTCGTCAAGACAGTACACAACGGCATCGAATACGGAGACATGCAGCTCATTAGTGAGGCCTATTTCCTCATGCGGGAGCTTTTGGGGATGTCTGCCGCCGAGATCGGTGAAGTTTTCCAGAGCTGGAATCAAGGGGAGTTGGAATCCTATTTGATTGAAATCACAGCTGAGATTCTCTCCCGGGTAGATGAGCATACCGGCCGACCGTTGGTTGACGTGATCCTCGATGAAGCGGAGCAGAAGGGTACAGGAAAGTGGACTGCTCAAGAAGCCATGGAACTGGGAGTGCCGACTCCCACCATTGCTGAAGCAGTTTTTGCCCGTTCACTATCTGCCCTTAAGGATGAGCGGGCTGCGGCTGCCAAGGTGCTGACCGGTCCCGAGAAGGAGTTTGACGGCGATAAGGCTCAGCTGTTGGAGGACATTCGACAGGCCCTTTACTTATCTAAGATCTGCTCCTATGCCCAAGGGTTTGCCCTGCTCAAGGAAGCCAGCGATCAGTTTGAGTGGAATTTGGACTTAGGGCAGGTGGCCTTGATTTGGCGGGGAGGCTGCATTATCCGGGCCAGGTTCCTGGATGAGATTGCTGCAGCCTTTGCCAGGAAGCCGGATCTGCCCAATCTGCTCTTGGATCCTTACTTCCAGCAGGCTGTAGACAAGGGGCAGCCGGCCTGGCGGCGAGTTGTAGCAGCGGGGACAGCCTTTGGAGTTCCTGTCCCGGGATTTGGTTCTGCCCTGTTTTACTATGACTCTTACAGAAGGGGGCGGCTGCCGGCTAACTTGATCCAGGCCCAGCGGGACTATTTTGGTGCCCATACTTACCGCAGGATAGATATGCAGGGAGTTTTCCACACCCAGTGGTAAGAGTGACCCAGGGGTAGGGGTGGACTACAGCTGGAGGGCATCTCGGCGGGGTTAAGCTTATCTATATCCAAAGGAGGTAAGCTTCTATGTCTATGACCACAGTCTCTAAACCCGAACCATGTATCTTAGTAATATTCGGTGGAACAGGGGACCTTACCCAAAGAAAACTGTACCCTGCCCTGATCAATTTAGCCTCCCAAGGAAGGCTGCCGGAGCACTTTGCTGTGGTCGCGGTGGGCAGGCGAGAAAAAACCGATGCCCAGGTGCGGAATGAAGCACGAAATGCTGCCGCGGCTGTTGGTGCCGCTCCCGGGGTGATTGCTCGAGCGGAGGGGCTCCTTCAGCGCCTCTACTATTTTCAGATGGACTTTGATGTGGAGGCAGCTTATCCCCTGCTGCAGAGCCGTTTGGCTGAACTAGATGCAGAATACAATACCCAAGGGAACCGCATATATTTCCTGGCGGTGG
>LSQX01270402.1_pt1 | contig 12897 bp, 6 predicted proteins | sample 654561 | NCBI WGS metagenome assembly LSQX01 (sample SAMN04489861, study PRJNA283612) | anaerobic digester metagenome | isolation source: 4 biogas reactors fed with cattle manure at either 37C or 55C with and... | place: Denmark: Kongens Lyngby | collected 2014 | reverse complement strand
GCCGGCCCCGGTTTCATCAACCTGACGGTCGCACCGGAGTGGCTGGCCGAACAGGTCGCCGTGCTCTCCGCCGCGCCGCGCTTCGGTATTCCGGATGCTGGACAGGGGCGCACCGTGGTCATCGACTACTCCAGCCCCAATGTGGCCAAGCCGAAGCACATCGGTCACATCCGCTCGACCGTGATCGGCAACGCCCTCGACCGTCTCCACCGTGCTCTCGGTTACCGCGTGATCGCCGACAACCATCTGGGCGACTGGGGGACGCAGTTCGGCCTGTTGATTCAGGGCTACCGCACTTTCTTGACCGAGGCCGAACGCGAGGCCTTGACTATCGAAGCGCTTGAGCGCGTCTACGTGCAGAGCTACAACCGCTCCAAAGAGGATCCCGCCTGGCTTGAGAGCTGTAAGTCCGAGTTGGTTAAGTTGCAGCAGGGCGATGCAGAAAACCGCGCGATCTGGGAGCGCTTCATCGCCATCAGCCGCCGCGAGTTTGATCGCGTCTACGGACGGCTGGATGTGGCATTCGATCTCACGCGCGGCGAAAGCTACTACAACGACATGCTGCCCGAAACCATCCAAGTGTTGCAGGACAAGGGCCTAGCCGTCGAAAGCGAAGGCGCGCTGGTGGTGAATCTGGAAGACGAAGGCATGCCGGTCTGTATCGTGCGTAAAAGCGACGGCGGCTTTAACTATGCCGCCACCGACATCGCTACGGTGCGCAGCCGCGTCGCCGAGTTCGATCCCGACCGCATTATCTACGTCACCGACGAACGGCAGCAGCTTCATTTCAGACAGTTCTTTGCGGTGTGCGCCAAGTTGGGCTATACCACTCATCTTGAACCTGTTTGGTTCGGCCTCATGCGCCTGCCCGAAGGCACTTTCTCCACGCGCCAAGGCAACGTCATCAAGCTGGAGTCGCTGCTGGACGAGGCGGAGCGCCGTGCGTTGGAGATCATCAAAGCCTCGAACAGCGAGATGCCGGAAGACGAGCAGAGGGAACTGGCCGCCGCGATCGGCATCGGTGCCATCAAGTACACCGACCTCTCGCATGATCCCCAGACCATGATCGTCTTCACGTGGGAGAAGGCCCTTGCGCTGGAAGGCAACTCAGGCCCTTATCTCCAATATGCTTACGCGCGCGTTTGCAGTCTGCTGGACAAGTATGCCGAACAGGTGCCGGATCGCGACCCGCTCACCAACGCTCTGTTGCTGGACGAGCCGGTAGAAAAGGCGTTGGCGCTCCAGCTTATGCGCTTCCCGGCCACCGTGCTACGCGCCGCTGAAGTCTGCAAGCCCAGCGTACTGGCCGATTATCTCTTCAGTCTCTCGCAAACCTACAGCAGCTTCTATCAGCGCTCGCCCGTGCTCAAGGCCGATGCGGCGGTGCGCGACAGCCGCATCCGCCTCTGCGCGATGGTCGCCCCAGTTCTGGCCGAGGGTCTCGGCCTGCTCGGCATCTGCACGCCGCGCAGGATTTAGGAATTCCTAACTCCTAAATCCTAACTCCTCCTTCGCGCTCGGCGCGTACCGTGCGCCGCGCGCTCAGGCGCCAGACCACCGGCAGCACGAGCAGGTTGAGCAGCGTGGCGCTGATCAACCCGCCGAACTGCACGATCGCCAGCGGCGCCAGCAACTCGCCGCCCGGCTGGTCGTACGCCAGCACGATCGGCACCAGGCCGAAGAGTGTTGTCAGCGAGGTCATCAGGATCGGCACCATGCGTTCGAGCGAGCCTTCGATGAGCGCTTCGTGCAAACTGTATCCCTGCGCCTGCAAGCTGCGGTAGCGGTTGAGCAACAGCAACCCGTTGCGGATGACGAAACCGGCCACGGTTACGAAGCCTACCATCGCCGCCACCGAGAGCACCGGCGCGACATAGTTGCCGTCTCCGCAGACCAGTGCCCGCAGGTTGGCCCAAAGCGGCGCGGGCGCCGCTATCAGCATCGCCATTACGCCGCCGATCAGACAGAGCGGCAGATTCACCAGCACCACCAGCGCGGCGCGGAAGCTGTCCAATGCGTAACCCAACAGCAGGACAATGATCAGCAGCAATCCCAGCGCCAACCACGTCAGCCGCCGCGATGCGGATTGCTGCGCTTCGTAACTGCCGCCGTAGCTGACGGTGCAGCCGTGGGCGTGAACCACCGGTTCGACATGCTCGCGCAGCGCCGCGACCAGATCGCCGACGTTGGAACCGGGCGCGACATTGCAGGAGATCAACGCCTTGCGCCGCGTGTTGTCGCGCACGATCAGGTTCGAGGCCTCTTCGCGGTAGACATCCGCCACATCGTCCAGCCGCACGCGTGCGCCGTTCGGCGCGGTGAGCAGAAATGCGCCCACGTCGGCCAGCTCCTTGCGCTGGGTCTCATCCAGCCGCACTACAATGTCCCAGCGTTGCTGGTTACGCGCGACCTGCCCTGCGGTCACGCCGTCGAAAGCCGCCGAGACCTGTTCGCCGGCGTCCTTCAGTGTCAGCCCGGCACGCGCCAGCGCATCCAGGCGGTAACGGATGCGCAGGGTGTCCACCATGATCTCGCGGTTCGCGCGCGCGTCGGCCACCTGCGGCAGGGTGTCGAGCACCTGCTTGACTGCGGCGGCGGCGGTGCGCAGCGTAGCCAGATCATCGCCGAAGACGTTGATCGCCAGCTCGGCCTCGGTGCCGGAGAGTACCGAACTGATGCGATGCGCGATTGGGTAGCCGATCATTGTCGCCACGCCGGGGATCTGCCGGATCACGCCGTTGATCGCGTTCCGCAATTTCAGCGGATCGGCTTGCATGTCCACGCGCACCAGCAATTCCGAAGCGCTGACCGGCTCGGCGTGCTCATCGCGTTCGGCACGGCCGGTGCGGCGCGTCACGCTCTTGACGCCTTCGATACGCTGAATCTCCTCCATCGCGCCCTGCGTCACGCGCTCGGTCTCCTCCAGCGAGGTGCCGATCGGCGTATTCACGAAAACGGTGTAGCAATCTTCGTGGAAGGGCGGCAGGAAACTGGTGCCGAAGGTCGACGCCAGCCAGAGCGCGCCGAGGGTGACGCCCGTCATCGTGAGGCACACCAGCCACGCATGCCGCACACAGAAATACAGCAGCGGTCGATAGCAGGCCTTGAGCACTCTCACCGTAAATCCATCGACTTTCGCTTTTTCATTCTGATCTTTGCGGATGCGCCGTGAGCGTGAAAAGAGCAGCAGGCAGAGCACCGGCGTCACCGTGAGCGCCACCAGCAGCGAAGCGCCGAATATTAGCAGATAGGCCATGCCCAGCGGTCTGAAGAACTGTCCTTCCAAACCGGAGAGGAACAGTAGCGGCAAAAAGACCAGCACGATGATCAGCGTCGAGAAGGTGACGGACTGCAACACTTCGGCACCGGCCGCGCGCAACACGGTCGCTTTGGGTACGCGATCTTCCGGCGGCCGGAGCGCGTTTTCATCCAGCTTCCGCCAGGCGAGTTCCACAAAGATGATCGCATTGTCCACCACGTCGCCTACCGCGACCGCCAGTCCGCCGAGCGTCATGATGTTGACGCCCAGACCGAGCGCCGGGAAAAAGAGCAGGCCGACGGCCATGGAAAGCGGCATCGCCAGCAGCGTGATCAGCGTGGTGCGTACGCGCAACAGCGTCAACCCCAGCACCAGCACCACGATGATCGCGGCGTCGCGCACGATGAGCCCGCCCTTGTCGATCGAGAGCCGGATGAAGTCGGCCTGACGGTAGGCGTCGCGATGCAGCACAGCGCCGGCCGGCAGCCGGGAGGCTTCGAAAGCGTCCAGCACCTGTTCGATGCGGTCGGTCAACTCGAGTGTGTTGCCACCGGGCGCCTTCTGCACCGCGAGCACCACGGCGTCATGCCCGTTGTAGGAGGCCGAGCCGCGTCGCTGCGCACCGCCCAGCCTGACGTCCGCCACCTGCCCGAGGCGCAGCTCGCGTCCGTCGTCGACCGGCACCTGTACGCGCCGCAGCTCGTCGATCGTCTCGACGCGGGCGGTTTGGCGCAGCGGGATTTCCTGCCCCTTGACGTCCGCCAGATATCCCGCGCTGGCCATGGTGTGCGACGCGGTGGCGGCCTCGATCACATCGTTGAGCGTGACACCGTACGCGGCCAGGCGCTCTGGGGTGACATTGACCTGAAACTCGGGCAGGCGCCCGCCGATCACCACCACCTGGCCGATGCCGGGGATCGCCATCAGTTGGGTGCGCAGTTCGTATTCGGCGAGTTGGCGCAGTTTCAGCGCCGACACCGTGCCGTCGGGACTGGTCAGCGCCAGCATCATGATCTCGCCGGTCACCGAAACGATCGGCGTGATTTCGGGCTCGATCTCCTCCGGCAAGAGGGCGCGTACCGTGCTGAGCCGTTCAGCTACGATCTGCCGCGCGCGGTAGAGATCCGTGCCCCAGTCGAAATCGATCCACACGAACGAAAGTCCGCTGCCTGACGAAGAGCGTACCGCCTTTACGCCGGGCAGGCCGTTCATGGCGGATTCGATCGGCACCGTGACGAACTGCTCGACCTCTTCAGCCGTCAGTCCGCCGGCCTCGGTCTGCACCACCACGCGCGGCACCTTGAGTTCGGGGAAGACATCCACCGGCAGACGCCGTGCCGCCACGACAGCCAGCGTCACCATGATCGCGGTCACGGCCAACGTCAGCCAGGGATTCTCCAAACAAAAATTAATCAGTTTCTTCAACATGAGGGTTTCCTCCTGACGTCTCAGTGCTCGCCTTCATGAAATTGTCCGTCCGCGTGGAAATGCCCCGCCGCGCGCTGCGTGGTGCCGGATGAAGGCGCAGCCAGCTTCAGCTCGTATGCGCCGTCCAACACTACGACTTCGCCGGCGGCCACGCCCTCGACCGCCACCCAATCGCCGTCACACGCGCCGAGTGTGACGACCCGTCTGATTAGGCGCTGCGCGTCATGCGGGTCATGCACGAAAACGATCGACTGCAAACCGTCCGTCACCACGCACGCTTCGGGCAGGGCGATCTGTTCCGGTGGGCTTTCCGCGATCACCACGTTCAACACGCCCGCCCGGCCCGGCCCGGCCCAAGCCGGCCAAGCATCCGATGTCAGATACACGGGATGGATGCGTGTCGCGTCGTCTGTGGCAAACCCCAGTTCGATGCGTCCGGCCGCAGGCGGCTGTCCCGTGTGCGCTGTGACCGGTTCGACAAATCCGGCTTGGCCGTCTCGCACCCGCACCAACTCAGCCGGAATGCCGTCGGCGCGAAACCAGAGCCGGTCAGCGCGTACGATTGCCGCCACCTCGGCACCGGCATCGACCCACGCGCCGGAGGCGACGGGTACCCGTTCAACCACACCCGCCTCGCGGGCGACGACCGTCAACACGCCATCCTGCTCGCGGCAAAGCGCCAGAATGGCGGCGCGTGCGGCCTCGGCGTTCTGGCGCGTCTGTTCGGCGCGTGCGGCTTCGGCCTCCTTAACCGCGAGTTGCTGTTCCAGTTCGGCATGGCGCACGCCGGCCTCGCGAAGCTGCGACAGCCGTTTGCGCAACGCCTCGCTTTCAGCCTTGAGCAGCGTGAGCGCGGCCGCAGCATCGCGCACCTCGCCGTTCATTCGCACCCACTCCGGAGCGTGCAGCGTGAAGAGCGTTTCGCCGGCGGCGACACGCTGCGGCGTGCGGACGCGAACCTCGATCACGCCCGGCAGTGGCGCACTGTATGCGCGGCGCGCGTCCGGCATCAACTCGAAGCGGCCGGGGAAGCGCACGGTGCCGGTGACGCGGCGCGGCATCGCCGTCACGACACTCAACCCAAGCAGACGCTGGGCACTCTCCGGCACTCTAAAGGCTTCTTCGCCGTGGGCATGGTCGCACGTCTCGTCATGCTCATGCTCCTTGGCTTGAGCGTTGTGCGTTCCACACGTCTCGTCATGCGCGTGTTCTTCGCACGTCTCGCCGTGTTCGTGGTCATGTGCGTGCTCCCCGCAACCGGTCAGCCAGAACGTGGCCAACAACAGGGCAATTAAAGTGGTGAAAGTAAAACGGTTCATGGTGTCCTCCTGGGATCGGGTTCGGTAGAAGAATCGACATACAGCAGCGCGAGGCGGATACGGGCTTCGTTCAATCCGCGTTCGGCTTCGATCCACGCTTCGTGGATGTCATAGACGGCGGCTTCGGCCGCGATCAGTTCGGTCAGGGTGGCTTCGCCCTGACGGTAGAGGCGCTCGGCGCGTTCGGCTGCCGCCCGTGCGGAGGCCAGACGCTCTTCGCGCAAGCGTCGTTCCAGAGTCTCGGCGGCCTGCAGCGCGGCACGGGCTTCGTGCCACTCCGCGACCAACGTGCGCCACTCCGCGACCGCCTCGAAACGCGAGGAGTCACGGGTGCTTTCGGCCTCGGCGATAGCCTGCCGGTTGCGGTTCCAGAGCGGTAACGTGAAACCCACGCCCACACCCGCGCGTGCGCTGCCTTCTTCGTGTCCGAACTGTGGGCCGATCTCTAGTTCGGGATACTGGCGACGCAGTTCGGCACGCAACGCTTCTTCGCTGCCCTCGAAACGCACCAGCCGTTCCTGCACGCGCGGATGGCGTACAAGATCCAGGTCGGTCGCGGGTGCAGCACCGAATGCGGCGTACAGCGCGTCGGGTTGCGGCGCGGCCGCGAAATCCAGCTCCACCGGCGCGTCGGGATGCAGGCCGAGCGTACGCAACAGAGCGTGTCGGCGTGCGATTGCTTCGGCTGAACAACAGGGGCAGGTCGTTTCCAGCGCCAGCCGTTCTTGCGCGAGGCGTTCGCGCTCGTCGGGCGGCAACTCGCCGACCGCCACCAGCGCGGCGACCTGCCGCTCGCGTTCGGCGAGGCGCGCCAGATAGGCTTTCTGCGCGGCGGCGTTGCGGGCGTCGGTCGCGCAGGCGAGCCAGCGTTGCCCGACCTCCGCCAGCAGCTCGCGTTCGGCGGCGGTCACGGCCAGGGCATCGGCGCGCGCGTAGGCGAGAGCGGCGCGCTTTTCGAGGCCGGGGATGCCGGTCAGCGGCAGGCTGAAGCGCAAGCCGCTGCCGAGGATCCAAGGGTGCGGGCCGCCGCGCAGTATGCGCAGCGATTCCAGATCAAAGGCGGGATCTTCCCGCCAGCCGGCGGCGAGCGCCTCGCGCTCGGCGTTCTGACGGCTGAGACGCAGCGCGTTGATCTCGGGGTTGAGGATCAGCGCGAGGTCGCGTGCCGACGCAGCCGAGAGCGTGACGCGGTTCGTGACGGCGTCCGACCAGACAGCGGCCTCGTGCGGCCAGTCGATCGGCGCGGGGGCGACAGTGCGGCAGCCGGCATAGATTCCGGCGCCTATGGACAAAATGAGCGAAACGGAAAGGCTCCGTTGGACAATGCGGAACATGAAAACCTCCTCGTGTGAAACGGCGTTCGGTAACTTCCGCCGAGCCCGAACGGGCGGCGGGAGACGAGAGATCCGTCACAGGGAGGTTTCAGCAGAGGAATTGCGTCGAGCGCGCGAGAAAGAGAAGTTGCGGTGCCGGTACCCCCGGCGGTCGATCACTGTGGCATCGCGGCGCGGTCTGCGGCGCGACAGGCGCACAGGCAGGAGGCGGCATTGCGGCGAGAGCCAGTGGCAGGCCGTTCAGTTCTTTGACTGCGGCAGGCACCGGCTCGCCCGGTGGCGGGCCTTCAAAAATCAGGTGGTTGCAGAGGTGTTCGAGATGCGTTTCAGACGGGGCAGGCGGCGTTCCGCAGTCGTGGCAATGTCCGCCGCAGCCGTCGGGATCCGGGGCACAGAGACAAAACATCAGTCCTTGGAGAACGGTCAGCGCGAACAGGCAAAAAGCCATCGCCAACCGCACGCTCCGTGCAACCCAATGCAAAACGCTGGTACTATGACACTTGAAGAACATAACGGCATAGTATCAACGCGCCGCTTTTTGTGCAACAGGGATTATGCTGACGACTAAGGGACAGGTATTTAGACGACTGTGGCCGAGGCTGTATGCTATCCGCGTGTAAAATGCGCTGCCGTGGGGCTTGTTTCTATGGGCCGGGGTGTGTAAGCTATGTTGTGTCCTGTATGACTGGGATCGATTTACACTCAACAACAAGGGGGTGTCTATGAAACGTTACTTGATGCCGTGTGTTCTTATTGCTTGTGCCGCGCTCGCGTTGCGCGCGGAACCGTATAAGGCGGAGTGGGAGTCGCTCGACAAACGCCCGATCCCGCAGTGGTGGCTGGAGGCCAAGTTCGGCATCTTTATCCATTGGGGCGTTTACTCGGTACCGGCCTACGCGCCGACCGACGCGGCCAATGTCTACGCCAAGTATTCGGAGCACTACGACAACCGCATGCGCTCCAACAACGCGGCCTTCACCAACTTCCATGCCCGCACCTACGGCACCAACGTCACCTATGCGGACTTCGCCACGCAGTTCCGCGCCGAGCACTTTGATCCTGTCCAGTGGGCGGATCTCTTCAAGAAGTCCGGCGCGCGATATGTGGTGCTTACGTCGAAGCACCACGACGGCTTCGCGCTTTGGCCGAGTGCCTTCAGCCCGCGCTGGAACGCGCAGGTGCTCGGGCCGCACCGCGACCTTGCCGGCGAACTGACCGCAGCGGTCAAGCAGGCCGGTTTGCGCATGGGCTTCTACTACTCGCTGCTCGAGTGGGGCAACCCGCTCTACAAGGAAAACATCAGCCGGTGGGTCGCGGAGATGAACCTGCCGCAGATGAAAGAGCTGGTCACGCGCTATGAGCCCGATATAGTCTGGGCCGACGGCGAGTGGGACTACTCCGACGAAGAGCTGCGCAGCGTCGATTTCTTGGCCTGGCTGTACAACGAATCGCCGGTCAAGGAGAGCGTGGTGGTCAATGACCGCTGGGGCAAAAAGACGCGCGGCAAGCATGGCGACCACTACACGACCGAATACGATCTGGTTCATTCGGGTAGCTCGCTTGACACCCAGTTCACGCATCCGTGGGAGGAGTGCCGCGGCATCGGCGGTTCGTTCGGCTTCAACCGCTTCGAGACCACCGCGCACTACATGACCAGTGCACAGTGCGTGGAGACCTTGATCGAGAAAGTCAGTCGCGGCGGCAACCTGCTGCTCAATATCGGTCCGCAGGCCGACGGCCTCATCCCGGTGATTATGGAAGAACGCCTGCTTGATATGGGGCGTTGGCTGAGCGTCAACGGCGAGGCGATTTACGGCACCACCGCCTGGCGGCACCGTCCCAAGAACATGCGCGAAACCAAGGTCTATTTCACCCAGAAACCGGACTCCCTCTACGTGATCTGCGCGCGCTGGCCGCAAGCGCCGCTGGTGGTCAACCACATCGCCAAGGCCGACTCGGTTTCGCTGCTCGGCAGTCCTTTGCCGGTTACGTTCACGTGCAGCGACGGGGCGCTCACGATCAAACCGCCCGTGGTCAATCCCGGCACCCTGCCCTGCGAGTACGCCTGGACCTTCAAGATTGCTCGTCCGCAGGAGTGAGCGCCGTGTGGCACGGTCGAGGGGATTGCAGAGGATATGGGTGCCCGATTTCGGTTATTGTCGTCTGAACTTCAAACCGCTAAGATGACGGTGTTTGTGGATTGGTACGGGGTTAGACAAAATGAGTACTTACCATCTTAATTCCTTTACAATCGGGGCATTCCGTGGGCTTCAAGGTATGACTTTTGAGCGGCTGGGGCGCTTCAACCTTTTGATCGGCGGCAACAATTCAGGTAAAACCTCGGTGCTTGAGGCCCTGCAAGCCTTTTGTAATCCGGAAGACCCGGCTGATTGGGCTAGAATAGCAAACGCCAGAAACACAAGTTCACGTTTGTTTTCGACCCATTCGTTGAACGACTGTTTGGTGTGGATGTTCCCGTACACGAAACAAACGGATACTGGTAGCTCTGGTTCGATTCAGCTTTCCAGTACTGGGGCATGTCCTGTCCGAGAGGTCAAGGCAAGTGTTCAACCTGTCTTCGGTATGCCAGATGAAGAGGATCTTAGGTATTTGGCGAAACGACCCCTAGACTCTAATCCCGCAACAGGTGGAACCTATGAGGGGATTGAGATCAAATTGGACTCTATACGTGCTCAGGACGGCTCATCGACCGTTGCGGAGTCCGTTACCCGCCGTTTTTGGCAAGACGTCCCCTTTATTCGGAGACGCGCTAATTCATTCGCGTTTCCTGTGGCCGCAGTTTTGGGATTCGAATACCGTTTTGCTGAACGCTGCGCCGACAAGTATTCAAAGTTGAAGGTCGATCAACAAAAAGACCTTCTCGAACTTGCGCGAATGTTTGATTCCGGCATAGAGAGTATCAGTGTTGCGTCCGAAAACCGCCGACCTTACCTGAGGGTTGAACACAAGGATTTTGGCGAGGCGCCGCTCATGGTTTTTGGAGACGGCATGAAGCGTGTGCTTTTCATAGTGACGGGACTCGTTACAGCCAAAAATGGCCTCTTGCTTTTGGATGAGATCGAGAGCGGCATCCATGCGTTCGTTTTGCCGGAGATCATGAAATGGTTGTTCAAGGCGGCACGGGAGAACCACATTCAGATTTTTGCAACAACTCACAGCCTTGAGGCTGTAGATGCTGTGCTCTTATCTGCAAAAGAGACGCTCGATGAATTTGTCACGTACCGTCTGAGCAAAGAAGATCATCTCGCTAAACGGTTGAACTATAACCTGCTGACAGACCTTCGGGTTCATGGTGGCTTGGAGATCAGGTAATCCATGCGTGTCGATCTCATCGCAGTTGAAGGTGCACACGACCTTGCTTTTGTTCAGAGACTACTCAGCGCTTTCGGTTTTGAACAGAAGAGAAAATTGGATAACCCGGAAAACCCCTCGGAAAACATCCCGTCCGAGGTTCGAGAGTTAGTTCCTAAGACATTCCCAACAAACGAAGAGCGTGATATCCACAAACGCTCTGACGTTCCTGCTTTCCATGTCAAAGACGAACAGTGTGTGGTTCTGATTTCTACTGGAGGTGACTCCAAGCTTGTTGGGGGGGGTGTCTTCTGCGATTGTAATTCTGGACAAAACTGATATTCGCCCGTCATCGATTGGTTTCATTTTGGATGCAGACAGCAATCTGCCTAAGCAATTTGATAAACTGAAAACTGAGTGGGGCGAAAAAAGTAAAGACAATGAATTACTCGGGACGTACTCGTTCCCTTCACATGTCGGCGTTTGTACCACAGGCACATGTCCGTTTGGCGTGTTCGTTATGCCCGACAATCAGAGCAGCGGCTCTTTAGAAACGCTCCTCCTGCAACGGGCGAAAGGTGTTTATCCAGTCCTGCATAAAAAGGCTGGCGATTTTATTCAAGTCGTTAAGAACACCAAAGACGCGATTCCGCCCGGATCAGAACTGGGCTCGAAGGGGCAAAATGAGGGCAAGGCCGTCCTCCACGCCATGACCAGTGTATTGAAACCTGGGAAGACCCTTCAGGCCAGCATCAGCGATAATGAATGGGTTCCTCAAGCCCCGGATCAATTTCCAGATTTTTTTCTACCACTTGTGAAGTGTCTCTCGCAACTTCTCGATCTGAATTAGAAAGGGAAGAAGAGTCCGGGCATCGAACAGAAATGATGAAAGGCGACCGCGATGCAATTGGGATGGAGCAAAATCAAGCAGAGTATTGGAAGGGGTGCACGGGAAGAGGCCGGAGAGACAAGCTCGGGGGCCGAATATGAGCGGGAGCCGGTTCCGGAGCACGCTTGGCTGGGGTTGAAAAGCTATGTGGGGCAGTTCGCGGGCGAGCATGTCGCCGGGACGGAGCTGATGATCGGGCCGCTCTTCCTCGCGGCGGGGGTCAGTGCGTTCGACTTTTTTGCCGGCCTGTTTGTTGGCAATCTGCTGGCCGTACTGAGCTGGACGCTTTTCACTGCGCCGATCGCCACGCGCGTGCGGCTGACGCTCTACTACCACCTCGAAAAGATCTGCGGCCGCAGACTGGTGGTGTTCAATAACATCGTCAACGGCGTATGTTCACGGTTCAAGCCGGGGCGATGATCACGGTGTCGGCCACGGTGCTGGGGGTCTTCTTCAAATTCCGCATGCCGGAGTTGAGCGACACCCTGCCGACCGGCTTCGGTTGGATTGTGGCGGTATTGGCGACCGGCGTGCTCTTTTCGATTGCGGCGGTGAAGGGCTACCGGGTCGTGGCTGCCTTCGCCAATCTGGTCGCACCGCTGATGGTCGTGATGTTCGTGGTCTTCGGCGTGATCGGTTTTCGCAAGATGGGCGTGACCGGACTCGACAACTTCTGGGAGATCGCTTCGACGCGCATCTGGACCGGCGGCGAACCGCAGCCGGGGCAGGTGAAGTTCACGTTCTGGCATGTGCTGTTTTTCTCCTGGTTCTGCAACATGGTCTGGCATATCGGCATGGCCGACCTCTCGCTTTTCCGCTTCGCCCGTAAATCGTGGTATGCGCTCTCTTCGGCGGCGGGGATGTACCTCGGCCACTTCATGGCGTGGATCGCAGCCTCGACCCTCTACGCGGTTCAGCTTCAGGCCGATCCGACCAATACCGCCGTGCTGCCCGGTCCGCTGGCTTACAACGCCTGCGGTGCGTTGGGCCTGCTGGTTGTCGTGATCGCCGGCTGGACCACGGCCAACCCCACGCTGTACCGCGCGGGTCTCGCTTTCCAGGCGCTGGTTCCCGAGGCATCGCGTGCCAAGGTTACGCTGGGCACTGGACTCGCGGCCAGCGTCACCGCGATCTTCCCGGTCGTGATCATGAAGCTGATGGGATTCGTGGCGATGTGGGGCATGATCCTGATGCCGATGGGCGCGGTGATCTTCGCTGATTACTGGCTGTTGCCGCGTTTCGGCATGCGGCGGTTTATCGCCGAGCATGTGCGGTTACCGATGAATTGGGCGGCGGGCGCGGCCTGGCTGGCCAGCGTTGTCTTCAGCGTCGGACTGTTGGCGGCCTTCGGCGCGG
>LSQX01214219.1_pt1 | contig 12898 bp, 11 predicted proteins | sample 654561 | NCBI WGS metagenome assembly LSQX01 (sample SAMN04489861, study PRJNA283612) | anaerobic digester metagenome | isolation source: 4 biogas reactors fed with cattle manure at either 37C or 55C with and... | place: Denmark: Kongens Lyngby | collected 2014 | reverse complement strand
AGGAATATGAAACCTATCAGAAGATGGGACTGGACTGCAGGCTGGAGAAAGAAATCCCCATACCTCTTAAGATTAGGAACGCCCTCATATTGAACAACCAGGCACAATTCAACCCCAAAAAATACATCGATGCGCTGGCAGATGAAGCCGTAAATCAGGGCGGTACAATATATGAGGATACCCGCATTGTTGATTTTCAGCCAGGAGAGCGCTGCACCCTCAAAACAGGGGACAAATTTACAATTGAAGCAGGCCATGTGGTAATTGCCTCCCATTTTCCCTGCTATGACGGGATGGGCTTTTATTTTGCCAAACTCAAGCCCATGAGAACCTATGCAGTCATGGCAAAGTATGACAAGAGTTTCCCGAAATGTCATTTTATCAATGCTGGGATCCTACAAGGTCTCTGAGATATGTGCATGAGGCCGATTCCCTGCTGATTGTGGGTGAAAGCCATAAGGTGGGACACCAGAAAGAGGATCACTATTTACTACTTAAAAAATTTGGCAATGAGGTATTCGGTATTGATGAGTATCAATATCAGTGGTCGGCACAGGATTATGAGCCGCCCAGAAACATTCCGTATGTTGGGTATCTGAACAAGGATACCCCGAATATCTTCGTTGCCACAGGCTTTAACAAATGGGGCATATCGGGCGGCACGGCGGCAGGTATGGTTATCAGCAATATGATCCGAAATGGGAGTTCACCCTATGAAGAGCTCTATTCTCATACAACCCTTATGGATGTAGCATCCTCAACCTTTGTTACAGAAAATGCAGATGTTGCAGTTCAACTGATCAGCGGCAAACTGAAATCCGGCGACACGGAAATTCCAGAGTCTGCGGGAATAGGCCGGGTTATTAATCTTGGCGGTAAGCGCTGCGGTTATTATAAGGATCAGGATGGAAGGGAGTACATTGTGGATGTCACCTGCACCCATATGGGATGCGAGCTTAAGTGGAACCAGCTTGAGGCATCGTGGGATTGTCCCTGCCATGGCTCCAGATTCGACTATAAGGGAAATGTCCTGGAAGGGCCGGCTTGCCTGCCCCTGAACCGTCATGACCAGGAAAAGAACAAGATCAACCCGCAAATCAGATGAAATGGGCATGAAAACAGAGAATCCACCACTTGCACACCATCCGGTTATCTGGGACAATGAATTAATAGGACATGAATTCTTGTAGGATGGTGAGGCATATGTTGGATTTAGCAGCGATAGGGGAATTGTTGATAGATTTTACGCCATCGGGCAAATCGGATCAGGGAAACCCGCTGTTTGAGTGTAATCCCGGCGGTGCGCCTGCCAATGTTCTTGCTGCAATAACCCGGCTGGGCGGAACAGGAGCCTTTATTGGCAAGGTTGGATCGGATACCTTTGGCAGCTTTTTGTCCGACACTCTGAAAAACAATGGCATTGATGATAAGGGTCTGATGTTTGACACAAAGGTCAATACTACACTGGCCTTTGTGCACCTTAGCGAAACTGGTGACAGGAGTTTCAGTTTTTACAGGGATCCCGGCGCAGACATGATGCTCTCCTTTGAGGACGTTGATAAGGACATCATAAAGAATGCGAAAGCCTTTCATTTCGGGTCGGTCTCCATGACCCACGAACCTTCCAGAACCGCAACTCTTGAATCCGCCAGCTGTGCCAGGGCGATGGGCAAGACCATTTCTTATGATCCGAATCTGAGGCCTGCGCTGTGGAATAGTTTAGAAGAGGCAAAGGAAGTCATCCTAAAGGGTATGGAATTCGCCGACATCCTCAAGATTTCAGAAGAGGAGCTGACCTTTCTGACTGGGGAGACTGATTTGGAAAAGGGCGCCGATCGCCTGGCGGATCTGTACAACGGCAGAATCCTTCTGGTCACACTGGGTCCTGATGGTTGCTTTTTCGGTATGGACGGAAGGTATGACAGGCTTCCCACCTATGATGTAAAAACCATCGATACTACTGGTGCCGGTGATGCCTTCCTTGGAGGATTCCTGTTTAAGATAAGGCCGTATTTTGGCCGTCTTCAGGAACTTACCTTTGAGGAATTGCATGATGCGGTGGATTTTGCCAACGCGGTAGGCTCTCTTGCAACAACAAGGAAGGGAGCTATTCCGGCAATGCCCCGCCTGGAAGAGGTTATGGCGCTTATAAAATAAGCGGATTCCGGCCTTACAACATGATATTGTGAAATAGTGCGGCGAGGGAATTACCCTCGCTGTTTTTTTGTTCAACACAGTCGAAATAAACGGCAGGCAATTTAGGTGAAATTGGATGGGTAAAAAATAATCCAATTGGTTGTTTATATGGGCAAGAAACCGATGTATAATAAAATTGGATTAATCCAAAGAGGTGGGTTTATGCAGATAAAGATTGACCGCAATAGCAAGACACCAATATATATCCAAATTCGAAACCAGATCCGGGCCATGATTTTTGATGGGAGGCTTCTTCCCGGCAGCCTTCTTCCTCCCGAAAGAAAGCTGGCGGAAAGCCTTGGTGTAAATCGCAGTACGGTTCTTACTGCTTACCGGGAACTTAAGGCGGACGGCCTGGTGGATTCCCATGTGGGAAGGGGAACCATTGTTCTTTCTGTAATGGCGGAGGTGTCCGAATCCCGCAGCGAATTTGACCCGCCCCTCTACACCCAGTTCTTCAGCCGGATATCTGAAAGAGCCAATGATCCTTTTTTGAGAGATCTTTTGGTGATGGCCAACCGTGAAGATGTTGTCTCTTTCGCCGCTGGTATGCCGGCCATTGAGAAGGATCCTGTTGATACCCTGCAGGGAATTGAAGAAGAGCTGATAAAGCAGCCTAACCACGAGGCGCTCAAGCTTACGCCCACTGAAGGGTTCTGGTCCCTGAGGGAAGCCATATCGGATCTCATGCAGAAAAGGGGTATATGCGCTTCTCCCGACGAGATTCTGGTTTTGTCCGGATCGCAGCAGGGGATTGACATTGCAGCACGGGTCTTTATCGATCCGGGGGATGTGGTGATTGTTGAGGAACCGTCTTTTTTCAGTGCCCTGCAAATCTTCAATGCTGCCGGAGCCAGGATCATCGGTGTCCCCGTGGATGATCAGGGGATGCGGGTTGATGTTTTGGAACAGCTTTTGCAAAGATACAGGCCCAAGTTGATTTATACCATGCCGACCTACCAGAACCCGTCAGGTGTTTCCATGAGTCTGGAGCGTCGCAGGAGACTTTTGGAACTGGCATACCGGAGGAAGGTTCTGATCATTGAGGATGATCCCTACGGTGAGATTAAATATGAAGGAGCGCGTATGCCCTTTTTGAAGGAGCTTGACACATACGGATATGTAATATACCTGAGCACCTTCTCAAAGATACTCTTTCCGGGGATCAGGATCGGGTGGATGTCGGCTCCAAAGCCAATCATTCACCAGTTTACCATGATCAAACAGCTTCAGGATCTTCATGCCAACAGCATCTCTCAATGGATTGTCGAGAGATTCCTGCGTAGCGGAGGGTTTGAGGCTCATGTTAAAAGGATTTGTGAGGAGTATCGGGTAAAACGGGATATCATGCTCGACGCGCTGATAGACAGGCCTGTTCCCGGGTTGGAGTGGATCAAGCCCATGGGAGGCTACTATCTATGGTGCAAACTTCCAGAGGGCACCCCCCACATGTCCCTTCTGGTGAATGCGGCGGAGCGGGGAGTCAGCTATGTGCCCGGAACGGCCTTCTACCTGGGAGGAAAAGGCGGGCAGTATATGCGCCTGAACTTTACCTACCCCACCAAAGAGGATATTCCCATAGGAATAGAAAGATTGAAAGAGGCCGTAGCTGCTACTCTGAAGAAAACACCCCTTAATACTTCAGGGGAGGAAAGATCTATAAAACCCATTGTATGAATTTAGTGTTATCCCGGCATAGCCAGGGATGGGTGTCAGAGTGCTGAAATAAGGCTATTTTGATCAAGAAAGGCGGATAAGAATGGTTACATCTTTATTGGCGGATAGAATGAAATATATAAAGGCTTCAGAGATCCGGGAACTTTTAAAGATAACTGAAAGACCGGAGGTTATTTCCTTCGCAGGCGGTCTTCCCGCCCCTGAATTGTTCCCTGTTCAAGCTCTGGCAGAACTATCAAGCCGTCTCATACTCGACGATGGGCAAAAAGCCCTTCAGTATTCTACCACCGAAGGTTATACTCCGCTGCGCGAAAAGATCGCAGGGCGTATGAAGAAAGTGTTTCAGGCGAATATAGCTGTTGATGAAATAATGATTACATCCGGATCCCAGCAGGCTCTTGACTTTATTGGAAAAGTGCTGATCAACCCTGGAGATGAAGTGTTCATGGAAAGTCCGTCCTATCTGGGTGCCATCAATGCCTTCCGAGCCTATGAGCCGAGATTCGTAGAGGTGGAGACAGACTCCTTCGGGATGATCCCGGAGGCTCTTGAGGAGGAGCTGAAGAAAGCCAGGCATCCGAAGTTTATCTATGTGATTCCGGATTTCCAAAATCCAACGGGCCGCACCTGGTCCCTCCAGCGGCGGAAGGCTCTGGTGAATCTGGCCAGCAGGTATGGTGTTCTTGTGGTGGAAGACAACCCCTATGGTGAACTCAGGTATGAGGGCGAGATGCTGCCCTCTGTTAAATCCCTGGACTCCGAAGGCTGGGTTGTTTACCTCGGTACGTTTTCAAAAACACTCTGCCCCGGTATGCGCATAGGCTGGATTGCGGCTCATAGAAACCTTCTTAACAAGCTATTGCTGGTCAAGCAGGGAGCCGACCTCCATACCTCAACCATCAGCCAGATGCAGATAAACCGATACATCGAAACAGAGGATTATGATGCACATATTCAAAAATTGAGGCGGGTATACAGGATGAGGAGGGATACCCTCACCCAAGCCATGGACAGGTACTTCCCCGGAGATGTTTACTATAATCATCCCCAGGGCGGACTTTTTGCCTGGGTAGAACTTCCCGCCGGAATTGATGCGGCAAAACTCCTTGAGGAGGCTCTCAACAGGAATGTAGCCTTCGTGCCGGGAGCACCCTTCTTTCCATGCACTCCAAAAAAGAATACTTTAAGGCTCAACTTCTCGAATATGCCGGAAAACCGTATAGAGCAGGGAATCATGTGCCTTGCCGATGCCCTGGTCAGCCTTCAATGATCTTGATCTTGACCTGCCTGTTTCTTGGACCATCGAATTCGCAGAAATATATTCCCTGCCATGTTCCCAAAAGCAGCCGCCCTGACTCTATGATGATCTGTTCTGAAAAACCAAACAGACTTGCCTTGATATGGGCGGCTGAATTGCCTTCCATATGTTTATAATCATCGTTGAAAGGGATTACCTTGTTCATTTCTTTAAGTATGTCGGAGACCACATCGGGGTCTGCGTTTTCATTGATGGTAACTCCGGCTGTGGTATGAGGGACGAAGACTGTGCAAAGGCCGTCCTGCACGCCGGATTCCTCGATAATACGCCGAACCTGGGATGTAATGTCCAGAAGCTGTGTTCTGCTGCTTGTTCTGATGGATAGAGTTTTGACCATAATACCTCCCCCTCTTCTCATATGTCCGCCTTACACCTGCATCGGTCAGAGCTTCCAGGAATCCCGCAAAGCCTGATCCATATGCCGGAAAGGATCCCGTAAAGTCAAGGTGCAGCCGTGCAGCACAGTGGCCGGGCTTACGGGATCACTGTAAGCATCTTAATTTACTGTACCATTCTATCTATCGTTCATTCAAACTTGCGTGTAAACAGATTATCAGACTCCAGCAGGCTTTCTATTGTGTGAAAGCCCAGCCTTTCCAGCAGATGTATCACATGGGGATTGTCTATGGGAGTAGGGTAGATGGCATTGTCGCCATACTGATTTGCGTGGATTGTTCCCAACTCCTTATCAATGATGGCTTTAGGACCTCCCACACAGCCGCCCCTGCAGCCCATGCCCTCCATGAAATTTGCCTTGATATTGCCTTCCATGACCTCTTTCAACAACCGTTTGCAGTCTGCGGCTCCATCGGCCTGTATCGCCTTTAGCTTGATATTCCTCTCGGGCTTTAACCTGTTGAGTGTGTCCTGGACTGCTTCGCTCACCCCGCCGGTGCGGGCATATATACGGCCGCCCCTCGAAGAATGGTCGCGCATGTCCTCCGGAAGGGCGGAGGGGTCTATGCTCATCTTTTGGAATACATCTGAAATCTCCTGGAAAGTCAGCACATAATCCACCGCATCTGAAATGTCGGCCTCCCGAGCCTCTGCCTTTTTTGCAACGCAGGGACCTATAAAGACCGTCACTGCTTCAGGATGGATACGCTTGATGGCTCGTCCGCAGGCTACCATGGGCGAAACCGATGGAGGCATGTGGGGGATCAGCTCATGGTAGATTTTTTTGATCATGACCACCCAGATGGGACAGCAGCAGCTGGTGAGCATATAGTCCTTATCGGTATGGATGGATCTGTCAAATTCCAGAGCTTCCTTTAGCGTCAGAATATCTGCAAAAAGAGCCACCTCGATCATCCCGTAGAAGCCTGCCAGCTTAAAAGCTGTGCGCAGTTTGCCTGCGGTGACATCCATGCTGAACTGGCCGTTGAAGGCAGGTGCGATCATGGCATAGACAGGCCTCTTCCGGGCGTTGAGCAATTCCAGAACAGGAATGATTTCCTTGCGGTCGGTCAGAACCTTGTTCTTGCATTCCTCCACGCATATCCCACAACCGGTGCAATCAGCTGTGGATATCACCACATTGCCGTTTTCATCCCGGTCTATGGCTGAGAATAGGCACTCTACAGCACATTGCTCGCAGTTTTCCCCCGGCGGGCATTTGCAGTCTTCCGTTCTCATCACAACAGGATGTTCCATGGGATGTAAAAGCCTGTCAACTTCCTCCCGTCCGTACTCACCTGATTCAGTAATCTCCCTGACCTCTTTTTCAAGATCGTTCCGCAACGCGGCATCCACGAGCCTGTTATATAATTCTCTGAAAGTTCCCATAGAGTGATCACCACTTTCATAACCGGATGTAGAAGAACATTATACCCAGATCATGACCTAGTATAACTTATTTTTATTATTTGCCTGATGCAATCCTTTCTGGTTTTCCTTACAGATATACATGGATTTGTCGGCTCGCTCAAAGACATCATGCAAATCCTTATCGTGATCCTTAATGAAGCTTGCAAGGCCATAGGCGATGCTTAGTTCGAAGGTGGGGGCGCTTTCGTTGAAAGCTGAGATCTTTTTATTGAGGGTATCCAGCTCTACTTGGATGAAATAGGGTTCAATATTGGTGGAAAGCACAACAAACTCGTCACCACCTATCCGGAATATTTCACCCAGTTGTCCCAGGGTTTCTTTGATAAGACGGGCTCCCTGCACAATCAACTGATCCCCTTCCCTGTGGCCGAAGGTGTCATTCACATTTTTCAGGCCATTGATGTCAAGGATGACCATATGAACCGATGAATAGGCATCCAGCCTTTCATTGATGGCGGCTATTCTTTCATCAAAGGATCTTCGGTTCTTAAAACCTGTCAAGGTATCGGTAAAGGCTAGTGACATGAGAATATCGTGGCCGATCTTTTCCTCGCGGGTAATGAATGTATTATGAGCCAGAGCCGCAACGGTGGCAATCATGAAAATGAAGAGTCCATACTGATATATTACCGGCTTCACAACCCATGGCAGGGTGCGGAAGTAATATCTGAGAATATCGGCACAGATGGATATACTAAGTAGGATACAGCCCAGAAAAAAGAGCCGGACACTTTTATTACTGCGCCGCATCTCGGTGAAGGCCGTCAATACAAGAATAACAATTGAGCACGCAAGAAGGGAATGATACAGTATGGCTGTATCATAAAACTCTATCCGGCCAAGCATGTACAGTATTGACGACGCAAAAAAGTGAGCTGCAAAAATATACTGAAATCTCTTCAGCCAGTGACTGTATTTTGGTCTGTATGTATCGATAACAAACGAAAGAAGCGGAATGGGCGCAAGATACTGGGACATGAATGCAATACACATGATGAGCATGGGGTTTCTGATGAACAATTCCAGAGCCCGGCTTTCGCTGCACATCCAGCATCCCGATAATATCACAAATAAGGCCAGGTAAAGAATACTGGGGTGTCTGGAACCTGAGAAGTACATAGACAGATAGAAAGCCAGCATGATGAATCCAAGCATTATGGCCACCACGGCAAGGAAAAGGCCGATGCTGCCCTGTTTGAGGATATATAGAATATGGGCTGTAATACTTCCAATCCGAACTTCGTTGGCCACTCCTGAGAACTGGTTAAGTGGAGATGACAGAAAGATATCCAGTCTTCCGCCCTCATACCCTGATGGCAAGCTGATAAAATGATACATGCTGCCAGGTGCCCTCTGGGGATCCCCGGGTACGAACTCGTAGATGGGAATACCATTCAGATGAACGGCCGCACGCTGTTCCGATGTGCGGATCATCAGGCTTGGTCTATCAAAAAACCTTACTGGTAAGGTATTGGTAAGATGAAGGGTTCTTCCCGCATACCCGTCGGCCACTGTTCCGGGAAGGCTTATGGTGATGGTATCATCAGAGTCTACCCAGGAGCAGGTCCAGCCATGGGATATGGTTAGGGATTCATCTTTTGAGATAGGATTGACACTGCCGACTGAGGAAATAATAATAATGGCAACAATAACAAAAAGTGCAGCCAATGCTGATAACAGTGCAGCAATTCTGTTTTTACTCAACATGATCACCCTAAATCCAACTTCGTCAAAAATATACAAAAACAACAAACTAAGCATAGCAAAAAGTACCGGATTAAACAATATTAAATAGAAAACTCCGGGATCGGGTCATAGCCTGCATACGGTTTTTGCCCAGGGTTATCAAGGCCTATTGAGGTTTTCTTCTTTCTTTTTCAGGACAGGTCTGGTAAAATCATGTTATGTAAAAAGGCGAATTTAACAATTACAGGTTTGAAACTCATGCAGGTTGCAGACAGGCAATCTTTATTTGGAAGAAATGGGGTATGATGGTGAAATATGAAAATTTGTATGAAGTAAGACCAATCCGGGATCTTAAAGAGATGATCACCTCCAGCGTCGAGCTGTTTGGTGAGAAGGCTGCTTTCCTCTTGAAAAGAGAGGGCAATCCCGACTATATACCCGTATCCTACAGGCAATACAAACAGGATATCGATGCTCTGGGTACGGCTCTGGTCGATCTGGGACTGAAGGATAAAAGGATAGCCATAATAAGTGAGAACCGTTATGAATGGAATGTGGCCTATCTGGCAATTCTGTGCGGAACCGGAATTGCCGTTCCTCTTGATAAGGAACTTCCGGCCAACGAGATCGACAATCTTATCAAACGGTCTGAAGCCAATGCAGTTATCTATTCCCAGCACCTGGCTGAATCCATGGATACCATAAGAAAGAGTCATGAAGGGGTATGCTTTATCAATATGGATACCGCTTCCGACAGCGACGATATACTGTCATATTCCCGTCTCATGGAGCAGGGCCGGCAGCTTCTGGAAAAAGGAGACAGATCCTTCCTGGATGCAACCATAAATCCGGAGATTATGAATATTCTTCTGTTTACTTCTGGAACCACCGATACCTCAAAGGCTGTTATGCTATCACAGAAAAATATCTGTGAGAACCTTATGAACATGTGCTCCATGCTTTATATCGATGAAAAGGATACCTTCCTTTCCCTGTTGCCCATCCACCATACCTATGAGTGCACCTGCGGTTTTTTATGCCAGATGTACAGGGGCTGCACCGTTGCCTTTTGTGAAGGACTACGGCATATTGTTAAAAACCTGAAGGAATCGGGTTGCACAATAATGAATGGTGTTCCTCTGATTTTTGAATCTATGTACAAACAGATACTTCATCAGGCATCCAAAAAGGCGGGAGGTCTGACAAAGCTCAAGGTTGCCGTTAAGATCAGCAATGGTCTTCGAAAGATTGGAATTGATATCAGAAAGAAACTCTTCAAGCAGATTCATGATGCTTTCGGTGGAAACCTCAGGCTCTTTATCAGCGGGGCGGCGGGCATTGATCCCCATGTAGCCAAAGGCTTCAGGGATCTTGGAATAACCCTGGTTCAGGGCTATGGTCTTACCGAGTGTTCACCCATTGTGGCTTTAAACCGTGATATCTGCTATAAGGACGATGCAGCCGGGCTTCCCCTGCCTAACCTGGAGGTGAAGATTGCCAATCCTGATTCTGATGGCATCGGTGAGATCATATGCAAGGGCTCCTCGGTTATGCTGGGATACTACGAAGACGAAGAAGCCACTAAAGAGGCCATACGGGATGGCTGGTTTTATACAGGTGACCTGGGATACTTTGATGAGGACGGGTTCCTGCACATTACCGGACGGAAAAAGAATGTTATTGTCACCAAAAACGGAAAGAACATCTTCCCTGAAGAAATTGAGACCATTCTGGGAAGAAGCCCATACATCAAGGAATCCCTGGTATACGGAAACAAAGGCGAGGATGATGATGTGGTTGTTCATGCCATTATTGTCCCCGATTACGAAAAAATTGAAGAAGCCATAAAAAACGGCACTGCTCCGGGAAATACTCCCCATGATGTGATCGGCAACGAGGTCAAGAATGTGAACAAGCAACTGGTGCTGTATAAGTACATCAGGAACTTTGAACTCCGGGATGAAGAATTCGCTAAAACAACCACCAGGAAGATCCAGCGATATAAAGAGCTGAAATAAGACATGCCCTGAGTGTATAGTGGAGGTTGAAAATGGCAGACAAGAAAAGTTCAATTCGATTCATAACCAGAACCGCTATTCTTCTGGCATTAACAATAGTGTTCCAGACCATTGGAAGAGCCATCCCTCTGGGTCAGTTCAACCAGTTCATCACAGGATCGCTGGTCAATGCCTGTCTTCTGATTGCTGCGGCAATTACGGGATTATGGGGAGGGGCAGCTGTTGCTCTTCTTGCACCCTTCGGAGCCATTTTGACCGGCGCTGCCATGCCGCTGCCCTTTGCGCCCATTGTGGCCATTGGAAATTTTATACTGGTGTTGCTATTTGTATTGATTAAGAAAAACCATATACTGGGTATTGGAGCCGGAGCTGTCCTTAAGTTTGCGTTTCTCTTTGCAGGAGTTAATCTTTTTGTGAATTGGATGGGGATGCCCGCCCAGAAGGCGGCAGCCATGATCGCTGCTTTCAGCTGGCCCCAGCTTGTGACAGCCGCCATAGGCGGGGTTATTGCCCTGCTGGTCATTAAAGCTCTGGGCAGGGCGGTGGAGAAGTAGAGATACTGCATGGAAAAGCGGATCAGGAGGGATCGGGCAGATGCGCATAAAGCTTGTTGCCCGTCCTTTTTTATGGTATGGTATTTATCTGTCCATGGCCTTTTTGGGGGAAGAGCGACTGATTCGTGTGAATCATTTCTGTTTCCTGGGTAAGCATAAATATAAAGATGTATTCGGATACAGACCGATTTTAATGTCAATGGGATTTGGGGGGAGAGGTTTTGACGGACTTTTTATCCAGTGATCTGTTTTCCTGGGTTGTATTGCCCATAATCATCATTCTGGCGCGTATGGTGGACGTAACTTTAGGAACGGTACGCATCATCCTCGTATCCAGGGGAAGCCGGTTTGCGGCACCCATCCTGGGTTTTTTTGAGGTACTTATATGGATTGTGGTTATAAGCCAGATCATGCAAAACCTGAACAATCCGCTCTGTTATATTGCATATGCACTGGGATTTGCTCTGGGTACCTATTTTGGCATTATGGTGGAAGAAAAACTGGCTATTGGATTTCTGGTGCTCAGAATTTTCGTCCCCAAAGAGAACCCAGGAAAAGAAAGTCTTATGGAAAAGCTTATAAAGGCGGGCTTCGGTGTAACCGCCGTTGAAGGCAGGGGATCCACCAAGGAGGTCACCCTGTTATTTTCCCTGATACGGAGGAAGGATCTGGATGAAGCTGTGGCCATAATAGAGCAGGCAGATTCCAAGGTTTTCTATTCCATCGAATCGGTAAAAGCAGCTCATGCAGGCATTTTCCCCGCGAAAAAACCCCACAGGATACCTTTTATGGATCAGGATGATACCCGCCGCAGGATGTTTAGCGGTTTCAGAAAATAAGAGTCCAAATCTCCCGGTCCGTAAGCCAGACGGCCGTGTTTCGGATCATTCTGTCCGGTAAGGGTTTTGCATTCTTCGGGCCAGATTTACCAGCGGATCGTTGATGTTGATATTGGATGATAAAATAAGGTTGACATCCCTTGGAGAGTTATATTAAAATAGTTGAAATTTATAGGCTAACCAATCATTATGTAGGGGAGGAGATTATCATGGCTACCATTTATTCGGATATCTCAAGAACTTTCAGTGAATATCTGTTGTTGCCTAATCTAACCACTAAGGACTGCATGCCTGAGAATGTTGATCTGGCAACACCTATCACAAAATTTGCTAAAGGCGAGAAGCCTTCCATTCAGTTAAATATTCCAATTGTATCCGCTATTATGCAGGCGGTTTCCAATGATACGCTGGCAATTGCACTGGCCAAATGCGGCGGGCTTTCCTTTATTTATGGTTCACAATCCATAGAGGATCAGGCCGAAATGGTCAGAAGGGTTAAGAAGCATAAATCAGGATTTGTGGTAAGTGACTCCAATGTTTCGGTGCATCATACACTTAGGGATGTACTGGCCATTAAGGAAAAGACAGGGCATTCCACTATTGCGGTAACCGATGATGGAACAGCTACGGGCAAGCTTCTTGGAATTGTTACCGGACGGGATTACCGCCTGACCCGGGATCCTCTGGATAAAAAAGTGGCGGATTTTATGACTCCCTTCAAAGATCTCATCGTTGGGTATGTGGGGATCACCCTGAGTGAAGCCAACGACATCATCTGGGAAC
>LSQX01346907.1_pt2 | contig 12899 bp, 11 predicted proteins | sample 654561 | NCBI WGS metagenome assembly LSQX01 (sample SAMN04489861, study PRJNA283612) | anaerobic digester metagenome | isolation source: 4 biogas reactors fed with cattle manure at either 37C or 55C with and... | place: Denmark: Kongens Lyngby | collected 2014 | reverse complement strand
CCGGATGTTGCAGAGTACTCGCCCTCTTCCACTTCAGCTTGAGCTTTATTCATTTCCTCTTGCATATCTTGGATTTTTTTCATCATATCCGCTCTTGAATTTCCCTGTTTCGGAACTCGTGCTTTCATTTTCCTTACTCCCTAATATTCATTTCTATATTTGTACTGCCTATTCTTTCTATAAGGTCTTCAACCGTTTCCTGTTCAAAGTTTTCATCTCCTGCCGTTTCTGAAAACTGCGTAGGCTTTAGCTCTTTCCCCGTAACCTTTAGTATAGCGTCTTTTATTGCTTCCTCATTTTCGTGGCGTGAAAACAGCATATCGAAAGCTTCACTTTTGACCTTAATTACTGCGGTATTTCCTGAAACTGTACAAGTTGAGCCTAAAAGAGAGCTGTGTATTTGAGGGCAGCTTCTTGAAATTTCACTTAAAACCTCTGTCCAGTCCTCAAGGAGATATAAATCTTTCTCCCCTTCACCGTCTTCGTTTAGCGTTACCTGTTCATCTTGTAACTCTATTTCTTCTTCCGCTTCGTATTCTTCTTCGTGTTCTTCCTTTGCTGACGGTTCCGGGTTTTCCTCATCTGCTAAAGGCTTTGGATTATAGGTAATCTGCTCTTTCTCCTGCTTTTTCGTGTCCGCATTTTTTTTGCCGATAATCACAGTGCCGCCTTTTAGTATCTTTACATCCCGCTCTAAGTCTGCTATTCTGCGTAAAAGCGCGGAATTATCCTCTAAAATAGACGGTGTGCAGATTTTCATAATAAGAACCTCAGCTTCCGCCCTTTGAAACGCACTGTATTTCAAAGAATCTCCGCCCGCGCAAAGCATTTCAGAAATCGAAAGCAGTGCGGCATAGGTAAAGCTTTGTGCGGCATCCTTATACTTTTCAAGCTCATCAGGCGTACATACAATTAACGCCTCCGGTTTTTCCGTTGTTTTCGCTATCATTATATTCCTAAAGTGATTTAATAGCTCTGCTATAAGCCGTTCCATATCACAAGAGCTGTTGTGAAGTGAGTTAATAATTTTTAGGGCTTTCGCCGTGTCATTCTTATTTATAGCATCTGATAGCTCGAATAAATAATCTTTGCCCATAAGCCCGACAGTTTCGCTAACGCGATGAACTGTAACGCTTCCTTCCAATGATGCGCACTGGTCTAATATGGACAGTGCGTCCCTAAGCGAACCGTCTGCAACTCTTGCTATTAAAAGCGCCGCCTCGCTTTCTAATTCTATCTTTTCGTTTTTGGCAACAAACATTAGTCTGTTAGTGATATCCTCAACAGGAATTCGCCTAAAATCAAACCTCTGGCACCTTGATAGTATTGTAGCGGGGAGCTTGTGTACCTCCGTCGTCGCTAAAATAAATATAACATACTCCGGCGGCTCCTCAAGCGTTTTCAGCAGCGCATTAAACGCGCCTGCCGAAAGCATATGAACCTCGTCAATAATATATACCCTAAATTTCGCCACAGACGGCGTAAAGCTCGTCTCCTCTCGCAAATCACGGATATTATCAACCCCGTTGTTGCTCGCTGCATCAATTTCCGATATGTCAAGCACAGCGCCACTGTCAATCCCATTACAAATATCACATTTATTGCATGGGTTTCCCTTCTCAGGGTCAAGGCAGTTTATTGCTTTGGCAAAGATTTTGGCACAACTTGTTTTTCCCGTTCCTCGTGAGCCTGTAAAAAGATATGCATGGGAGTGCCTGCCCGTTACTACCGCATTTTGAAGAATATCGGTAATATGCTTTTGCCCTGAAACATCAGAAAATGCCTGAGGTCTCCATTTACGGTAAAGAGCGCGATACATTTTTACACCCCGCTTTATATCTATAAAAACTCAACTTAGTCATACGGCGAGCAGGCGGACTGTGGCGCGCATAGCTGCCCGCTTAATGCTGCTCGGTTCCCCGCCTGACATGGTTCACAGTGCTTTGCCGCACAGGACCCGCACGCCGCATGACCAAATTGAGCGTCTATATTATATAATAATTACTGCAAAAAATCAAGTATTATAATGATTGATTTATACCATTTTCTGTTGTATAATTAAAAAAATGTAAAAGGGAGGCAAAATAATGAATATATATAAAAAAGTAGTTGCCATAACAATGAGTGTTATTATTCTACTTCTTCTTACTTGCTCTGCATATGCAGCGGGCGATGTGCCCGGCAAAGATTATACAATTACAAATCCTTATGAAACAGTAAACTGGGATACATGGGGTTTATACAAAACCAATCTCCACACGCACACTACTTACAGTGACGGCGAAATGCTTCTTTCAGAGGTTGTAGAGTCGTATTACGCGCTTGATTATGACATTCTTGCGATTACAGACCACGGCGTTAACGGCACAAAGTGGACTGAAAAGCCGAAAATGGTTCCGATAGTCGGATATTACGCGTTTATCAACAAGATAGACACGCTTTCCGAAGAAAGATATGAGCAAATAACAATCGGCTCTGACAGGGGCGGCAGAGGAATGCTCAATGTTACACAAGGTAACGAGATGAACTGCCTTGTCCTTAATAAAAACCATGTCAACGGCTTTTTTGCCGATTACGGTTACGCGATACCCGGCGTTGAAAATGATTATGAAACCGTTATTAAAGGAAATTCTGAGGCGGGCGGCATAACATTTATTAACCATATAGGCGACTGGACAAAGGGCAGCGGGGACTACGGCGGCAACGATGACCCTAAAAATATTCAGTTTTTCGCTGATATGTTTATTAAATACCCCTCCTGCGTTGGCATGGAGATTATAAACAGCTCTGACTCCACAACGAAATATGACCGCATTCTTTGGGATAACATTTTACAAGTAGTATTGCCTACCGGCAGAAATGTATTCGGGTTTTCAAACGATGACACCCATGTGCCATCAGATATCGGCCGCTCATTTGAGCAATTTATGCTCCCCGAATTAACACAAGAGGCACTTCGCACAGCTATGGAAACGGGCACCTTTTTCTCAACGGGTAAAAGAACCAGATATGAGCTTGGCGATGACTTTAGTGCGGACATATATTCACCATATCCAACGGTTACAAGGATAACTGTTAACGAAAGCACAAATATTATTACCGTCAGCGGCAAAAACTATAACAAGATTCAATGGGTTTCAAACGGTAAAATTATAGCGGAAGGTAATACAATTGACCTTAACGCCTATGAGGATGACATAACTTGCTATGTGCGGTTCCAAATGGCGGGTGACGGTGGAATGACCTTTAGCCAACCATTCGTTGTTGATGACGGAACGCTAAGCGAAATGGACGGAACCGTTTATGAGCCGCCCGTTTATCCCGACCAAATAGCTCCCATTATTGAAATGATTGCTATGTTTAAGAACACTAAAATTTTCTTTTTACTTGAGCTTATCTATAAGAAGATAGCCGATTAAATTATAAATGCAAATAAAAAGTGACGGTATCAAGTTTTTGCTTTGATACCGTCACTTTTTATTTTGCCGCTGTTACTGCCGCTATGTTCTTTGGTGTACTCCCTTTTACTCTTTCCCACCGCAATTCATCGGGCGAGGGCTTTCGTTTTCTATTCCTTAATATTTCCTGTTTTACATAAGGCCAAATAAAAATACCGCCTATAATTGCCCCCGCTAATCCTATTATCATATCTATCATCGTGTCATATAAAGCCGCCTGACCCGCGTTTTGAACGCCAAGTCCGAATATCTTAAAAAAGAACATTGTTGCGTCAGGCTGCCAATTATAGTTTTGATTGTTAGAGCCTTGTATATAAAAATCAGAGAAAAACTCAAATATCTCCCATCCAACAATCAAAAAACATGAAAATCCAAAGCCCGAAAATGAAGCTACAAAAGGAGATATTCTTTCGTTATTATGCTTCATACACATCATAAGATGATATCCTATAAATACCCCTGTAACGCCCGCTATTACATGAAGAAACTTATCATAATTTTGCAATCTGTTATATAACGGTATAACATGACCGAAAAACGAGCCTGCTAAAACGCTTATATTTATATATCTTTGTATTAAATAAGGCAGTCTTCCGATAAAAAAGATTTTCGGGAAAATAAAGCGTACAATAGCTACGGAGAAAGTCATAGCCGTATTCCCTAAGACCGTTAAAAAGAATATAAAAGGCTCTTTTTGATAAATTCGTATAAGCCCTATTATCATACCTATTCTGAGAAGCCACCAAAGCGCATATTCCAAAGGTTTAATTTCACTTCGTAATTGTTTGTACTCATTTTTAATAAGATTGCGGTAATAACGCAGTATTTTATCCATAACTCGCTCTCCTTTAACAAAATTTTACTATTTTCGCCGCAAGCTATCAATACCTTTGGGGTTTTTTTAATAAATTTGTAATAATAATAGGCTTTAATTTCAGTTTACATATTTATATACAAAACCCGATAAATATGATAAACTGAGAAAAAACGGGTGGTGTACTAATGTTTAAGTTAGCAGTAATCGGTGCAGGCAGTATCGGTTTTACAAGACGGCTCATAGCCGATATTTTAACAGTTCCGGAGTTTAAGGATATTGAAATAGCGTTTACTGATATAAATCCCGACAATCTCCGTATGGTAACACAGCTTACACAAAGAGATATTGACGCAAACGGACTCGACATTAAAATCTTTGCAACGCTTGACAGGCGCAAGGCGTTTAAGGACGCAAAATATATCATAAACTGTGTAAGAATAGGAATGCTTGAGGCATTTGCAACAGATGTCGAAATACCGTTAAAATACGGCGTCGACCAATGCGTTGGAGACACGCTTTGCATAGGCGGTATTATGTACGGGCAAAGAGGCGTTGCCGCGATGCTCGACTTTTGCAAAGATATTAAAGAGGTCGCAGACCCTGACTGTATTATGCTAAACTACTCCAACCCAAACGCTATGGTAACATGGGCATGCAATAAATACGGAAAGGTTCCTACAATTGGATTGTGCCACGGTGTTCAGCACGGTCATGAACAAATAGCTAACGCTCTTGGCGTAAAGAAGAATGAGGTCGACATTATTTGTGCCGGTCTTAATCATCAAACTTGGTATATAAGCGCCAAAGTTGCGGGTATTGAAAGGGTACATGAGCTTTATGATAAAATGTCCGAAGTAGAGGATATGAAAAAGAATGAAAATATACGGCTTGATGTTCTTAAAAACTTCGGTTATTATTCCACAGAGTCAAACGGTCACCTTTCCGAGTATTTGATGTGGTACAGAAAACGCCCTAAGGATATGGAAAAATGGATAAATTACAGCAGTTGGATTCAAGGCGAAACGGCAGGATATCTGCGTGTTTGCAAGGAAAGCCGCAATTGGTTTGAAACGGATTTTCCGAACTGGCTAAAAGAGGAACCGAAAAAATTCACTCCCGAAAATAGGAGTACAGAGCATGGCGGATATATAATAGAGAGTCTTGAAACGGGAAGGTGTTACAGAGGGCATTTTAATGTAATGAACAACGGCACAATTACAAATCTGCCTGATGAGTGCGTCGTTGAGGTTCCGTGTTATGTGGATTATAACGGTGTTTCAGTACCAAAAGTAGGTGACTTGCCCTTAGGCTGTGCCGCCATATGCTCGCAAAGCGTATGGGTGCAAAAGCTTGCTGTTGAGGCTGCTGTAAACGGCGATATAAATCTGCTTTATCAAGCGGCTTTAATGGACCCGTTAACCGGCGCCGTATGCACACCCGATGAAATTAAACAAATGGTTGACGAAATGCTCGTTGCAGGAAGCAAATGGCTTCCGCAATATAAAGATGAAATACCAAATGCTGAAAAAAGGCTTAAAAGCTCAAAGCTTAATTTATACCCCGTTAAGGGCTTTACCCTTAAAACAAAAACGGTCGACGAAATGGCGCTTGAAAAAGGCAGATACAGAAAGCTTGCCGACGCCGCCGCAAAAGAGAATATAGACTAATATTAAGCGCAAAAATGCCGAGGTCAATTCCTCGGCTTTTTAATTCGTCACTCAACAAATACCATTAGCTTTGAATAAATCCTTTTTATAAACCCCATTGGCGCGTAAGAAAGCGCAAACTCAAACGCTTTTCGCGTAAATATACCGTCTGTAAGTTTTTTATATGTAAGCGTATATGTTTTATAGTTGTTTAAGTCATCCTCTGAAAGCTCAAATATTCTAACTCCCCTGTCGCCGCCCGGTCCGTAGACATTAAAACCAACGCCTTGAGAATAGCCGATATCAATACCTTTATATGATACAATAAAACTATTCATATGGTCGTGACCGAAAAACACGCCTTTTACTTCACCCTTTTCAAGAAATGCGTCAAATTCACCGTTATTCGTGTCAGACGGCGCGGGTGCTTCTCTGAAAAAATCGTCATCAGAGCAGTAGTCAGGCAATTTATAATACTGCCCCGCGTGGCTTCTGAATGCAGGAATTGCGCCTTTTGTTCCTCGCTTTACTTTTTTTAGCCCGCAAAAAACCTCCGGTATCGGTATATGCTGAAATACGAATGATGGCACATACTCCCCGAACTTCGTTTTTATACGCTCCCTCTCGTTTCTGTACCATTCAATTTGCTCATGACTTATAGGCTCATAGCCATCACGATTCATACCGTTCGAGTCAATTATATATATGTTAAATAACGCCTTTTCCCCGCGGCTGTCATATATTTGCAGGCTAAATGTGCCCTTATCAAAACGGTTTTGAGGCTCGCCTATTACGCACCCCGAAAGACTGCCGTATATATCTGCTTGTTCATCATTTTCCACACCGGACTGCTTGTCATGGTTGCCGTATGTCACCGTAAAAGGCACATTTCTTGAAGTCAGCGGCTCTGTTATCTTTTCAATAATATCTTTTACGATTACAAAGGCATCGCCTTTTCTCATAGATTTGTCATAGCCTTGTATCTGGTCGCCCGTCAAAACGGCAAGGTCAGGTGACGCTTTATCTAAAGCGGCGTTCAGTAGCTTTAAGGTATCAGGGGATACATTCTGAATTTCCTGAATGTCTGCTATTTGCATAATCGTAAACTTACCGTCTTTACCGAATTTCAGCACTTCTACACCTCTTTTTGTTATAATTATATTCTGTTTGACAAAATAAATCAACTTTCTTTTATTTAGAGTTGACTTTCATTATTCGTAATAATAAACTTATATTATAATAATTTTTGGAGAGAGATATGAAAGACTTGAAATTTAAGAATGGGCGTTTTACTGTTTTACAAGTAAGTGACGCGCAGGATATGCACATAGTCAGAAAAGCTATGGTAAAGATGCTAAACAGTGCATATGACACAGTAAAGCCTGACCTCGTTATATTTACGGGCGACAATATACTCGGCAACCACCTAAAAGACGCGCGCTTTGGCAATAAGCCCGTTATATTTGACAAAGAGGGTGAGTTTTCACGGATGAAAACTGCGCTTTCACATATACTAAAGCCCGTTTCGGACAGAGCAATTCCATTCGCCTTTATATACGGCAATCATGATGACTGGAATAAAATATCTAAAAACGAGCAGGCGGAGATTTATAAAAGCTATAAATACTGTGTACCGTTTAATGAAACTGACAACACTGTTGACTGTGACACATATTATATACCCGTTTACGGTGAGGACGGCGCCGAAAAGCTTGGCTTTTTTATGATTGACTGTGCAGGATTTGATAAAGAGCAGAATAAAAATTATGAATTGATAAAGCCCGAAACCGTAAAATGGTTCATAAAAGAAAGTGAACATCAGCGAAAACGAAACAACGGCAAAAACATTCCGTCGTTTCTATTCACACATATACCGCTGCCCGTTACAGAAACGCTTTTTGTCAAGTGTGAAAAAGATGACCCCCTTGCCGTAAAGGCAAGAAAAAAGGATGAATATTTAAAGCTTGACAATAAGAAGGCAGACGGCAGCGCATTCGGTCATTGTTCCGCCTTAAAGGATGACAGCGGACTTTTTGAGGAGGCTAAAAAAGAGGGCAATATAATAGCCGCTGTGTTCGGTCATGACCACAATAACAACTTTACTGCGAATATAGACGGAATAGATATTATACAGACCCCGTGTGCCTCGTTTCGCTGTTATGGAAACGATTTACGCGGAGTCCGTGTGTTTAATTTTTATGAGGAGAATATAAAGGAATACGAAACATATACATTGACTTATTTTGAGCTTATTAAGTCAAATCCTTTAACAAGGCTCCGATATTTATGGGATGCCGATGACAAGCTTGGAAAGGTCAGGCTTTAATCACATAATAATACCGACACAAAGTAATTCCTCAAGCTTTTTATAAATATTGTCAAGCTCTGTTATAGGCAGCGGGTTTATACCTTTTCCTACTTCGACCGTAAAAGCGGGACGCGAAAACTCTGATATAAACCAATCCTTAAATCCCCCGTGTGAAGCAAGCCCCTCATTCTTCACGAGCTTATAATTTGTAATTGCGGCAAATATTTTTGCCATTAAATAAGCTTTAGGCGGTACCGCCTCACCATAATCCCAGTAAATCTTCTCACCTTGTGAATGAAAAGCAAGAGCATGCCTTATGGGTAACTCTTTACATAAGCGTATTAATGCCTTTGTTTCATCCTCGCTTTCAGCGTGCGCTCCGCCATAGCGGCGGGGCGCAGGTGAATTTATACCCTCTCTCATTTCCATATCATGAAGTATATCCCATAAGGCGTTAAAATTATGGTTAATATCTACGCCGCGTGCGTTGGCGTTCCAAGACGAATAATCACCTTTTGATGCCGTTTCGCATATATCTTGATATTCATCGGCGGCAGAAGCGCCTTTTAAGGCTATTTCAATACCGTCGGGGTTTATTTCGGGTATAATAATAAGCCGCCTGTCTGACAGCATCTCGCTTACGGGTATGCCCGCAAGCTCTTTCCCTGCGGCATACTTTTCACAAAGATTTTCATAAAATTTTAACAGTAAAACGGATGTCAACCATTCTTGACCGTGAACACCTCCGACATAAAGCACATAATTCGTACCGCGTCCTAAAGAGAGTGAATACAACTCTCTTTTCAAATGGCTTTTTCCGCAGGTCGAAAGCTCCGCGAACGGATATTTTGCCGTAATGTCTTTTATGTATGAGGTGTATGTCTCAAAATCCATCGTCTTATTCTTTACTATCCTTTGCAATTTGTTTCATCCTTCCTTTTGTTTCTTCTTAACATTCATATTATTTATTATCTTTCGGCAGAACTGTTCTTTACAAAATGTTTTAAATATGATTTAATATGAGTATATTTTTGATACCTTTATGTTTATATCAGGTATCTTTGTTGTGGAGAAATGTGAAAATGAAAGAGAAACTAAAATACCCCCTTTTAATTTTAGCTTTATCACTGCTGCTTTGCAGCTCTGCCGTATTTTTACACGGCTGTAACAGCTCTGCCTTATCCGAGTTAACGACTACCACAGAGGAAATAACGACGACAGAACCGCCGGAAATTCTTAACCCCTTGACAGGGCTTGCGGGTTATGATGCCGCGCTTCTTTCTAACAGACCCGTAATGATAATGATAAATAACCTAAAAGCCTGTAGACCTCAATGGGGGCTTACAACACCTGATGTTGTTTTTGAAACGGTTACAGAGGGCGGTATTACAAGAATGCTGTGGATGTATGCAGATAAGTCCCGTATACCTGAAAAAGTAGGCTCAGTAAGAAGCACAAGGCACTATTATATACAGCTTGCGCGCGGCTATGACGCTATTTTTATCCACTGGGGCGGCAGCACATACGCATATAATGCAATAAAGCAAGGTGTTATTGACAATGTAGACGGGATGTCAAGCGGCAGATATTTTGACAGGGACCGCTCAAGGGGCGTTTCAATAGAGCATACGGGTTTTACAACAGGTTCAAATATTATAAAAGCTATAAGTGACAAAAAATATAGAACAGAAATAAAACCTGAATATAAAAACCCGTTTAATTTCTCAAAGACAAAGCTTTCTTTATCAGGCGGTGAGTGCCAAACGCTTGCTTTCTCCTTTTCAAAGGACTTTTCATATACTTATAAATATAACTCCACAGACAGGCTTTATTACAGCTATTTGAATGACAGTCCGTTTGTGGATAGTAATGGTGTACAACAGACCTTTACTAACGCTATAATACTGCACACATATGTTTCATCATTAAATGATGCCAAAGCAAGAGTAACTGTTGACTTTAAGGGAGGCAGTGGCGTTTATGTTACTAACGGAACATACGAAAACATAACATGGAAAAAAGGCGATGACCTGTCAATGCTTCGTTTCTATTCTGCTGACGGCAGTGAGATAAAGCTAAATCCAGGCAGAAGCTATATAGGCATCGTTCCAAAGGACAAAGAATCCAAAACCGTAATATCGTAAAGGAGAGCAATTATGAAAAAGAACTATACTATTCCAACTTATGATATCTCTAATAGAAAAGATTTACAAACACTTGTGGATTACGAAAAAGGAGTTTACCTCGGTCATGTTACCACGGTACTGTTAGAAGATGATAAAACCGTTCTTGCCGTTTATCCGAAAAGCCACGGCTTCGGTCAAATTGTGCAAAAAAGAAGCACGGACGGGGGCAAAACTTGGAGTGAGAGGCTTCCCGTTCCAAAAAGCTTTACGACCTCTATGGAGGTTCCCACTATTTATCGCGTTGTGGACAAAGAGGGTAAAAAGAGGCTCATTCTTTTTTCGGGGCTTTATCCGATAAGAATGAGCGTAAGCGAAAATGACGGTGAAAGCTGGAGCGAGCTTTCTCCTATTGGCGACTATGGCGGAGTTGTTGCTATGTCTGACATATGCGAAACGGCAAAAGGTGAATATATTGCGATGTTCCATGACGACGGCAGGTTTTTCTCCCGCCATGCCTTTTGCAAAACCTCTGTTTATGCCACAGGCGAGGGTAAAGACCGCAGAACAAAATATATGCACAGCTTTTCTCTGAACGGCGGCAAAACATACGGCAAACAGAGAAAGAATTGGATAGAAAACGAAGAACGAGAGGACGATAATTGGACACTTATTTATGAGGCTTTTCGCGGCAGAGCAAACCCTTTTCACGCATTTAAGCTGTATCAGGTTAAATCCATTGACGGTGGGCTGACTTGGAGCGAGCCAAAAGTAATATCAGCACCGAAAAACGGCGCACAAATTTGTGAGCCTGCTATTATTCGCTCTCCCGACGGAAAAAAGCTTGCCGTTTTACTAAGAGAAAACGGAAGGAAATTCAATTCGTTTCTTCTTACGAGTGACGATAACGGCGAAAGCTGGAGTGAATTAAAGGAATTGCCCGCTTCACTGACGGGTGACCGCCATACAGCAAAATACCTGCCTGACGGCAGGCTGTTCATAAGCTTTCGTGATACTACCCGTGTTTCTCCCACTAAAGGTGACTGGGTGGCTTGGGTTGGCACATTTGACGATATAATAAACGGAAACGAGGGAGAGTACCGCCTTAGAATAATGAAAGACCACGGCGGCAAAGGCGACTGTGCCTATCCCGGTGTGGAAGTCACAAAAGACGGTACGATAATAACAACGACATACGGTCACTTTTCGACGGAGCATAAAGACGCTTACATTATGTCCGTAAGATTTAAGGAAAGTGATATCGATTTTAATAATCCGCTGTAACAACCGCAAAAAAATAACCGCCCTATTGGGCGATTATTTGTTTAGTGTCGGCATTGTCCTATTTTCCCGGGCGGCTGCCCGCCAAGTATTTTCGGCACTAATGAGCTTAACTTCCGTGTTCGGTATGGGAACGGGTGGACCCTCACTGTCATAAACACCGACTAATGAAAGGACATATTCCTTTCGATGTAGACATATTATAGCATCAAAAATTAAAAAAGCAAGTCTTTTTTTATTCTTTTTAGAATTTTTGTCATATTTTTATTAAAAACTGCAAATAATTGCCTTATTATTGAAAAAACTATTGATTATACACAGTATTTATTGCATAATTTAATGGTAAGGAGTTTTAGAAATGAAAAAACAATATGCTATTACATACGACATAGGTACCACAGGCGTTAAAACCTGTATTTTTGAGTTATCTGAAAGTGTTAATCTATTGGCAGGTGCCTCAGAGGGCTATAACCTTTATGTTCTGGCTGACGGCGGGGCGGAGCAAGAGCCCGATGAATGGTGGGACGCTATATGCTCTACCACTGCAAAGGTTTTAGAGGAAACGAACATTGATGTTTCAGATGTAGCGGGCATTTCATTTTGCTCTCAAATGCAAGGTCTTGTTCTTGTTGATAAAGACGGCGTTCCTGTAAGGCGCGCTATGAGTTATATGGACCAACGCGCGCGCGAACAGATAAAAAAGGGAATAGCGCACGGGCCTAAGGTAGCGGGAGCCAATGTATTTAAGCTCTTACGCTCTCTTCAAATAACGGGCGCCGCGGCTTTGTCCGTAAAGGACCCCGTTTGGAAATACAAGTGGGTAGAGGAAAATGAGCCTGATTTATTTAGCCGTGTACACAAATGGCTCGATGTAAAAGAATACATCATATGCCGTATGACGGGCGAATTCTGTATGACACAGGACTCAGCTTTTGCAACGCTTCTTTATGATATAAGAAAAGGAAAACAAGGATTTAGCAAAGATATTTGCAGGATGCTTAATGTGAATTATGCTCACCTGCCAAAGGTAATAAAATCGACCGATAAAGCCGGTGTATTGTCTGAAGAGGCTGCATCACAGTTAGGTCTAAAATCCGGTACTGCCGTATTCGGCGGCGGCGGGGACGCTTCATTAATCGGTGTTGGCGCAGGCTCTGTCTCTTTGGGGGACACTCATATTTATATCGGAACATCGGGTTGGGTATCAACGGTTGTAGATAAAAGTATCGTAGACGCCGCTACTATGGTAGCTGCTATAGTCGGTGC
>LSQX01186784.1_pt2 | contig 12900 bp, 8 predicted proteins | sample 654561 | NCBI WGS metagenome assembly LSQX01 (sample SAMN04489861, study PRJNA283612) | anaerobic digester metagenome | isolation source: 4 biogas reactors fed with cattle manure at either 37C or 55C with and... | place: Denmark: Kongens Lyngby | collected 2014 | reverse complement strand
CAGGGATCCTGTTTGGAGCACTTATTCTGGACGTGGAAACCGGGATAATAACTTTTTTTGCTCAGCTAGGGTCCATTTTCCTGCTTTTTACCGCAGGATATAAAGAAGTGAGCCTGAGAGACCTGAAACCCGCAGTACTGGTCGCCTTTATCCCTACTCTCACCCAGCTGGTTTTTGCCTTTGCATTCGGGTTCATGCTTGGGAAAATCTTTAATTTTACATTTCTTCAAAGCCTTTTTATGGCGGTTGCTCTCAGCCCGACAGCCATAGGAGTGGTTATCAGAATTCTTATAGACCTTAACTACCTGTCCAGCAGACCTGGCCTAGTAATGCTTTCTTCGGCGGTTCTGGACGATATTATAGCAATATCCCTTCTCTCCCTGATTGTTACCTTTGCCCGTTTTAACCGCGCACCTTCTGCCCTGGCAGTTCTTACAATCTCAGGAAAGATCCTGCTTTTCCTGCTGATTATGTACATCCTCGGAAAATATTTCTTTCCCAGGCTTTTTGTCCATGCCCAGAAAATGCACGCAAAAGAAGCAGTATTTTCCCTTGTGGTTATGACAGCCCTTTTTTCTTCCTATCTTGCAGAGTTATTTGAGCTTCATGCAACAATAGGAGCATTCATAGGAGGGATGTTAATTTCTGAAATTCCCCTTGCAAAGATTCCTGACGTGCAGAGCAAAGTAGAGGGACTGGCTTACGGGATTTTAATCCCACTTTTTTTCGCGTTCATAGGATATTCAATTGATCTTTACGCCCTGGTAAAAGCAGGTATTTTCGTCCCTGTGGTCACCCTCCTGGCCCTCTCAGGAAAGCTGATAGGGGGATTCATAGGGTCAAAAGCCATAGGGTTCAATTTTTGCGAAAGCCTCGCATTTGGGGCAGGGGTCATGCCCAGGGCAGGAATAGAGCTTGTGATGCTGACAATAGGAAGAGGGATCGGAATTATAGGCGAAGAAATATTCTCAGCCATGGTGTTTATGGTTATTGTGTCCATTCTGATTTCACCTTCGGCTTTGAAATTTGCGATCCAGGCAGAAAGAAAAAACAAAACAGGCAATGAATTAAAGGTTGGATAAGAGTGAACAACCCGGAAGTTGAAAAGAGCAGGAGCATGAGTTTTAAGAATAGGGCGCGAAAAAATACCCCTGCACCGCTTATAAGGTTACCTTTAATCAGACTTTTCCCCACTATTTATGCTAATCAGACTTTTCCCCATTATTTATACTAATCAGACTTTTCCCCATTATTTATGCTAATCAGCCCTTTTCCCCATTATTTACGTTAATCAGCCCTTTTCCCGTTATTTATGTGCTTTACAATTTCCATGGAAATGAGGGTGGTGGAGGCTAAAGCGAGTATGATCCCCCATTCCGGAAGGGAAAGGGGAACTGTACTGAAAGCAAGTTGAAGGAACGGAACATAAATAACCATCAACTGCAGGACCACCGTGGTAAGGACTGCGTAAATCAGGGCTTTGTTTGTAAACAGCCCCAGAGAAAAGACCGAATACCTGTCAGACCGCCAGTTGAAGGCATTAAACATCTCTGAAAATACTACAAGTGTAAAGACCATTGTCTGCAGTTTGGAAAGGGAAAAGCCACTCTCCAGAGACCAGACTAAAACTATCAGTGCCTGCAAAGTAACAAGGGTCCCTATTCCGAGCCCGGCAGTTATCTCACGGCGTGTAATAAGCCCTTCTTCAACGTTCCTGGGCTTCTGCCTCATAAGCCCCCTATCAGGAGGCTCAACTGAAAGAGCCATAGGAGGAAGCCCGTCTGTAATGAGGTTAATCCACAGGATCTGTACAGCCATAAGAGGAAGTATCTGCCAGCCCAGGATTGCTATGAGAACGATCAGTACCTCCCCTATGTGGCAGGTAAGCCCGTATGTGATGAAGTTTCTAATATTTTTAAAGATATTCCGGCCTTCTTCAACTGCCGAGACGATTGACGCAAAATTATCATCAGTAAGGATCATGCTTGAAGCTTCTTTACTGACGTCCGTGCCCGTGATACCCATGGCTATGCCCATGTCCGCAGCTTTAAGGGCAGGGGCATCGTTTACCCCGTCACCTGTCATTGCCACAACATAGCCTTTCTTTTTAAGGGCTTCCACAACCCTCAATTTGTGGGCAGGGTAGACACGTGCATAAACCGAGACCCTCTCAACCCTGTCCTCAAATTCTTTTTCTTCAAGGCTGTCAAGTTCCGAACCTGTAAGTGTCAGGTCGTTCTCTTTCAGAATACCGAGTTCCCGGGCGATTGCAGCCGCTGTAACCTTATGGTCCCCGGTTATCATCACGGTCTTGATTCCGGCATCCTCGCAGGTTCTGATCGCAGCCTTTACCTCTTCTCTGGGAGGGTCTCTCATGCCAGTTAAACCTGAAAAAACCATATCTTCTTCGGCCCGTTCCACAGGGATTTTCCCGGAAGAGATTTTTTCGGGAGAGAATCCCTCTTCAAACGGGCGGAAAGAAAAAGCCATGACTCTCAGAGCCTGGTCAGCAAGCTCTTTTACTTCCTCTAAGATCTCCTGCTTCTGCCCATGGGTTAAAGTTTTTATTTCGCCGTCAAGGAAAATCTTCGTACATGAACCGAGAATAACCTCAGGAGCCCCTTTCGAAAAAGCTACCAGTTCGGAATCAAGTACATCCCCGGGAAAATCATCCAGTTTATTAAAAGTGGTCATTCTCTTGCTTTCGGAAGAAAAAGGAATTTCCGCAAGCCTGGGATATTTACTGTCAAGTTCGGATTTTTCAAAACCAGCCTTTGCCGCAGCGACCACAAGAGCTGCTTCTGTCGGGTCTCCCCTGATTTTCCACCCGTCTTCTTCTTTATAGAGGTTTGAATCATTACATAAAGCAGCCGAGAGCAGCAGGACCCTAAGGTGCATATCGTCCCCGGAGACCTCAGGGTCTTCTTTCTCCGAATCTCCTTTCAGGAATTTCCCATCCGGGTCATATCCGCCTCCCGTGACCCTGAGAATCTGCCTGTCAACATAAATCCTCTCAACTGTCATTTTATTCTGGGTAAGCGTGCCTGTTTTATCCGAACATATGACATTGGTAGCACCAAGGGTTTCTACGGAAGGAAGTTTTCTTACAAGGGCATGCCTTTTGACCATGCGCCTTACTCCAAGCCCGAGCCCCACAGTGACAACCGCAGGCAGAGCTTCAGGTATGGCAGCAACTGCAAGCGCAACCCCCCAGAGAAACATATCAAGAGGTGGAAAGCCTAAAAAAACACCCAGAACTGCAACAAAAGCTACGATTACTATGGTCGCCCCGCCGATCCACCTGCCGAATTTGTCAAGGCTTTCCTGGAGAGGAGTCCTTGACCTTTCTATTGTCCCCAGAAGCCCGGCAAGTTCTCCAAAAGAGGTTTTCATGCCTGTTGCCGTAATAACGGCTTTCCCTCTCCCATAAGCAACCGCAGTCCCTGCATAGACCATGTTATTCCTGTCAGCCTCGGAAGTGCCTGCCGGCAGGGCATCGATAACCTTCTGGACAGGTACGGATTCTCCGGTAAGGGAGGATTCATCGACTTTGAGGTTAAACTCTTCAATTATCCTGGCATCTGCAGGAATACGGTCCCCGGTCTGAAGCAAAATAATGTCTCCGGGAACCAGATAGGTTGAGGGGATTTTTTTTTCACTGCCATTTCGTATTACAGTTGCTTCCGGAGAAGTGAGAGATTTAAGGAGCTCGATTGCCTTTTCAGCCCTGTACTCTTGAACAAAACCGAGGATTCCGGCAAGAAAAACGGTAAATAAAATCACAGCAGCATCAATGGCTTCGCCAAGAAGAGCCGAAACGATGGCAGCAATTACAAGGATGAGAATTAAAATGCTTTTAAATTGCGAGAGAAAGAGCCTGAAAACAGAGACTTTTTCTTTTTCTTTAAGCTCGTTTTTTCCGTATTCTTCCAGTCTCTTTTCGGCATCTTCGGGGCTCAGCCCCTTTACTGATGTCCTCAGTTCCCCAAAAACCGAGCTGATATCCTGATCGTAGTACAACCCTGGACCTCGTTAAATTAAAAACGGGATAACACTGAATTCAATATGTCGTGTACTATGATATAAATTAGTTTAACGTATATATATCGGTTAGACAGAGCGATATGCAAAATGGCTTTTAAGAAGCTGTCATTCTAGAAAATCACTCTACGAGAAGATAATACTCAGAATCCATCTATTTGATACACAGAATCCATCTATTTTTGTATGCGGGAGTTTTATAATCATAAAAATCAACCATCAAAATTAGTTTAAAAATTTAATGAATAGAAGGAAAAAATAAACATGAAAATAGTGATAATCGGAAGCGGACTTGCCGGTTTGTCTGCTGGTTACAGGCTCTGTAGATCTGATGAAGTAATAATTTTTGAAAAAGATCCTGATATTGGGGGGATGTCTGCAAGTTACTCTGTTGAGAATGAAGGAAAAAAATACTTTATCGAAAAATATTACCACCATATATTCAGGAGTGATTCCGAACTCCTCGCCCTTATAAAAGAACTCGGGCTTGAAAAGCAAATGCTGTGGCTTAAAGGAAAAAACGCCTATTTCGTAGACGGTAAAAATTATCCAATGAATACTCCTGTTGAGATCTTACACTTCAGCCCCCTTTCCGTTCTTGACCTGGCAAAACTGGGCATGCTGGTCCTGAGGATAAGGCTGATAAAAGACACGGCTCCCTATGACAGGATAAAAGCAAAAGAGTGGATTCTTGATACTGCAGGGAAATCCGTGTACGAGAATTTTTTTGCTCCCCTGATGAAAAGCAAATTCGGGGATAATGCAGAAAATGTTTCAGCTGCCTGGGTAATCGGAAGGGTAAAAATAAGGTCGGACAGGGGAGCAGAAGGAGAGAAACTGGGTTACATGAGAGGAGGGTTTAACTCCCTTATAGAAGCCCTGGTAGGGGAGATAACAGCAAACGGAGGGGAAATCAGAACAGACAGGGAAGTAACAGAGATCGTGATAAAAGACAGCGCAGTGCAGGGCGTGAAGGTTAACGGGGATTTCATACCCTGCGACGCAGTGATCTCGACTGCAGAACCAGCGGTGCTTGATGCGATTACCGGAGGCAAACTGGGAGACCTTCACGAAACCCTCAAGAGTATCCGTTATCAGGGGACTGCATGTGCTCTGATAGGGCTTGACAGGAGCCTTATGGAAGACGGAAATTACTGGCTGAACATAAAAGCAGATGTGCCCTTTGGAGCCGTAATCGAGCACACTAATTTTTTGCCTTTTGACGATTACGGAGAAAACCTTGTGTATGTAACGTCCTATTTCCAGGACAGAAAAAGCCCCCTCTGGACGCAAAAAGACACAGATGTTATAGATTCCTATTTAAAAGGGCTTGAAAAAATGTTTCCCAAATTCTCAAGAAAAGATGTGCGCTGGACAAGGCTGTACCGCAGGATGGATACTGCTCCAGTATACGAACAGGGTTATCTGGGAAAGGTGCTTCCTTTTGCTGCAGGTCCTTCAGGGCTCTACCTTGCAGGCATGTTTTCCTCAAGCAATTACCCGGAAAGGAGCATGAACGGCTCGGTAAAAGCAGGATTTCAATCAGTGGAGTTATTGAGGAAAGAAAAAGAAAAGACAGGATACGATGAGAAGTAAAATAACTGGAAAAATATTTCGGTTATATCGAATAATATAAGCTAATTGCCGGGGGCTATTCAAAAGTAAATATAAAATTTAAAAAATAAAGTTGAATATATAAATAAGGACGTTTAACTCAAAACAATCCTTTCGGACGAACTATTATATATCCTAAGTGATGATATTATAATGTCTGTGCCTGCAGAATCTCTTCTGCAAGGCTGCCTGCCTTGCCTAATTTGTCACCCACGGGGAATTGAGAGTGCCAAAGCGAGGGGAGGCAGAAAAACAAAAAATGTTCTGAATTTCTGCCGTGAACCGGCTTTTTGGGAGTACACAGCCATAACATGAAAGAAAAATAAGAAAAAATTTATTTTAAGGCTGAATTTCCAAAAAATAACCCGGATGCTAAATAGAAGCTGCCAAGCTTCCGGGAAGGGGTATGGGCGGCGTAAAAAAATATGAGGAGTGGTAAAAGATGTTATTCATGGACGTTAGTACCTGGGACCCTTCGAATCGCGACAAGATTCTTGAGCACTTCAAGAAACTGGAAGTTCCCGAAGGAATTGATATAATCAACCAGTGGGTTGACCTTTCCGGAAACCGCTATTACATTCTCTACGAAGCAGAAAGTGCCGAAGCTTACGGAGCATTCAACCTGCCCTGGTCTGATATCTGCGTGATTGACAGCGTCCCCGTAATGGAAGCTTCAGAATTCATGCAGCTCCTTCCCAAGTACAAAAAATAAGATGAGGAAGTTAAAATCGGTATAATGAAGAAGCTCGGTGAGCCGGCTGATCAAGGCTCATCGAAAACCTTTATTTAAATCTTTATTTTTCCTTCTAGACAGATCAGCATTAAAAACCCGATTTTACAAATTCTGTTTACCGGTTTCCGTGTTATTAAATTCAGGTTTTTAACATTATGGTCCTGGTTTCGAGGTATTCGGAAAGGATGTCAGGCCCGTTTTCTCTTCCGAACCCGCTCTCTTTAACTCCTCCGAAAGGAACTTCCGGGGCTACCTTAAGGTGCTGGTTAACCCATATAATTCCTGCATTCAACTGCTCGCATCCCATCCTTATCCTGTCCAGTTCTTTTGTCCAGATGGATGCTCCAAGACCGTAAATGCTCCGGTTAGCCTCTTCTATAGCCTCATCAAGGTCCCTTACTGTAACTATGGGCAGCAAAGGTCCGAAAACCTCCTCCTTAAGGAGCCTGGAATCTCCTGGGACATCTGAAACGAGAGTGGGCTCAAAGAAGTATCCTTTATCCATACCTTTGAATGAAGGGGCTTTTCCTCCTGCAATTATTCTTCCTTCATCCTTCTCCTCAATTTCTGCTATCAGCTCTTTTATGTATTCAAACTGTCTGAGGTTATTGAGAGGCCCCATATCCGTATCCGTATCCAGTCCGTTTCCGACTTTTAACTTCTTAACTCCTTTTTCAAGTTTTCTTATGAACTCCCTGGCAACGGATTCAAAAACATACAGCCTTTTGACAGCAGTACAGGTCTGGCCGCAATTGTAAAATCTTCCCCTGATGGCTCCTGCAACTGCACTTTCGAGATTGGCATCATCACATACAATCATGGGGTCGCTTCCGCCCAGCTCAAGAGTAACCCTTTTCATCCCGCTGGCTGCAAGCTCGGATATCCTTTTTCCTGTCCCGGATTCCCCTGTAAAAGAAATTTTTCTTATATCAGGGCTGCGGACAAGGCTTTCTCCTGCAATCTCTCCAGAGCCTGTGACAACATTCAGGACTCCTGCTGGAAGACCGGCTTCATTCAGGATAGAAGCCAGGGTGAGGTTTGTGAGGGGAGTGCTGCTTGCAGGTTTTAGCACAAAAGTGTTGCCTGAAATAAGGGCAGGTGCAATTTTCCACCCCATAATCAGGGCAGGCATGTTCCAGGGGATGATGGCTGTACATACACCCAGAGGTTTTTTTACGGTAAAAGAATAACCGTTTCCCTTAACAGGGATAAAGTCTCCCCTCAAACTGCCTGCAAGCCCGCAGTAGTATTCAAGCACATGCGAGAAGCCTTCCAGTTCGTTTCTGGCTTCTGCAAGAGGCTTCCCCTGTTCCTGTGTAAGCAGGGCAGCAAGCTCCTCCTTCCTCTGCCTTACAAGCCCGGCAGCCCTGTAAAAAACCATGCCTCTCTGCTGTGGAGAGATAGAAGCCCAGCCTTCAAAAGCTGATAAAGCGGCTTCTACCGCAAGGGCAACATCCTCTTCCGTGCCTCTCGGAACCTGCTCAAGAAGTTCGCCTGTTGCAGGATTTCTAACGTCAAAGCACTCGCCGCCACATGATCCTGCCGCTTTTCCATTAATCTGCATTTTCATGGCTACCATTATTTACAAAGGCCTATTTTAAGATAACAAATACCGCAGTAAATTCGTTGCAAATTTGTTCAAATAATTTTAAAGATAATTTTAAAGAATAATACAGGAAGGAAAAGAAAAACAAGTTCCCTTTACGGAAAGATAAGTATATTAACAAAATATATATTATCAATATATGCAGGTCCTTATGGATTTAAAAAAATGAAAACGAGATTTGTGAGGACATTTTAAGGGATATCCTGAGGCTATACCGGCTCGTAAATACTATACTGGATAAGTTTGGGGGCTCCAGATACGTTTTTTACAGAAAAGCTCAGGAATGTGATTTTGCAGAATGCACATACGGAAAATATGCCAGTACCGCAATTAAATGAAATTTTCAACGATGTAATTTGAAGTGGGTACGTTATAACAACCATGTCTTGAAAAGAGTACTTCAGATTTGAAGTTTGGGGCTTCAGAATAAAGCAGAAATAAGAACTGAATTTGCCAGTAAACTGAAGGTGGGCTTCAACTGAAAGGCTTCTTTTTACATGCAGGGGAGGGGACAGTGTCAGAATATCTGCATATAATTATATGGTTTTTTCTTATAGAAGCCCTGAGCTTTATTTCGGTTCCATTCATAAGAAGTGCAGGAAACCGGCTTGCTGACGGAGGATATTCTGTTTCCAGAGCCCTCGGAATTATGCTTGTTACCTATCTTTCCTGGATTTTTTCGTATATACTGGGTTTCAGCTTTACAGCTGTCCTGATTGCATTTTTCCTTCTCTGCTCCGTATCCATTTTCCTTTACAGGAAACAGAAATTTTTTCCGGGCAGGAAAGTTCTTGTAGTAAACGAACTGGTATTTGCATCAGGCTTCTTTTTTTTTCTGCTTGTACGCACTTATCTGCCCGAGATATATAGACATGAAAAATTCATGGACTTTGCATTTTTAAATGCAGTAATAAGGGCCAGCTCCTTTCCCCCTCAGGACCCATGGTTTGCAGGCGGGCTCATGGATTTTTATTACTATTTCGGGTATCTCTCAGTAGCCGTATTTGGAAAACTCAGTGCAGTAAAACCTTCCATTCTTTTTAACCTGGCAGTCGCGCTGACTTTTGCCCTGTCCCTGAACGCATTTTTCGGCATGGGATATAACCTTACACGTGGAAAAATCAGGTATGGAATATTGACTGCAGTTTTTGGGATGCTTCTTGGAAACCTGCAGGGGCTCATAGAATTTGTATCGGTGTACATCAGGCATGAGCAGGCCCTGGGAGGATACTACTGGAGCAGCTCAAGAGTCATCCCTTTTACAATAAACGAATTCCCGTACTTCAGCTTCATACACGGCGACCTTCACTCCCATATGCTTGCAATCCCTTTTCAGCTTCTTGTACTTGCGTTTCTCCTGAATATGCATTTCAGGAAAAATGAGGACTCAATATTTGAAAACAGCCTTGCACTTCTTATGTTTTCAATGTCTCTGGGTTTTTTATTCCCATTCAACTCCTGGGACTTTCCTGTATACTTCGGTCTGGCATTTCTTGTTATTTTTGCATTCTACTGCGGGGATTATGTCCATAATAGAAATTTATTCGCTGCTGTTGCAAAATTTTCCAATTCGATGATCTTTATTTCCATTTTCAGTTTCCTTCCCTATTTGCTTTTTTACCTGGATTTTAATCCTCAGGCAGCAGGAGGGTTTGATTTCGTCCTGCCTGAGTTAAGGACGGAGACTGATAGATTCCTGATTCTTTTCGGGCTTTTTCTCTTCCTGGTATTTTCATTCCTTATCACCCGCCTGGACTCCAGAAGGAAAATAGTATTTTTTGTCCTGCTTGCAGGGGTTTCAGCATTGCTTTCAAAAGCATGGTCTATTCCCCTGCTTGCAGTCCTTTTGCCTGTGTTTGTTTTTTCCCTGCTTCTATTCCTTAAGGATATTCCTGAGCGGAGCGCGTCAGGGTTTGTATATCTCCTGATATCAGCAGCTAGCTTTATCGCTCTCCTCTGCGAGGTTATTTTCCTTGACGACCCCATTTCCGGGGAGTTTGCCCGTATGAACACGGTTTTCAAATTTTATATGCACCTGTGGATCTTTCTTGCTATTTCAGCTGCTTATTCATATTATGACCTTAATTCCCATTACGCGGCCAGATCCGGAAACAGAAAAACTTTGAAGCAGTTTGTAAAAAAAGGATGGTCAGTTATTCTTGTGATCCTGATAATCTGCTGCGCCATTTTTCCTGCAGTATCGACCGTTACAAGAATAAAAGAGATGAATGCCGAACCTTCCCTTGACGGGATGGAGTACATGCGGGAACTGGACAGGGGAGACTACAACGCCATAAGGTGGATGCAGGCGAATATCAAAGGCTCGCCTGTAATTCTCGAAACCTCGGAAGATGACAGCAGCTACAGTTATGCCTGCCGCGTCTCTTCAAACACGGGGATTCCTGCGGTCATAGGATGGGCAAGGCATGAGAGGTTCTGGGGAAGAGACCATGAAGAAGTGAAAAAGAGGATAGGAGACGTCAGCCTGATTTATTCAACGGGCAGTGAAGAGGAAGCAATTGAGCTTATAGAAAAATATAACGTAACCTATGTATATATCGGAACTCTTGAAAGGCAGGTATATGACGTAAATACGAAAAAATTCGAAAATAAAGCCTATTTCGAACCTGTTTACGAGGGTTCAGCCACAATATATAAATTGAAAAAAAAACCGTAAAAAAGATGTTATGAATTTCCACTTTTAGAAAAAAATACGGCTAAGATAAAAAACGAATTTTAGATAAATGTATCATTAATTTCAATATCTGAACATTGTTTCATAAATACTTTTCATAAATACGCTTCAAAACAGATTTCGCAAATATATATTATAAATATAGAATTATACAAATTTTCAGAGTTTTACAGGAAATACGGTTAGCATAAAAGCTCAATTAATATTATAAACATCAAGAGGTTGTTCGTATAACCAGCGTTTCAGTAGTTCTGCCCGCTTACAACGAAGCAGCCAGAATAGAAAATACGGTCTCGATAACGGCAGAGACCCTTTCGAAAATAACTCATTCTTTTGAGATCATAATAGCAGAGGACGGGAGCAAGGACGGTACTGACCGAATAGCTTCAGAACTTTCGGAAAAGTACCCTTATGTAAAGCACCTGCATTCCGATGAACGGCAGGGGAGAGGAAAGGCTCTGAACAGGGCTTTTAAGGCAGCCTCAGGGGAGGTACTCTGCTATATTGATGTTGATCTTGCAACGGATATGAGTTACCTGGAAAAACTGATAAGGGCTATAAGTACTGATGGCTATGATTTTGCCACCGGTTCGCGAATAATGCCCGAAAGCGATGCAAAAAGGCCTTTCAAGCGCGAGTTTGCGAGCAGAGGATATAATTCCATGGTGAGGCTCTTTCTGCACTCAAAACTTTATGACCACCAGTGCGGTTTCAAGGCTTTCAGGAGAGGCCCTCTCTTGGAACTGCTCGATGAAATTGAGAACCAGCACTGGTTCTGGGACACTGAACTGCTTGTCAGGGCCCAGCACCGGGGCTACAGGGTCCTTGAGTTCCCTGTTTACTGGAGGCATGGAGGGTCAAGCAAGGTCAATTTCGCAAAGGATATCGTTGGAATGGGTTCGGAGGTCTTCCGCCTCTGGTGGGAACTGTTTTTTCCGGGCTTATTTTCAGGAAAGGGCAAAATATTCCTGACAGCCTTTCTTGCAATTCTGATTCTTGCACTTGCTGCAACCTTTCTGGGCGCATCCGAGGTTCTGGAAAATATAAAACATGTCTCACCCGGAACACTGGCTCTTGCATCTTTTGTTTATTGCGCTTCCTGGCCCCTGAGAGGGATGCGTTTCCAGCAGATCCTTAACAGGCTTGGAAACCATTATGGAATTGGATTTCTTACCGGGAGCATTTTCATCAGCCAGTCTGCAAACGTTATCCTTCCTGCAAGAATAGGAGACCTCAGCAGGATGTATATCCTGAAAAAAAGTAAAGACCTTGCCTTTACAACCAGCTTCTCCTCTCTGACCGTAGAAAGAGTCTTTGACATAATTGCAATTACCTTCATTGCCATACTTGCATCTTCAGGCGTGGCTTCCAGATTAGAGCTTACTCCCTGGATGGAGTCCCTGATTAAATTCTCAGGGGTTGCAGTCCTTCTTTTCTTCGCTGCCCTCTTTATATTATCTTATAGAGAGAGCCGCAATAAAAAGAAAGTAAAAGAAAAAGTTCATAAAAATATATCAGGCGAGCCTCTGAGTAAAATGAAAGAATTCGCTTCCACCTTTATCCGTCAGATGAGCGTTGTTGCAGTCAGACCCGGGGCTTTTCTTGCAGTGGTCGCATCTTCCCTCCTTATATGGGGAATGGATATCTTTACCTGCTTTCTGGTTTTGAAAGCCTTTCCGGCGGCTGGAGTAGACATGACTTCAACTTTCAGCATATCCCTGGTTTTCCTTGCAGTAGCTCTCGGGAACATTGCGAAAACTTTCCCAATTACTCCCGGAGCCATAGGGACATATGAAGTTGCCCTTACTGCAGTATTCGTACTTGGAGGGGTCAGGCCTGAACTCGCATTTACTGTCGCCGTGATTGACCACATAATAAAGAACTCAATCACACTTCTGGGAGGCGGGCTTGCCCTATCTGAACTGGGATTTAGATGGAGAGAAGTCCTTTCAACAAATACCGATACCCTGAAAGGAATGTAAGATCACAAAAGAGGGTCGTGAAAAACGACCGGACTGCAACAGGACAGCCGAAAAAAGACTCTTCAGGCTTGAAAAGGAAAAAAATGGTGCTAAAAGGTTCTGAAGGTTAAAAGAGGAAGCAGCAATAAATATAAGGGAACTCAGAAACTAAAGAGAAGCGTTTAAGTCAGAATAATAACTGGAAACTTTAAAAGTTAAATTAACGACCGTCTGCTTTGCCCCAATTATG
>LSQX01233799.1_pt1 | contig 12901 bp, 7 predicted proteins | sample 654561 | NCBI WGS metagenome assembly LSQX01 (sample SAMN04489861, study PRJNA283612) | anaerobic digester metagenome | isolation source: 4 biogas reactors fed with cattle manure at either 37C or 55C with and... | place: Denmark: Kongens Lyngby | collected 2014 | reverse complement strand
TTCATTGTTATCACGATTATATTCCTTCCGGAATAGTTCATTCTTAATTATCAATTATCAATTAAATCACGTAAAAATCTTCCCAGCCTTTCCTTGGTGGTTCCCCAGCAAGGTACGCGTCCGCGAAGGCATCGTTAGTCACCCGTTTTGTATCCCGGTCGAACACGATCTTCCGGTTAAGTCGCTGCGCGGCCACTCCCAAGTTGAACACTTGGCTTAATGGAACGGCGACCTCGAACGGCGAGCGTGTTTTCTCTTTTCCTTGGCAAGCCAGTAGGAAGTTCGCGAAATGATTGGAGGTGCTCTTGGGCACTTCAGGTAGGTGCTTTTCCATCTCCTTCGCTTTCTCGTCGGGTATAATGCTCAGCGTGCTCCCGTGCGAACCGCCCTTAAAAGTAAGTTCTTTGCTATAGATCTCCTTCCCCGGGTTCAGTTTCGCCGGTTGAATTTGCCCTCCGGCTACCGTCGGGATATTGGGATCGAGCTCAGACACTCCATACCCCTCGGGAACGGATGGGATATTATCTACCCCATCATACCAAGTGATGACCAACGGGGGCATATCACCGCGGGCGGGGAATTTGAATTCAATGGTACTCGACATGGGGAAGAAGTAATCGTTATGATCTTTCAGCCACAGAGGAGTAATTTCTTCAGGTAACCCTAAGTCTAAAAACTCATGTACGGTGTCGATAATATGCGCACCCCAGTCACCCAAGGCTCCCATACCAAAATCGTACCAGCAGCGCCATTGGCCGTAGTGAAAATCTTTGTTATAGTCGTGGTAACGCTGCGACATCAGCCATATATCCCAATCCAATGTCTCTGGAATAGGTTCTGCCGCGGGGAATTTAGTGATGGAGGGGTCCCACCCGTGCCAGCGTCGCGCGTTGTTCATATGCGCGGTAACAGCCGTCACATCCTTTATAATGCCTGCCTCTTTCCAGGCTTTGAACTGGAAGTAGTTAGCTTCCGAGTGCCCTTGGTTACCCATCTGGGTGACCACGTTAGGGTATTTGGCAGCAGCTTTCAGGAGCAGTTCCGACTCGTGGAAGGTGCGGGTCAGTGGTTTTTCCACGAACACGTGCTTCCCTTCGGCCATCGCCATCACGACGGGGTGATAATGGGCAAAATCGGGCGTAGAGATAGCCACCGCTTCGATCTCGTTCCCCATCTTATCGAACATCTCCCTGAAATCCTTGAACCGTTTGGCTTTTGGATACATGGCCAATGCCTTCTGGGTGTGCTCGGCTCCCAAGTCCACGTCACAAAGGGCTACCACGTTGGCCAACCCGGTATTTTCAAACGAGTTGATATTCTCCCATCCCCTATTACCGATTCCTATATGGGCCAAATTTACTTTTTTATTAGCGCCCACTACCCGGTTGTAGCTCGCTGCGCTCATCCGGGTGGAAACACCACCCATCGCCAGCCCGGCAGATGCCAAGGCCGCGTTTTTGATAAATTCTCTTCTCGTTGTCATGCTTATATTAGTTAGTGTTCATTTTTTCAATGATTCTCGTGTGAAGAGCCTTCGTGTTTTATAACGCCGGCGTTCCTTCTCACGGGGTTTACTCGAACCGATCTTTATGTGCCCAAAGTCCAAGTGCCGGGCTCGAAATATAATAGATCTCTTCCCCATCAGGAAGGATGTTAAACCCCTCTTTCAGAGTTGAGAGGTTATAACGTTCCATTACCTCATCGAAATCTCCCCACCGGAATCCTACGCTCTCGATCTCTTCGCGGGTGAGATTTTCTTCCTCCTTCCCTGGACAATATGTAACGGTAAAGCGGTCTTCTGATGAGCCGTGTATCAAGTGAGCAGCGGCACCCAAGTTATCCCTGAGGTCTTGATTTTCCGCCACGGCCTTCAAAGTGGCGGGGGTGCCGTGATAACCATATTTTCGAATAAGCCGATCGATGGCTTTGTCCTCGCCGAACTCTTTCAGCGCGGGGGCCAGAACGATCAACTCACCCCCGTCGGCAATAGCCATGCGGGTACGGTAGATCGACTTATTGCCCAGCCATGTACTTTTAAATTCGGAGGGGTCAAGCCACACCACTGTCTTTTTCAGCGGGCGCTCTACCATCACGAAATTGACCTCCAGTGAGAGTTTCGACGCCCTATCGAACACTTCGATATCATCCCCCACGAACAGCCCATAGGTTTGTTGCTCTCCTTTTTCGTTCACACCCACCACGGTAAGCACGTACAGGATAGGCATCCCTTTTAAAAACTTTTCGGTGGCATAATTAAACACCCGGCGTACCGGCGTGTCGGATCGTCCCATCATCCGCTCCATACCATACACCGCACCGATGTAATGGCTCTTGTTGATCCCTTCGCTCCCCCCGGTTCCCACGAGGATATTTTTGTTGTAGTTGGCCATCCCCACCACTTCGTGGGGCACTACCTGGCCAATGGAGAGGATAAGGTCGAACCCTCCCTCCACCAGCAGCTTGTTCACCTGTGCCGGCCAAGGAAAATTGACGCCCCCGTTGGTCTCCTCGCTCACGTATTGGGATGGCACCTCCCCCAGCGTGATCACGTCGTTCCGCCAGTCGTGTTCGCGGATAAGCGTTTTCGGCATCTGCCCAAACATATGATTAACTTGCTCATCTGTCATGGGAGTATGCGTACCTAGAGCAGGGAGAACATCGGTGAGAGCCTCGTTGTAATACTCCCATGACATCTCCGTGAGCTCACCCGCTCTGCTGGGCAAACGGGTATAATCGGGCGGAACGGCAAGCACTTTGCGCCGTTTCCCCAATTTATCCAATGCTTCATATAATCCCCGTTGCAGATCATCCCGTGATAAATCTGACGTTGGGGATCCATTTTCGTAGTAGATCATTTTATTAATGTACTAATTTGTTAATGTGCCAATGTGCCAATGTGCTAATTGATTCAAGACAAAAGAGCCAAGATATCGAATCATCGAATCAATTTAGACATCGTACGTGGTCGACGCTGTACTGCCACCTCGTCCCGTCCAGTCGGTATGGAAGAACTCCCCGCGTGGGGCATCCACACGTTCATACTGGTGTGCACCAAAGTAGTCCCGCTGTGCTTGCAACAGGTTGGCAGGCAATCGTTCGCTCCGGAAGCCATCGAAATAGGCAAGTGCCGAAGTAAGCGCGGGCACAGGGATGCCGTGCACCAAAGCAGCGGCACAGACCCTACGCCAGCTCTCTTGAGCGGAGAGTACCGCTTCTTTGAAGAAAGGCGCCAACAATAAGTTCTCCAGTGTTGGGTTAGCATCAAAAGCGTCTTTGATATCTCCCAAGAAACGAGAACGAATGATACATCCACCCCGCCACATCAAAGCGATGCCCCCGTAGTTCAGGTTCCACTTGTACTCCTTGGCCGCCTCCATCATCAGGTCGTATCCCTGTGCATAGGAGATAATCTTGGCCCCGTACAACGCCATTTCCAAGTCGTTGATAAATTGCTGCTTATCTCCACCAAACGTGGTTTTTTCAACCTTGATCGTCTCAGAAGCCTTCACCCTCAAATCCTTTTGAGCCGATAAGCAGCGCGAAAAGACCGACTCGCCGATAAGCGTGAGAGGTATCCCCAGATCAAGTGCAGTGATAGCTGTCCATTTTCCGGTTCCTTTCTGTCCCGCGGTATCCAGTATCTTTTCCACGAGCGGGCTTCCATCCTCATCTTTGTACGCCAAGATATCAGTGGTAATTTCGATCAAATATGAGTCCAGCACCCCTTGATTCCATTTTTTAAAGACCTCATGTTGCTCAAAAGCATCCATTCCCAGTAAGTCTTTCATAAGGTGGTAGGCTTCGTTGATAATCTGCATATCACCATACTCGATGCCGTTATGGACCATTTTCACGAAGTGCCCGGCCCCGTTTTCACCTACCCAGTCGCAGCATGGAACGCCATCGTCCACCTTGGCGGCTACCGCTTGAAAGATCTCCTTCACATGGGGCCATGCTTCCGGGGAGCCACCCGGCATCAGTGAGGGCCCTAACAGCGCACCCTCTTCGCCACCCGACACCCCGGTTCCCACGTAGAGTAATCCTTTGCTCTCCACGTATTCGGTTCGGCGCACCGTGTCCGGAAAATGGCTGTTCCCACCATCGATAATAATGTCCCCTGGTTCTAACAAGGGAATAAGTTGCTCAATAAAGTCGTCCACCGGTTTACCTGCTTTTACCAAGAGCATCACTTTGCGGGGCCTTTCGATGGCTTCGACGAATGCTTCCAGTGAGTCAGCACCGATAAACTTCTTTCCTTTGCCCCTGCCTTCCACGAAGTTGTGCACTTTCGACACGGTACGGTTATACACGGCAACGGTATACCCTTTACTCTCCATGTTCAACACCAGGTTTTCGCCCATAACGGCCAGCCCGATCAATCCTATATCTGCTTTTTGTTTCATTTATATTTTTGTTTTAGTCTCATTGACACATTAGTCGCATTAGTCCCATTGGCACATTAGTCCCATTGACACATTAGTCACATTAGTCCTAGCGTTTTACTCGAGCATTCCCTTCCCAAATGCTCCAAATCACCGACTCGTCCGCGGGTTGAGCATAATCGGTGAGGAAGGTGGTCGCCAACGCGCCACTTGCCCAAGCAAACTGGATCCATTTCTCGGGTTCCATGCCGGTGAGAATACTATAAAGCAACCCTCCCACGAACCCGTCGCCACCACCAATACGATCCATCACGTTAATTCTTCGAAGTGGTGCTTCGTGCCAGTTGTTATTCTCGTAAACAATAGCTCCCCAAAGGTGCTCGTTAGCACTGATCACTTCCCGAAGAGTGTTGGCAAATACAGTGGTGTTCGGGAATGCTTTTTTCGCGTTCGCGATCATCCCTTTAAAAGCATCCAACGTCTCCTCGATGTTTTCACCTCCCGCTTCGGGGCCCTTTATGCCCAAGCAGAGCTGGTAATCCTCTTCATTACCGATCAAAATATCCGATAACGAAGCAATTTCGGTAAACGCCTCTTTCAGTTCCGTTTCTCTCCCTTTCCAAAAGGTGGCCCTATGATTCAGGTCAAATGAAATTAAAGTACCGTGCTTTTTGGCAAACCGGGCTATCTCCAAACAAAACTCACTTGTTTCGGGCGATAACGCGGCAATCAGCCCTGAAAGATGCACGACCTGAACCCCCTCTTCCCCGAAAATTCTCTCAAGGTCGAAGTCCTTCACGTTTAATGTTCGGCCGACTTCACCTGCGCGATCGTTTTGAACGCGAGGGCCTCTCAATCCAAAACCGCTATCGGCAATATTAAACTGGTGACGATAACCCCATGGATCTCCCTGAGCCACTTCAGGCCCTTCGTACTCCATATTACGGGCACGCAGGTCGGCTTTTATAAAAGCCGCGATGGGACTCTCTTTCACGAAAGTGGTGAGCACTTTCACCGGCAGCCCTAAGTATGAGGAGATGCTGGCAACATTCGTTTCGGCACTTGTCGCGTGCATCCGGAATAAATTGGTACTATGCACCGGCTGAGCATCTGCCGGTGTAATACGTACCCCTATGCTGGTAGGTACTACCAACGAATATTTGAATTTTTTTCTTAACTGTAGTGACATGTTTTTGTTGTAATGATTTCAAATTCAAGATTTAGAATCTGGGAACTCGAAATTGTTCATTATTAATCATTCATTGCTAATTGCTTATCAGATACTAAAGGCATCAAAACCTCCGTCTACGATGGCTACCGTTCCCGTAACGAATTTGGATGCATCACTCACCAGATAGTGAAGGGTGCCTAGCAAGTCTTCCGGGTTACCAAATCGGCGGAACGGTGTGTGGGCTATAATGGTGTTCCCACGATCGGAATATGATCCGTCGGGATTGGTCAGCAATGCCCTATTTTGTTCAGTGATAAAGAAACCGGGACAAAGCGCGTTCACCCGGAAATCTTCTCCAAACTTAATAGCCAATTCTCCGGCCATGTATTTGGTGAAATTAGTTACCGCGGCCTTTGCAGCCCCATAACCCGCGACACGGGTGAGTGGGCGAAGTGCTGATGCGGAAGAGATATTCACGATATTTCCTTTCTTGCTCTTTACCATGTATTCCGCGAAAGCTAGGGTCGGCATCACCGTTCCCATCAAGTTAAGATCCACCACCTTCCGGAAGTCGTCCGCGTTCAAATCGAAAATAGTGTTATTCGGGCCGATAGTTGCCCCGGGCATATTACCGCCCGCGCCGTTAACAAGCACGTCGATACCGCCGTACTGCGTCGCGATGGTCTCGGCATTTTTCTTCAACACCGCTTCATCCGTTACATCGGTTTGAAGAAACATCGCTTCACCACCGTTCGCCTTTACTTGCTCGATCAGTCGGTCCCCTTTTTCAATGTTTCTGGCAAGTACAGCCACTTTAGCACCATGGGCAGCCAGGTATTCAACCATAGACGTCCCCAATACACCGGTTCCACCGGTGATGACAATTACCTTGTCTTTAATGTCAAATAATTTATACATACTATTTTTTTATAATGTTATACCGGACAAAAGTAGATTAATCCCCTCTTACAAGGGTGTATAATCAAGAAAAAGTATCCCTTAAAAGCGTTACTTTTAAAAGCCGAAATAATCGCGGGCGTTGTTGTAGCAAATATTTTCAACCATTTCACCCAGGAAATCAATCTCTGACTCCGGCAACAAACCATTTTCTACGTCATTTCCGATCAGGTTGCATAAAATCCTACGGAAGTATTCGTGACGGATATAAGAGACAAAACTGCGAGAGTCGGTGAGCATACCCACGAACCGGCTCAACATCCCTTGCGTCGATAGCACGTTCATCTGATCCTCCATGCCGTCTTTCTGATCAAGGAACCACCACCCCGATCCGAACTGTATCTTGCCGGGAACCGACCCATCTTGGAAGTTCCCAATCATCGTTGCCACCAGGTAATTATCGTTGGGATTCAGGTTATATATAATCGATTTAGCCAGCTTATCCTCTTTTTCCAGGTTGTTGAAAAAGCGTGCCATCGTGGCAGCTACATCCGTACCATCATTGATGGAGTCATAACCGGTATCGGGCCCGAGTTCGTTAAACATGCGGCTGTTATTATTCCTGATCGCCCCGTAATGATACTGTTGTACCCATCCTTTTTCGTGATTTAACAACGCGTTCTCATGTAACATACGCGACTTAAATTTCAACACCTCTTCGGGAGAGAGCTCTTTTTCCTCAATTACCACTTTATTAAATATGGCTGTTATCTCATCTTCCGTCGAAGGGGTCGCGAAAAAGTTATTAATCCCATGATCGGCCAATTTGCAGCCGTGCGACTGAAAATAGTCGTGTCGCTGCCGGATCGCTTTCAGGTAGTCGCTCACATTGCCGATTTTCACGCCACATGCCTCCTCAAGCTGACGCAGGTAGTCACGGAAAACGTTACCGCTTTCAACGGCCATCGACTTATCGGGCCGCCAGGTGGGCAGCACCTTTATCTCAAATCCACTCTCCTTGATCTGCTCATGATACTGCAACGAATCGATCGGATCGTCGGTTGTGCACACGACTTCTACTCCAAAACGCCGCATCAATCCGCGAGCAGAAAACTCCGGTTGACGAAGCATTTCATTGGCCTTATCGTATATCTCTCGCGCGGTTTCTGGCTTTAGTAATGTGTCAATTCCAAATACACGCTTCAACTCGAGGTGTACCCAGTGATACATCGGGTTACGCATAGTGTATGGAACCGTCTCGGCCCATTTTTCGAACTTTTCCCAGTCTGAAGCATCCCCGGTAATATACTTTTCATCAACGCCGTTCGTGCGAAGCAAGCGCCATTTGTAGTGATCGCCGCCGAGCCAAAGCTCGGTGATACTTCGGAAACGATGGTCTTCTGCTATCTGTTTCGGATCTAAATGACAATGATAGTCGATGATCGGTTGCTTGTTAGCGTGCTCGTGATACAGCCTCTCTGCAGTGGCAGTTTGAAGCATGAAATTTTCATGTATAAAATCACTCATAGGAATATATATTTTTCAATTAAAAATCTCGTTAAAATCCAACCCGTGTGTATCGACCGAATAGCTCCATCTTTTCGCGTAAACCACGTGGAAATCTATCCTATTCTTTTTTAATAACGAAAATAATCGTAATTTTGTGCACGTACACAAAAGTACAAAAATAATGTGTCTTGCAAAAAAAATCCACAACAATTTTACACTTCTTTTTTTAATCGAGCGATCAACATTACATGTCGTATCCTCCCCAGATTCAAACAATAAGAAGAAAAAGTTTCTTTTAACACGATGAAAAAGGGACAAACTGATGAAAAAAAGGTAGCAAAGAACAACAACCATAGTAACAACGAAATGCAAAAAAAAATCCGTATCAAGGATATCGCTAAAATGGCGGGGGTTTCAACCGGCACGGTCGACCGTGTTTTACACAATCGTGGAAACGTGTCGGAAAAAGCAAGAGCATCGGTGGAAAAGGTGCTTGAGAAAGTGAATTACAAACCCAACATTCATATATCGGCACTCTCTTTAAAGCGAAAGTACAAGGTGGTGATCACCACGCCCGCGATTTCTCCCGGGGAGTATTGGGAGAGCGTACACAACGGCATTCGTCATGCAAAAGAGGAATACGAGAATGTTAAACTACAGCTAGAGGTCTTCACTTATAACCAGTATGATATCTTCTCCTGTCAAGAGGTTTTCCACCATATCGCTGAAATGGAGATGGATGCCCTGATTATTGGCCCTACTTTTTACGACGAAACCGTGGAGTTGTGTAGGAGAATGGACGATCGGGATATCCCCTATATCTTCGTCGACTCAACCATCGAAACCACCCACCCGATCGCTTTTTTCTCTTCCAACCATTACGTGTGCGGCAACCTGATGGCAAAACTCATAACCTCGCTGATTCCCGAAAATTCTAAAATAGGCATGTTACAGGCAGTGCGAACGGGCAATTATAGCGCAAATACTACGATACTTCGCAAGAAAGGGTTCATGGATTATTTAACCGACCACAAGCTCAATCATCAGGTGTTGAAAATCCCATTCTCGGTGGATACTCCCGAAAACAATAAAAAATATTTATCCCGTTTTTTCAAAAGTCACGACGATATACCGGGAATCGTGATCATGAACTCTCGAGGCAATTACATTGCTAATTACCTTTATAATAATAAAATTAAAGGGGTAAAAATGGTCTGCTTAGACCTCACTAGGCCTAACGTGGAAGCACTGAAAGGGGGTAAAATTGATTTTCTGATCGGCCAAGAACCGGAATACCAGGGGTTTTACGCGATGAAGACATTACTGGAGTACTTGATTTTCAAGAAGCCGGTCAAGAAAGAAAATTATGTGCAGCTTGATATCCTGACCAGAGAGACCATCGATTATTACAAGAAGTTCAATAATATCGTGTATTAGGCGATTCGCCCTGTGCAGGTTCAACGGCCCGCTTCCCCTGTTTCTTTTTAAACTCGCTCGGCGTCATGTTGTACTTCTTCTTGAAGCATTTAGTAAAATAGCGAGTGTCGCTGATGCCAACTCGGTAGGATACTTCTTTGATGGTATCGTCGGAAGTGGACAAAAATTCTGCCGCGTGCTGCATCAAGATATCACGCACGTATTCCACGGGTGCCAGCCCCGTTAGTCCCTTCAGCTTCTTGAAAAATACACTTCTGCTCATGCCTGTCTCTACCGCCATATCTTCGATAACAAAATCTCTACTACCTAAATGACTCTCTATAAACCGATTAACCGTGCAAATAAACTCTATATCCTTCTCGTTCACCGATTTTTCGCTCAATCCCTGCCCTCGTGAGGATTGGGACGATGCCGCGTTATTCCGATCGCGGTAAAATTTTTGAAGTTCGCTCCTGCGATGCAGTAAATTTCTCACCCTTGCTTTGAAATAGGAAACACTGAACGGCTTGGTAATATACTCGTCAGCACCGCCCTCAAAGCCCTCCAGCTTGCTATCCAGGGTAGTTTTCGCGGTCAGTAACAGGAAAAGGACGTGACTCGTGTGAGGGTTCTCGCGCACCTTCTCAAGCAGCTCCATACCATCGACTTCCGGCATCATAATATCGCTGATGATGAAATCGGGAATTAGTTCCACCGCTTTTTGATATCCTTCTCTCCCGTCGGCCGCTTCATGTATTTCATACTCCTCTTCGAGAATCGAACGGATAAACTTCCGGAGGTCCTCATCGTCCTCCACGACTAAAACCGTGGGGTAACCGCTAGGATCTTCCTCTTCTTGAACGGGAACAACCAAGTGCTCACCGTCTTCTGCCTGCTCCACAGGCGCAATCACTTGCAACGAATCGTTGACCGCTACGTCAGGGCCAAAATGAGAAGTCCCTTTTTTAAATAAAACGGTAAAGCTACTTCCCCTGTTTTCCTCGCTTTCGACCCGGATGCGGGCTTGATGCTTTTCCGCCATCTCTTTCACAATAGAGAGGCCGATACCCGTGCTTGGTTTACCTTTGTCTTCATTGAACGATTCAAACCTCCGGAAAAGTCGCCCCTGTTTATCTTTAGAGATACCAATACCGGTATCTCTCACCTCTATTCCCACGTAACCGTTCTCTCCGAACAAGGAAACATGTATGGATTGCTCCATGGGTGTGTACTTGAAGGCATTAGAAAGCAAGTTGATAACAATTTTCTCTACCGCTTCCGGATCGGCCCATATATATTGCTCCTCCGCGTTGTTTTCGAACCGGTAATCGATTTTGCTTGTCCGCGCGTTTTCGAGGTAGCTATTATAAATATTTTCAACAAACGGGGATATTTCTATTTTACTCACGGACAACGGGCTATGCCCAATTTTCTGGAAGTCGAGTATCTGATTCACCATAGTAAGCAGCCTGTTCGTGTTTTTCGACACCAAAAGAAGTTGCTTTCGAACCACCTCAGGCGTATTATCGCTCTGAAGGAGATTGTCGATCGGCGATACAATCATCGTTAAAGGCGTGCGTATCTCGTGCGAAATATTGGTGAAGAACCGGGTCTTAATTTCCGATTCCTGTTTTTCCAAGATAATCTTGTTTCGCATCCGGTAAAACGCGTAAAGAACACGGAAGGAAAAATAGAGCACCAGCATGGTGATTAACGTGTAAACAAAGTATGCCCAGCCGGTGGCCCAAAAAGGAGGAAGTACCTCGATGGTCATCGCCCGTTCGTTGTTTACCCAAACTCCATCGCTGTTCGTGGATTTCACCCGGAAAAGGTACTTGCCCCGCGAGAGATTCGTGTAATTAGCCACTCGTTGATTCCCCGAGTATATCCACTCTTTATCGAATCCATCCAGCTTGTAGGCATACAGGATATTATCGGGATCAATATAATCGAGCGCGGCAAATTCAATGCTTATAAAATTTTGATCGTGCTTCAGCGCCAAGTGATCCAACAAGTTAATATTCTTGGTGAGGGGACCGTCCGACGAGATCGGCACGTCGCGATTAAAAAGTTTAAACTGAACCAACGCGAGATAAGGAGTGTAGGTATTATTTTCGACTCTTTCGGGATCGAAAACAAACATACCGTGCGAATACCCAAACAAGAGCCTCCCGTCTCTCAGCCAACATCGTGAGTTTTCAGAAAAATTATAACGCTTCATGAGTCGCTTTATTTCGCTGAAGTTCTCGAAGGTCTCCCTCTCGGGGCTAAATTTCGTGAGCCCCCCTTCACTCCCAATCCACAAGTCGCCTCGATCATCTTCTTGAATGGAAAGGATAATATTCGAAGGCAGGCCTTGAACGGTACTATATGTCTTAAATGTGAGCGGAAAACCTTGCGTGTCCACTTCCTCGATTTTACTGATTCCCCCACCGAAAGTACCCATGAATGTCTCACCGGACGAGGCGGTAAATATATCCATGATATCGTTCGCCCCAATTGAGACGAGGTTGCTATCGTCTCGCGTGTAAACCTGAAATACAATTGCTTCCGGATTTTTAAAATCGGCCGCGAACACGATGCAGCCCAAGGTGGTACCCACTAAAATATTGCCAAATCGATCGCTCGAGATAACCCTCACTCGGTGCCCTTGTTCAAAGGGGTAATTCACAAGTTCGTTCCGATGATTAATTATCCTCGACTCCCCTTCGCCTCCCGGTATGAGATTAATACCGCCCCCGAAGGTGCCGACCCAAACATTTTTATTCTTATCCTCGTAGATGGAGTAAACCTGATCGTCACTTAACGAGTAACGATCGTCGGGATCGTGCTTGAAATGCTGGATTTTAAACGTGTTCCACTCCTTTTGCCGAATCAGTTTATACACTCCTTCGCCCTTGGTACCAATCCAGATATTGCGGTCGGAATCTTCCGTTATGCAGTACGCGATACCCTCCAGAGGTGCTCCTCTTCCAATCTCTCCCGAACGAGTTACTATTCCCTTCAATTCGAGATGGGAGTCAATCACGTGGATCCTGCCATCCTTTGTTGCTGCCCAGATGTTCCCCAGTGAATCCTCGAAAATAGGACGCACATCGTTGCTGATCGTGGAGTTAATATTGCTGTTCAACTGTATGGATCTGAATTTTGATTCGTCGTAAAAAATCACTTTTTCAAGCCCGTGCGAACGAGTACACATCCACAGGTTTCCCTGCCTATCGGAATACGCGGCGTGCATCATGTTCGAGAACATCCACCCGGGTGAAAATGGCTCGTTATAAAAAGGGAGCAGCGCGTCGTTGGCCCTGTTATAAATTGAAAAGCCGCCTCCCCGGGGATGCACCCAAAGCCTGTTCTCCCGATCTTCGAAAATAAAAAAGTTTGGCGGGAAAACACTTGAGACGGTACTCTCGATGTAAGGCGCGTAATGAATATACTTTTCAGTATAAGGGTTAAATTTTGATACGCCCAACAGGTTCGTCTCCAACCAAACATTGTTTGAACGGTCGATATACGCGGTAACGAT
>LSQX01350311.1_pt1 | contig 12902 bp, 13 predicted proteins | sample 654561 | NCBI WGS metagenome assembly LSQX01 (sample SAMN04489861, study PRJNA283612) | anaerobic digester metagenome | isolation source: 4 biogas reactors fed with cattle manure at either 37C or 55C with and... | place: Denmark: Kongens Lyngby | collected 2014 | reverse complement strand
TCGGAATTGGCGGGATTGCTCCCCCTCACCAGACCCCGAAGAAAACGGACCTTGAATTTATTATAGCACAACCGGTATATTCTTTAAACCTCTTGCCGCGGGCCGCCAATCGTTTTAAAGGCCTGGATTAGCTCCAGCCCGCCGGGATCGCGAAAGACAGCCGAGCCGGCTACGAGAACGGTTGCACCAGCAGCCACAACCTGCGGCGCCGTTTGGGCGTTTACCCCCCCATCCACCGAGAGCTCCACCGGCCAGCCGTGATCGCGAATCTGCCCGGCCAGGGTCTCGATTTTCGGCAACACCTCCGGGATAAAAGCCTGCCCGCCCGCGCCCGGATTGACACTCATCACCAGGACCAGGTCAAGCAGCGGCCAGACGTAATCGAGAATCTCCGGGGGTGTCGCCGGGTTCAGGGCCACACCGGCTTTCAACCCACGCTTCTTGATTTCGCGTAAAACCCGGTCCAGGTGAGCGGTAGCCTCGGCGTGAACGGTAATTATATCAGCACCGGCGCGGGCAAATGATTCCAGGTGTGCCCCGGGATCCGTGACCATCAGGTGGGCATCCATAGTTAACCCGGTATGGGGACGCAGCGCCTTAAGGACCAGGGGGCCCATAGTAATTGCGGGGACGAAGTTTCCGTCCATGATATCGAGGTGAATCCAATCGGCACCAGCCTCTTCAATCCGGCGCACCTCTTCACGCAACCGGCCAAAGTCAGCAGACAGTAACGACGGGGCTACTTTTAACGACATAATGGTTATCTCTCCTTCCCGGTCAGTTCTTGCCAGAAGAGCCGGTATTGCTCATAACGCCGGGGGTTAATCGCCCCGGAGGCGGCCGCCTCGCGGACGGCACAGCCCGGCTCATGGATATGATTACAGTTACGAAAAGAGCAGCGACCCAGGTAAGAAGCAAATTCAGGAAAAAGTGCTCCCAGCTCTTCCGGCACCAGGCCGGTGAGCGAGAGCTTGAAAAACCCCGGGGTATCGACCACAAAACCATCCGGCTCAAGCGCCAGCAGCTCGACATGACGGGTAGTATGGCGGCCCCGGCCGGCTTTCTCACTAACCTCTCCTGTCTTCAAAGAGAGACCGGGCTGAACGGCGTTCAGTAAAGAAGACTTCCCGGCCCCCGAAGGCCCGGCAAAAACCGAGGAGCGGCCCCGCAGCTTCTCCCTGAGCCGGTCAATACCGACCCCTTCCTTGGCGCTGCTCCAGAGCAGGGGATAAGGAAAAGGCTCCAGCATGCCGGAGAGAGCTTCTATTTCCGCTGCGGTAACCAGGTCGATCTTGTTCAGGCAACAGAGCACGCCCAAGCTTTGCTGCTCAGCCTGCAGTAAAAGGCGGCCCGCCAGATGCCAGTCTGGAGCCGGCTTCTTTAGCGCCATCACCAGGACCATCTGTTCAATGTTGGCCACCGGGGGGCGCAGTAGGACACTTCTACGGGGAAGCAGCTCTTCGATAACCCCCGTCCCGGCTCCGCCCTGCGTCTTCGCCCCCTCGCCCGTTGCCGGCGGCTGAAATTTAACCCGGTCGCCAACGAGGATAGAATCACCTCTCTTTTTCAGCCTGCCGCGGGCCCGGCAAAGATGAACCCTTCCTTCTGTATCGCGGACTGTGAAAAAACCGCCCGCCGCTTTAACCACCGTCCCTTCCAGGAAATTAATAACCTCCTTTTAGCCGGTTAACTATCCGGCGTCTCTTCTTCCCTCTCGTCTTCCGGCGGGGGTTGCTCGCTGGGCACACTAGGCGCAGGTCCGCTGCTGATCACCAGGTCCACCGGTTGCCCCGGCTTTACCGAGCTGCCGGACTCGGGAAACTGGCCCACGACAACCCCTGCGGGCTTATCTGCCGCCTCGTAGTGTAACCGCGGGTAGAGCCCTTCCTGCTCCAGATAAGCGACGGCCTCATCCTTAAACCGCCCGACCAAGGAGGCCATAACGATCGGTTTGTGGCCCAAGCTAACGTAGACAACCATCTCCTCATTCGGGGAGACAGGTGCGTCGGCACGGGGAACCTGCTTGAAGACCTTCCCTTCCGGAATTTCATTATTATATTCACGAACCCAGCTAACCTTCAGGCCGAGCTCCTGCAGCAGAATCCGGGCCTCTTCTTCCGTGTAGAGGTAAAGGTTGGGAGCTTGAATATTTTGGGGTCCCTTGCTGATGTAGAGATCTATCTGCCGATTTTTCCGGACCACGCGCCCCTGGTAGGGCACTGTTTTAACGACATGCCCTTCTGGGATCACATCGTCGTAAACATACTGAACCTCGGGATTGGGGGTTAATCCGGCCTCTTCCAAAACTTCGACGGCATCTTCGTAGCTAAGGGTTCGCACGTCGGGAACCGTCACCTCGGGAACGTGAAGAAAGTTTTGATAAAATATAATAAACCCGGTGATCAGTGCCGCGCTCAGCAAAATAATAAGCAGGATTAGCCGCCAGTTTTTCTTGCTCTTCGCCCGCTCTTCCCCTTCCTTTTTCTCTTCCTCATCTTCTTCTTTTTCATTATTGCGTATGGGCTTCATCTCTTTGGTCTTCTCGTTGTCGATGTTAATTGCAGACGCAGGAAGGGCGTGTGCCTTCCCCTCCTTCTGGAAATAGAGCAGATCTTCGAGAAATTCTTCGGCGCTGAGATAACGGTGGGCCGGATCTTTCTGCATCGCTTTTAAAATAATTCGCTCCAGCGGTTCGGGGAGATCGTCGACCAGCTGTGAGGGGGGGATCACTGGCCCCTGGACATGCTTCATCGCCACGGAGACCGGGCTCTCTCCGCTGAAAGGAACCTGCCCGGTAACCATCTCGTAGAGGATCACCCCGAGCGAGTAAAGATCGGAGCGCTTCCCGGCCGGGCTTCCCCTGGCCTGCTCAGGTGAAAAATAATGCACCGAGCCGATAACCTTGTCGGTGCAGGTCAGGGTGGTCCCATCAGTGGCCATGGCAATACCAAAGTCAGCTACTTTTACCTGGCCGTTATTTAAAAAAACAATGTTCTGCGGCTTGATATCACGGTGGATCACCCCGGCGGCATGTGCTTCGACCAGGGCTTCGGCGATACGGCAGGCGATAGAGGTAGCCTCTTTGGCTGAAAGTCTCCCCTTTTCGCGAATATACTCCTTCAGGTTCTTGCCGTCCAGATACTCCATGACGATAAAGTGGATATTCTGCTCTTCTCCGACATCATAGATATTCACAATGTTAGGATGAGATAACCCTGCCGCCGCCTGGGCTTCGCGGCGAAAGCGCTGCACAAAAGCGCTGTCACCGGTCATCTGCTCTTTGAGCACCTTGACGGCTACGGTCCGCCGCAGCAGGCTGTCCCAGCCCCGGTAAACCTGGGCCATCCCCCCTTCACCGATCTTTTCAAGCAATTCATAGCGGCCCGCCAAGATTTTCCCGACCATTAAACCGCCTACCTTCCGATTTCAGTAGCATAGATTACTGTTATATTATCGCAACCGCCCCGTTCATTGGCCAGCCTGATTAAGGCCTGCGCCACCAACAGGGGATCCGGATGATTCAGGGCCGCCCGATGAATCTCTTCATCCCGGACCATCGAGGTAAGCCCATCGCTGCAAAAAAGAAGCGCTGCGCCCTCGCTTAGCTCTATATCGATCAGATCGATCTCTACATCGGCAGAGGTACCCAGCGCCCTAACTAAAATATGCCGCTTTGGATGGCCTTCAGCCTCCTCCGGGCTAATCCGGCCAGCCTGGATTAACTGCTCCAGAAGAGAATGGTCTTTTGTCAGCAGGGTGAGGGCCTCAGTGGAGACCAGGTAGGCCCGGCTGTCCCCGACATGCCCGATGGTCAGGGAGCGGCCGCGGAGTAACCCGGCGGTAAGGGTAGTGCCCATCCCCCTCTTGCTGCTATCACGAGCGGCCTCTTCTAAAATTAAAGTATTCGATTTTTTAATTAAGTTTTTGATTATTTCTGCAAAACGTTCACGCGGCGGCGGTTTCTCCGGGCTCATTTCATTCCAGTAGCGCTCAAGCACCCCGATAGCCAAGGCACTAGCCACATCTCCGGCCACATGCCCGCCCATTCCGTCTGCAACTGCAAGTATGGAAAGGCCTTTACCTGTTTTTACCAGGTAGCTATCCTCGTTGCGGGAACGCTCCCGGCCGGGGTGAGTAAGACCAACAGCCCGCAAAATACCACCTCCGTTAAATAAGGTTAACCCCAAATCAGTATAGCAAAAATTACGTTAAATAACAATGTAAGAGCTATGATTTAACGCTGTGCTTTTCGCCAGAGAGCGATAAAGAAACCGTCCAGGCCATGGATATGAGGATAGAGAAAGAGCCGGCCCGGGGCTGTGATGCTGCTTTCCAATCCGGAGGGCAAAAGAGATTCGAGCGGCTGCGGGACAAAATGGGGATAAGCGGCGCTGAAGTTGTCAGCCACCACGGTAGTCTCTTCAGGCTCGCCGGTGCAGACGCTGTAAAGAAGCAAACCACCCGGGCGGAGCAGGGCTGCGGCTGCTTCGAGCAGGGCCAGCTGAATCCGGGGCAGGCGGACCAGGTCTGCAGGACGGCGACGCCATTTCAGCTCAGGCAGGCGGCGGATCACGCCGAAGCCGCTGCAGGGAGCGTCAACCAAGATCCGGTCCGGCGGTTGCAGCCCGGCCGCACCGATGCGGGTGCCGTCAGCAGCAACTGTTTCAATTATGGTCAGTCCCAGGCGCTGCGCAGCGTGCTCGACCAGCCTGAGACGATGCGGGTAACGATCTACCGCCGTAACAAGGCCGCGATCATCCATCAGCTCGGCCAGGTGGGTGCTCTTGCCCCCCGGGGCGCTGCAGAGATCAAGAATCTGCTCCCCCGGTTGCGGCTGTAGCAGCGGGGCCACGAGAATAGAGCTTTCGCCCTGCACCGTGAAAAGCCCCTCGCGGTAGCTTGAAAGAGCGGAGAGGGGACCGGCCAATTTCGCCAGCAGGACACCGGGCAGACGGGGACTGAAGGCAGCGGCCACATCCTCGGCAGCCAGTCTCTCGACTAGGGCATAGGGATCAGTGCGCAGCCGGTTAGGACGCAGGGCCAGCGGAGGCGGGAGATTGTTCGCCTCGCAGAGCGCACGAGCCCCCGCCAGCCCGAAACGACGGCTCCACCTCTTCACCAGCCAGCGAGGGTGGCTGTAGCATAGGACCAGGTGCTCCAGGGGCTGTTGCTCCGGATCGGGCCAGGGCAGATCACCGCCGCATGCGGCAAGGCGGCGCAGCACCGCGTTGACCAACCCAGCGACACCGCGGTGACCGTAGCGGCGGGCCAGCTTGACCGCTTCATCAACGGCAGCATGGTCCGGGACTCTTTCCAGGTAAAGCAGCTGGTAGGCACTTAAACGAAGCAAGTTGCGGATCCAGCCGGTTAGCTTCTCCAGAGGTTGCTTTAAAAATAGCTCCAGGGACCAGTCCAGGGTATTACGGCGGCGGAGCGTCCCGGTAGCGAGCTCCCGGGCCAGGGACCGCTCCCGTGGCGGAAGCGAATTTAACAGCGGCGGCAGGGCCAGGTTAAGAAAGGCACCGTCCCGCTCCACGCGGTAAAGTGCCTGCAGTGCCGCTTCGCGCGCCGTCTCCGCCTGGCGGGCTCGTTTAGCCAAGGTTCATTCTCCCAACCTCGCGCCGGCGGGCGGACGGTAACCGCGATAGAAATCGCCGGCGTTAATCCTTCGTTTTCCAGCCGGCTGCAGCTCGAGCAGCTCTAGAAATCTGCCGTCGCCCGCGGTAACGAAGATCCGGTCGCCCTGCAGGGCTAAAAGAGACCCCGGCGGCAGATCTTTGGGAAAAGTGACCGCTTTGCTTTCGCCTCTCGCGCCATTTTCCAGGCTGCCTGGCAGCGCCGCCCGCCAGATCTTCAGCCGCCTCCCGCGGTAAATGGTATACGCTCCCGGGCGCGGGTTCAGGCCCCGGATCTTGTTGTAGAGGGAGAGAGCATCTTCAGACCAATCGAGCTGCGCCTCCTCCGGGCGCAGGGGCGGGGCAAAGGTAGCCCGGGAATGATCTTGCGGAGTGCGGTGGGCGCTTCCCGAGGCGATCTGATCGACGGCCTGCCGCAGCAGCCGGGCTCCGGCGGCGGCAAGCCTTTCACTGAGCTCCCCGGCGGTATCGGTAAAATGCACCGGCTGGCGCTCTTGCAGAATAATATCCCCGGCATCCAGCTCCGGAGCAACCGTAATCACCGTAACGCCGGTCTCGGGCACCCCGTCGATCACGGCGCGCTCGATCGGCGCTGCCCCGCGGTAAGCCGGAAGCAGCGAGGCATGAAGATTGATACAGCCGTGCGGCGGCAATTGCAGTAGCCGGGGAGGCAGGATCTTACCATAAGCCACGATCACGATCAGGTCCGGAGCGATCTCCGCAACCTTCCGGAGAAAAGCCTCCTCTTTGAGCGTCTCCGGCTGAAGCACCAGAAGATCGCGCTCCAGGGCCCACTGTTTTACCGGAGAAGGGCGCAGCAGCTTTCCCCGGCCGCGGAAACGGTCCGGCTGCGTGACCACGGCGACAAGCAGGTGGTCGCTGTGGTAGAGCTGCTCCAGCGAGGGTAGGGCAAAATGTGGGGTCCCCATGTAGAGAAGCTTCAATTTTTTCATGCCCTCTCTTCCTCCGGCCTCTCCTCGGGGTCGACCAGCCGGATGGCCCGGTCGAGAAAAAGAATTCCATTAAGATGATCGATCTCGTGCTGTAAAATCCGGGCAAGAAATCCCGTCGCCTCGATCTGAATCAAGTTTCCGCCGGGGTCGAGCGCCTCCACCTGCACACGGAAGGCGCGGGGAACCTCCCCAAAAATACCCGGTATGCTCAGGCATCCCTCAACACCGTTCTCCTCCCCCTCCATCTCGATGCAGCGCGGGTTAATCAGCTTCATCAGGTGGTCCTCCCCGGGATCGAGGACGATCAACCGCTTGGCAATGCCGATCTGGGGGGCAGCGAGACCGACGCCTTCGTATTCATACATTGTTTCGGCCATATCATCAAGAAGGGTAATAATAGCTTGATTGATCTTTTTAACCGGCCGGGCCTGGCTGCGCAGCACGGTATGATTACCCTTTAAAATTCTCCGGATGGCCACAAAGGAACACCTCCCCAACCATTATAGCACCATCTGCGGATTGAAATCCACTGTCAGCCGCACCGGCCGGGAGTGCTTCTGAAGGCGAAATTCTTGCATCACTTTTCGCAGCCGCGGCGCGGCGGCGGCCAGCCTCTCCCCTTTCAGGATAGCATGGACCCGGTAAACCGCCTTTAAGCGGTAGAGCGGAGCCTGGGCCGGCCCTAAAAGCTCCGCCTCCCCCCGGCACTCTTCCAGCAGGGCGCAGAGTTGCCCGGCCGCCTCCCAGACGGCCGCCTCATCCGTGCCGCTCAGGAGAAAACGGACCAGGTCGGTAAAGGGTGGGTAGAGCAGGGCCCGGCGCCGCTCCAGCTCGGCGGAGTAAAAAGAGCGGTAATCGTGCTTTGCCGCCGTCTGGATACTATAATGGGCCGGGTGATAGGTCTGGACAATAACCTTTCCCCCGCCGTGGCCCCGGCCGGAGCGCCCGGAGACCTGGGTAAGAAGCTGAAAGGTGCGCTCGGCAGCGCGAAAATCAGGCAGGTTAAGGATAGTATCCGCGGTGACTACTCCGACCAGGGTGACGCGGGGAAAATCGAAGCCCTTGGCGATCATCTGCGTCCCGATGAGGATATCGGCCCGGCCGTCACGGAAGCGCCGGTAGAGCCGCTGGTGCGAGCCCCTGGTGGAGGTGGTGTCGCTGTCCATCCGCACCAGGGAGGCCCGGGGAAAGATCTTGCGCACCTCCTGCTCGACGCGCTGGGTGCCGGCGGAGAAATGGCGAATCTTGCTTCCTTTGCATTCGGGGCAGCTCCGCGGCACCGGCGCCTCGTGAGAGCAATAGTGGCAGAGCATCCGCTCCCGATCAAGATGCAGGGTCATGGAGACGGCGCAGTGGGGGCAGCGGACCACATAGCCGCACTCGCGGCAGAGGATAAAGCCGGCGAAACCGCGGCGGTTCAAGAATAGCAGGGCCTGCTCCTTGCGCTCGAGCACCTGCTCCAGCCCGGCCAGAAGGGGCCGGCTGAAGATATGGCGGTGCCCCTGGCGCATCTCCTCGCGCATATCGACGATCTGCACCTGCGGCAGATCCGCGGGGGTGACCCGGGCGCTCATCTCCAGCAGCGCCGAGCCGCCCTGCTCCGCCTCGTAGTAGCTCTCCAGGGACGGAGTGGCGCTGCCCAAAAGCAGCAGGGCGCGGTGGTAGCGCCCCCGCCACCAGGCCACCTCCCGGGCGTGGTAGCGCGGCGCCTCCTCCTGCTTGTAGCTCGTTTCATGCTCTTCATCGATGACGATAAGCCCGATCTTCTCTATGGGAGCGAAGACAGCGGAGCGCGCCCCCAGCACGATGGGCGATGCCCCGAGCCGGATCCGCCGCCACTGCTCCGTCCTTTCGCTGACGGTGAGGCGGCTGTGCAGCACGGCCACTTCCCCGGGGAAACGGCGGGAAAAAAGTTCGATCATCTGCGGCGTTAGCGAGATCTCGGGAACGAGCACCAGCGCCCCCCGCCCCTGCTCCAGGGTGCGGGCGATGGCCTGCAGGTAGATCTCGGTCTTGCCGCTGGCAGTCACCCCGTGCAGCAACATCTTCGCCGGACGGCCCCGGTCAAGGGCGGCGCAGACGGCGGCAAAGGCGCGCTGCTGCTCCTCCTTCAGCGGCAGCGCTCTTGTCGGCGCGGCAGGAAGAAGCTCCTGCGGCGGCGGCCCGAGCGATGAAGCGGTGGCGGCAACCTCCTCGAGCAGCCCCTTCTGCAGCAGGATGCGCACGATCTCGCGACGGACGCCCCGGCGGGCCAGCTCCCGATCCGCCAGGGGACCGCACTCACCGAGCAGCTCCAGGGCGCGGCGCTGCGCCGGTGCCCGCGACAGGTCCGCCGCTGCCGCCGCCGCGGTGGGTGCAAGCAGCAGCGGGGTGAGGGGCCGGTTGCGGCGAAAGGGTGCCGGCAGGAGGGCGTGGAGCGCCTCGATCTTGCGGCAATAGTAGCGGTGCGCCATCCAGTGGAGCAGCGCCAGCTGCTCTTTCTGCAGCAGCGGTTCGCTCCCCTCGACGGCGATGATCTCGCGAACCCCCTCCACCGCCGTGCCGGGCAGGGTGCGCAGCAGGTAACCCCGGTATTCCCGGGGGCCGAAAGGGACGCGCACCGCCGCCCCGGCGACGGCCCGCCCCCGAAGATATTCCGGAATGCGGTAGTCAAAGGGGCGGTCAACGGCGTCGCTGACCAGCTCGATCAGGATCTGGGCGTACTCAGCCATCTTCCCCGATTAACAAGCGGCGCTTATTTTGATAAAATGAAGGCAGCGGTAAATACAGTGATAATTGTTGAAAGGTTGATGCCAGTGTTCTCCCTCCTCATGCCGGTTAAAGAGCTGCTCAGACAGAATCGAAACTGGGTGATCCTGGCGGCGGCATTCTTTGCCGCCGGTTCGCTTTACGCCTATTTAAGCCCTGCGTTCCAGGCTGCCCCTCTCCCGGGGCTCGGGGGGCAGTTCGAAGAGCTGGAGCAGCTGTTCAAGGTCTTTCTGGACAACCCTCCTGTGATCACCTGTCTGCTGGTCTTCGTGAATAATTTTGTGGCCATGGTCCAGATGCTTTTTCTGGGGGTGCTCGCCGGGCTCTCGCCCCTGGCGACCCTTTTTCTGAACGGCTATCTTCTCGGCGCCGTGGCAGCGACATTCAAGGCCCAGGGCGGCCCGGTCTGGCTGATGCTGCTGACCGGAATTCTGCCGCACGGTATCTTCGAGCTCTTCGCTCTGTTTCTCTGCGGCGCCTTCGGACTGAAATTCGGCTACCACTGTATCGCCGCTCCCCTGCCGGGCAAGACACGCCGCCAGAGCTTCAGGGAGATCTGGAAAGAGGTGGTCTCGGTGATCCCGCTGGTGGTGATCCTGCTCCTGGCAGCGGCCGCCATCGAGATCTTTGTGACCGCACCGCTTGTCGCCCGGTTGGGCCCGTAGCGGTCGGCAAAAAGCGGTCCGCTCAACCGCCGCAGGCGCGGTCCGGCAGCAGCGGCCGGATCCGGTCGAGCAGGTGGTGCGCCAGCAGCGCTTTCGGCATCATCGGCAGATCTTCAGCCTGCCCTTGCCGATCGATGAGGCAGACCTGATTGGTCAGGGAGCCGAAACCGGCGCCGGGCACGGTCAGGTCGTTCAGCACGATCAGATCGAGATTTTTCCGCTGCAGCTTCTCCCGGGCGTGCTCCTTCGCCTTCTCCGTCTCCATGGCAAATCCGACCAGGATCTGCGAGCCCTTGCAGCGTCCCAGCTCCTCCAGAATATCGGGATTCGGCTGCAGCGCCAGCGCGTTCGCGGCGCCCTTTTTGATCTTCTGCTCCGCCCTCACCGCGGGTGAGTAGTCGCAGACTGCAGCCGCCTTGATCACCAGGTCCACCCCGGCGAAACGCTCCGTTACCGCCCCATGCATCTCCCGGGCCGTCTCCACCGGGACAAGCTCGACCCCGGCGGGGCAGGGCAGGGTGGTGGGACCGCTGATCAGGATCACCGCGGCGCCCCGTTCGGCCAGGGCGGCGGCAACGGCATAGCCCATCCGGCCGGTGGAGCGGTTGCTGAGGAAGCGAACCGGATCGAGCGGCTCCCGCGTCGGGCCGGCGGTGACCAGGGCGCGGAGGCCCTGGAAATCCTTCTTCCGGAGAACACTCTCGACAAAAGCGGCGATCTGCGGCGGTTCGGGCATCCGCCCCTTGCCGGAGATCCCGCAGGCCAGCTCGCCGGCGGCGGGCTCCATGACAAAGCAGCCCCGCCCGCGCAGCCGGGCCAGATTCTCCTGCACCGCCGGGTGCAGGTACATCTGTTCATTCATCGACGGAACCAGGATCACCGGGCAGCGGGCCGCCAGGTAGAGCGTGCTCAGAAGGTTGTCCGCGATCCCCGCGGCAAACTTGCCGATGGTATTGGCCGTGGCCGGGGCGATCACCAGAACCCGCGCAGCGGCGGCCAGATCGATATGGCGCACCTTCTCCCCGCCGGAAGCCCGGAACTGATCGAGCAGGGCCGGGCGGCCGGTGAGCGTCTGAAAGGTCAGGGGGGTGATAAAATGAGCGGCCCCGGCGGTCATCACCACCTGGACCTCTCGCTGATCCCGCACCAGGAGCCTGACCAGCTCCGCTGTCTTGTACGCGGCAATCCCTCCGGTAACCCCTACGAGGTACATCGAAGCAGCCCCCTTACCTGTTTTCACTGCTGCGAACACACTGCGGCGTCAGCTCGATCTCGACCTTGCTGTCATTGATCTCGTGAAGGCCGATCGTCACCTCTTTGCGAGAACCGCATTCAACCATCGGAGTGGCCCCGTCGCGCAGCTGCCGGCCGCGCTTCGCCGCGGCGATCACCAGGGTATATTTGCTGTCAACCTGCTGCAGCAGCTCATCGATCGAAGGATGGATCATCTCTGTTCACCTCCCGAAGCCGGCGGCCTGGCGCCGCGGCTTACCCGACATTTTTCCGCCGCGATGATCGCGTCAATGGCCGCCGCGGCATCTTCAACCCGGCTGTTCACCACCAGGTAGTCGTACAGCTGATAGGCGGCCAGCTCCTGCTGCGCCGCCTTGAGCCGCCGGCTGATCCGGACGGCGTCTTCGGTGCCCCGCCCGGCAATGCGCTCGCGCAGCGCCTCCATCGAGGGAGGCGCCAGAAAGATCAGGACAGCTTCGGCGAGGCGGCGGCGGATCTGCAGAGCGCCCTGTACATCTATCTCCAGCAAGAGGTCGGTCCCCTGCAAAAGGTTTTCTTCAACCCTCTTTCCGAGGGTCCCGTAGTAATGGCCGTAGACCACGGCCCACTCCAGAAAAGCATCCTCGGAGATGAGCTTCTGGAAATGGGAGGGCGCGGCAAACTCGTAATCGCAGCCGCTCTTCTCCTCGGGGCGGGGCTGCCGCGTCGTCAGCGATACGGAAAGCTGCAGCGACGGCCGCAGGGCCAGCAGCTGCCGGCAAACGGTACCCTTGCCCACCCCTGAAGGACCTGAAAGAACCACCAGCAGCCCCGCGGCCATCGCCCATCCCCCCGAAAAATAGTATTTACCTGCTTTCCTCGCCTGAACCGGTGCTGCTCGCCTGCAGACGATGGCGAACCGTCTCCGGCTGGACCGCTGACAGGATAATGTGACTGCTGTCGGCAATGATCACTGCCCGGGTCCGGCGGCCATAGGTCGCATCGATGAGCAGTCCCCGGTCCCTTGCCTCGCCGATAAGCCTTTTGATCGGCGCTGATTCAGGGCTGACGATAGCGATGATCCTCCCCGCGGCCACGATATTGCCAAAGCCGATATTGATCAACCTGGTCGACACCCGCTCCATCCCCTTTGTTGATTCTATTACTTACTCGATGTTCTGGATCTGCTCCCGCATCTTCTCCAGCTCGGTCTTAATCTCCACCACCAGAGCGGTCAGGCGGTAATCCTGGGCCTTGGACCCGACGGTATTGATCTCGCGAAAGATCTCCTGAGCGATGAAATCCAACCGCCGGCCGACGGGTCCGCGGCCCTGCCGCAGGGACCCGTCAAAGGCCTCCAGGTGGCTTTTCAAGCGGATGATCTCTTCATGGACCGCCGCTTTCTCAATGAGAACGGCGCATTCGGTGAGCACCCTGCCCTCGTCAAAATGATCCGCCAGCGCCTCCTGCAGCCGGCTCTCCAGGCGAAGCCGCTGCTCCTCCAGCACCACGGGCGTGAGGGCGTCGAGCTCCTGAACCAATGTTTCCAGAGCAGCCAGCCGCCCCTGCAGATCCCGGGTCAGGTTGGCCCCCTCCCCGACGCGCCGTTCGACCAGCTTTTCCAGGGCCTCCTGCAGCGCCCTTTCCAGATGGGGCCAGAGCAGCTCTTCACCGGAGGCGGATTCGGG
>LSQX01266561.1_pt2 | contig 12903 bp, 11 predicted proteins | sample 654561 | NCBI WGS metagenome assembly LSQX01 (sample SAMN04489861, study PRJNA283612) | anaerobic digester metagenome | isolation source: 4 biogas reactors fed with cattle manure at either 37C or 55C with and... | place: Denmark: Kongens Lyngby | collected 2014 | reverse complement strand
ACTAGGAGAAAAGCTTGTATGAAGCGTGTGTCATCATTTCATGTGAATCAGGATGAAACCCTTCAGGATCACGGCCTGTATGATGCAGACCGGAAATTACCAGCAAAGAAGCGCTTCGCAAAGCTTTCAGGATTCCGCAAAATCGCACTTAAAAACTACCAGTGGTATTTACTCCTTTTACCGGGTCTTGCAGCAACGTTCATTTTTTCATATCTTCCAATATATGGTGTGCAAATAGCCTTCAGGGATTTTCGTGTCAGCCTGGGTTTTTGGGGAAGTGAATGGGTCGGGCTGAAGCATTTTATCCGCTTTATCACTTATCCTGCTTTTGGACAAATTGTCCGTAACACATTATCAATTACACTCTATTCACTCGCAACATTCCCGCTGCCTTTGTGTGCTGCTTTGCTTATGAACGAATTGCGAAGTGTCGCATTAAAGAAAACTGTTCAGATGGTCTCCTACGCGCCGCATTTTTTGTCCACTGTCGTTGTGTGCGGTATGATTAAACTTTTTCTAGACCGGGAAAATGGCATTGTAAACAGCCTGGTGGTTCTTCTGGGTGGTGAAAGAGCATCTTTTCTCTCTTTGCCAGAGATGTTTAATGACATCTATGTGTGGTCTGGTGTATGGCAAAACATCGGCTGGAACACCATTATTTATCTTGCGGCTTTATCGGGTGTATCTCAGGAGCTGGTTGAAGCAGCGAGGATTGATGGCGCAAACCGCCTCCACATCATCAGACATATCAACATTCCGACGATTCTGCCAACCGTTATCATCTTGTTTATTTTGAGCACCGGAACCGTTCTTTCACTTGGTTTTGAAAAAATATTTTTGTTGCAGAATGATCTTAATCTCGGTCGATCAACGGTCATATCTACCTATGTGTACCAGGTTGGACTGGTTAGCGGTCAATACAGCTACTCAACAGCCATCAATCTTTTCAATAATATCGTTAATGTCATTGTTTTAGTTAGTATAAACAAGGTCGCAAGATCTATATCGGAGGTCAGCTTGTGGTAAAAAGAAGACAGGAATCGATACGTGTTTCACACTTTGACAAGTCTTTTGACGTTGTGAACACACTATTCATGGTCATTTTCCTATTGATCATGTTTTATCCGTTATATTTTACCATCATTGTATCGCTTTCTGACATAAACGAGGTTGGCAAAGGCAATGTCTGGTTTTATCCAAAAGGATTTTCGTTCGGTGCATACGAAAATGTTGTCGTCAATGATTCTCTATGGGTTGGTTATAAAAACAGTATCCTCTATACAATCGGCTATACCCTATATGGCTTGTTCATCACCATTCCGACAGCCTATGTCCTCAGCAAGAAAGACCTTTTTGCCAAGTCCTTTATTATGTGGTACTTCTTGATCACCATGTATTTCAGCGGAGGAATCGTACCGTCCTATATCCTGATCAAAAATCTGCAACTCATGAATACACCATGGGCAATCATCTTGGGAACCATGTCCATCTACAATATGATCATAACAAGGACTTATTTTTCCAATGCGATACCTGGTGAGCTTTTTGAGTCAGCTCATATTGATGGTGCTAATGAGTTTCAGGGTTTTTTCAAAATCGCTTTGCCTCTTGCCAAACCAATCATCGCGGTTATTGTGTTGTATCTTGCAGTTGCGCAGTGGAACAGTTATTTCAGTGCCATGATCTACACATCAGACAAGAACATCCAGCCCTTACAGCTTGTATTGCGCCGAATACTTCTTATGAACGAACAGATGTTAACCAATCCAGACTACATCAATGATCTGAGCGAAGAAGAGTATTCGATTGTTGTACAGAAATCACGTCTCGCTGAAAGCATGAAGTATGCCGTTATCTTTATCACAAGCGCGCCGCTGCTTATCGCCTATCCATTTGTTCAGAAGTATTTTGTCAGGGGTGTATTGATCGGATCCCTTAAGGGATAGCGCGATAGCTGCAAGATCAGAATAAACACCTGCATAAATTTAGTTGCAAAGCTATGAAAAAGTTTCATTTGTAACAATCAGATGTGTGATCGTCTTTCAGGAAAGGAGAATATCCGTATGAAACGAAAAGGAGTTATCGCCTTAGCATTAACCATACTGCTCGTGTTCTCTTTGATCAGCTGTGCAGACAACCAGCAAGAGTCCACTTCTGCCTCAACGACCGCTTCCAGTGCAACAACCAGCACAGCTGCGTCAACACCAGGTGAATACAGAGATGGCATCTACTATTTCTTCGATCCGGTTGAAATCGACGCGATGATTGGGTACCAGATCGCATATGCCAGTGATGCGACAACGCCATGGTTTTTTAAATGGGTTGAAGAAAACATGAACATAACCTTTAATATTGAAAGCGTTCCTACAGACTCAATGGAAGAGCGCACATCACTCGTATTGTCTTCCGGTGACCTGCCCGACTGTTTCATGGTCTGGCTCAAAGGTATCCGTACCAGAGCATTACAGGCACAGTACGGCGACATCGAAAAGTTATTGCTTCCTCTCAACGACTTGATTACACCTGAAATAATGCCAACGCTGACAAGAAAGCTTAAAGGACAGGAAACAGCTTTCAATGCAGGTTTTGCCACACTGGCAGGTAATATTTATACCTTTCCCCGCTTTCTCACAGAGGTTGCCAATGGTTCAGGCGGCAATAACTATTCTGGCCTCTATTACAATAAAGAGTGGTTCGCAGCCGTTGGTTATGATGTTGAGGAGGATATCCAGACTGTATATGATCTGCGTGACGCGCTCAAGCTTATCAAAGAGCAGGATCCCGGAGAAGTTGGAGAAGACTTGGTTCCTCTGGGTGGAGGTCTTGGCTCATCTGTTGGCTACAGCTACTTTACCTGGTTTCTCAACGCGTTCGGCTTTGGTACCGATACACATTTATCTCTGACAGCATTACGTGATGGTGATCTGTATACCGGTACATTCGTTTTTATTCCGATGGAGGAAGCCTATTACGCCTATCTGGAATATATGAATTCCCTGTATGAAGAAGGCTTGATGGAGTATGATGTCTTCACCATCGATGACCCGCAAGTCAATGCCAAGATCGAAAGTGGCTACTACGCTGTTCATCCCGGATCCGCTCCATATTCATATGCGAGTGTGGACTGGACCAAGTGGACAAGCTCCCACCCCCTAAAATCTGATTTTCAGGATGAGTACTTCATGTCTGGGTTATCGGTCGTTAACATGTGTTACTACATGTATATGACAACTGATGCAGAGGATATCGAAGCATTAGCGCTCGCCAAGATGATGGATTATGGCTATGACGAAGAAAAAGGTTATCTGTATACAGAAGGGCCGCAAATAGATGTCGACGAAACGTATGATCTGGCAGATGGATGGTATTTTGATGAAGATGGCTTCACCATGAAGTATGCTGCGGTTGAAAATAAAAAAGTTGATAATTCATTGATCTACAAACAGAACACATGTGCTTTCGGCATGTCAGGCGCCCGGTTTGACCGTCGTGATATTAAGGTAAAACCAATTGAACTGTATGACCCGACTGTTGCCAGTGAATATTTTGGTTTAATTTCAAACAAGTACAAAGATTACACCTACCAGACATTCACTGGCTCTGGTGGCTGTTTGTTTGATGAAGAAACCTCACTTCGCATGACAGACCTGGAAACACTGCTTCTTAACCATTACAATTCGGAAACTGCGAAATTCATAACCGGTATCCGTAAAGTGACTCCGGAAGAGTTTAAAGCCTTCCAGGACGACTTGCTCGCTATGGGGATGCAGGAATACATGGATACAGTTTCTGCTGCTTTCCACGATCAGTACAGATAAGCATACGCCGTCATTAAATTGGTTGAATGGATGCGTGTTGCATTGTAAGTCAACCATAAACAACAAGCTTCATTTCAAATGAGTTGTTGGGCAGTCGCATCAATCTGTTAAACTGGTTGTAGCCTGTAAAAGCGGCCTGATTCTGGGCGGTGCCGCTATCGGCGGAAAAAGTCTGGGNNTTGTCAGCTCTTTCCCCCAGAAGATGATCATTTTCTCCCGCTGCTCGGGGCTAGGTATTTGCATAATGAGCAAAAAACAGGCGGTTTCTTGGAATCCGCCTGTTTTTTGCAGCAGCAGATCTTGCGTTTTCTTCAAAGCTGAAAACACTTCCTTACATAAGCTGCCTGGAGCCGAATATGCTACAATGGTCACGGCTAGGGGGATGATGCATGCAAAAGTTGCAGATACAGACTTCAGTACGCCAGAATAGCTGGACAAACTGGACAAGAGACACTTTGTTGCTACTGGTCGGCAGTCTGATCGCTGCCCTGGCCGTTAATGTTTTCTATGTTCCGGTACGCCTGACCATGGGTGGTTTGTCTGGTATTGCTTCCATAATTTATCAGATGACGGGTAAAGGCGAATTCTTGTCGTTTGGTGTTATCGTTTTGCTTTTAAACATCCCACTGCTTATTCTGGGTTATTTTAAAATCAGTTTTAATTTTGTCTGGCGTAGTATTGTTGGAACGATTGTCTATTCGCTGACCATCGACTTGACAGCGCCCTTTCTGACCAACTGGTTTACCAGCTATATCAACCGCCCTCTGCAAAATGGCAGCCCTGACCCATTGATCTATTGCCTGTTCGGCGGCGTCCTTTATGGTATCGGTCTGGGTATGATTTTCCGGGGTGGTTTTACCACCGGTGGTACGGATATTCTGGCACTGGTCATCAAGAAAAAATATAAGGTATTAAGCACCGGGCAGTTTCTGATGATTCTTGATGCGGTTATTGTTCTATCAACACTCTTTGCCTACCGTGATAAAGAAGACCCGGCGATCCTGCTGGCTATGTATTCTTTTATTGCCATGTATCTCACCGCGAAGAGCTTTGACATTATCCTGGAAGGGTTTGAATATTGCCGCGCTGCCTATGTGATCTCAGAAAAGAGCGATGAAATCAGCCAGCAAATCATGTCCCGGCTTGATCGGGGCGTTACCGGCCTGCGGGGCGAGGGCATGTACACCGGAAATCAGAAAAACGTCTTGCTTTGTGTCCTGTCCAAGAAACAGATTCCTGATCTGAAAGCGATTGTCGCGGATATTGACCCTGAGGCTTTTGTCATTGTGGTAGAAGCCCGTGAAGTGCTGGGAGAAGGTTTCGGCAGCGAGCGTGAGTTTTAGACGGCTGCCACAGCGCCAAAGCAAGAATGAGAAAGGAACAGTGAATTATGTTTTGCAGAAAATGTGGTGCGCAGATTGGCGAAGGCGAAGCATTTTGCGGACAATGCGGCAGCAGAGTGGAGACGCCCTCAGCAACAGGGACTGCCCACGCCCCGACAGCACCCGGTCAAACAGTAGGTGGCGCACCCTGGCCGGCTCCTGGTCAAAAAGCGCCTCAGCAGCAACCATATGCTTATGCTCCAGTCCCGCCGCACGCTGCAGCCCGCAAACAAACCGGCCTGATTGTCGGACTGATCGCAGGCGGTGTTCTTCTGCTGGCCCTTCTTGTTTTTCTCGGTATCCGCTTTTTAGGCAACGATGAGGATCCCAATGCGACAGGAAAATCAACCGGCAAGGAAACAACAGCAGAGTCAACAGCTAAGCTTTACACGTTTGCCCTGGGTGAAGCCGGTGTCTTCGAAGGGCTGGCGATCGTTGTAGATCAGGTGACCAGACCTGACGATGAACACTTGTACAGCAAACCGGCAGAAGATCATGAGCATATTTTGATCTGGTATACCTTTGAGAACCGTTCGAAAAGCAATCTGAGAACGCCGAAGAAAACCAGCCTGTATATCGTTTCCGGTGAGGATAACAGTACCAGCAGCGGCTATGACATGACATCTTATGATGCTGAAGCTGAATACTACACAAGCGAAGGTGTCTATGAGCCCAACACAGAACTCGCCCCGGGTGAGACAACCAGCGGCTGGCTGATTTACCAGAAGCCGATCAAAAACACCAAGGTTACCTTGCATTATTATTCAGAATTCATCAATCGGGCACCGGACCTGGTTTACGAGTTTCCCGTGGTACTTGGTGAAAACAACAAGCCTGGTGAAACAACTCAGACAGCACCGCCCACAACCACACCCGCCACAACCACAACCGAAGTTTTGACCTATAATCTGGAAGAGCTTCTGCCTGGCCAGTGGGCAGCTATGCCTGGACCAGAATTCTACACCTACGCCTATGCGTTCAGGTCAGACGGTCTGTTCGGCAGTACCTTTGCCTATTCCGAAGCTGAAGAAACGCTGGATAACTGGACAAAAGAGGATGTTTGGCAGATTGACCCCTACATCTGGAACAGCTGGCGCATTGAAGGTGATCTGCTTGTGTTCCAGGAAATCAGTGGCGATGTGCCCATGACCGTAAAAGTCGAGCACGAAAACAAAATCATCCTGGGTTATACCCATTCAACGGAAGAATACCCCCTCTACCGTTTAGCCGATGAGCCCGGTTTATCTGATTACCTGGTCGGCACATGGATACCTGATGAAGCAGATGAGGAAGGTGTTTATGCTGCGTTGTCTTTTATGCCTGACGGTCAAATTACACTTACTGGAGCAACCAAAGCAGATGAGGCAGCCACTGTTGACGACTGGGGCAACAACGCCTATTGGGAGGTCCTCGGAACCATCGATGGCACCTGGACAATGGAAGACGACAACTTGATCCTCAGCCTGCAAGGGACAGACGACACTTATATCGTCATCATGAACGGGCCAAACAACTGCATCATACAATTTGAAGAATTCTGGGCGGACGCCTACAGCCGCGTCTTGTTTCCAGGATGAACGCATCGCCGCTTTGTCCAGGTAAAGCGGCGATAATATGTTGCCGGATGCAAGCTTCTGTCAGATCCTGATCAGGCATGCCAGCGGCCTTATTGTCGGCGTTAAGTGTCCAGCACGTCATGCCCGTGCTTGTGAATCCACGACTTGACCGTGGCAACAGATTCCAGACCGACATCAATAACATTATTTGAACAGAAAATGACCCCCTCAAGTTTGCCTTTCCTCAGCCACTGGTTGTATATATCCAGCTGATATTCAAGAAGGTCTTGGGGCATCGCGCATTGATCGGCGTAATTCCAGAGATAGCATCCGCCAAGAATCGGCTTATCGGGGAATAGGGCACGCAGACGCTGCCAATTCTCATCAAGATGAACCAGGTTTTCTGGTGACCAGGTCCACAGGGTTGCTACATCACAGACATCCAGATATGGGATCGCAGCGTCTGTCAGTTCCTGAGTGTAGATGACCGTCCAAAGCTGCATATCCCGACCGGCATGCTGCCGCATGGTCTGTTTGCATTGGCGCAGGTAGTCCGGTGAGTATTGACCGATCCGGGCTGGATTGAGAAAATCATCCAGGATGCCGCCGATGATGTTGGGATGGTCCTGCGCGGCCCGGCCAACAGCTTCAGCATCTGTCCAGCCATGGTCATTGCGTACGGATGAGCTGTCACCGACGATCGACCAGACAACTTTATCGAGCGGATCCAGCAGCAAGGCGTCCTGATCGAAAGGGGGCTGCGGCTTGCCACCGAAAACCACCCGGCACATGTTCGGAATACCCAGGTAAACCGCTCCTTCAAGTGGTGTGGCAATGCTTGGCCGGGGTATTTTACACTTGTCATGTGAACCTGCGTTATGACCCCAGAGCCACATTTTTTCCCGAAAAGTCATCTCAACACTTCCTCTCGCGCGCTGTCAGCGTCTGTATTTGAAACGATCGCCGAAAAGCATGGCCAGTGCGTCCCGGATTGAGGTTTTTTGGCCAATCGAGTGGCTAAACTTCAGTGTTTCGCCACTAGCCAGGGAGATGCTCAGTTTACCACCTGATGTATTCTGCGTACCGTCAGACGAGTAGTCCGTATCATAGGCATGAAAAAGCAAGCGTGAAACAGACTGGTTGTAAATCAGCATATTATCCGGATCTTCAGACATTATTTGCTGCGAGGACATCTGGTAATATCTCTTATGATAATCAGCCCAGTAATTCATCATGGCCGCACTGCCTTTGAAAAAGCCTTGACCACTGGCTTTTATTTCCTGTGATACCCTGTCGCTCTCTGCCTTCTGCCGTTCTTTGGAAAGATAAGCCAGTATAATCTTATCTGTCATAAAGACCATATAACAGGGGGTCATCTTCAGCATGGAAAATTTTCGATTAACATGTAGGACGAGCACCGCCTGCTCGCCAGCAGCCTGGGCAGGTGGCTGAGCCTGGTACATAGGAGCCGGTTGCCCCGGATATGGCATCTGAGGCGCGGCGGCACCCGCATTGACCGATGGACCGGTCTGGATTGCAGCGGTACCAATCGGCTGACCGCAGGTTGTGCAGAATCTGGCATCATCAGATAGTTTCTTACCACATTGAGAACAAAACATGTTACCCTCCCTGTTTTGTCGCTGTCCTGAACCACACAGCGCTGATCGTTCTGCTGCTCATAACACAACACCATTATAATCGAAATTTGAACGGTACAAGGCCCAGCTTTAAGAATCTCTACAGGTATCCAGTTCAGGCTGCAGGCGCGCCAGCTTCTACCAGCGTTTTGTTGGCTCTCAGCATGAATCCCATGATACACATGATAAGCCCGGAGCCCAGCAAAAGCCACTCAATCCGGATAGCGTCAGACACCGGTCCATAGACCAGCATGGAAAGCGGCATGATGGATGTGGATAGCATACCCATCACGCCAAAAACGCGTCCCAGATAGTCTTCTTCGATTTTTTCCTGGAGCAGGACAGTCGCCGGCGTGTTGAATAGAGGCATCGTCACACCGGACAATCCCATAACAATCAGATAACCGGTAAAACCGGGAATGATGCCCAGGCCCATGGAACAGATGCCGATCATGACACAGGACAGCGCCATGGTGTATACCCGGTTACGAAAACCGCCCCAGGCGGCGATAAACGCACCACTTAGCAACATGCCAAGTGAAAAAGCAATTTCAATCGCTGTTAAACGCCATACATCGTTGCCGAAACTGCGTGTCACCTGCAGCGGCGTCAAAAAGGCGACAGGCGTGATAAAAATGAAAAATACCGCAAAAAACGCAAAGTATTTTTTCACAAACTGATGGCCGCGGATATAAGCGATACCCTGTTTCAGATCGGTGAAATAACCTGTTGTCTGTCTGACCAGGGATTTCGCGTGAGCCGTTATGTTCAGCAGCACCAGCAGGATGAAAATAGCCAGAGCCGCTGTCACCACATCAATGAAGAAGATCGTTTCTATGGGCAGTGCGGCCAGTAACGCACCACTGGCCATAGGGGAAACAATCATGATCGCTGACTGCACACTGCTGTTGATGCCGTTTATCCGGGTGAGACGGTCCTCCGGTACAATCTGGGGGAGAATGGCACTGACAGCAGGGGTCTGCACACCACTGCCGGCTGCCCGGACAGCAGAGGCTGCGAACAGCAGCCATATCGATCCGTGCCCCAGGCAAAACAGAATCGCCAGCACCAAAGTGGTCACTGCAATCAACGAATCTGAAATGACAATCAGCATTTTCCGGTTGTAACGATCCGCCCAGACGCCTGCCAGCGGTGATAAAAAGAAAATCGGTACAAAGCCGCAGATGATGGAAATGGTCATCATCACACCCGACTGAGTCTTCATGGTGATGTGCCACATGATGGCATATTGCACGAGGGATGAACCAAACAATGAAATGGTCTGGCTGGCTAAAAAGAGCGCGATGTTCTTTTGCCAGGTCTGTTTTAATGCCGGGACAGGCTGGTCCATGCGTGTACGCCTCTTTTCGTGGTTCAGGCCCGCCAGCGTGCCGGGTTGAGCACCTGTTCGGGAACGTCCCTGAACAGCCGATCCGCAATATTGCGACAACTCGAGGATAGAGGAGGTGCGGCCAGCAGGCGGATATTCTCCCTGACCTGATCAACCGTTTCTGAACCCAGCACCAGGCTGCTGATACCCGGCAGGTCACGCACAAAGGAAATGGCCAACTGGGCTATGCTCAGCTGTTCATCTTCAGCCAGCCGATGCAGCTGTCTGAGCAGCGGAGCCGCTTCAGCCAGCAATGGAGGCAGATGGTCAGGATCCAGAAAAAATAGACCCTGGAGGAAAACACTGCGGGCAAAAACCACAGCATTCTTTTGCCTCAGGCGCTCAAGATGACCAGACCAGACCAGCCGCTGGTCAAAAATATTAATCGGAATCTGCGTGGCCTGAAAGACATCATACTGCAACATTTTATCCAAATCCGCCGCGTGATAAACGGAAACGCCGGCCAGACCGATCAGGTTTTCCCGGACAAGCTTTTCCATCACCACAACCAGCCGTTTTTGGAAGCGGTGCAGATCGTCAGCCTGATGCAGCAGGTAGATCGGGATATGGTTGACACGAAGCTGACGCAACGAATTTTCCAGCTGACTGCGCACAGCCTTTTCCAGCTCAGCATCTGTTGTGTAAGAGGCAGCTTCAAGCTTGACTTTTGTGACAATCAGGCGATCTGTTCGCGGGTTGTCCTGGAAGTAGCAGCCCAGAACAGCTTCGGCGTCACCGTAGGCAGCCGCTGTATCATAGCTGCTGATGCCTGCCCGTTCAGCCTGAAAAAGCAACGCCTGGCTTTGCGATTCGTCCGGCTGACCCGTTTTATTGGCGATACCGTACGGCATGCCCAGCTGGACAGTGCCCAGTGTCAGCTTAGGGATGCGCAGATGATGTTGTACCCTGTATTCCATAGCTTGATCTCCTTTTTCGCTTTCACCATTATACCTTTACCCGAAGTTTATCAGCAAGGGCAAATATGCTATACTCTGGTTAACATGGCCAGTCAAAAAGGCGGCAGAGCTGATCCACATACAATGTTTTCTGCACGTCCTGACAAGGCCATGGCATGGCGCCAGCCGCCGGAAAATTTGAGGTGACCGATCTATATGCATCAACCGTGGCCGCTGGGTAACAGACAGCTAAGCATCGGCATCATAGGGATGACCGAAGGCAATGGCCATCCCTATTCATGGAGCGCCATGTTCAACAACTACAACCGGACGTATATGGACCAGTGCCCTTTTCCCGGTATCCCCGCATATCTCAACAAGCAGCCGGAGCACACCATCGGTATCGCGGGCGCCCGGATCACCCATGTCTGTTGTGATAAGCGCAGCGACGCCGAGGATGTAGCCCGCTGTTCGCTGATCCCGCATGTCGTTATGCAACCTCAAGACATGATCGGCCAGGTTGACGCTGTGATCTGCGCGACCGATATCGGATCTGAACATGTTGAACGCTGCAGACCTTTTATGGAAGCTGACATACCGATGTTCATCGACAAGCCGATGGTTGACAATGAAGACGACCTGCGTACCTTTATCCGCTGGCGCGACGCCGGCAGACACTTTATTTCCTCGTCTTCCATGCGCTACATCAAGGCTATGGAACCGTTTTACCAGAACCATTATGAGATCGGCAAACTGATGTATATCTGCCAGCCGATGTGCAAAAAATGGGAAACCTATGGCATTCATGCGCTGGAAGCCATCTTTCCCTTGCTGGGTGAGGGTTTCATTTCCATCCAGAACACAGGCACCTATGAACGCAATATGGTGCATATCACCCACCAGTCCGGCTGCGATGTGCATATTCCTTTGTCTGCCGGTATGTATGGTGCTTTCGGCAACAGCCTGCTGATTGGCTCAAGCGGCAGTAAGGTGATCACCGACAGCGATTCCTATTATTCCTTTAAAAAGCAGCTGGACACCTTTGTCTGTTTTCTGCGAACCGGGAAAGAGCCTTTCCCCTTTAGTGAAACAGTTGAGCTGATGAGGTTGGTCATCGGCGGGATCATCAGCAGAGAACAAGGCGGACGCCAAGTCCTGCTGTCAGAGATCCTCTGAAGCTTGCGGATATCCGCCAGACAGATAAAAAACAACCGCGATGCCATACGAAAAACATCCAGCGGTTCGACAAAAACCTGTATACGCAAACAAGTCGTTAACCCGATTGAAAGGAAAATCAAGCCAATGAAACAGATGATTCGTCATGCCTATGACAACACATATCTGCACAAAGATTTCCACCAGGCGCTCAACTTCGCCCTGATCTATCTGGAAAAGCAGCAGGGTGAAAAGGGGGTGCGCGCATACCTGACGGATTTCGCGGAAGCGTACTACGCGCCGCTCAATCAGGCAGTCAAAGACCAGGGGCTATCTGCCCTGCAGGCTTATATGGAAAAAATCTATGCACTTGAAGGCGGCGAAGTGGCGATCAGACGTACAACCGATCCGGACCAGCTGGACATCATCGTCTCACGCTGTCCTGCCGTCACCCACATCCGCGCCGGCAACAACGACGTATCTCCGCTCTTTCACCTGACACATGAAGTGGTCAATGACTGCATCTGCCGCGGAACACCCTGGCAATCTGAACTGCTTGACTACAACCCCCAGACAGGATCTTGCATCCAGCGCTTTTCCAGGAGGACAACATCATGATATCCTGCACAGACTTCATTCCGGCCTACAGCGCTTATTTCAACTATCTTGAGCAGACGGACGGGTCAGCAGCCGTCGTCGCGTTCTGGGAATATCTGTCTGATCAATTTTTACGCAACCTGCATGATCTGGCTGCGGAAAAAGGGCTGCAAGGCTGTTTCGACTACTGGAGCCATACGCTCAATGAAGAAGCTGCCGATTTTGTCATGACGCTGGACGAAAATGAAGGCGTTTTCACGATCGATATGAAAACATGCCCGTCAAAAAGCAGGCTGCTGGAATCCAAACACATTAAGCCCTACCCACGCTATTGTGACCATTGCGATATCCTGTACCGACGTGTTCTGGAACCGCTGGGCTTTTCTTATGATATTGATCTGTCACGGATAGACCAGGCCCAGTGCACACTGACGGTACGCAAGATCAAGGCTGCTGAACCGGCAACAAAGCC
>LSQX01132364.1_pt2 | contig 12904 bp, 13 predicted proteins | sample 654561 | NCBI WGS metagenome assembly LSQX01 (sample SAMN04489861, study PRJNA283612) | anaerobic digester metagenome | isolation source: 4 biogas reactors fed with cattle manure at either 37C or 55C with and... | place: Denmark: Kongens Lyngby | collected 2014 | reverse complement strand
ACCGGAAATAGGGTGCAGCATCTGCCAGCATCGCTGGAGAGGGTGCTTCTAGGGAAAAAACTTACAAAAAAGAAGAAAACATAATGATACCTGAATTAAATATTAAAAGAGCTCAAGGGAAAGAAGAAGTTTTACAAATACTCTCTATGGGAGGCTATAAAATTATATGCGGAGGGACTGATCTGATTGTGAATCTCCGCAAGAAAGATAAGGTTGATTATGATCTTGTCGATATATCGAGCGTGAAGGAACTGCGCTATATCAGGGAAGAAAACGGGAAAATATGTCTTGGTTCGGGGACAACAATTTCTGATATAATAGCTTCGTCCCTTATAGAAAATAAGGCTCCTCTACTTCGGAAATCCGTTGAAAATGCGGGATGCCTTCAGGTCAGAAACCGTGCAAGCATCGGTGGAAATATAGTTAATGCTTCCCCTGCGGCTGATTCGGTACCTGCCTTATGTGTGCTTGATGCAGAAGTTTCTTTAGCATCCTCAAAAGGGCGTAGGGTTATGAAACTTGAAGAGTTTATAACCGGGGCATACCGGTCGGCGGTTGCTGATGATGAACTTTTAGAAGAAGTATCATTTTCTCCACTTCCTGAAGGTGCCACTTATTCATTTATTAAACTTGCCCGTCGGGAGACTTTGGCAATTTCTCGTTTGAATGTGGCTCTTTATCTTGTAATTAAAGATGGAGTGATAGAGAAGGCTTCTATTTCTCCAGGAAGCGTGATGCCTTCGCCCAGAAGAGTTGGTGAGGCCGAGGAGCTTCTCATTGGGGAGAAACCCTCTATCGAATTATTTAGGGAAGTTGGCAAAAAAGTCGGAGAAGTAATGGTTGAGAAGAGCGGCGTCCGCTGGTCAACTGAATATAAAAAACCCGTTATTGAGGTGCTTGTCCGCCGGGCTTTGTCGGAAGCAGCGGGATTAAAGGAATGAAGTCATGGAAAAGATAAATATAAAACTTACCGTCAACGGTCGTGAAGTCTCGTCCGATTGCGAACCAGCAAAAACACTTTTGGATTTTCTACGCGATGATTTGGGCATTAAGGGTGTAAAGAAGGGGTGCGAGATTGGAGAGTGCGGAGCCTGCTCTGTGATAATGAATGGGGAGGCGATAAACTCCTGTATGGTTTTGGCTCCTCAGGCAGAAGGGGCCCATATAATCACAGTAGAAGGTTTAGAGAAAAATGGTGAACTTCATCCACTCCAAAAAGCTTTTATTGAAAAAGGAGCAGTCCAGTGTGGATTTTGCACTCCGGGTATGCTTTTGACGGCGAAAACCCTTCTGGATAAGAACCTTACACCTACAAGAAGCGAGATTCGAAAAGCTATAGCAGGGAATCTCTGCCGGTGTACTGGCTATAAACAGGTAGTTGATGCTATTGAGCATGCTGCCAAGGTAATGTCAGGTGGAAACCCTTAGAATAACTTTTGAAGAAAAAATAGAAAGAGCAAAAGGAGTTCTTAGTTTTCGTTTTTCTGCAAGTGAAGCTTTTAATTATACTGCTGGATCCTATGGTATATTTACAATAGAAAAAGATTCTAAGCGGCTTCCAAAAGTCTTTACTTTTTCTTCCGCCCCCGCAGATAAATTCATTGAGTTTACGACGATAATGAGTGGCTCTGACTACAAAAATGCTCTTGCTGGACTCCAATACGGTGAGGCTATTGAACTAAGAGGTCCTATGGGGAAATTTTCGCTTGACCTGGCTGGAGATAAAACACCAGTATTTTTGGCCGGCGGAATAGGGATTACCCCTTTTATAAGTATGATTTCCGAAGCTTTCAAGAATGATGCCCTGCCCGAGACAATTCTCTTTTATGCCAATAGGGATATTGATAGGATTGTTTTCAGAGAAGAATTAGAAACCATAGAGCGTAAGTCGGGGAAACTTTGCCTGATAAATGTCATATCAGACAATCTTCCTGCAGAAGCAAAAGGAACTTTTGAAAGTGGCTGGATTGATGGGGATGTAATAAAGAAATACCTGGACAAAAAAATTGAAACCTATCATTTTTACATTGTTGGTCCGCCCACCTTTAACGAAGCTATGGAAAAAGTTTTGTTAGAAATGGGAGTAAGTTTGGAAGAAATCAGCCTGGAAAAGTTTTCTGGTTATTAAATAAGGAGTATTTAAGAATATGGATGAAAGATACAAAATATTATTAAGTGAGAGTGAGATGCCGCAGAAGTGGTATAATGTGCAGCCAGATCTACTGACTCCGCTTCCCCCATCACTTAAGGAAGACGGGACTCCTATAAAACCTGAAGATTTGGAGCCGATATTTTCCATGGAGCTGATAAAACAGGAAGTTAGTCAGGAAAGATGGATAGAAATACCTGATGAGGTCCAGGATCTCTTGAAAATATGGCGGCCGACTCCTCTTAGAAGAGCCAGAAGACTTGAAAAAGCCCTGAAGACACCAGCCCGGATTTATTTTAAAGACGAAAGTGTTTCGCCTGCCGGTTCTCATAAACCCAATAGCTCAGTTGCTCAGGCCTACTATAATAAGATGGAGGGAATTACAACTCTTTCTACCGAAACTGGAGCCGGGCAGTGGGGGAGTGCACTTGCTTTTGCAAGTAAACTTTTGGGAATGAAATGCAGGGTATATATGGTAAGAGTATCATACGATCAGAAACCCTATAGAAAACTCATGATGGAAACTTGGGGAGCTGACTGTTACTCGTCTCCGACCAATATGACTGAATCCGGTCGGGCGGTTCTAAAGGCAAATCCGGATTCGCCTGGTTCCCTGGGAATAGCAATAAGCGAAGCGGTGGAAGATGCCGTCAAGCATGATGATGTGAAATATACGCTCGGTAGTGTGCTAAACCATGTATGCCTCCATCAGACAATAATCGGTCAGGAAGTAAAGAAACAGTTAGAAATTGCTGGAGAAACTGCGGATATAGTGATTGGCTGCGTTGGCGGAGGCAGTAACTTTGCTGGAATAGCCTTCCCCTTTGTCACTGATAAAATAGCAGGAAAGGATATTAAGCTTCTCGGAGTAGAGCCGACGGCTTGTCCGACTTTAACCAAGGGACCCTATCGCTACGATTTTGGAGATATCGCAAAACTAACTCCTATGATGAAAATGTATACGCTTGGGCATGATTTTGTCCCAGCAGGGATACATGCTGGCGGCTTGAGATATCACGGAGCCGCTCCCTTACTATGTTCACTAGTCCATGACAAGGTGATAGAGGCAGTCGCCTATAATCAGGTTGATTCATTTGAGGCGGCTATGCTATTTGCAAATACCGAGGGTATGATACCAGCACCAGAGACCTCTCATGCCATTTTAGCTGCAATAAGAGAAGCGGAAAAATGCCGTGAGACAGGTGAGGCTAAATGTATAGTCTTTAATTATTCTGGACACGGATTTTTTGACCTAGCCTCATACCAAGCCTTCTTTGAAGGAAAACTTGAGAAATTCGAGTATTCTGATGAAGATCTTGCTCGTTCAATCAGTAAATTACCTGATATCGAATAATTTAGAGAAAGTTTTATACTGCGATTTTTAGGAAGGAATGCGGGGTGCTTTTGCCTTTAGGTAAGGTTTTTTATTAGAGCGTGGCTTTTGAGAACCTTATTTTATGAACCGGTACTACCAAATCCGCCTTTTTCTCTAGAGGTCTCGTCGAGTGAGTTTTTCTCTATCCAGGCGATTTTCTCGATTTTTTGCAGGACCGCCTGAGCAATCCGCTCGCCTTTTTTAATTAGTACATCAGAAGCAGAAGTATTAAAAAGTATTACACCTATCTCACCGCGGTAGCCAGAATCTATTGTGCCAGGGGAGTTGAGTACCATAAGACCTTTCTTTATTGCTAGGCCGCTTCTAGAGCGTATCTGTATCTCAAAACCCTCTGGGATTGCAACCTTTATACCAGTGGGTATGAGTGCCCGTCCGAGTGAGGGAATAGTTTTATCTTCTCCAGCATTAACAAGGTCCATACCGCTATCTCCAGAATGCTGGTATTCAGGAAGGCTTACATCTCTGATTCTTGTAATTTCTATTTTCATATTTAATATACTACTACATTTTATTAGAATTATCTTCAAGTTTTGCGGATTTTTTGGAAATATGTTATTTTTGCGGTATGGATAAAATTACAAGAAAAGTATACTACTACGACACAGATGCTGGGGGGCTTGTCTATCATTCAAATTATCTAAAATATTTTGAGGAAGGCAGGACCACATTTTTTGAAAAAAGAGGGGTAGATATTCCTTCCCTATTGAACCAGGGTTATTTTTTGGTTGTCCGCAGGACCGAGATAGATTATATAGCCCCGGCCAGATATGGCGATATTATAGAGATAGTTAGTCATCTTGATTTCATTAGTGGAGTCAGAGTCAACTTTAGTTATGAAATAACTTGTAATGGAAAAGATATTGTTCGGGGAAAAACCTTGCTTGTATCAGTGGGGGAAAATATGAAACCTCGTCGACTTCCTCGGGAAATATTGGATATTTTCAAAAGCTAACCTTATTCTTATTGACAACTTAGATGAATAAAGGTTAAATTTTTAGCTGAAATGTTGAAGCTTATTAAAAAATTCTTTAAGGCCATGAATAATGACTCTAATCCATCGGAGATTGCCGGTGGTGCAGTTCTTGGGGTCATATTAGGTTTAACCCCATTTTTTGCTCTCCATAATCTTTTGGTTATTTTTCTACTGTTTATTCTTAAAGTAAACGGGGCTGCTGCTGTGGTGACGACTGCTATATTTGGATTGATAGGGTATTTAATCGATCCATTGTCCCATATGATAGGCGAAAGCATTTTGACTGCAGGATTTTTGGAAAAATTTTGGACCTACCTTTATAATATTCCCCTGATACCTTTTGCACGCCTAAATAATACAGTGATTTTGGGCTCACTTCTTATTTCGATTATTCTTGCTCCTTTTCTCTTTATTCTCACCAGAAAATTTGTGGTTTATTATCGTGCATCACTAAGAGAAAAAGTAGATAAGCTAAGAATTATGAAAATACTTAAGGCCAGCAAAATATTTAAACTCTATATGAGGTTGAGCAGATGAGGCTAAAAGGTTTTATTCCCTTTATAATCATATCGTCCCTTGTCGTGGTTTTTTTTGGGTTTTTTGCTGAAGGGATTATGAAAAGAACCCTTGAGCGGACCGGAAGCGGAATCTGGGGAGCAAAAGTTGAAATAGAGAATTTGGAGCTGGGTCTCAGCCCCTTAAGAGCCCGGATATATGGCTTGCAAATAGCAAACAAAAACCAAGAATTCCAAAATGCTTTAGAGGTGGGAGAAATGGGCTTTTCAATTCTTTTTGCACCGCTTCTTGAAAAGAAATTTGTTATTGAAGATCTTACTGGAACAGGACTTGCTTTTAATACTCCCAGAAAAACTTCTGGTTTTCTTCCTGTGAAAGAAAAAAAGAAAAAGAAAAAGAAAAATGTTTCAGCCGCCGAAGAAGAGGCCCGTTGGCGGGAAAATATGAGTAGCTGGATTGAAAATGTAAAGGATAGAGCTAGTGAAAAAATTGATGTAGATTCGTATTTTTCTAGAGATGATTTGGAATCATTTCAGAAATTAGAAGAGGCCAAGGAAGAATTGAAAAAAGTGGAGAGCGAATTTTCTGGTTTTGATAAATCTGAGGCAGAAAAAGTTTTCTCTTTGCTAAAAGAATCTCTTGCAGGAGTAGAAAAAATAAACATAAATAATCCAGCGGATTTTCCAGCTGCTTTGAAGCAATTGGCTGAATTGCGGGATGCTGCTACTGAAGCGGAGGACTACCTTAAGGAAAGTCGCAATAAATTAAAGGAAGTTGAGAGCTCTGTAAGCCAAGTAAAACAGAAGATTTTACAGGCAGATAGTGCCCGGAAATCCGATATGGATAAACTTATGGATAAAATGAAACTTCCTTCTATAGAATCGAAAGATATAGCATCTGTTTTATTTGGTGAGCTTCTGGTCAATCGGGTTAATCGGGTTTTTGATTTAATCACTACTGTAAGAGCTTATATACCCCCTCAAGAAAAAAAAGTAAAAAGTCCGCCCCGCCCCAGGCAACGCGGAGTGGATATTCACTTTCCTAAAGACAAGGAATATCCATCACTCCTCATTAAAGAGGTTCTGATTACCGGTTCTTCAGGTGAAGTGCTAAAAGTAGACTGGCTGACTAATGCCCCATGGATGTTTGGCCGGCCTGTTGAAATTTTTATTAAATATGCTGAGTTTGAGGCCTCCGCTTCTTTTGACCGCTCCAGCGAAGAAACTCTTGATAGGCTGGCCATCAAAGCAAGTAATTTCCACCTGGTCGGAGCCAGTGGCGAACTGAATTTTAATGGAGAGTTTAAGGGCGGTGATATTGATAGTTCGCTGTCTTGGGCAGGACGGGGCCTTTTGCCAGAAGATTGGCTGGAATTTTTGAAAATGGATGATCCCATGATTGAAGTTAAAGCTGGAGTAAAGGGGAAAATATTATCTCCAGGCTTTAGTCTCTCATCTAACCTTGATACTATTATATCAAGTCATTTTAAAAAAGAACTGGAAGACAAGATATCAGAGGCCAAAAGAAGTGCCAGAGAGCTTATTAGTCAGGAAGTTGACCATGTATTATCAGAAGTTCTTTTGGCGACAGATAAATTCCGTAGAAATGCAGAGGAAGAACTCCAAGAGCTTATTAGTAAAGTTGAAAGGGATAAGGAGGAGCTTCTTGCTTATGTAGATGCCCGCCGGGCAGAGATAGATGAGAGAACGGATAAGTATAAAAAAGAAACCGAAGGAAAATTGGAAGAACTTCGTGGTGGTGTAGAAGAGAGTATCCGCAGTCTCTTCAAATAAATCTGGAAAGTATTTTGACCCAGCCTTTTGAAAAACTATTTGGACTTCCTCCAGAGCAAATAAATAAAAACTGTATTATTCTTCCCCTTAACGATGCACCTCTCTTTACTGGAGAACGAGGAGATAGGGGAGTTTTTTTCCGTGTTTACAATCAAGAAAATTATACAGTAATAACACTAAAAAACCGTTGGTTAGCGGGAGATCTTGCCCTTATGCTTGGAGAAACTCCCTGTGAAAATCTAATCTTGTTTGGCAGCTGTGGCGGAATAGATGAGGAGCCTGGAGCTCTATTTCTGGCAGAAAAAGTTCTTAATCTTGAGAGTTTTTCTGGCTTTTTAAATCATATTGATGGGGGATGGTCTTATCCTTCAGAGGAACTATTTGAAATTTTTAAAAACCACAAATCATTCGATAAGTTTAATGTATCTCTTGGTGCAACAGTATCTTCGCTTTGGCTTGAGGAGGAGAGGCTAGATTATTTCAGGGAAAAGGGGATATCTTTTCTGGAGATGGAAGCCTCTATGGTCTTTGCGGGAGCCGCCCATGCGGGAATCCGTGCTTTGGGTGTTTTTTATCTTTCAGATGTACCAGGGAAATTGAATTATTACGATGAATTTAATCCTGCTGCTGCAGAAAAAATTAAAGGTGCAAGACGGTCGGCAGCCCTTATTATCCAGAACATAATTTCAGATGAGCTTTCCTGAGAAGCTCTATTTTACCGTTGGTAGGCTCTTTCCTCGTTTGGGATATAACAAAAAGAATCAAGTGGTCCGCTTGATTTATGAAATATCGCTTAAAGAAAAAATTGACCCAATTAATCTTGCAGAGTCTTTTACTGACCAAAAAAATTTTAAAGGCCTGAAAAAAAATCTAATAGAAAGAAGATATCCGAAAGTTCCCTATCAAGAGGCCTTGAGTAAAGCTTATCTGCCCGTATTGAGTAAAACTAAAAATCCGGCCCGCTTGGACGGCGCCTTATTTTCTCCGAATAAAATTTACTATGAGCCAGGCACAGAAAATTCAAAAGTGTTGAAAAACACTGCAAGAGAGTATCCTAGTGCTGAATTTATCCAAATTAATTCTCTTAAAGAATTTACCCAAGAGGCTTCTGAAGAGTTTTTTGATTATAACAGCCGGCGTGACCGAATTTTTATTACTAAGGAGAGTCATGATTTTTTCAAGAGATGTCCCTGTACATCGGGATGCCTAAATTGTAATTATTATATCCTCAATGCGGGCTTTGGATGTCCTTATGAGTGCGAGTACTGCTTCCTGCAGGGATATTCGAATGCTCCAGGCATAATTCTTCATTCAAATACAGAGGACTTTTTAGGAAAAATACCTAAGGGTCAACTCCGGGCCGGAACGGGCGAGTTTATGGATTCCTTGATTCTTGACAATCTTACTGAAGATGCTGGCTTAATCTCAGCATTTATTAAGGAAAACAGGAGAAACATGTTCTTTGAATTTAAAACAAAGAGTGTAAATATAGAGGGGCTACTTGAAAATGCTCCTGCGGATAATATTGTGGTTGCTTGGTCGCTCAATCCCGAAAAAATAATTTCCCGCCATGAACATTATACTACTAGCTTAAGTGAGAGATTAGATGCGGCTTTAGAGTCTGTAAAGTCCGGTCTCAGGGTGGCCTTTCATTTTGATCCGATAATTTTATATGAAAATTGGGAGGAGGACTATCTAGAGATGGCCTCTTTAATGCTTAGTCGTATACCTCATGATGCTATTGTCTGGATAAGTGTAGGAAGCTTTAGATTCCAGCGAAAGCTCAAACCTGTGATTGAGACAAGATTTCCCTCATCAGAACTACTTCATGGAAATCTTCTTCTTGGTTTTGATGGAAAACTCCGTTATCTTCAAGAGGAGAGGGCGGCAGCCTATAAAAAGCTCTGCGATTACATCAAAAAAGAAGCTCCTGGAATATCCCTGTACTTATGCATGGAGGATCCTGAGACCTGGCGCGCCTCAGGATTGGAATCTTCTTTTAGCTGGGACTATGCTTCGCTAGGCTGAAGCAAATAAGAGAAATCACCTATATTATAATTTAAGTTGCAATATATTCCGTATTTAATTAAAATCATAGGATAATTGCCGGGGTGTTGGAACAGGCAGACAAAGCGGATTTAAAATCCGCTGGTGCAGAGCACCGTGCGGGTTCAAGTCCCGCCCCCGGCACCAAAGAATTTTGCCGCCTATAAGGTTTATAATTTTACCAAAATGATTCCTGAGTTGCGGTTGGAAACAAAGGAGAAGTTAGGAGATAATTATGAGTACAATTTTGATTAAGAACGCTTCAGCTATAGCGACACAGGATGATGAGAGAAGAGTCTTAAATAATGCGGATATTTTTATAAGGGGTAACCGTATTGAAAAGATAGGGCAGGGAATAAAGGAATCCGCCGACCAAGTTATTGATGCCCGTGGTAAAGTGGTAATACCCGGGATGGTCAACACCCACCATCACTTTTATCAGACCCTGACCAGAAACCTCAAGGAAGTCCAGAATGCCAAGCTTTTTGTCTGGCTCTCCTTTCTTTATGATGTTTGGAAACATATAGATGCCCATGCAATTGATATAAGTACTCGTGTAGGAGTTGGCGAACTTCTTCGTACAGGTTGCACCACTACAAGCGACCATATGTATCTTTATCCAGAGCATCAGGGAAATAATCTGATAGATGTTGAAATTGCAGCAGCTGCTGAAATGGGAATTCGTTTTCATCCAACCCGCGGAAGCATGTCTCTTGGCCAGTCCGATGGCGGACTTCCACCGGATACTGTGATACAGACTGATGAAAATATATTGAGAGAGTCAGAGAGAGTCATAAGTGAATTTCATGATCCTGAACCTTTCTCAATGTGCCAGATAGTACTTGCTCCCTGTTCTCCCTTCTCAGTTACCGAAAAGTTAATGAGGGATACTGCCCAGCTTGCAAGGGATAAGAAAGTATTTATGCATACCCATCTTGCAGAAACTGAAGATGAAGAAGACTTCTGCATGGAGCAACAATCAATGAGACCGTTAGCATATATGCAGAAAGTTGACTGGGTGGGGTCTGATGTCTGGTTTGCTCATTGTGTGCATCTAAATGATGAAGAAATACAAGTTCTTGCGGATACGAAAAGCGGTGTTTCTCATTGTCCGTCCTCTAACATGCGATTGGGATCTGGAATGGCACCTATAAGGAAAATGCTTGACGCTGGTGTGAATGTTTCCCTGGCTGTGGATGGATCCGCCTCAAATGATTCTTCGGATATGTTGGGCGAAGCCCGTATGGCAATGCTGGTGGGGCGGATAAAGTCTGGGGTAGAGTCAATGAGTGCTGAAGATGTACTCTATATGGCCACCCGCGGTGGAGCTGCTGTTCTGGGCCGTGATGACATTGGTAGCATAGAAGTAGGTAAGGCTGCTGATATTGCTATTTTTGAGACCCGAAGACTTGATTTTGCTGGTGCTGCGGCAGATCTTCCAGCAGCGCTTGTTTTTTCAGGTGCATCACATTTTGCTGATACCGTTATTGTAAATGGTCAGGTAAGAGTTCGTGATTCAAGGCTTGTTGATGTTGATGAAGAGGCCCTAACCGATGAGGCCAATAGTGTTTCAAAAAACCTCAGAGTAAAAGCAGGTATTGAGAAAGAATAGAATAACTCCAAGATTGCTTGTGGCGGCAGTATTGGTGCTTTCTCCTTTGCGGCACCTTAATGCTGAAGAGGGGCTTTCTCCGCTTGAAAGAGAACTTCTAACTCAGTTATATTCAGCCGATGAACGGGAGAGGGTAAATGCGGCAATCAAGCTCTCGAGTTATTCCGATACAAAAGAGGTAGTAGAGGCATTAATTAACGCGGCAGCTTCCGACCCTGACCAGATGGTTGCAAGGGTTTCTTTAAGAAGTCTCGGTCACATGGGGGCTGAGGATGCGCTAGAGCTAATTCTTGAGAAAGCAGCGGAGGCACCTTTGCCAGTTATGATGGAAGCCATGTCTGCTGCTAGGAATTTTTCTGATCAGAAAGTTCTGGAAATGCTTCTAGAAAAAGCATCAGATCCGAATTCTCTGATAAGGCAGAGGGCTATCGGATATCTCTGGGATAGAGATGATGATAGAATTAAGTTACTATTACTGAAAAAGCTTGAAGACCCTGCAGAAGGTGTTCGGCTGGCTAGTCTTAAAGCTATTGACCAGCGTGAGGAAACAGGGGCATCCGAGGTGCTTGAGGTGGCTCTTGGTTCAGATAGATCACCTGCTGTAAGGGAAGAGGCCGCCCGGGCTCTTGAAAAATATACAAATAGAGCCAAGGCACTAAAAAGTGCCCTAAATGATTCGGACCTGATAGTTAGAATGACTGCGGCACGTTCTTTAGCTGGACAGGGTTCTTCATCGGGTCTAAAGACTGCTATTCAGGAAGTTAAATCTTCAGATGCCCGAGTGAGAGTGTTGGCAGTTGAGATTATAGGCTTGGTTGGGAGTGTCTCAAACCGGGTGTTTCTTGAAGAAGCATCCAGAGATTATGATCGTCGGGTACAGCGGGCTGCAGAGGCGGCGCTAAAAGAGATGGAAAAAAGGATTAAGATAAAGGAGAAATCGAAATGATTACACTTATTGAAGGTGGTACGGTGATTACTATGGGTAGAGATAATAAGATTTTTTCTCCCGGAGGGGTGGTTATGGAAGGAGAAAATATCATTGATGTAGGTCCTCTTGAAGAGGTCCGCTCCATGTATCCTGATGCTGAAGTTATTGATGCCAAAGGTAAGGTGATAATGCCATCTTTTGTTAATGTGCATCACCATTTTTATTCAACATTGTCCCGAGGCTTTGCACCTCCTGGAGAGCCTGCGAGTAATTTTGTTGAGATTCTTGAATCACTCTGGTTTAAATTAGATAAGGCGCTTTTTAGAGAAGCAATTTATCTTTCGGCTGTGATACCTCTTATCGAAAGCATGAGGTACGGAGTTACGGCGATTATTGACCACCATGAGAGTCAGTCATATCAGATTGGAAGCTTAGATGAAATTAAGCGTGCTGTAGAAGAGGCAGGGATGAAGGCAGTACTTTGTCTGGGAACCTCTGATCGCTATGGCAGAGGAGAGAGAGGAATTGAAGAAAACGAAAGGTTTCTAAGAAAAGAATCCTCAAATGTAAAAGCTATGGTTGGTCTTCATGCCTCTATGACCGTAAATGATGACACACTAAAGAAAAGTGTCGCTCTTGCCGAAGAATTCAATACTGGAATTCATGTACATGCTGCTGAGGATTTGGCTGATCAGGTAGAGACCCGTAAGGCTTATTCAAAAGATGTGATTGAGCGTTTCCGTGATGCCGGAGCTCTTGGAGAGAAGAGTCTTTTGGTCCACTGTATCCACATAAGTGATGCTGAAATGGAAATGATAAAATCTACTGGAACTAACGTTGTACACAATCCCGAAAGTAATATGAATAATGCAGTAGGCTATGCACCGGTACTTAAAATGTTCTCTTCAGGAATTGATGTAGGTATTGGAACCGATGGGATGAGTTCAAATATGTTGGCTCAGATGAGATGTGCTTTTCTTTTAGCCAGAAATCAGCATGCTGATCCAAGAGTGGCTTTTGGTGAAATGCCTACCATGCTTCTGAAGAAAAATCCGAAGATTCTCAATAAAATAACCGGATGGGAGCTTGGAGAACTTGCAGAAGGTACCAGCGCGGATATAGCGATTATTAATTATGATCCACCGACACCGATGACTACGGATAATCTCTATGGGCACATACTTTTTGGTATGGTTTCCAGCTCAGTTGATACTACCATATCAGGCGGTAAAGTGATTATGAAGAATCAAAAAATTCTTGGTTTTGATGAGGAACTTATCTATGAAGAAGCCAGGAAAGCAGCTGTAAAGGTATGGGAAAGGATTACCTGATTGAGTTTTGAAGGGTTCTTTAAAGACATACTGAGTATACCATCCCCCTCCGGTAAAGAGGAGGGGGTGGCACTCAGGGTAAAAGAAGAGTTTCAAACTCTCGGATATGATGAAATAATTGAGGCGGCTGGCAATGTCTGCGGCCGCCGTGGCAATGGCC
>LSQX01389021.1_pt1 | contig 12905 bp, 15 predicted proteins | sample 654561 | NCBI WGS metagenome assembly LSQX01 (sample SAMN04489861, study PRJNA283612) | anaerobic digester metagenome | isolation source: 4 biogas reactors fed with cattle manure at either 37C or 55C with and... | place: Denmark: Kongens Lyngby | collected 2014 | reverse complement strand
GCTTACACGCGGGAACAAATATACTCACCGTAACCTCGCCGTCAATTATTCTGCCTGCTGTTATACCGAACTCAAAGCTCCCTATATCTGCCGCAAAAGCAGGAGTTGCGGCAGAGGATATGCTGCCAAGCAGCATTGTAAGGGTTATAAGCACGGCAAAGATTTTTCTGAATTTTGCGATATTAATCGCCATGCGATACAGGTTTAATACAAAGCACCGAGGACATGACGGCTCTGTGTACCGGTATCTTTACCTTTCATGTTATTTTCACATCGTCCTTAACTGAAAATCAGCTCATGAAGCCCCATATTGTTTCAAATATTTCAAAGGCTGCAAGGAATTTTACAATTGAATCCGGAATAAAGCTCGCAATGAACCAAAGGTCCATATAGCTGTTATCCTGCTCTGCGGGTGCTCCCTTATATTCGAGCGTGAACGGCTGTGTATATACTATTCCGCCCTCTCCGAAAACCTCTGCGCGGACATAGCTGCCTATCTTATCCGAGTAGTCATCAAGGTCAATGCTGTTGCCGGTAGCAATAAGCTTACCGTCGGCAATCCAGCGCACGAGCATTCCGTCTGTTGTTGAAAGCGTTATGGTATCCGCTTTTTCATCGACTGCCACACCGTTCACAGTGGGAGCCGCAACGTCAAGCGGAGCCTCGTATTTTGCGCCCTGCTCGCCTGCCGCATGCTGAACCTCAACCTGCTTGTAAAGCTCGGTGAGCTTGTTACCCATTGCGCTTTCCGTCTTGTTTCCGCTGACGGAAAGAATGTCGGCAATCTCTTTTATTTCATCATAATTTCCGAGTGATTTGCTTCCGGCAAAGAATGCACCGGTCTCCATGCACGCTCTGAGATTTTCAACGGTATTCGACTCCATGCACATAAGAGTATAACCGGCTGTATAAACTACACTTGTCTTGTGTGCGTCGCTTGTTGCGATTGCGAACACATTTCTGCCCGTGGGAACAACCTTCTGAAGAAGTATGTCCCAAAGCTTGCGGTCAAAGCGCGTTCTGGAGTCACCCTTGCTGTTTATGTCTATGCCGATGCATGAGTCATAGTCGGTAAGAAGTCCGGCAAACTTGTTGATTTTATACGCGTAGGTCGAATCCTCCATATTGTAGGCGTCTTCCGTGTAAATTTCATCACGCGCGTTGGTGTATTCGCCGGGATGGTTTATAACGGAAAGTCCGCCGAGAGCATCGACATTGCTTATAGGCGTGATATAATCACTCGTTCCGCCCATTATGGCGTGGCCGTAATCTGCAAACCAGCTGTTTACATGTGCGTTATTCAGCGACGAGGGGTTGTTCTCAATGCCGAAGGGCACACGCATCATGAGCTGACCTGCTGCGCTACCGTCGGAATTGCTCTGCTGATAATAATCGCTTCCGTTTTCGGTGATGAGTGAATAGGATTTGCCCGCAGCGGTGGTTCCGCCGTTTTCATCGAGCGCCTCTATGATACCGTCCCTGTCTTTAAGTGTTACAAACACTTTAAGAGCCGGAATAACCTTCTGCTCACTCCAGCCGTAATCAACCACTCCGTGGTCGGTAACCGCCACAATGTCGAAGCCTGCGTCATAGTGCGCCTCGGTCATTTCCTTGAGAGTGTCGCTGCCGTCGGACGCCGTTGTATGGCTGTGGAGATCCGCTTTATATTGCGAATACGTCTGCCAGTTAACATCCGCGTAAGGATTGTTGATGACATAATCGACCTCAGCCGCCGAAGCTCCTATCGAAGCGACTGAAATCAAAAGTGCCGCGGCACAGAGCACGGCTATCGTTTTTCTTAATGCTTTCATGATTTTGCCTCCCTTTTTATATTTTACATCAATTTAAAAGATATCATTTTCGGCTGTAAAAGTCAAGTGCAAGAAAATGGGCTTTCACTTTTTTGTGCCTTCGTCCGCAGCTTTTTGCACCCGCATATAAATAATCGGAAATGTTTGTTAAACTATTGACAATTGGTTAAAAACGTGGTATTTTTGTACCAAACGAAACAGAATCAGGGTGATTATTTGAAAAAAGCTTGCTTTGATGCCCTCTGCTCCTGCAACATATTCAGCCAAACCGCCCCGGACACCCTGCGCAGTCTGCTGTCGCTTGACGGAATAACGCAAAAACGTTTCGGAAAGGGCGAGGTAATATTTTCCCCGTGCAGCTTTGAGCGTCTGCTGGGAATTGTGCTCCGCGGCGAAGCGACGGTGAGCAAAACCAAAGCCTGCAGCTCAGACGTACCTATGAGCAGGCTTCGTCCCTCAGACGCATTCGGCATGGCTGCTATTTTTTGCGAAAGGCTTGAATTTCCTACTCAGATAACCGCTCTTACGGATTGCGAGGTTCTGTTTTTCACAGACGAAGCCCTCGAAAAAATCTTTTCACGCTGTCCGGAGGTTGCCAAAAATTATATCGTGCTTCTCTCTGAAAAGATTCACTTCNNAAAAAATCGATGCGTTCACAAGCGCCGACGCTGCCGAAAGAGTGCTTTGCTGGCTGCGTACACAATATGAAAACGGAGAGTGTCAGCCTCAGATAAGCATGGTTCGGCTGGCAAAGCTTCTTGACATCGGAAGGACCTCTCTCTACCGTGCGCTTGACTCACTTGTCGAACAGGGAATAATTACAAAAGACGCCAAGTGTCTCATAATAAATCCGGAAAAAATCAACGTACAATAATATGACTGTAAAATGAAAGGTTTGATAAAAATGAAAAAGACAATCTCGTTGCTTCTTGCTCTTATGCTGCTGGTCACCGGGCTTTCCGCCTGCTCAAATCAGCCCTCTGCGGAGCCGTCCGCAACTGCTGCTCCGGAGATTAAGGCCACCGTAAACGCCGCTGTTCTCAAGGGTCCTACGGGTATGGGTATGGCATATCTGATGGAGCGCGACGCAAACGCCGAAAGCAAAAATGACTATAATTTCACCATAGAGAGTGCTCCGGACGCGGTAACCGCAAAGCTCGTATCCGGAGAGCTGAATATAGCGGCAATACCCGCCAATGCGGCGGCGGCACTCTATAACAAAACCGGAGGAAAAATCAAAATTGTCGCGGNNACCTCATGCAGAGCGGCGATACGGTTAAAAGCGTTTCTGACCTCAAGGGCAAAACGATAATCAGTGCCGGTCAGGGCAGCACCGCCGAATACGTGCTCAACTATATTCTTGCCAAAAACAATCTTACTGTCGGCGAGGATGTGACGGTAACTTACGTCTCCGAGCACGCACAGGCAGTTGCTCAGGCTAAGGCGGAAGCCAAAAGCGGAAAAGACCCTCTCGTGCTTCTTCCGGAGCCGTTTGTAACCTCTCTTTCGCAAGTGGATTCCTCCTTCTCTGTTGCGATTGACCTCCAGCAGGAGTGGAAAAAGGTTTCCTCCTCTCCGATGACTATGGGGGCAATAGCCGTCAGAACCGATTTTATCGAAGGACAGCCGGATGCAACCGGAAAATTTCTCGAGGACTGCAAAAGCTCGGTTGAGTACACAAACAGCAATCCGTCGGAAGCCTCTGCACTCATTGAAAAATACGGCATACTCTCAGCCGATATCGCACAAAAAGCCATTCCCAACGCAAATATCGTATTTATATCGGGTGCTGAAATGAAGGACGCACTTACAGCATTTTACGGGGTGCTTTTTGAGGCAAATCCGGCATCAATAGGCGGCAAGCTTCCCGCTGATGATTTTTATTACGTCGGCTGAAAAGCAGGGTCGCTTTCGCTATGCTGATTCCGGAGGATAAGGTTATGGCTGTACAGATGAAAAAAACGCTTAAATACATTTTTATCGCGGCAATCTGGCTGGGCATCTGGCAGGTGCTCGCTTCAGCGGTAGTCAAGGAGGAAATCCTCTTGCCGGATGTTCCGCGCGTCGCTTCCGCACTTTATGAGCTTGCCGGAAAATCCGGCTTCTGGAAAAGCGTGCTGTATTCTCTTGTCCGCATCACAGCGGGCTTTTCGGCAGGCACTCTCGCAGGTATTGTGCTCGCCGCTCTCACCTCGTTTTTCCCTGCCGTGCGCACCTTTTTCTCTCCGGTGATGTCAATAATAAAAGCCACTCCCGTGGCATCGTTTATAATTCTCGCGCTTGTATGGCTGAAGTCCGGAAATGTTCCGGTATTCACATCATTTCTGATAGTTCTTCCCGTTGTATGGGCAAATGTTGCAACCGGTATATCCGGCACCGACGCCGCCCTGCTTGAGATGGCGCATGCGTTCCGCATGAAGCCCGGCAAAATGCTCACGAAAATATATATTCCGTCGGCAAGACCCTACTTTTCCGCGGCGGTAAAAACCGGAATCGGTATGGCGTGGAAGGCGGGAATAGCCGCGGAGGTAATATGCACCCCGTTGAACTCAATAGGCGGCGGAATATACAATTCAAAGGTGTATCTCGATACCCCGTCGCTGTTTGCGTGGACTGTCGCCGTGGTGGTGCTGAGCATCGTGCTTGAAAAGCTGCTCGTCCTTCTGATTGATTTCGGCGAGAGGAGGTCGGGAACATGATAAGGCTTGAAAATATTTCAAAAGCCTTCGGCGATAAAAGGGTTCTTGAAGACATATCCGCCGACTTTTCCACAGGCGGAACAGTCTGTATTCTCGGCGTATCCGGAAGCGGTAAAACCACACTTATGAGAATAATTTCCGGACTTGAAAAGCCCGATTCCGGCACCGTTTCGGGCATTGAAGGGCTTCGCTGCTCTTTCGTGTTTCAGGAAAACCGGCTCCTGCCTTGGCTGACACTTGTACAAAACCTGTGCGCGGTGGGCGTAAGCCGTGAGAGCGCGCTTGAATATCTGAAAAAGGTCGGTCTTTCCGGAGAGGAAGGCTCATACCCCGGACAGCTGAGCGGAGGTATGGCGCGCCGTGCCGCCCTTGCGCGCGCACTTGCGTATTCGGGTGATGTTATCTTCCTCGATGAGCCCTTTGCCGGTCTGGACGCTCAGACCAAGAGCGATATGATACAACTGCTTAAATCCGAGCTTTCCGGTAAAACCGCATTCGTTGTAACACATGATACCGCCGACGCGCAGCTGCTTGAGGCAGAAACCTTCACTCTCGGAAATAATCAGAGCTTAGGGTGACATGAGTCCTCCGAACCCGATACAGACACAAAAAACGAAGCCGTTCCGGACTTTACCGGAGCGGCTTTCATTACTTTAAGGATATGTTCAAAATGCTGAATCAGAGTTATCTTCTCTTGAAAAATCTGCAACCCGTTCCGCCGTTAGGCGAGGTTGAATAGTTGTGGTACAGACACCACGACACGCTGCCCTTCTTGGTGAAATATGCGCAGATAGCACAAAAACATGATGTTCCCGGCATTTCTTCTCCCCCTTTCACAATTTTTACAGCTGCTATTCCTCAACGAGTGTGAGGACACTTTTGCTGACCCATCCCTTTTTGCCGTCCGGAGTTGTAACCTCTATCCAGTCGTCATCCTCATTGCCTGTGGGGACGAGCTTTATGCTGCGGTCTGAAATTTTCACAACCTTCTCGGAGCTTGTTGAGGCGCGAGACCAGATGTTTATGGATTTATACTTGCTGCTCATCACGTAATGCTTTTCCGCTTCAACCGTTGTGGTGATTGTGGTGGTTGCAGAGTTGTTCGGGCTTGATTTTATTTTGTCAAAAGCCACCAAGGCAATGACGACCAAGACTGCCACAACAACCACCGCAGCCAGACCTTTTATTAAACTCTTTTTCTTGTTTTCTTTGGCAAGCTGAGCCTCGTGCTCGTTTTTTGCTAAAAGTTCTTTTTTCTCGATTTCTTCCTCCTCTTGTCGGCGAGCAAGCTCCTCTTGCCTTTGCTTTTCTAATCTTTTAACTTCCTCCTCTTGCCTTTTTATTTCTTTTTCCTTCCCCTCGGGAGAAAGCCAGTCTGTATATTGATTAAAAGAGATTTCGTATGCTTCGCATGCTTCTGCGATTTTCAATATAAAATCGTCCGCATATTCATTGATTTTCAGTGAGTCACCGAAAATTTTTATCGCCTCTTCGGATAAGTCACTTGAAACAAGCTTAAGCTCCGGCTTGTTGGGTTCATGGTAGGGATATGGATAACTCTTTATTTCCTTTACTTTTTTAACAAAATCGGAGCTTTTCAAGGCAGCTTCAATGTCCGGATCACGAAGCCGTTTACGACCGGCTTCATTAAGTCGCGAGTCAACATTATACCACAATTCGGGCGAAGTAAAATAAAACTCCCTGACTCTGTCCTCTAACTGCTTAATTTCGCCTTGCTTCTCTGCTTCAAATTCTGATTTTTTCAGCTCATACTCAATTAAGGCACTTGAGTATAAGTTTAAATCCTTTGTGTATTTTTCTACATTATACAAATTCTTTTTCAAACACGAATATATTGCGCTGATTATAACGACATATATATCGTTATGATATTTTTTTGCACACAGTATATCCTTGTTAAAAACATCTTCAACGCATTTCACACATGTTGGTATTACCGTCCACTGCTCTTCATCGGGTTTCTGCGAATCACCTTCAAAAAGAGCAGAAAATCTCATTGCCCTTTCGTGAAATGTATCTAATCGCAAATTTTCGTATTCTTCAAAAAAAGGCTCTGAATATTTCTTGAATTCAGAATTGCTTTCAAAAAGAATGTCGAGTATTTTCTTTCCGTTTTCATATTCCTCGTTGTCCTCGACATTTTCAAACATTTCCGTGGCAACAGCAATCAGACCGAACCAACCCACGGGCTGCTCGGGATAATCATCGGCAAGCTTTTGGAAAATCTCCTTTGCCTTGTCGTACTGCTCAAGCTTTAAAAAAGTGTTTGCCTTTGCCACTGCCGCGGCAATAACCTCGTCACCGGAAAAATCCTTAACCTCATATTTTGCCATTTTCATACCCCTCTTTCTCCCGAGACGAAGCCTTAAAGCGACTGCGCTCCGGGCTCTTTATATTCAATGCTCCGCGGCATTGTATCCCCCAAAAAGGTCATACTGCTTACTTGTCATCTTCTCATCGTATAATTATCGCACATTATATAATAACTATAGTTATTGTTGACTAAACTATATCATGTTGATTGGGCGTTGTCAAGGGGTTATTATGCTGTTGGTGATGGATATGAATAATTATAGTTTAGGCGAACTGATAAAAAGCTTAAGAGTTTCAAACCGTCTTACGCAGGAAAAGCTTGCCTTTAAGGCGGAGATAACCTCGGCGTATCTCGGGCAGATTGAGCGAAATGAGAAAAATCCGACAATTAACTGCATAAAAAAGATATGCGACGCGGTGGATATATCCCTGTGCGACTTTTTCGCCTGCCTTCAGAATGACAGGCAGACGGATGTTATCACGCTTCAGATCGACAAGAATATAAGCGAAATGACATACGCGCAAAAGGAAAAGCTTCTCGAAATCATTGAAAACATCAACGATTTCAAGAAGCTGTAAGCCCTGCTTTCGGCTTATATATCGTAAATTACGGCTCACGGCGGAGGCTTAGCCTCCGCCGTGTTTTATTATCTGTCAAGCATTTCAAGAATTTCACCCGGATTTGCGGTTCCCGTAACTCCGATTTTATGCACCGTGACCGCCGAGGCGAGAGAAGCGACCTGCGCTGCCTCTGTTTCGCTTGCGCCCGCGGCAAGCATACACGAAAATGCCGAAAGGAAGGTGTCGCCCGCACCGCAGATATCCACATCGCCGGAAACGAGCTTGGGCGGGACAAGTGTGACGTTGCCGTCCCTGACAAAGGCGCTGCCGCGCTCGCCGAGCGTGAGCATAACTCCGGAATTGTTATTTTTTGAGAGTAGCCCTGCTGCCTCAATAAACTGTTCCTGAGTTGCGGAAAGAAAGCCGTCGTTGCCGTATACCGCGCGCCAGCACTCAATCTCGTTGGGCTTGAGGATTACGTTTTTGTATGCTCCGATTTTATATCGGCTGTCAACAATAACCGTAAGCCCCTCCGCAGCGAGAGCCGATATTTTTTCGGCAACCCTCGGAGTGACCGCACCGAACTCGAATTGATCCGACACACACAGCACGCTGACCTTTTTTGCGATTTTTTCAAGCCGCGAGATTATTTCATTCTCGGTGCCTTCGTCTATGGGCACATAATTCGCGAAATCCAGACGCGGATCTTCATATTCGGTTGCGGATATGCCCTTTCTTACGGGCTTGCAGTAGGCATTGGTAAAGCGCCCGGGGCATAAAATCATGTTTTCCGAGGATATTCCGCGGTTTTTCAGCTCGCTTTCAAGCAGCATACCGCGCCAATCGTCTCCGATTATACTTATTGCAAGCACGTTTCCGGGGCGCAGAGCCGCAAGGTTTGCCGCTGTGTTTCCTGCCGCGCCGGGGTAGCAACGCTCCGCAACGACGGGCAGAGGGTAGTGCGGGGTTTCGCGAGAAAGCTCGCTTTTTGTCATGTCTGCGTTCCAGTAAATGTCCACGCAGAAATCGCCGATTATGCCGATGCTGCAATTTCCTGCGGCATCAAGAAGCTCTTCGAGCCGTTGAGAGGTCATAAAGTTATATCCTTTCGGTTATTTTGTCATAAAGTGTCGGGATCGTTATCTGATGGTCGCCGACGAAATGCCAGCCCTTTCCGCCGCGGCTTACCGGACGGTTTACTATGTTTTTGCGCGGTCTGTAATAGTAATTCGGATCCTCATAGCCTATCTTGCAGCGGTAGTCACCGAGATTTATAAGGTCAAAATTGGCGGTGGTTATGTTAAAGGTCGGGTAGCCGAGATTTCTGGCTATCGAAAGTGCCTTGAGAAACACCTCAGGACCTATGACCGCCGAGCCGAAGTTGAGGAACACCCCGCCATCAAGCTGCGAGACGGAATAACACATCTTTTTAAAATCTATGCCGCTGCACTTGCCGATTACAGCCATATCGCAGCTCGGATGCTGATGGATTATATCTGTGCCGAGTGCAATGTGGTATGTCGCGGGCACGTCGTTTACATAGCACTGGTATTCGATGCAGTCCTCGCGGTTCGGAAAGCGTTCGGCGTTAAGCGCAATGTACTCGCCGAGAGCCTCGCCGTAGCCCAGCTCCTTTGCCGCGCCCTCGTGCAGAGCCTCGTTCATCCATGCGCCGGTCTGCTCCCACATGCCGAAGGAACCATCCTCTATGGCGGTGGGTACGTCTTCGGAGGTGCCGCCGAGATAGGCAAGCTCAAAATCGTGAATGCTGCCTGCGCCGTTTGAGGCGATATGCGTTATGACACCCGCCTTTATAAGCTCGATAATATATCGGGAAAGCCGGTTTTTAATCACGTGCGCACCCATGCTCCAGATTACGGGTCTGCCGTTTTTCCGAGCCTCCAGTATACGCGAAACAAGCTCGTCAAAGCCGTCCGCTGTGTACTCCTCATGCGGAGTAGCTCCGGGCGTCATCATATTGTCGATTGTGACAAGATTTATCCTGTCCTGCGCCGAGTAGGTTTTTATGCCTGAGAGGTCGAGCTGCATTTTTCGTCTTTCCGTAAGAACACCCTCTTTATAAAATCAGAACAGCCAGTTCATAATATTGTCGAGATGAGTAAAGTCGCCCGTTATTGCGTGAGCACCCGCCGCGCGAAGCCGTTTTTCCTTGACAGGATTCAGTCCCGAGCGTTTGACCTCATCGGTTGCAAGACCGAGAGTTACCGCTCCCGCGGCACGTCCGAGCATGATTTCAACCTTGCCGTCGCCCACCACTAGCAGCTCTCCGCCCTCATAGCCGCCCTCGGAGATCAGGCGTTTTATAACAGCATCCTTCGAGCAGTCCTCGGCGCGGGGCTTTGCGCCGGAAATTTCGGTAAAATAATCATAAAAACCGAGTGCGGCGGATTCGCGCTTGACATCCGCGTCATCTGTGCCGCTTGCCGCGAAGAGTGTGACCCCCTTGTCCCGCAGAGTCTCAAGAAAGCGCTCACTGCCACAGATTATATAGTTGCTTTTAGGCGTCACGCCGCTTTCCACCTCGTTACGCTTGCGCGCAACGTCAAGCATAAGGCGGCGGTTGTATTCGTCCTTATAAAACCATTGGTCATCGGGTGCGCCGGGGTTAAGACCGTATTCCTTAATTGTTTCGTTAAGCCATTTCATCTGAAGAACGGTCTGAATTCCGGTTGACTCGTCGATATACCTGTCAACAAGTGACTTGACCTCCTCCTTGCGTTCGGTGTTGGCACCGAGTATGTATTCCGTCATGAGCGGAGCCATAACCTTTTCCCAGCCGCAGCGCAGTGTGGAAAGCGTGCCGTCAAAATCGAATATTGCAGCCCTAACGGGCGTTTTCTCATGCTTTTCAAGTATAATCATTTTTTTACTCCTTAATGTGCAAGGGAAGTAATTTATTTGCCCCATTTTAGCACACTCGTATGGAAGTGTCAAATATCACCTTATTTATAAATTCCTTGAAACTCGGGGCGAAGCGTGGTATTATGTATACCGATTAAAAAAGGAGTTTATATAAATGCTGAAGAATTTTGCGTATGATACCGTTCTTTGGGACTGGAACGGCACACTGCTTGACGATCTCGGCGCGTCGCTTTCGTCGGTGAACGATATGCTTGCCCGCAGAGATATGACGCCGATAAGCGTTGAGCAGTATTATGAATACATCGACACACCGATAATTAAATTTTACGAGCATCTTTTTCCGGTTTCGCCCGAGAGCTTTGATGCGGTGGCGAAGGAGTTTCAGAAGGGCTATGCGCTTCACAGCGACCCTCCGGTGCTTCACGAGGGTGCGCTTGAGGTGCTCGAGGAGCTCAAAAATTCCGGCGTGAGGCAGTATATAGTCTCCTCCGCACAGAAGCGTCAAATTCTTGAGCTGCTTGACCGTTTTAATATTGCGTCGTATTTTGAGGCGGTGCTTGCCGCCGAGGACAGACTTGCCGAAAGCAAGGTTGAACGGACGAAAAAATACTTTCTTGAACGCGGCATCGAACACAGCTGCTCGCTGATGGTCGGGGATACCTTGCACGACCTTCACACAGCCGACGCACTCAGCGCGGACTGCCTTCTGCTGACGAAGGGGCATCAGTCGCGTGAAATTCTCGAAAGCGGCGGCGGGAAAACCATTGATTCGCTTTATGATATTTATAAAAGGAAAGTGAACGCATGAACGGCTTTGTTGATTTGCATACACACTCGGTAAAGTCCGACGGGTCAATGATGCCGCCGGAGCTTGTCCGTTATGCGCATTCACGCGGACTCAGGGCGATAGCCTTAACCGATCACGACAGCGTTGACGGAATAAAGGAGGCTCTTGCCGAGGGCGAACGCATCGGCATGGAGGTCGTTGCGGGCATCGAGTTTTCCGTGCGCTCGGATACCGAAACGCATATTCTCGGCTATTTCATAGATGTTGACAATCCTGCACTTGTAAAGGGGCTTGAGGCGATAAAAAAATCGCGCACCGAACGCTTTTATGAAACGCACAAGCTGCTTGAGGCGCTGGGCTTACACCTCGATATAGAAGAAATTCTCGCCTCCGCGCCGAACGGAATAGTCGGCAGGGCGCACTTTGCAAGGGCGATGACCGAAAAGGGCTACACCGCATCGGTCAGAGAGGCGTTTGACAAATATCTCGCTTCGGGCAAACCCGCATATTCCGGCAATATAAAAACCGAGCCGCAGCTTGCCATAGAACTTATTAAGGGAGCGGGAGGCAAGGCGTTTTTAGCCCACCCGCATTTGACGAAAAAGAGCGGCGAAAGGCTGGAGGAGCTTTTGGATGAGCTTGTCGGATACGGTCTGGAAGGGCTTGAGGGATATTATACCGACTATACGCCGGAAATGCAGTCGGAGTATCAGGAGCTTGCGCGAGGGCGCGGTTTGTTGATTTCGGGCGGTACGGATTTTCACTGCAAAATGAAACCGCATATAGAAATCGGCACCGGGCTCGGAAACATGGCGATACCGTATTCCGTGCTCGAAAACATGAGGGAAATACAGTAATATATAATTGTATAAGTATTGCGGGACTGTCGCTGAATGCGGCAGTCCCATGTTTTTGATGTTATTTACAGAAGATGTGGCTTCCTATCGTTGTGGTCACGGGACGTGAAAGCATCCATTTGTTTGTCGTCTTGGCGGGATTATAATAGTATATAGCGCCGCCCGAGGGATCCCAGCCGTTTATTGCGTCCTGTGCCGCCTTGCGCGCGGTGTCATTTGGGGCGACACTCCAGTTGCTGTCCGTGACGCAGGTGAATGCGCCGTTTTGATAGATGACACCCGATATCGTGTCGGGGAACGAGGCGTGTTCAACGCGGTTGAGAATGACAGCACCCACAGCCACTTGTCCGGTGTAGGTCTCGCCGCGCGCCTCTGCGGCAATAACCTTTGCAAGCAGCGTGATGTCGTTTGTACTGAAGCCCGACGAGGAGGTTGAGGTTCCCAATCCGAGATACAGCAGCGTCTTGGGTCCGGCTATTCCGTCAACCACCAGCCCGCAGTTGCGCTGGAACTGTTTGACGGCGGATACGGTTTTGGCGCCGTATATTCCGTCAACACTGCCTGCGTACAGTCCGAGCCTTTTCAGGGTGGTCTGTATTCTGCGAACCTCGTCGCCGCGTGAGCCGAGCTTTGAAAGCGTTTCAACCGAGTATTGAAGCGCAGGCGTTGCGGCATCTTCCTTCGTGAGTGCTATATTTATGAGCAGAAGGTTTAAAAGGACAATTACGAGAAGCTCCCATGCGATTTTTGCCCGGGCAAGAGCGGATTTTTTGTTATACATTTATATATACCTCGCTTTTTCTTTTGTTTCTGTGAATAAGTTGCCGCGAAACAAAGAATAATATACCTGTCCGTTAACAGGAAAATTGTGTATAAAAGGGAAGCTGAGGACAAGATATAGTGGGTGAAAAAAGCTTCCAAAAAAAACCGCAAAAATTTCGAAATTTTTTTAAAAAAGGTGTTGACAAAGGGG
>LSQX01381162.1_pt1 | contig 12906 bp, 10 predicted proteins | sample 654561 | NCBI WGS metagenome assembly LSQX01 (sample SAMN04489861, study PRJNA283612) | anaerobic digester metagenome | isolation source: 4 biogas reactors fed with cattle manure at either 37C or 55C with and... | place: Denmark: Kongens Lyngby | collected 2014 | reverse complement strand
AGAGACAGTTTTTTGTCTAAATCTTCTGAGTTTTTCTCGTTCTGTTTTTTTATTTCAGGTTTATTTTGTAAATAAAAATTTTTAACTCGTTCATTTAGAATGTTTTTATTTTTAATAAAAAAATCTTTATTTTTTAAAAGTTCTTCAGTAAATTTTTCTATCTTTTCATTCCAACTTTTTAATATTTCACTTTTTTGTAAAAGAAAAACTTCTCTATTCTGCTCAAAAAGAATTCTTTCAAGAAAATTTTCTAGTCTTATTTTAATAAAACTTCTTCTTTGCTCCAAAATTTTCTCATCTTTTTGATATAAGCTATTGAAGGCACAAAAAAGGGCACGGCTAATAGTACTTTTGCCTGTGTCATTTTCACCGGCAATTACCGTGATGCCGTTCAGCTCTATATCCGCCTCAGCAACTTTTCCTACATTTTTGAGACTTAATCGCATACATTATATCCTTTCTCCTGTGAGACTCGTGACATTCTCCATATTTTTGGATGGAAATGCCACCTTATTTTTTTAATTTTTACTCCCACTCGATGGTGGAGGGTGGCTTGTGGGAGATGTCATAACAGACGCGGCTGACCCCCGGGACTTCGCTCAAGATGCGCCGCGAAATAAGCTCCAAAAGCTCATAGGGCAGCCGTACCCAGTCGGCCGTCATGCCGTCCAGTGACTCCACCACGCGCAGCGCGACCGTCTCTTCATAGGTGCGCAGGTCCCCCTTGACGCCGACGCTGCGCACCGGCAGCAGCACCGCAAAGCTCTGCCAGACCTTGTAATACCAGTCACTGCGCCTCATCTCCTCCGTGACGATGGCGTCCGCCTCGCGCAGAATCCGCAGCCGCTCAGGGTTGATTTCCCCCACCAGGCGGACTCCCAGGCCGGGCCCGGGGAAAGGCTGGCGCCAGACCAGCTCGCGCGAAAGCCCGAGCACCTCGCCCAGCTCCCGCACCTCATCCTTGAAGAGATAGCGGAAAGGCTCCACCAGCTCAAAGCGCATCTCACTCGGCAGCCCCCCCACATTGTGATGACTCTTCACCAGCGTGGCGGGGTTGCCATCGGCAGCAATCGATTCAATCACGTCGGGGTAGACCGTCCCCTGCGCCAGGAAGCGCGCATGGCCGACCTTTTTCTGGGCCGCCTCAAAGACCTCGATAAAGCTGTTGCCAATCACCGCCCGCTTCTTTTCCGGGTCGGTAACCCCGGCCAGCCGGCTCAGAAACAGCTCCGAGGCATCCTCATAATGAAGCCGGATATTGAAGTTTCTGCAGAAAAGATCGCGCACGCTCTCAGCCTCACCGGCACGCAAGAGACCGTTATTGACGAAAATACAGGTGAGCCGCTCGCCAATCGCCTCCTGCAGCAATACCGCCGCCACGCTGGAATCAACCCCGCCCGAAAGCCCCAGAATGACATGCTCATCGCCGACCTGGGCGCGAATCTGCTCAATGGCCTGCCGCCGGTAAGCCTGCATCGTCCAGGATTCCCCGCAGCCGCAGACCTCATGCACGAAGTTGCTCAGCATCTGATAGCCATGCAGCGAGTGGACGACCTCCGGATGAAACTGAACGCCATAGAAACGGCGCCTGGGCTCCTCCACCGCGGCAGGGTCACTGTGGGGAGTGGACCCAATGCCGATAAACCCCTCGGGCAGTCGGGAGAGTCTCCCCCCCGGAGAGCTCCAGACCTGGGTTTGAGCCTCCACGTTCCGGAAAAGCGCGGATTCCGTACCCGAGAGCTTCAGAGTCACCTTGCCGTATTCACGCTGTGCCGCCGGCTCCAACCCGCCGCCCAGCTCCAGCGCCATCACCTGCAGCCCGTAGGCAATGCCAAGAACCGGTACTCCCAGTTGGTAGATGGCCGGGTCGGGTCGCGGTGCATTGGCCGCCGAGGCGCTCAGGGGTCCTCCGGAGAGGATGAGTCCCCTGGGTTTGAGTGTGGCGATTTCCGCCGCCGCGGTGGTGTAGGGTTTGATCAGGCAGTAAACTTTGCACTCTCTCACGCGGCGCGCGATGAGCTGCGTATAGGGGGAGCCAAAATCCAATATAATAATTTGTTCCATGCGCTTCCTTTGTTTTTTGCCTCACTTGAAGAAGCTGGCGGGCTCATTTTTCGCCTTTTTGCTTCTCACCTCCAGAAAAAAATTGAAAAAGCTATTGCGGACGTTCTTCTCCGCTATTGCTGTGGAGCCGCCGCGCCCGGGTAAGCCGCGGGCAGCTCCGGCGGCGCCTCCAGATATTGCACCGATTCGGGCAGTTGCTCATTCTTGCCCAGCTTGTGAATCAAAATGTAATAGGCCCCCATCAGAGGAACCGCCGCCCCAATCCATGCCAGCGGACTGGCCAGCGCCACTCCGCCAAACCCAAGCGGCACAGCCAGGAACACAGCCGCCAGCACCCTCATGACTAGCTCCATGATGCCGGCCACCGTCGGCACAAAGCTGCGCCCCAGCCCCTGCAACGTGTAGCGATAGACAAACAGCAGCGAAAGCACCCAATACATCGAAGCGTTGATCGCCAGGTACATCCGCGCCAGCTCCAATATCTCCGGCTGGGCCGAGCCGACAAAGAGCCCCACCATGTGATGACCAAAAGAGATATTCACCCCCGCCACCACCACGCTCACCCCCAGCGAAAGGACGCTGCACTGCCGGACCCCCTGCCGGATGCGCTGTATCTTGCCGGCTCCGTAGTTCTGGCCCACATAGGTCGCCATCGCGATGCCAAAGGACATCATCGGCATGATGGCCAGCAGGTCCACCTTGTTCGCCGTGGAAAAAGCCGCCACCGCCAGAGGCCCCAGCTCATTGAGACGCATCTGTACGATGATGCAGCCCAAGGCGATAATGTTCGCCTGGAAGCCCATCGGCAAGCCAATCCGCAGCGAACCCCAGAGCTCCTGCAGCGAAAGCCTCCAATCCTCACGGCGCGGCAAGAGGAACTTCAGATTCCGGTAAACGTAGACCAGACAAAAGAGCCCCGAAAGCAACTGCGCCAAGACCGTCGCATAGGCCGCACCGGCCACTCCCCACTTGAAGTGGACGATAAAGAGATAATCCATGAAGATATTGAGCGTGCAGGCGATCGCCAGGAAGAACAGCGGCGTCTTGCTGTTGCCCAGCGCCAATATCGTGCTGGAGAGGACGTTGAAGAGAACCGAGACATAGAGCCCCGCCAGGATCACCACCAGATACCGGTAGGCATCCTGAAAAATCTCGGGCGGCGTCCGCAAAAGCGTAAGAATCTCCTCGGTATAGAGGACCCCGAAGAGAGTCAGAAGCCCCCCCATCATCGCCCCGCAGACCAGAGTCGTGCAGAAGCTCTTGCGGATACCCGCCTCATCCTGGGCCCCGTAGCGCTGAGCCGTGACAATCGCAAAGCCGGCCGCGGATGCATGAATAAAGCCGATGACAAAGAAGAGGACGCTCCCGGTGCAGCCCACCGCCGCCAAGGCATGGGGCCCGAGAGTCCGCCCGACAATAAAAAGATCGACCGCATTGTAGGTTTGCTGAAAAAAATTCCCCAGCAGCAGGGGAATGGCAAACAGCACAATGAGGCGAATCGGGTTACCTTCTGTTAGATTTTTTTCCAAGGAATCTATGGGGTTTCTGGCACTTCTGGCCGGAAACCCCAATATAGAACCAATCGCTGAAAATATAAAGAAATCTTCTTTGCCAAAATCCCGCCCCCACCCCCCTTTCGGCGCGCCTGTTTTTGAGGCAACGCGTAGAGTAAGGAACCACGGATAGACACGGATGAACACGGATTTGAGAAGAAGGCTTTGAAATTACTATCTGTTTTACTTAAATGCCAATTAATCTTATTTCGTACGAGAGTTTGAACCGACACAATCAAAAACATCTGTGTCTATCAGTGTCTATCCGTGGTTCCTGTTCCTCTTCCGTTTGCGCGCATCCGTGGTTCCTTCCCGTGGTTTCAAAATGAGAGGAGAGCTGCATCCAGGTCAATGCGGTTTCGTTAAAAAGTAGTGAAATCTTCTTTATTGAATGGGCACAACTCCTTAGAATGGAGGCAATGAGAGTGAGTGATTCTTTCATTTCGGTTCGCCATACGGCACTTCTCCTCACACTGGGGCTTTCTGTAATCCTTTTGGCAGGTGGATGCTCCATCAAAAGAATGGCACTGAACAAGGTCGGCAACGCCCTGAGCCAGAGCACCGGAGGGACCTTTGCCTCCGATAACGATCCGGAGCTCATCGGCGATGCCCTCCCCTTCAGCCTCAAGCTGATGGAGTCCATCTTGGCGGAGACCCCCCAGCACGTACCGCTTTTGGTCGCTCTGAGCAGAGGCTTCACCAGCTACTCCTTCGCCTACCTCCAGATGGAGGCCGATTATATTGAAGAGGCCGACCTGCAGGCAGCCCGCGCCATGCGGGAGCGCGCCCGCAACCTCTACCTGAGAGCCCGCAACTACGGTTTGCAGGGCCTGGAAGCCAGCCGCCCCGGCTTCACCAACCTCTTTTTCAGCTCCCCTGAGCTCGCCCTGGCAACCCTGAAACCCTCCAAAGAAGAAAACCGCAATCTGGTCCAGTGGACCCTCTCACCCTGGGCCGCCGCCATCTCTCTATCCAAAGACCGCCCCGATATGATCGCCGAGCTGCCCCACGTGGAATCAATGATCGAGTGGATGCTCCGCTGGGAGGGGTACGCCCAAGAGCCGGTCCTGGATTCGCTCCTGATGTCCTTTGAAAGCGTCCGGACCCAACTGCCCCCCGGCGCCGGAACTCTGGAGGAGCGCATCCGTCGCGATTTTGAAGGAGCGCTGCGCCAGGGCAACGGGTTGCTGGCCGGCCCCTACGTGACGCTGGCTGAAGCGGTCTCCATCCAGAATCAGGACGTGGAGGAATTTAAATCACTTTTGGGAAGTGCGCTGGCCATTGATGTCGACCTCTACCCCGAGGCACGGCTGGAGAACCTCCTGATGCAGAAACGGGCACGCTGGCTCCTGGAGCAGGTCGATGAACTCTTCCTGCCGGAGCTCCCCCCTGAAGAATAGAACCAACAGAGAACCATTTGTAAAAACAACAAGATGAAATCAAAACTCCTTAGAGCGCTCTGTGCCGGTGCACTGGCGCTTGGCCTGTTCACCTTTTCCCAAAACGCAGAGGCCCAGACGCGGCTCCGGATGGGCACACTGGCCCCGCGCGATACCACCTTCCACAAAACCATCATGGATATGGGCGAGGCCTGGAAGAAAGCCTCAGACGGGAAGGTCTTGCTCACTGTCTATACCGATGGCCAGATGGGCAGCGAGGCCGACATGGTCCGCCGGATGCGGGTAGGCCAGCTCCAGGCCGCCATGCTGACCGTCGGCGGTTTACAGGCGATCGAGCCCTCCGTGAGCGCCTTGCAGAATATGCCGCTGGTCTTCCGCGACTTTGACGAGCTTGATTACATCACCGCCCGGCTGGAGCCGGAACTGGAAAAGAAATTCGAGGAAAAAGGCTTCGTCGTCCTCTTCTGGGCCGATGCCGGCTGGGTCCGCTTCTTCTCCAAGAAGCCGCTGCTCCTGCCCGAGGATACCAAAAACCTGAAGCTCTTCGTCACCGCCGGCGATACGGCCACTCTGGACATCGTCAAATCTTTCGGCATCAAAGGCATCCCGCTTTCAATGACCGATATTTTGACCGGACTCCAGACGGGCCTCATCGACGCCGTGCCGACAATCCCGCTCTATGCGCTCACCGGCCAGTTTGATGGGACCGCCTCGCACATGACCGATATCAACTATGCGCCGCTGGTCGGGGCCACCGTGGTCACCAAAAAGGCCTGGAATGCCCTCACGCCCGAGCAGCAGCGCCAGTTCAGAGAGGCGGCTAACGTGGCCGGAGAAAAGATTCGCGCCCGCAGCAGACTGGAAGCCGAAGAAGCGGTTCAGGCGATGGTCAAGCGCGGCCTGAGCGTCCACCAGCTCAACCCAACCCAGAAGGATAGCTGGCAGAGCTTCATGGAGGAGAACGTCTACCCGGCCATTCGCGGCAAAATCGTCCCGGCCGATAAATTTGACGAAGTGATGAAACTCCTGGCCGAGTATCGCACCCAGGAAAAAGCGGCCCCTGAAGAACCCGCCGCCGAGTAACCCCTCTCTTGAAGCCACCACCACCGCACAGGGTAGAGCAAGCTGTTGGATTCTAAAAACCTATGTCTTTTTTAAACCGGATTCTTACCATTCTGCGCCGGAGCGAGAACGCCCTCCTGGTGAGCGCGCTGGCATTGCTCATGCTCCTGCCGATGGCCGAGGCGCTCTGCCGCCTCTTCGGGGTCGGCATCTCCGGTGCCCAGCCGATGATCCAGCACATCACGCTGGTCATTGCGATGGTCGGCGGCGCCATTGCGGCCCGTGAATCCCGTCTGCTCTCCCTCTCCACGCTGACCGCTTTCCTGAAGGAGCGCGCCAAGGTCTGGAGCAATCTTTTCTCAGGCGCCCTCGCCGTGATGATCACCTTCATCCTCGCGGTCGCCTCCTGGCAGTTCGTCGTGGAGTATGAGCGCCCCATGGCCGATATTCTGGCCTACAGCATCCCCAAGTGGTGGATACAGTTGGTGATGCCGCTCGGCTTTGGGCTCATCACTATCCGGCTCTGGTGGCGCAGCGGCAAAAACTGGTGGATGCGCCTTGCCTCGTTGCTCCTGAGCGTGGCCCTGCTTTGGGTTTTCTATAAGCCGTTTTGTGACCCCGCCCATCTTTTCTGGCCGTTCCTCATTTTGATCCTGGCGGCGACGGCGCTCGGTGCCCCTCTCTATGTGACGCTGGGCGGAGCGGCTGTGATGCTCTTCTGGTGCGAGGGCTCCACCGTCGATGCCCTGCCGGTCGATCAATACGCACTGGTCACCAACCCCACTTTGCCGACCCTGCCGCTCTTCACGCTGGCCGGCTACTTTCTGGCGGAGGGGGGAGCCTCCAAACGGCTCATCCGGGTCTTCACCGCTCTGGTCGGCAGCATCCGTGGCGGTACGGTCATTATGACCTTTCTGGTCTGCGCCTTTTTTACCACCTTTACCGGAGCCTCCGGCGTCACCATTCTCGCTCTGGGCGGACTCCTCCTGCCGGTTCTGCTCGCTTCGGGCTACAGCGAGAAGAATTCTCTGGGGATCATCACCAGCGCCGGTGCCCTGGGCCTGCTTTTCCCGCCCAGCCTGCCGCTGATCCTCTATGCCATCATCGCCGGCAACGTCACCATCCAGCAGATGTTCCTCGGGGGGCTTATCCCGGGGACGATCATGCTGACGATCATGGCCGGCGTCGGAGTCCTGCAAGGCCCCAAAACAACCAAAAAAGAGCGCCCTCCTTTCGTCCTCAAAGAGGCCTGGGCCGCCCTCTGGGATGCCAAGTGGGAGCTCGCCATTCCGGTCATCGCCGTCGGGGCCCTCTTTAGCGGCAGCTTCACCCCTGTGGAAGCCGCCTCCCTCACCGCGCTCTATGCCTTCTTCATAGAGACCGTGATTTATCGCGATTTGAAATTCTTCAAAACCGAGCCCGAAAAGAAAAACCTCCCCCAGACCATGGGCGAGTGCGGCCTCCTCATTGGCGGCATCCTGCTCATCCTCGGTCTGGCGCTCGGCTTCACCAACTATCTGGTCTTTGCCCAAATCCCCACACTGGCCGTGGAGTGGGTCTCCGCCCATATCAGCTCGCCCTGGGTCTTCCTGCTCTGCCTGAACCTGGCGCTCTTCGCCATCGGCTGCCTGATGGATGTCTACTCGGCCATCGTGGTGATCGTGCCGCTCATTACGCCGCTGGGCCTCGCCTTTGGGATTCACCCGATTCACCTGGGGATTATTTTCCTCGCCAATCTGGAGGCCGGTTTCCTGACCCCGCCGGTCGGGATGAATCTTTTCCTCTCCTCCTATCGTTTCGGCAAACCGATGGTCCAGATCATGAAAGCGGTCATACCGATGCTCCTGGCCACCGTCTTCACGGTGCTCCTCATCACCTATGTACCGTGGCTGACCACCTGGCTGCCGAGCCTTTTTAACAAATGAACAATCTTTAATAAACTATGAGCAAAAACATCGTCACCAAACTTCTCCACACCCGGATGCGCGTCAGCCATCTGGATGAAACGATTGATTTCTATACCCGCGTGCTGGGTCTGGAAGAGGTCCGCCGGATGACCTCCCCCCGCGGCGCCCGGCTGGTCTTTTTGCGCGCCCCCCAAAGTGAGGAAGAGATCGAAATCGCCTGGTTCCCCGATGCCGAGCCGGTTCAGGTTCAGCCCGATTTGATCCATCTGGCCTTTGCCGTGGAAGATATGGAGGTCTTTGCCGCCCACATTCGCTCCCTCGGCGTCGAGTTCAGCGATGGCCCCACGCGGCTGAGCTCCGGCAACACCATCGCTTTCATTGATGCGCCCGAGGGCTACGAAGTCGAGCTCATCGAACGCACCAAAGAGGGGAAATAGCCGCCGCACACTTTCCAAGAATCCATGACACGCGCCACACTCATTCCGCTACTGGTCACGGTGATCCTGCCGCTCCTCTGGCTCATCGCCGAGTTCCGCGCCCAGAAAACCTTCCGGATGGCTCTGGGGGTACTCGCCTTCCTCTGCGCGCTCGCCATGGTCTTCCTGATGTCCTGGGTAACCAAAATGAGCCTGCTCCAGCGCCACTCCGGCTCAGTCCATACGCTGCTGGATGCCACCATCTCCGAGCTTGAGGATGGACGCGTGGAGCGCACCCTCTACCTGCTGCGCGACCTCAACGGAGGCTACAAACCGCTCACCCGCATCCAGGAGAGCTACCTGCGCAGCTTGCAGGGGACCGCTACGCTCCTGACCAACGCCGAGCCCCTCGACCCCAACCTGCTGGCCAATACCCCCTTCGATAAAGAGAGCTGGGCCGGCTACTGGCAGGGTGACTCGGGCAGCGGCTTCCTCATCCGCCCCAACTATTCCCAATATGACGTCTACCGCGACAGAAGCGCCGAAGGGGTCGCACCGGTAAAGATGGCCTCGGTCTCGGTCTCCGAAGACTTCAAGACGTTGCAGTTCCAGGAGGCCGACCTCTACCGCTACACATTGAGCCTCAATAATAAATACCAGGCCAGCGTGGAAATTTACCACCTGGACACTCGGGCCAGCGCCGCCAGCCAGACCCTCTGGAAACTGGTCCTCCCCACCGCTGAACAGATGAAATATACCACCACACCCAACCCGGGCGCCGAGCAGGGAGCGATTAACCGATGAATAAACCAACCCCACCCCAGGAGAGCCCCAAGAGCCCCAACATCAATACGCCGCAGCCGCCCCAGGTACGCAAGGCCGGCTTCTGGCCGCTGCTCGGGGAGTGCCTGCGCAGTGGCGGCCCGGGCTACCTCCAGTTCGCCATCACCAACGTCTGCAATGCCCACTGCGATTTCTGCGGCTTCGCCATCGATCGCTTCGACCCCAAAGCCCGCAAAAGCGTCACGCTCCAGGAGGCCTATGACACGATCGATATCAGCGTCAAAAACGGTATCGGCTTCCTCCTCTTTGTCGGCGGCGAACCGATGGCCCACAAAGAACTGCCCGAAATGGTCAAATACGCGGCCGATTCAGGCATCCAGCCGATGATCTGCACCAATGGCTCCCTCTGGACCGATGAAAACATACGGATGTATGCGCGGCTGGGGCTCACCAGCGTCATCATGTCCATCGATGCGCCGAGCGTGGAGCTCCACGAAAAAAACCGCGGCTTGAAAGGCGTCTGCGAAAAAATCGCCCGCGCCAACAAACTCTTCCGCGAGCTCGGCGTGGAAAGCGTCGCCAGTATCACCGCCAGCCGCCTCATTGACGATTACACCAAACTGCCGCCTTTCCTCACCTCCCTTGGCTTTGACCGCTGCACCTTCAGCTACCCCATCTCCGTACGCGACCCGCTGGAGAGCTCCTACCTGAGCTTTAGCGATTCGAACCTGGTCGATTACACCGCCGAGGAATTGATCGAGGTCTTCGGCAAACTCCAGGCGCTCAAAGAAAGCCGCGAAATAACGATTGTCAACCCGCTCGAATCCCTCAAGGAGATGGTCCGCCACCTCCGCAAAGAACCGGAAGTCTTCCCCTGCCTGGGCGGATTGAAATATTTCTACCTCGATTGGAATCTCGACCTCTACCGCTGCCACTACTGGCACTCGCCCATGTGCAAAATCTATGAGTTCGACGCCTCCAAACTGATCCGCGACCATTGCACCCTCTGCATGATCGATTGCTACCGCGACCCCTCCATCCTGCAATTCATCGCGCTCAACCTGAGCGATATCTTCCACGACTTCAAGTCACTACGCTGGGGCAAGGCCCTCCGCCGTATCTTCGACCGACGCAACCTCACCTCCCTCGGCGCCGTCCTCGAAGGCCAATCCTGGATCCGCGAGTGGATCAAATATACCGGCAAAAAACCCGGCCAATAACCCGGCCGGATCACTTCAACCGCTTTGGATGCGGCCCTCATTGGTGTCGCATCCGTTTTTTCCTTCTAAAATAATCTGCGCCCATCTGCGTAATCTGCGGTTAAAACATCCCTCATGGACATCCGCTCAAAAAATGGAGTGTTTGACAAGCTCAGTACCTCATCACAGCGGAGCTAGTCAACTGAGTCACTGTTTTCCTCAAGTTCCTTTTTTTCGATAAAATGAGCTTCAACGATTTGTCTTTGCCTCCTTAACTCCTCAATTAAACGCTGTTTATCTGGCAACTCTGTCAAATACTGTGCGATTTTAATTCCAACAGCGTCCAATTGCATGAGTTCAATTTGTTCTTTGCCTCCCTCGGCACAAAGCAGTAATCCAAGTGGCGACTCTTCACCATTCTCTTTTTCGTATTTGTCGAGATAACGAAGATAAAGCTCCATTTGCCCTTTATACTCAGCTTTGAAGTGACCTTTTTTCAACTCTACCGCCACTAAACAGCGCAACTTTCTATGATAAAAAAGCAGGTCTATGTAATAATCTTCTCCATCAACTATGATTCGTTTTTGTCGTTCGACAAAAGAAAATCCATATCCAAGTTCAAGTATAAATTCCTGTAGCCGACTTAGAAGCATACCTTCTAAATCTCTTTCACTGTAGAATCCTTTCAACCCGGTGAAATCAAGGAAATAGGGACTCTTGAAAACTAAATCCGGAGAGAGACGATTCTCATTACGGAGAGTAGCCAGCTCTTTCTGTATAAAATCCTTCGGTTTGCCGCTAATGACAGTTCTTTCGTAGAGCATGGAACCAATTCGATTTTCCAACTCCCGCTTACTCCAACGCTCCGATGCGGCCATAGTGATATAGAATTCGCGCCGAACACTATCCTTCAAAGGCAACACCAACAAAAAATGAGTCCAACTCAATTGTGTCACCACTGGTGTCACCATTTGTAAATCAGGAAAAGCCTGTGCGAATTGCATCATTCGTCGCAAACTGCGAGGACTGTATTCATTCGTTCCATATTTTCTTTGCAAGTGATTCGATAAAGTTTCAATCACCCTGCGGCCATATTCAGCCCTCTTGTTACCAAGCACTTGCTTGTAAATCTCATGCCCAATGTGCCAATACATCAAAGTCAGGGTACTGTTGACCGTTGAAGCAACCTGTCCCTTCGCCTGTTCAATGATCTTTACAATGCTGTTTAAGAGTAGCTCTTCGTTTTTTGAGGGTGTATTCATTGGCGTATTCACTTTAGACTCTCCAATTCAACGGGTTCAATGTGTCCCTATTTGCCTCTGACACCGTATTTACCCACATTAACGCCCCGCTTTTTTGTGGATTCATTTGCGATAATCGTAAAATAACAACTAGCTTTACATCAAGCGATTCCATCACTTATACCGAGTGAAAAGCATACCACACACTAATTAAAAAATTCAAGCCTGAGCTTAGTGAGCGAGCAAACAGTTAACTCTCAGTAGTGTGTAACCCCACTATCAAACCCGATGTTTAATAACTGGTTATAAAATAGATAGCTTACATTCAGACTATCATCCAAAAATCTGTGAAAATCTGCGTAATCTACGGTTAAAAACTGCGGTTAAAAAAATCACGCCGGTGGAAATGTAAAACTCCGGGGTGAATTGTTTCTCTCCCTGATTCAGGTATGCGGAGCATACCCATAATATAGCCAGGGATATTCAGACCCCTGGTATGCATCCGCCCCCAACACCCTTACGCCCCCGTAGGAGTCGCACAAATTTAATGGGAGAAACAATGTGTTTGGGATTACTACCATCCCATTCCCGACGATTCAGTTTATAATAATCGTTCCTTGTTGAATATTCTCTTTTTGGAAAAATGAGGAATCTAATTCCTCCAGGAATGACGTATCGGGGATTTTCCAATCGGGATAGGCCTCTGGATTTGCATTATATTGCAGCAACGATCGAGCAGCGGCGAAAGATTTCGCCACGGCTTCGTCGGAACCGTATTGCGTTTCCAGTTCATTGAGCAAAACCAACCGGTTTTGGGCCAATTCACGGCTTAGGTAACGATGCTCTGCTAGAAAGGGGTCTGTCGCTGAAGATCGCGTAAACAAGCTCTCCGGCAGGCGAGATTGTCTGCCGCCGCCTCTATATTGTTCCCAGGGATGGTCTGAATTTACCAAGCCGGATAACGAAAGAATCAGCGCACTGGCTGCCGATGGGAATGTTTCCCTGTTTGCCGAGGCTTCCGTTAAGAGCGTGTTGATGATGCTCCTGGAGGCTGGGCCGTTATCCAGATAGTTCATGATTGTCTTCACGACGTTTTCGCGTTCTTCGCCTTGCAATTGTGTAAACATCTCGGCTATACGGGGCATTGCTTTGCCTTTTTGTGCATCCAGTACATAGCTTAGCATGGATAAATCTATCTTACCTTCTTTGGTATGGATATTTCCTTCTTCGAGCAAATCGGCATATACATCGCCGCCCAGGCTGCGGACAAAGGAAATAATT
>LSQX01369038.1_pt1 | contig 12907 bp, 10 predicted proteins | sample 654561 | NCBI WGS metagenome assembly LSQX01 (sample SAMN04489861, study PRJNA283612) | anaerobic digester metagenome | isolation source: 4 biogas reactors fed with cattle manure at either 37C or 55C with and... | place: Denmark: Kongens Lyngby | collected 2014 | reverse complement strand
CCACTACTCTCACGAGCCCTCAAAAGCTTTGCTCCTGCTAAACATTATTTAGGTGTACACTGGGCAGCTTACGATGCACCTATTATTCCTCCGCTTATCTCCATGAGTCACGAGCAAGAAACGCGCGAGGATGACTTTGTCCTAGTTTATTTACCCTTTGAAGAAATTGAAGTGGTAGTACCATGGCTGCAAAAAATACCACAACAACAGTTTATTTTTTACTGCAAAACCAGGGAAGCAATTCAAAACAAAAACGTGCTGTTAAAACCACTGAGCCGTCAAAACTTCCCCAAGGATCTAAACACCTGTTCAGGTGTTATTTGTAACACCGGCTTTGGTTTATGTAGTGAAGCCATGGTACTCGGCAAAAAAATTTATACTAAAGCCCTAGCTAGGCAGATCGAGCAATATTCAAACGGCAGAATTTTAGAAGATTTAAACCGTGCAGTGGTATTTACAGAATTTGAAACAGAGCCACTTATTAAGTGGCTAGGGCTGCCAAACCACCCACGAGCTGTTTTTCCACCAGTTGCCGAAGAGGTAGCCGCATGGATTACCAAGCAAAACTATAGCGATAAAAAATCACTTGTCGATAGCTTGTGGGCAAAGTCTAAAAATATTCAGGTGCAAGGCTAAGACGCTGCTCAGCTAAGTGAACAGCTCAAGCTCAGGATTTCGGCTCCGATACTCTGCCAAGCTTTGACGGTATAGGGATGAACTCTTTATCATCTAAGTCAGGCAGTTTCATACGACCAGCTTGCCAATCGACACGAGCCTGCTCCAACCGCTCTTTGGATGACGATACGAAGTTCCAGTCAATATAGCGAGGACCTACTGGCTCTCCACCAAGCGCTATGACTACCGCATCACTCAAGGCCATAATGGTAACAGAGTCACCGGCACTCAACACTGCCATACTGCCAACGTCAAGCCGTTGGTGCGCCACTTCCACATGGCCACTGACCACATAGACAGCACGTTCACTATATTCCGCAGGCAAAGAAACTCTAGCGCCCTGCGACAACTGCCAATGCACAAAAAATTGAGGTGACTCCGTCTGCACGGGCGACTGCAACCCTGACAACTGGCCCGCAATCAAGCGCCCGGCAAAACCGTCACTCTCAAACACCGGTAGTGCTTCTTTTGCAAAATGCCAAAAAGCAGGGTCCATCTCTTCTCGCTCTTCAGGCAACGCCACCCAAGCCTGAATGCCATCAAGTAGACCGCCCTCAAGCCTTGGCTTTTCAAAACGCTCTGAATGAGTAATACCCTTACCTGCAGTCATCCAATTAACCTCACCAGGACGCACTGCCAGCTCTGAACCTACGCTATCACGATGCATGATCTCGCCATCAAATAAATAAGTGATTGTTGAAAGACCGATATGAGGGTGAGGAAGAATATCTGCTTCTAAAGGCAAACCTGGTGCTATATCCTTAGGGCCCATGCGATCAAAGAAAATATAAGGACCGACCATGCGTCGCTTGACGAAAGGCAAGACACGCCCAACTTCGAAACTGCCAAGGTTGCGAATACGCTGGGGGATGATGAGCTCTATCATGATAACTCCAACACGAAGACTGAAAAGTATAATAACTACTTGCAGTATCGCACATCGGTCATTTTGATTGGGAAAGTGTCACTACTCTAATTCCATACCACTCTAAAGTACAGACGAAAAAATAGCCGTAAATCAATAATGATTACGGCTAGATTCTTAGCACTAACTCTATGAGAGATAGTGGTCGGGACAGTAGGATTCGAACCTACGACCCTCTGGTCCCAAACCAGATGCGCTACCAGGCTGCGCTATGCCCCGACTTGCTAAAGAATAAATTATACATGAATTAGTAATTAATACAAGGAAATTACCAGTCAAATACTAATTTGTATAAAAAACCCCACATTTATATTAAAAGTGTGGGGTTTTTATCACATCCTAGATGATTCTAGTATTACTCTTCTGAACCAGCCTCAGGAGTTGAACTTAGAAGATTTTCTTCATTCTCAATACCACCTAAAGCTTTAACTGATAAACGAATACGACCGCGATCGTCAGCTTCAATTACTTTAACGCGTAATTTCTGTCCAACCGATAACACCTCGTTGATATCGTTGATGCGATAGTTAGCGATTTCAGAAATATGCAGCAAACCATCTTTGCCTGGTAAGATTTGAACGATTGCACCAAAGTCCAGCATGCGCTGCACAGTACCATCATAAACCTGGTTAACTTCAACTTCAGCAGTAATTTCTAAAATCCGACGCTCTGCCTCTTTGGCCTTGTCTAAATCAGCACTAGAAATCGTCACTAAACCTTCATCACTGATATCGATCTGGCTACCAGTTTCTTCAGTTAGAGCACGAATAGTAGCACCGCCCTTACCGATAACATCGCGGATTTTCTCAGGGTTGATTTTTACAGTAAGCATGCGAGGAGCGAAACTTGACAGTTCTTGGCGAGAACCAGTAATAGCCTCTTCCATTTTGCCAAGAATGTGCATACGACCTTCTTTAGCTTGAGCTAAAGCGGCTTGCATAATCTCTTTGGTAATGCCCTGAATCTTGATATCCATCTGTAAAGCAGTAATACCGTCTTTGGTACCGGCTACTTTAAAGTCCATATCACCTAAATGGTCCTCATCACCAAGGATATCAGTTAGAACAGCGAACTTGTTACCATCTTTGATAAGACCCATAGCCACACCAGCAACGTGATCTTGAACAGGCACACCAGCATCCATCAAGGCCAAGCTACCGCCACATACTGAAGCCATTGAAGAAGAACCGTTTGACTCAGTAATCTCCGACACTAAGCGAATAGTGTACTGGAATTCGTCATGATTTGGCAAAGTAGCAACTAAGGCACGTTTAGCTAAACGACCATGACCAATTTCACGACGCTTAGGTGTACCAACACGACCCGTTTCACCGGTAGAGAATGGAGGGAAGTTATAGTGCAACAAGAAGTGATCACGTGAGTCACCCATGACGGAGTCAATGATTTGCTCGTCTTGCTTAGTGCCTAAAGTAGCAACCACAATCGCCTGAGTTTCACCGCGAGTAAATAACACGCTACCGTGCGTACGTGGTAAAACGCCTAAACGAATTGAAATTGGACGCACTGTACGAGTATCACGACCATCAATACGTGGCTCACCACTTAAAATCTGACTGCGAACAATTTCTGACTCTAGAGAGAATAAAATATCCTCTACTTCGACCACATCAATTGATTCTTCTTTTTCAGCAGCAACGGCAGCCAGTTTCTCTTGAACTGCAGTGTAAACTTCTTTGATTTGGGTGCTACGAGCCTGTTTTTCGCGAATTTTGTAAGCTGCTTGTAAACCCTCAACAGCACTTTCTTTAACTAAAGCAATCAATGCTTCATTTTTAGGAGCAGCTTCCCAATCCCAAGCCGGTTTACCCGCTTTTTCAACTAAGTCATTAATGGCATTGATCGCAGCTTGCATTTGCTCGTGACCAAAAACCACGCCACCTAACATCACCTCTTCAGTCAATTGCTGAGCTTCAGACTCAACCATTAAGACAGCGGTTTCAGTACCGGCAACCACTAGATTCATCTGAGAATCAGCTAATTGGCTAGCACTTGGGTTTAGAACGTAGTTACCGTTTAAATAACCAACACGAGCAGCACCGATAGGACCATCAAATGGCACACCTGAGATTGCTAAAGCAGCAGAGCTAGCAATCATCGCAACAATATCAGGATCAATTTCAGGATCTACTGATAATACGTGAATAATAACTTGTACTTCGTTGTAAAAACCTTCAGGAAATAAAGGACGTAAAGGACGGTCAATTAAACGTGAGGTTAAGGTCTCTTTTTCTGAAGGCTTGGCTTCACGCTTAAAGAAACCACCGGGAATCTTGCCCGCAGCATAGGCTTTTTCAATATAGTCCACAGTTAGTGGGAAGAAATCCTGACCCGCTTTAGCATTTTTATTAGCAACAACGGTAGCTAAAACTACCGTATCACCCATAGAAGCTAAAACAGCACCTGTCGCTTGGCGAGCAATTTCGCCAGTTTCTAAGGTGACAGTATGATCGCCATACTGAAAGGATTGTGTAAATTTATTAAACATGTGGATTCCTTAATCTACAAAATTATCCGAAACCTCAAGCCACATCACGGTTCTATATAGCTTGTCGGACTAACAATAAAAAGCCGCGCACATGATTTAAACTGTGCACGGCTTTGAATCTAAATCTCTAAAGACCTAGTCAATTACTTACGTAAGCCTAATTTACCAATTAAATCACGGTAGGTATTAGGGTTAGTTCTTTTTAAGTAATCTAATAACTTACGACGACGGCTAACCATACGTAATAAACCGCGACGTGAGTGATGATCTTTAGCGTGTTCTTTAAAGTGAGAACTTAATTCGTTAATACGATTGGTAAGTAAAGCAATCTGAACTTCTGGAGAACCGGTATCACCCTCTTTGCGAGCGAACTCAGAAACGATTTTTGCTTTATCAATAGTTGACATAATACATATCCTTATATATACAGGCGTTGACACGGACAGGCCGTCAACGTGAAATAATTAAAAAAAACTTTTACAAAAAAACTTAAAATCTAATCACTAATAAAATAGCTTAATTTAAGTAGCATAAGTTCTGCTACACTTAAGTAACAGCAAGAAGCTATTTATAGCAACTAGACGAATCAATCATTATACGCTGTTTTTATTATTTATGCCTTTTTTAATTCCTCTTCAGAAGAGATAATAATGAAATCTGTGATTAAAATGCCGCAATCCAAATCAACCACCTTAGGCAAAAACATCTACCGGTCTATCTTCTTAACCGGGATAATATCCACACTAGCCGCTTGTGCTACTTATCGAGATGTAGCCCCTAACGCCCCTCTTGCTGAGGCAACTCGCATTATGGGTCAGCCGAACTATACCTGTGAGCGCCCCGATGGTGGCCAGCACCTGGTCTGGAGCTATCAACCGATGGGACAGTATATATACGGTGCAAATGTAGGTGCCGATGGCAATCTGATAGGCTCTGTTTACTCCGCCATGACCGAACAAAACTTCAAAAGATTAGATAGCGGTTCTTGGGGTCCCCAAGATGTTCTCTGTGAGTTTGGAGCTCCGGCAGAAACACAGATCCTAGGTCTAGGTGAGAAGCGCGAAGAGGTTTGGAGTTACCGCTTCAAGCAAAACAACCACTGGCATCGTTTATTGCATATTTATATGGGCAGGGATGGCCAGCAAGTCACTCACTGGCACACAGGCCCCGATCCTCTGTATGAAGACTATTGTCTTTTTGGGATCTGTTAGTAGTTGATTTTAAAAACTTAAGCCATTTCTACAATCACTTTTCTAAAGCGACGTAGTGACAGATAATTGAGTACCATGCCAATCAGGACAAGGGCAACAAACTGTACCCAAACCACATCAAAACCGGCACCACGGAATAAAATCCCTTGGCTTAAATCAATAAAATGACTGGTTGGCGCCAGCAACATCACATACTGCAATATCTCGGGCATAGACTCACGTGGAGATACGCCTCCGGAGAGCATTTGCATAGGCATCAAAGTAATAATCAGCAGTAGAGCAAACTGTGGCATATTACGAGCGATAGTGGCCATAAAAATCCCTAAGGAGGTTATAGAGAAAAGAAATACTGCGGCGCCTAGAATAAACAAAGGTATTGACCCCTCGATCGGCACCCCTAAAAAGCCCTGAACAATAACAAGCAAAGCAAAAAGTGCAGCGACCAACACGACCACGCTCATTGACCATATCTTTGAGAACAAAATCTCAGATGAAGTAACAGGCATTACCAGCAAATGTTCAATAGTACCCCGTTCACGTTCACGAATAAGCGCAGCACCAGTCAAAATCAGTGACAGCATAGAAATATTATTGACTACCTGGACAATACTTCCAAACCACGACGGATCCAGCACCGGGTTAAAGCGAGCTCGCAAGGTCAGCTCCACAGGTAACTCAACTTCACCTCTGTAGCGTTGGGCAAATTCATTAACCTCCTGATTAACTATCTGACTAATATAACCATTACCGGTAAAGGCCTGCGACATGCGGGTTGCATCAACATTAAGCTGAACCTCAGCCGGCTCACCGGAGAGAATTCGTTTCTGTAATCCATGAGGAATATTTAGCACAAAAGTACTACTGCCTGCATCAAGCTCCTCATCAACCTGATCGTAAGTAATCATCCGCGGTTGTGTAAAATAAGGCGGATAAAATGCCGATGTAATGCGTGTAGACAGTGTTGAGCGGTCCTCATCAACAATGGCAATGGCCGCATGATTTAAGGTATCAGGTATCGCATTAGCAGAAGTATAAATAGACACACTAAACATATAAACGATCAAAACCAGCATAATAGGATCGCGGATTAAGCTCCAAAACTCCTTGATTCCCAGGAGCCAGATATTGAACAAGCCTTGATATTTTAAAGAACCTTTTTTGACTTTACCGGTTTTAGCTGCACTCTTTGACATCTTAGCGCTCCTGCTTGTTCATCAGTAAAATAGCTGCCACTACAACCACTACTGCAGCAATCTGCAAAGGTTGTATATAACTATGCAGCTCTTCAAAACCAAGGGCTTTATTGAAAACACCTCTACTTATCATGAACATGTAGGTCGCTGGACTTATCTCCCCGATTAGCCGCGCGCCCCCCTCCAGGGCACTGACAGGATTGGTTAATCCTGAAAACTGCGTGGTCGGGATCATCGTCAGTATCATTGAAAGAAAGATTGCAGCAGTCTGACTCTTGGTAATAGACGAAATGACAAGTCCCACACCGGTTGCAACGATTAGGTAAAACAACATGGCCCAAGTCAACGTCCAGAAGCTACCAGTCAAAGGCACATCAAATAGATACACCGCCATAAATAACAAGCAAATATAATTTAGAAAACCCAAGACTAAATAGGGCACTTGTTTACCTAAAATAAACTCTGTTTTGGTAACAGGCGTCACATAAACATTAAGAATCGTGCCACGTTCTTTTTCGCGCACCACCCCTAAAGCTGCCAACATGGCAGGCATCATCAAGAGTAATAGTGGCATCACAGCAGGCACCATCGCCGGCAGACTTTGCACATCCGGATTGTAGCGATAACGTGTCTCTATGCTAAAGGAGACTTGCGGAGATACTCCCAACTCAGTGGCAGCAACATTTAACCAATGTGCATGCATCCCGCTAACATAGCCTTGAACAGTTTCAGCTCGTGTTGGCATTGCCCCATCAATCCAGGCACCTATTTCCACGGGTTCACCACTCAACACCTTGCGACTAAAATCGGCAGGAATTTCTATGGCTAAACTAAGTTCGCCTGAACGCATACGCCGATCCAAATCATCGTAATTGATAATCGGCTCATGCTCGGTAAAATAAAGAGAACCCGAAAGATTCAAACTGTAGTTACGACTGGTGATACTCTGATCCCGGTCCAAAACGGCATAGCTAAGATTAGTAATATCTGAGGTCATTCCGAAACCAATTACTGCCATCAAAATCAGGGAACCCATCACTGCTAAAATTAAAGTAATCGGGTCACGCTGCAGCTCTAACACCTCACGCCAAATAAAACTGTAGCAACGCTGAAAACTAAATACCGAACGCTTCCCAGTGGCTTCTTCAGCTGTCGACGGAGTGACCATGGCTGTCTCCGCATCCACATCAAACTCACCATCCTCCTTTTGGGCTTCTAGTAAGTAACCGATAAAGGCTTCTTCAAGACTATCGGCACCACGCTTTTTAACCAATGCCGCAGGCGTATCACTATCTAATACCTTACCTGCATGCATCATTGACATACGGTCACAACGCATCGCTTCGTTCATAAAATGCGTTGAAATAAAAATGGTCACGCGATCATTACGTGATAATTCGATTAAGTCTTGCCAAAACTTGTCTCGCGCAACCGGATCAACGCCTGAGGTTGGTTCATCCAAAATCAATAATTCCGGCTTGTGCACCATTGCCACCGCTAAGGACAAACGCTGCCGTATCCCTAATGGCAGGTTATCAGGCAAGACATCCCTAACTTCCAACAAATCAAAGCGCTGCAACATATCTTCGATTCGTGCCGGACGTTCTTCACTAGGCACATTAAATATCTTGGCATGCATTTCCAGGTTTTGCAGTACGGTCAGTTCACTATAAAGCGAAAATGCCTGCGACATATAACCCACTCGTTTACGAGCCTCCAGATCATTAGGATCAACCTCATCACCAAAAAGCCAAACGCGTCCATCAGACACCGGCAAAAGCCCTGTCAGCATCTTCATCGTGGTACTCTTACCGCAACCATTAGAACCCAGGAAGCCAAAAATCTCTCCACGACGGATTTTGAAACTAACACTGTCTACAGCAACAAAATCACCAAAGCGTTTAGTCAAACCCTCTGCTTCAATCGCTATTTCATCATCCAGCGTCAAAGGTGGGATAAGGACCTCTTGGTGTCCGGCGGTTTTTTCTTCTGGTAATAACTTTAAAAATGTCTCTTCTAAGCTATCTGTAGCTGTCTTCTGCATTAGCTCTTGTGGGCTACCGGTATCAAGCACCTGTCCCTCATCCATGGCAACTAGCCAATCAAAGCCCTGAGCCTCATCCATATAAGCCGTCGCTACAATCACACTCATCTGAGGACGAAGCAAACGTATTCGATCAATTAACTGCCAAAACTGCGCGCGAGCAAGAGGATCAACCCCTGTAGTGGGTTCATCCAAAATCAATAAATCAGGATCATGTATTAATGAACAACATAGACCCAGTTTTTGTTTCATACCACCGGACAGTTTACCTGCCGGTCGATCCAGAAAATTATAAAGACCGGTACTGCGAGTCAAGTCATCTATTCGAAGGCGGCGTTCCTTGGCATCATGACCAAAAAGACGCGCAAAAAACTGTAGATTTTCCTCAACCGACAAGGTGTGATAAAGATTTTTGCCTAGGCCTTGAGGCATATAAGCAATGCGCGGACACGTCACATCACGGTGTGCCTTTTGTCGCATATCTCCGCCCAAAACCCATACATCCCCTTCTTGAATAACTCGAGAACCTGAGATCAATGACAGCAAACTCGACTTACCGACACCATCTGGGCCAATGAGCCCAATCATTTTCCCGCTCGGTATATCAAGACTTAAATCATTTAAAGCCAGCGTTTTGCCGTAGCTAAGACTGATATGTGATAGTCGAACAGCAGGCTCCTGCTTATCACTTCTCACCATCTACCTCTCTCTTGATGATGATTGTAGATGCTCAGGCCACTCATCATTTGGATCCATCCGCACATAAGTTACACCCGGCAGACCAGTCTTTACATACTCTAAATAAGGTAATAATAGTTCACGAGGAATTTGTGCTTTTACCCGAAACATGAGCTTTTGCCTTTCACTCGCAGTCTCAACTGTTTTAGGCGTAAATTGAGCAATATCAGCAACAAAGGTAATTTTGGCAGGAATGGCTATATTGGGTGCGGCATCTAATACGATTCTGGCCTCACTGCCAATAGCAAGACGTCCGGCCACCATCTCCGGCAAGAAAAAGGTCATATAAACATCAGACAAGTCCACCAAATTTAAAATTCGTGTTCCGGCTGCAATCACTTCACCCGGCTCAGCTAAACGTAATTGCACTCGTGCATCTAATGGCGCCACTAATTTAGTATCATCAATATCAGCTTCAATGCGTTGTACTGTTGCTTGGGCTGCCCCAATCCGCGAATCAATGGCCACCAGCTCTGATTTAGCTGCTTCAACAGCGGCACGGGCCGCAACAACACGCGCATTAGCCGCATGAACTGAAGACTCTGCGTGCACTAACTGAGCACGGTCATCATCCAGCTCCTGCTTTGATGCCGCACCTTCTTTACTTAACATATTAGTTCGATTAAAGCGACTACGAGCTGCGCCAAATGCGGCATCACTTTGTGTGACCTCGGCCTGGACAGCTGCTAACTCACTCTCTCTCAAAGCAATCTGAGCCTTAGCAGTCGCTACGGACTGTATTACCTCTTGATGCTTTGCCTTGGCCTCATCTAACTGTGCTTCTAGACTGCTTGACTCCAAGATCGCTAGCGCTTGACCTGCATTGACAAACTCCCCCTCTTGGACCAACACCTCCGATAAGCGACCGGCGAACTTTGAGGCTAAATTAATCTCTGTTGCTTCGATACGCCCATTACCTGAAGGAAATCTTTCTTCTAACTCGTCATTACCTAAGGAAGTCCAATAATAAATAATAGCTGCCAATACACCAATGATTAGCACCCATTTTATCCAACGCCCCGACTGACCTTTAACTGCCATTACCAATCCTTTGTATATTAAAAACTATAGACCTTACACTCTAAAGCTCACTACTTCCAACAGCCACTTTTGTAGTTTTAAACGACTGCTCTGAAGGTATTTCGGTACCACCACCCAATGCGCTGTATAACTCCACCTCACTAAGCCGCAGACTACCCTGATCCTGAGCCAACTGCTGCTGCGCAGACAGCAATTCACGCTCTGCATCCAAGACTTCCAAATAACTGACCGCACCGCTGTTGTAGCGTAACTGCGCCAGGCGCGCGCGTTCTTGCTGTATCTGCACCACCCGCTGCCCCAACTTAACCTGCTCTTGTAAATGAAGACGATGATTTAAGGCGTCTGACACCTCACGGAAAGCCTGCTGCACAACCTTTTCATAGTCTACAACTGCCATCTGTGCTCGTATCTGTGCTGCCTCTAAGTTAGCAGCACGCGCACCACCATCAAAAATAGCTAAAGAAATATCAGGTGAGAAAAGCCATGTGCCGCTACCACCATCAAATAGGCCACTAAGCTGAGCACTGGCCGTACCTGCTGCCGTAGTCAAGGCAATTCGCGGAAAATAGGCTGCCCGAGCCGCTACTACATTAGCCTGCGCAGCTCGTATACTATGTTCTGCTGCAACAACATCCGGACGTTGTAATAGCACCTCAGATGGCACACCCACTGAAATTGGCGTAAAGCTTACTTCTCCATCACGTCGAGATACTCTGCTTATCGCTCCCAAATCGCTGAAACTCACCGATCTACCTACCAATACAGTTAAAGCATGAGCTAAATCACCGCGCTCCTGCTGTAACTGAGAAGATAAGACGCGAGCTTGCATTAACAAGGTTTCAACCTGAGTCAACTCTAACAAGGAGGAAGCACCCACTTCATAGCGACGCTTAAAAATTCGATAGGACTCTTGACGTGAAACGATGCTTTGTTGAGCAATATGGATTTGCTCATCTAAGGTCTGCAATGACAAATAAACTCGCGCAACTTCAGCAATTAAACTGGCCTGAACCGAGTGACGAGCATAGGAACCAGCAAGAAACTCTTCGAGCGCGGCATCCTTAAGAGCACGAACTCGCCCCCACAAATCCAGCTCCCAACTGCTAACACCTACACTTAAGCCATATTCAGAACCAACTCCCGCTGTTTGACCAAGACTCATATCTGCCGGTACTCTACTTCTGGACGCCTGACCATCGACACCAATAGTAGGCCACTGATCAGAACGTCTAAGTTGTAAGATGGCCTCTGCTTCAGCTACGCGCAACACCGCCATTTGCAGGTCACGGTTATACTCTAAGGCATCAGCAATGACTTGTCGTAAATTTGGGTCATTGACAAATTCCCACCAAGGTAATTGATACGGCAACGCTCCCTCAGGCGCATTATGCAGAAGTTCCTGCGGCCACTGTAGTGGAATAACTTCTTGCATATCCGTTCGATCAATTACAACTGTCTGACAAGCACTTAAACTCACTACAAACAGTACCGCTAAAGACCTTTTACTTAAAAAAGCAGGGACTAAAAAGTAGGGTTTAAAACGCTGACTAAATGCCATAATTAACAATTCCTTAGAAGAGATGCCAAATCAATACTATAAATACAAGCACTCTTAAATTAAAAAAAACGCCACAATCCTATTGCTGCAACCTTTCACTCTTTAAGCGCTTGGCCTTGCGCCAGCGCAAAAACATCACCGCCCAACCCGAAAGGGTATAAGATAAAAACACCAAAGTAATTACTAAAGGTGCATTTAGCATCAACAATGCAAAGAGTAAAACTAACCCGGTCATAATTAAAGCCGGCGATCTCTTTTCTTGGATAAAGCCCGATTTACCACTAAAAAACGGTACATTTGAAATCATCGTTAGACCTGCATACACAGTAATCGCAAAAGCGACCCAAGCATGCGGATCCGAGATAGGCAAGCGATTATCCACTGATAACCAGACAAAACCTGCAGTCAACGCTGCCGCTGCAGGACTTGGCAAACCCTGAAAAAAACGGCTGTCAACAATATTAATATTGCTGTTAAAGCGCGCTAAACGTAGCGCCGCGCCGGCCACATAAACAAAGGCAGCCAACCACCCCCATCGACCCAAATCATGAAGGGTGTAGGTATACATCACCAAAGCCGGTGCTACACCAAAAGACACCATATCAGCCATGGAGTCATACTGCTCACCAAAAGAGGACTGCGTTTTAGTTAAGCGGGCAATCCGTCCATCCATACCATCCATTACCATCGCCGCAAAAATCGCCAAAGCCGCCCATTCAAAGCGATGGTTCATTGCCTGCATAATGGCAAAAAAACCTGCAAATAAATTAGCTGTGGTTATCGCATTGGGCAGCAAGTAAATTCCCCTCTTAGGCACATTAGGAGGATGTACCACGACAGACTCTTCAAGCATATTATCAACAACGTGCTTTTGTTTGCTCTCTTCAGCAGAATGGCTCTCTACCTCGTGAGCAACTTCTTTTTGCTCATCTGACATAATTAATTTACTCCAATTCGGCTAATACAGTAATAGTATGAGAAACCTTATCGCCAATGCTTACTCTGGGTTTAGCGTT
>LSQX01217692.1_pt1 | contig 12907 bp, 7 predicted proteins | sample 654561 | NCBI WGS metagenome assembly LSQX01 (sample SAMN04489861, study PRJNA283612) | anaerobic digester metagenome | isolation source: 4 biogas reactors fed with cattle manure at either 37C or 55C with and... | place: Denmark: Kongens Lyngby | collected 2014 | reverse complement strand
TCACAAACCGACGGTAAAAAATTTCAGTCAGCTGAAAGAAATGTTCCGACAGGCGCACGTAACCTGGAATTGAGCGGTACCTCTAAAGCAGGCATACTTACCGAGAATGTCAACTATAGACGTGAACTTATATCAGTCAAATCGAAATCCTTTGTACTTGACGATCTTCCCCAGACCTCCCAGCCTCTCACCTGGCGCTTCATATGGGAGGACGGTCAAGAACCTAGTGAATTTACCTTCAAGCTCAACGAACTTGGTGATCTCCCAGAAATAAAGCAGGGTGATGATCTGGGAATGCTAAAGGTTCTGGGTGTACCCCTTAGGAATGCATCAGTTGAGCCGCAAAATGGAATGGAATATGAATATGGACAGGAGTATTCCCTAGAAGGAGACATAACTCCTGAAGGTGACACTGTATTCTGGCTTCCTGCCGGATACTGGAATGTCCTGCTTCCAACAGACTCCACCGGACTGGATACTTGCAAAACAAGACTTGTGCCGGTCAGTGCGGGACAGGAAACAATTGTTACAATACCCAATTCACTCAGCAGCGCATATACAACTTTAAACCAGTATTACGCCGAGCCCGGTGATATTACAGGAAGAATTGTAATCACTGAAACGGTAGATGAGGGTGATAGCGCAACAATTTCCATGCTAGTTGAAGATCCGCAAGACAGAGATGTGTTTCCTGACAAAAAGAATACAGTAATTACTGAAGGCGGAAAACAGGTTGAAATACTTGATATTACCCGACAGATTGCACCTCCAAGTGTAGTCCTTGTGCTTGATTCCTCCGGCTCTATGGGCAATTTAATGCCGGCGACAATAGAATCTGCTAAGAAATTCATTAACAGTCTCCCTGACAAAACCTTCATTAAGGTAATCGACTTTGACTCCTCAATTCGTGTACTCAAGGGCGACACCAGGGAAGCCGTTATTAAGAGCCTCTCCTCCGTTACTGCCTCTGGCTCGACTATGCTTTTCGATGCAACAATAGAAGGTATAGGATTACTGGAAGATAAGAATCGTCCTGCTGTTGTTCTATTCGCTGATGGTGCCGATTCCAGTATAGACGGTCAGGGCGAGGGCAGCAGCTCCACCCAGGAAGATGTCATCGATTATATAAAAGAGGCCGGCATACCTCTATATACCATAGGTTTCAGAGATGGCGCCGACAAGCAGGCAATGAAGGATTTCGCCATTGCTTCAGGCGGTGAATATTTTGATGCCAAGGACAATAAAGCTCTAGATAAGGTTTTCGAAGCAATAGGAAGCAAGTTTGGCAATTCATTCTTAATGAAATATAAACGTCCAACGGAATCAGCCCTTTCGGATAAGCCGGTCATAACATTAGTACTGGATGCATCAGGCTCTATGGACACCGACCCCGAAGAGGACGAAGGCTGTGGCTTTCGTATGGATAAAACCAAAGTCCTGTTTCATGACTTTATTATGAAGTTACCCGAGCAAAGTCTTTTTCAGATGATAAGCTTTCAAACTGGGCCTATAGGTGGCGAAATAATAGCACAGCAGCAGGTGACTACAGACGATAAAATGAAAATGCTGCAGGGACTTGGCGCCCTCAAAGCCGACGGGGGAACCCCAATACTGGATTCAATAAGAACAGCCTATATGAATCTAATCTCTGTTCCCACCAGTAAAAGGGTTATGGTTTTCATGACAGATGCAGCACTGGAGGTTGATGAAGAAGACCAATCTGAATTCGAGGCATTATTGGGAGAAATAAAGAAGAACAATATAACTGTCCTATGGGCAGGCATGGGTGTAGAAGACAAAAAAGAAGTTTTTGAAAGGGCTGCCCAATTATCCGGCGGTCGCTATGTTGTAAGTGAAGAAGCTGATGGCTTAAAGTCATCCCTTGAGGAAATCCTGGGTCTCATCGCTAAGGAATCAGGCTCTGCAAACATTCCCCTATCTGTCTCAATAAATGAGCAGACTGCTTCAGGTGCTAGCTTCAATTATTCAACCTCCACTGAGGTAGAATTCTCCAAACCTGCCAAATTAGGCAAGGTAGCTGATCCCCAGCCTGTCATGCTATCTGTTGGTACTGCTACAAAGCGCTATGACAAGCAGGTTGCAACTCTGCTGACAGGTGTCAGTAGTCCTGGAGAAGAATCAATAATGAGCAGGCGAGTCACCTATAATAAAAAAGAAAAAAACAATGCAATGGAAATATCGGTAGGAGAAGCCTTCTATTTTGATAAATTCAAAGGGCTGGAGGCACCTCCAGAAAAATGCTTCCTTGCCCTTGAGCTCAATTTGAAAAATGTAACCTCAAACAAATTAGAATATTTTATACCTAGCTTCCATAACCACTTTTTCTTGACAATGAACGAAGAAGGTAGTTATCCTGCTTCTGATGCCACCTGGTTGTCTGAAAAGCCAATTTCCGCACCTGGAGATCCTGAAATCAGCATCCCCGCAGGTCAGAGCACATCAGGTATGATAGTATTTATTGTTCCAAAGGATCCGGTAACTCAAGCATCCCTTCACTTTTATGATACCTTAGAGGGGCATATACATATGGCTTTAGTGGGAAAAATGAAAACTGACATGCTGAAATTGGACACTATGCCAACTATAGTAGCAGGCGAAGTAACTGACGCTTTTTCAATGAAGGTAACTGCATCAAAGGATACCAGTACCATTGATATTCACAAAGCTGCAGATAATACAACCTTCAGAGTCATTGAAGCACAATTTGATTCAAAGGTACAAGCATTACTGGATATAGACCCGTCTAATAGGTTCTACCTGAAAATCAATACAAATTCAGGGCCTCTCATGACCAAACTGAGTAATGCTACAGCATCTCTACCCTTAGGCTTTATGTCTCCAGTAAAATTGGCGCCATCTTCGGCCAACAAAGTACGTTTATCCTATTCCCTGGCAAAAGTTTTATCAGGGGCTCAGGCGGAAATATGGGCCGATTTGGATAATGGAAGCCTGCAATTGCCAGTAGTGGAAGGCAAAGCATATGGCAGCGTTGTAAATAAGCCTAGTGTATCATCCCAGGGATTACAGCTGCGCGTGAATCAGCTGACGACTCTTGAAAATGTAGGTGAGTATGGCTCAAGCTGGGCAATAGCGGATGTCACATTCACCTGCCCCGCCGGTACCCAAGGTGCTGCAATACCCGAGGATGTTTTCTATCTTGTTCGCGAGGATCTAGCTACCTCCGGCGCTATGGATTTATCATCCATATCACAACTCACCACCAACGGCGAGGATGATTCAGAAAGCTCTTCTGAGGAAGAATCCTACGATGAGGAGGAGTCCTACGATGAGGAGGAATTCTATGTGGATGAAGAGGAGGAATCTTACGAGGATGAGGAGTCCTATGATGAAGAAGAGTACACTGGTGACGACGAATCCTATAATGATGAATCAGATGAATATGACGGTAGCGAAGATGGCGATGAAGATAACGATACCTCCGGAGGAATAGGCTTGTGCGATTTCGGAAATACAGACACAACTGAAGGTCTGGCGCTTCGCGATTACTCAACTACCAGCCTGCTTTATGGCATTAATGAAGGCTGGGGTGTTTACAGTGGTACCCAGCGAAGAGGTCTTGTACTTTTCTCACTTCCTAATGAAAACTCAAGTTGGGTGCTTAAATCCAATTTCTTTACAGATTTGAAAGAACCCCTTATAAAATCAACTTACACAAGCCCAGAACTGCTGGTACAGGATACTCCTATTGAACTTTTCGATGAAGAATTTAATCAACTACTTTCTCAGGCAGTTAATAAAGCAGTACTGAAGTATCAGTCTGTTAAATCCTCAGATGGATCAGCAGGGTTCACGAAAACAATTGACTTTACACAAGGTAATGGCAAAAACCATATTCCCGTCCCAACCATAGTAACACCCGGTGCTGAGAAATCAAAATCTATTAAAGATATTAGTCAGGCATTGAATGCACTTCAATCACTTAAGTGGATGCCAAGCGCCGATTTAAGCTGGGCATACCGCTATTCTCCTGAAGCTGTGCTTACACAGGGCTGGGGGTCGGAATGGGATCTTGGATATCTTGCAACCGGACTTATATCAAAATCCGGCTATGTCCCCAAACCTAGGTGTATAGCTCTTACGGATACAGGAAAAGCAAAGCTGCAAGAGCTCTGTCCTGTGGAATTGGAGAATGACTTCTTTTTGCCTGGAATTTCATACATTGATGAAACCGGTACAGGAAAACTCCTTGTAATCCCTTTTATGAAGGATATTAGCGAACTTGAAGGTTTTGTCTATATAACCTCAAATCAAGAATCAGCGGAGTACACACCAGTTAATGCAAGTATATCAGTATCTGTCAAAATCGAGTCAGATGGAGATTCCGCAGCTGCAGTAGCAAATGACATATCCAATGTACTCGGCGGCGGAGAAGCTGGAGCAACAATACTTGATGAAGTCGAGCTACTCAATAAGACGATTTCAATGGCAGACCTCAGTACAGATCTAATAGAAGTTGGCTTCATGGAAGCTGGAAAGGGTGTCGGCACAAAATATATGGCTGCCATCAGCACACCAGGCGGTACCGAACCCGGAGAATATGCCGTCGATACCGGTAAAGACAGAGTCTATGGAATCAAGATAACCTTTACACTTCCCACCGGGGAACTTGTACATGAAAGCGAATTACGCGATGGAGACAGACTCGATAGAATCTATCACAATATAGCAGTTAATTTACCTGATCTCCCGAAGGAGGCTGTAAATAGCCTACAGAACGCTGCTGATAAAGAGTATAAGGCTGCAAAGGATCCAAGCTCCCTATCTGCTCTCAAGTGGTATGGCCGCAATATAATAAATCGTTTCATAACCGCTCAGACCGCATATGATAAGGAAACTGGAGAAAATATGGGCCTCGTACTGGGACGTACAAGCAAAGAGCGTTGCATAGTCCTGACATCTAGGTTGAATGAGAAGGACAGCAAATTCAGAACCACAATGGACCTCCTTCAGGCGGTTAATCAATGCCACAACGGTGATAAAGACACACAGGCAGCTTATAACATTGGCGCAGGTATGTTTGTATCACTTCTAGAAGGTGACGCAATGACAGGCGAAAACAGGGTAAACTTCCTCGATCTCTGGTTAAGAGCTCCCCAGGGTACAGCCATGGTTCTGGTGCCAAATGTTGAAGATGGTAAAGACAGCGCCATAGAAGCTCTTGAAAATGCCGGCTATCCCGAAAGGCTCATCAGCACCGTTCAGGAAACAGAGAATATCATCATAACACTTGACAAGCCTATTAGGTATGACGGGCAAAATCGATGGGCATGGCTTGAAATAAATCCACAAACATATGAGACTATATCCGTTTTTGATACAGGAGAGCATGCAGGCGCCGAATATATGTCAACAATGAAGGGCGTAGTAGAAGATGGTGGAATGTTTATAGTAGGTGCCTTTATGGGAGTTGAGGTTTCCTTATGGGCTGTAGCAAGCTTCAGCCTCGAGCTAACCAACTACAAACAGGTTTTGGCTGCAGCTGAGCAATATGCCATGCAAACAGGCAAATATCTTGATGCAGTCTTAAAAGGTTACACCGCCTCCCGAGATATGGAAATCTCCATAAACGACGTGGTAACCCTTGTTACCGGAAAGGAAATAGATGGAGGACTACCGGCAACAGTCAGTTGCACCGTCAATGTAATGGAGGGCTATGAACAGAAATTCAAGCAAAAGATAATCGGCTTCAGCGAAGGCTACAACAATGCAGTAAAGGTCTACTTCGAAGCAGCAAAAGGCTCCTAATCCCGCGGCCCAGGAGCCCGGTGATTAGTGGAACATGGGGATGTATCTGCTGTTCAACTTTGAAACATAAGACCCCCTTCCCCCAACTTTGCTTCACCATATAAAATTTATTTTGGAGGGTAGTAATATGGCAAATGACATTTTTGGTGGTTTACTTAAAGGCTTCAGCTCTTTTATGCCTCAGGATGATCCAAATACAAAGCTATTCCAGCTAGGCAACGAGCTGAGTGAGCTGCAGCAACAGGAAACACAGGCTTATGCGACCATAGGCAAAAAGGTATTCGATGAAGTCAAGAGCAACCCTGAATTCAGTGATCTGATTCTTGAAATTCAGACTGTTCAAAGAAGACAAACACAGATCCAAAGCCAGCTAAAAGCAGCCCAAGAGGAGAAAGATGCCTTAGAAAGAAAGGCTCAGGCACTCAAATGCCCAGATTGCGGTACTGAAAACCAAGAGGGCATAAAGTTTTGCGGAGAGTGTGGTGCAAAAATAGGCATATCTGACTGCAGCAGCTGTGGTACTGTAAATCCTCCAAATACGCGCTTTTGCGGTGAATGCGGCAATAAACTGCTATAATTATGATTGGACAGGGGCTGGACTGGAACAATGGGTTAACCCTAGTGTTCTAGTTCCTGCCCCATTTGCTTATGCTATTTATATACTTCTTAGTCCAGGTCTATTTGTTCATCCATTGCATTATCGTTATGTGCTATATGCTATTTATATACTTCTGAGTCCATGGGCATACATATATGCACATCCCGCACAAAGTCAAATCTATACCTGCTTTTGCCGCCCTTTCTCTGGCAGCCTTCCTGCAGTCATGGGCCTTATAAAACTCATCACGTTGCATACCTACTATCCACCTCTTCCCAGAAACAGCCTTTCCCGGACAAGCGTCCCTGCACCTGGTACAATCCCCGCACATCGACTTATATACCGGTTCTCCTGTATCCAACTCAGCATTAGTCAATACACTGCAGATCCTTAAGGCCGACCCATACTCTTTGGTTACAAGGAGGGCACATTTTCCAATCCATCCCATCCCTGCCCTTGTTGCAACTGTTTTATGAGGCAGTACCGTACTCCACGTTTTCTCAGCCGTCACTACAACACTCTGGGTCTTCGGTGAAGCTTCATAGCTATTATTTCGCAATATTGCTGCTGCACATTCAGCCAATTCATTCAAAAGCGTATTGATGCGGTTATATTCATAATAATACTGCATATCCGGACCAGTCTTCAATCTTCTGATGATCTGGGGTCTCAATGCCACTCCAATTGCGATACCGTAACGGTAACCTTCCCTTATCTGCTGCGGCACAGATGAAAGATCTGCATATCCTACCAGCGACGCTCCTTTATCCATAAGCCTGTCGCGCAATTCTGAACTAATTTCTAATACGCCATGAGCCATATTTCTTTTTCCGTACATTTTAAAATCACCTACCATGCAAGTCAATTCGCTTCGCTCAGGGAGTCAGGTGGAGACTGAACTCCACCTGACCAAGGAAGTTAATTAGTTCGTCTTCATTCATCGTCGACCTATACAGGTCGGCATCTTCTGAAGACATAGATAAAAATAATCCCGCCAATTTCAATAAGTCCCAACGTAGTCTCTTCAAACCGGCTCCCTATTCTCCCAGCTCTATGAAAAGGTAGTCATCAAAACATTTGAATCCCACCGCAGAATAAGCATTTACCGCCGGCGTATTATTCTTCCTAGCAAATAGCGTTGGGGTCTTTCCCCTTGCCACTATCCTGCTGCATATCTCTGACACCACAGCCTTACAGTATCCCTTGCCTCGGTATGCTTCCTCAGTGTACACAGACCCAAGCTGGCTTGTCGCCGTCGTATATGCTTGAATTTTTGCAAATGCAACAAATTCACCATTGACTAAAGCTATCACAGCATCCTCCTCTGGGTCATCGCCAAGTGAATCAATGGCTTCCTCTCTGCTCACATTTTCATCAAACCCCACATTGCGCATACGCACCAGAAAATCAGCACCCTTATCAGCTTTGACGGCCTCCTTGGCATCTACCAGCTCCAGACCGTCTATCGTAAAAGGTTTAAATGACCTGTTAATAAAAAAGCTGCTATCATTGCATTTGGTAATATTTTTACTATCCTTAACAAGGTCATATATCGGCTTAATGATCTTTTCCATGCCCATGAGATACTGAAATTTGCGTTCCTTCATCAGCTGAACAAATAAAGGAATAGCCTCACAGCTTTCATAATGTGGTATACAGCTACCAAGATTATAAAAAGGAAGAATACCCCTGAGTTCATCCCCTTCAAAGAAACCAAAGTAATCGCCACACCTTCTCGTCTTCATATCATTTTCCAGACCAAAATTAGTGACATTGGCGTAATAAAATGGTGCCTCTAGCTCATTTCTATTAGCATACTCCAGCGCAGCCTCCTTGTCATTATTATCAAGTAAACGTATCATAAAAAACACCTCCATAAATTCATGGACTGCCCGCCTTCCTACCCTTTACAAATAAAAAACCCGCAGAATCACTCAAAAGAGTGACTCCGCAGGGTTCATCTATACCTTGCGTGTAGGATTCGTTCCGTCCCTATGCTGCTCAGTTCCGATAATACTCTTGGAGCATAAATCAAAATATCCAAGTTTCACCTTCATATTAACGGCACCTAAACATACTCACTTTCCCGGTATTATTGCACAAATTTACCATATTGTCAACACTCTTTTTTAGGTGCCATTTTTTAGGTGCCAGGCACGTCACATAGACACTTATTGAGATAATAAGTGTCTATGTGACGTGCCTGGCACCTAAAATTCTTAGATGTTGACCTTTTTCCAGAAGGTGGGGGCCAGAAGCAGGAGTAGCGGGAATAGTTCCAGCCTGCCTGCGATCATGCAGAAGGAGAAGACAGCCTTGCTTAGCGGCGAGTAGGATGAGAAGTTTCCCATAGGGCCAACGATGCCAAGGCCGGGGCCTACATTGCCTATACTGGTAGCTACTGCGGTGAAGTTGGATACCAAGTCCTTGCCCTCTATTGATACGATGAGCAAGGCTATTACAAAAATAAAAATGAATGCATAGAAAAACACTGTTGCACTGGACAAGGTGTCCTCATCAACTGCCTTTCCGTTAATCTTAACAGTATATATGGACCGTGGATGTATTATTCTGTGTACCTCCCGCCTCACCAGCTTCATCAGAAGCACTATGCGGATACACTTTATTCCTCCGGCTGTCGAGCCTGCACTTGCACCTATAAACATCAGTATTACAAGTATCGATTTACTGAAGGAGGGCCACAGATTGAAATCCGTAGTTGAATAGCCTGTCGTAGTAATAATTGAGCTGATCTGAAACGATGAATGTCTCAATGATTCCCATACGGATCCGAAAACATTCCCGGTTAGGTCCAGTGTTATAAGAATGATAGCTCCAAGTACAATCCCAAAATAGAACTTGAATTCGGCATCGCGGAAAAATTGTTTTATATTGCCTTTAATGGCTTGATAATAAAGTGAGAAATTGATCCCAAATAGGAACATAAATACCGTGATGATCACTTCAGAAAACACATTACTGTAAGCGCCAATACTGGCATTTCTTACTGAAAATCCACCTGTACCAGCAGTACCCAGAGCATTCACGATGGAATCATAAACTGGCATCCCGGAAATTACAAGTAAAATAATTTGAAATAGCGTCATTGCTGTATATATGATATACAGTATCTTAACTGTTTGGCCTATTTTCGGCACAAGCTTACCAGGACTGGGGCCAGGGCTCTCTGCTACGAGGATATGTACGGAACTGGCCTTTACTGATGGTAATACAGCCAGCATCAATGCAAGCACACCCATCCCACCAACCCAGTGGGTAAAGCTCCTCCAGAACAATATTCCCTTTGGCAGGCTCTCCACCTCTGTCAATATTGTTGCTCCTGTGGTCGTAAAACCTGATACCGACTCAAAAAAAGCATCTATTGGCACAGAAATAGACCCGCTAATCAAAAATGGTAATGCCCCAAATATGGATACAAAAATCCAGGATAGCGATACTATTGCAAAGCCATCACGTGCGTATATCTGTGTGTTTTTCGGCTTCAAAAGGTGTAATACAAAGCCCACTGCCAGAATAATAAGCATGGAAATCAAAAAAGCGTATACGTCGGCCTGACCGTATATGACCGATACAAGAAGCGACGGAATCATGAGAGCAGCCTCAATACATAGTACAGTACCAAGACTGCTAAAAATCATTCTAATGTTCATTCGGTAATCCTCCAGGACGAATAATGTCATTGAAATCCGAGAACTGCTTGTCCTTTACTATGAGGATAACACTGTCACCAAGCTTTATAACGTCCCTTCCGTGGGGAATTATGATCTCATTCTTCCTAACAATAGCACCAAAAATGACACCTTCTACCAGCTTAATATCCTGTATCGGTATATTCAAAAACTTCGTTGATTGCCCAGCTGTAAATTCTAAAGCTTCAGCCTTATCCCCAATTATCTTATAAAGTGTCTCAACCGGATTGCCCAAAGCATTTTTCAAGCCTCTTACAAACTTAATAATCCCGTTGGCCGTTATCTGTTTGGGGCTAACGACACTGTCAATCCCCATATTTTTTATTATTGAGGCGTAATTGATTTTATTGATTTTTGCAACAACCTTGTGGACTCCACACTGTCTAGCATATAATGCAGCTAGTAGATTTTCCTCGTCTCTCCCTGTGAGAGTAACAAAGGCATCCATATCACAGAGATTTTCAGAATTCAAAAGGTCTTCATCAGAACCGTCCCCACTAATAATCAAGGTGTTGGGAAGAAGCTCAGAAAGCTCATAGCACCTGTCTTTGTCAACTTCGATAATTTTCGCCTTCATTTCGGCTTCATCGAGGTACTGGGCAAGATAGAAGCCTATCCTTCCTCCGCCTATAATCATAACGTTTTTAACTTTATCATGGTATAGCCCCACACGGCTACAAAAGCTATAAACATTGTTTGGCCTGCCAATTATGTAAAGCATATCATTTTCGTTTATTTGAAAATCACCGTTTGGTATGATGACATCATCCTCCCGCAGCACTGCTCCTATTAATATTGAAGATGCCATTTTGCTTGAAATATCCTTAAGCTTCATCCCCACCAACTGCATACCCTCAACAACCTTCATTTCTACAAGCTCAACACGGCCCTTGGCAAAGGGTTCCACGTTCACAGCTGTTGGGTAGCTTAACACCCTACCTATTTCATTTGCGCAAGCGTGCTCAGGGTTTATTACCATATCAAGTCCCAGATCTCTCTTGAGGACGGATAACTCACTGGCGTATTCAGGGTCCCTAATCCTAGCTATCGTATGCTCAGCACCGAGCTTTTTTGCAGTAAGGCAACAGACCATATTCATTTCATCACTGGTGGTGGCTGCAATAAGTAAATCGGCGTCTTCAACTCCCGCTTCAATCAAAATCTTCGTACTTACGCCATTACCCCTAATACACATAACATCCAGATACTCACTAGCTTTTCGTAAAGGCACAGGATCTTTATCTATTATGGTTACATCATTATTCTCCTTTGACAGATTCTCTGCCAATGCAAAACCAACTTTTCCATCTCCAATGATAATAATCTTCATTTGTCATCTCCCGTTCAATACAGTGCTTTGGGCTGTTTTTCATAAGCTACCTTACAGATTCAATATAGCTTTAGTTTAATCGCAAGTCAATTCGCTTCGCTCAGGGAGTCAGGTGGAGACTGAACTCCACTTGGCCAAGGAAGTTAATTAATTCGTCTTCATTCATCGCCGACCTATAGAGCTCGACGTCTTCTGAATACATAGATAAAAGGCGAGGCGCTCTTTCGAATCCCCCACCACCGATTTACAAAAAACGTATTCTTTATGTTTTGCATTGTACCGTATTCAAATAAAAAGGTCAAATAAAATTTGTCAGGACTCAATACACACTCAATCTGCGTTTCTATTCCTGTTATCGAGAGATGTGCGAAAATCATCAAATTGCCTGAGTATTTCAGGCTTATCCACGAAAAAACGATTCAGTGTTTCTATCTTCTCAAGTGCATTATTTGTTACATTATGCTCTATTAACTCAACATTCATAAGTAGGTTTTCTTTAACACCAATGGTGCTAAGAAATTTTTCTATCGTGTAATGCCGGTCCAAAAGAAACTTGCCCACACTTCTCCCCTCTTGGGTTAGAGTTACCAAACCGTATTTTTCATAACGAAGCAAGCCTTGGCGTCCAAGCTTCTGTACCATTTTTGAGGCAGAGGGGGCTTTTACATTCAATGCTTCTGCAAGAGCGTTAATACGAATATATCCATTCTCGATAGCATTCCTGTAAATCATCTCCATGTAGTCTTCCATACTATGGGATAATGCTTCTTTTTTCTTATCCATGATTTCATAGCCCCGAACAGTATGAAATTCCTTGTTACTCACTCAACCTCACTCCTGACAATATGTAAACCCTTGTTGTTCATACAACCTCTCTAATACACAGGTTATGGCATTTTTGCTCATACAACTGATCAGTCTCCACTTACATTATATGAGTAACATATTTTTATATTATTCATATATTATCCATAGATAAAAGTTTTTCACGTGGCTAACTTCTATTACATAACCAAAAAACCGGAGGTATAGTCATGAATAAGAATTTAGTACCATTACATCAAATCCCTTGTGGAAAGAGTGCGAAAGTAAGAAAACTGAATACAGCAGGCAATGCCAGAAGGAGAATGCTTGACCTGGGGCTAGTGAAGGATACAATTATTGAATCCCTGAGAAAAAGTCCATCAGGAGACCCAATTGCATATGAAATAAGAGGTGCTGTTATTGCACTTCGATCAGAGGAGGCATCAACAATTCTGGTGGAAATACTTTAGCTTGATACAAAAGGATACTCTAGCATGGATGGGAAGGTGTGCGTTAGCTTAGGTGTGAAAGGATACTCTAGCATGGATGCGAAGGGGTGCTTTAGCTTATGTGTGAAAAGGTACTCTAGCTTGGATACGAAGGGGTGCTTTAGCTTATGTGTGAAAAGGTACTCTAGCTTGGATGCGAAGAGGTGCTTTGGTCTAGGCACATAGATAT
>LSQX01082917.1_pt1 | contig 12907 bp, 11 predicted proteins | sample 654561 | NCBI WGS metagenome assembly LSQX01 (sample SAMN04489861, study PRJNA283612) | anaerobic digester metagenome | isolation source: 4 biogas reactors fed with cattle manure at either 37C or 55C with and... | place: Denmark: Kongens Lyngby | collected 2014 | reverse complement strand
CTCCTCAGACTTTCATCCTGATAATGGTGAATTAGTTGGATAATCGAACGTACAAGAATTAGTATCGCCCGGACTTCTTTGGCAGCACTGTCTCCTTTGATGCCGGTAATGATTTCTTCAGCCTCTCCGCCTCTCAGCGGCAGCAAATCCGCGTGAGATCTGCCGTCAGGGGTAAGCCGAGGAACCATATTGTTAGAAATAATCCGTCCCTCAACAGAGGCGGGAAAATAGTCGAGGGCATAAGAAGCCAGATATAGTTTGTCCAGCGATGTGCTTTCCGGAGTCGCCAGCAACTCGTCCACAACACCTGCCAGCCTTGACATGCTGTCAGGGTCAAAAAAATCGGGCTTGCCGCCTCCTGTTATATCTCCCTGTTCATCATAGATATGCACCGGCATCAAAGATGAGGAGATATCATCATAAAGAGAGTTAATCTCAGTATCGATATACTCATCGAGTTCTTCTTTCCAATCGTCGTCTTCAGAAGACTCGTCGCCCTGCAGCAATTCTTTGACTTTCTTGCTTCCGTCAGAGGCAAGAATCTCACCTATGGAAGATTCTGTCGGGAAGGTGTCTAAGCCCCGGACCCTGTCTGTTATTTCAATGAGCATCTCTGCAGGAAAGCGAATTTTCATATGGCGAAGGATTTGTTCCAACAGGATTTCCGGTTCAGAAAGCGTGTTCTCACCTTGTATTAAGACTTCAGTTTCATGATCAAAGCGAGAAGCCGGCACCGTGGAAAAGGAAGTTTCATTAAGGGCCAATAAGCCAAAATCCTGCCAAAGCTGCCGGTCGTAAGCTGCTAGATTGATTTCCAGATTGGCAGCCAGGCAGCGGGTCAGATCCAAGTCTTTCCTGCTCTCTACATCAAAATCATATAGTGCGATGAGCAAAGAAAAGACTACGGGTAAAAGCAGGCAGAAGGTCAAAGTCAAACTGCCTGCCTCCATAAGTCCAAATTTTCTTTGCCTGCTGTTCTTCATGGCTGATTACCCTGTTCAGTCAAAATAGACTTGCCGTCACGAAAGAGGCTGATCGTCTCCACCATCTTTTGCGGCGAACATTTCAGCACAGGCAGTGCCCGCTCCTTATCTGCGAGCAAAGCCAAATTATACAGATGCGGCGGATTGATTTCCCGAGCTACAGCCTGCGCAGCAATGGCTGCGCTGCTTCGAGCCGCCACTGCCTCCGGCAGGCAAAGCGAGCTGCTGTTTAAGAGCAAAGACAGAGCCAGGGGCATGATTACTGATGCGTCCAGTGAAAAACTCATAATGACCTCCTGTTTCCAAGATAGAGGGACAGAGCAGCAAAAAAAGAAAAATCAGACGACAACAAATGTCATCTGACCACTTCTATCAACAAGATATAATTTCAGCTCAGGGATTCAATATCAAAAAAACGGGCACTGCTTGCCATTTACGACATAAAACCGGCATGTTAAATTATCAATGATCAAGTCAGAGCGTCATGAACCAATGATTATGCCTGAGGTCTTCAAGATTTACTGCAGGGCCGTGACCCGGCAATACCGGCAAGTTCTTAGGTAAACCTTCTCTCAGCTTCCTCAATCTCGCCAAGCTGCGTTTCATCTCAATTTCGTTCCCGCCGGGCAAATCCATCCGGCCGATATCAGAAGAGAAAACCGTATCGCCCGTGATTAACGCCAGATACTCCTCCTGATTTCCTGCAAGTTTTTGCAGATAGAGAAAGCAGCAGGAACCCTTTGTATGGCCGGGAGTATGGTAAACGCGCAAAAACAGATCTGAACCCAAATCTATTTCTTCCAGATCTTTGAATAAAACATCCGGTTTATTTAAACCCCTTGGACTGCCAAAGAAGATCGAAGCGTTCTTATTGCTATCCATGATCAATTCTTCATCCGCCTCATGTATCATCAGCGGCAGACCCGGATGCTCATGTCTCCAGGTATCAGCCTGTCCGATATGATCAAAATGGCCATGCGTGGCAACTAGAGCAATAATTTCAGCGCTTTGCTCCACTTCATCAGGATGAACGGCAGGATCTATCAGGACATAGCCGCCCAGCGCAGGCAAAAGCCAGGAATTGCCATGAGCCATGCGTTCGGGAATATGAATAATATCTTGAGACAATTTATTGCCCTCAGCGAATCAGCTCGCGCCATTCCAGATCGCCCCGGTCAATGGCTAGAACCAGAATCTCTGCGCTGGCCATATTGGTGGCAAAGGGAATTGTGTTGATATCACAAGCTCTTAAAAGAGAACTTGGAGTTGGATCCATGCGCTCGGGATCGCGCAAAAAAATCACCGCATCAATTTCATTATAGAACGCCCGGGAAGCCAGCTGATCAATCGTGCCTCGGATTTCTGTAGGCAGAGAAGTAACGTTCAACCCGGAAGAATCATGAATTATTTTGCCTGTATTGAGAGCAGATATCAAAGTGTGCTTGTCCAAAATCTTGCGATAAGCTATGCAAAAATTCGCGAGTAAATCTGTTTTCCTGTTATCAGCAAGCAATACAATATTCATGTGAAGCTCCATACTCTGTGATTAATCACTATATTAAATTTGTCCTATTCAATGCTACAATAAAAACCTCATAATTATCAAGCAAAGCCTGCGGATATTTGATAAACCATATTTTGAGAAAATTCAGTGTTGAAGGCGCCTAATTCGCGGAACTCGAGTCATATACGATTTCTTTAGGCTCAATACCATAATATTCACACAGAATCCGGTAGGAAATCTCGGCAGACAAATCTCCATAAGATGCGTCACGGACAACGTGAGCGATGGCTATTTCCGGATCATCGAGGGGGGCAAAACAAGTAAAAACCGAATTAATTTTATAACCGCTGCTTCTGTAGCCTTCCTCTGCGGTACCGGTCTTAACTCCTACTTTCACCGGAAAATCACGAAAGAGCTGACTTGTATAGCCCTTTGATTTCTGAGTCGAAGCGTACATGCCCTGACGGATAAGATTGATATGTTCCTGCTTGAGGCCCAAGTCCTCAGAGACAATCTGCTCTTCACGGACAATACTGCCATCCTCAGCAATAATATCGGCAGTAACATGAGGCGTCTGGAGAGTGCCGCTGATAATGCCCGCCAAACCGCGAACCATCTGCAGTGTTGTATAACTGTTATCAAACTGTCCAATGGCGGTCTGAGCAGTATCTGCGGGGAACCACTGCTTATCCCCCGGATCAGTGCGCAATAAACGCTTGAGTTCCCGGCTGGGTCTAATTCCCGAAGTCTCGCCGGGAAGGTCAATCCCGCTTATCTCACCGTAACCAAGTTTCTTTGCCCAGGCACTGATATTGTCAATTCCTGTATCAATACCCAATTTAAAGAAATACAAATTGCAGGACTCCTCGATAGCTTTCGTCAAGGGAATGCTGCCGTGTCCGTGAACAGGCGCAGTAAAACAACGCCACCATATCTGCGCAATCTCCTCATAACCTAAACAAGTGTAATTGTTGTCTGTCGCAGTAATGGTCCCGGTCTCGAGGCCGGCAATACTGGTTACCACTTTGAAGGTTGAACCCGGAGCATAGTTCTCAGAGATTGCTCGATTCAGCAAAGGTTTGCCTTCATCATCCTGCAGATAGCCTTGTACCCTGGCCGCCGCGCCGGAATCAACAGACTGCATGAGAAAATCATCCGGATTATAATCAGGCAAACTTGCCATCGCTAAAATCGCGCCTGTCTTGACATTGTAAACAACTACCGCCCCTTCCGGAGCATCATACTCCGTACCCGATAAAACACCTTCACGCAGATCCTCGATGTTTTTTTGCAAAGCTTCCTGCGCCACCTGCTGTAAATCCGGCCTGATTGTCAGGATTGTTTTGTTGCCGCTAGCAGGCACTACACTGTAGGCTCCCGGATAGTAATAGGACTCACCGTTTTCGCCGGTCCATTTATCAAAAGTCTGCAAACCGTCCTGCCCGCGCAAATAGCGTTCAGCGCTGGACTCCACACCGGTTTGTCCAATAATGTCAGATGAACTGTAGCCTTGAGATGCCAACACATCATACTGATTGCTGTTTATACGCCCAACATATCCTAAGACGTGGGGCATCAGCGAGGCATAAGGAGTATACACCCTGCTCCATTCAGCGGTAGACAAAACGCCCAAATAACGTTGATTCTTGCCTTCAATCTCCGCAACAATGATCTCATTAACATTTTTGGCAAGCCGGATCGGGGTCCTTTTCGTCCAAAGCCAGTTATTTTCCAGAATCAGATAACGCAGTTCCATTATCCGGTACGCTTCTTTGTCAGAATACAGTCTGCTGCTGCCTGCAGCACGGTCCTCAATCTCAAAATAATCATACAAAAGCCAAGTAAAAAACTCACCCGGATCTTCCTTAACTAAACGGCTTTGTTCTCTTTTGGTCTTGGCGTTTTCAGGCAGCACCATATTGAACAGATCTTTATCTTGCTGCCATATTGAGATTTTGTCCGCGCTTTGCTTAAAGACAAAGCTGATTTCTTCCGTTTCCGTGCTCTTATCCGTTTCCGGCGGGCCAAAGTACTTGCCCAGAGAACTCTCCGAAGAGATCTCGTACTGCGCCAGCAAATTCGAAATGTCCAGAAGCTGACTATTAAGCTGAGCTGTAGACAAATCCGGCTGAACTAACCACAGGCTGGTGCTTTTCTCGCTGGTCGCAATCAATGTACCGTCAGCCGCTACGATATCTCCCCTCGGTGCAGCCAGAGAAATTTCTGTCACATTGCCGGTCGTCAGACTGACAGTTGAAGCATGAGAATCTCCCAGCATAAGAATGCTCGTTCTGATCAAAATCGCAAACAGGAATATCACTATAACAGCGAGCAACAATGCCGTGCGATTATAAAAGATCTTCACCACCGGATTGGCTTTTTCTTTTTTGCTTTTTGATTTTTTATTAAAGATATTTTTTAGCTTCTTAAACATGCGGTCCACCTGGCTCAAAGTTTATCATTACTCCGCTGCGCGGCTTTTTTGCGCGGGGGTAAGGAGGTAAAACAAAATGCAGCGCGACAGTGATGGCGGCAATGGCTAAATTCATTAAAATCATCAAGAGTAAATCCTGTGACATCTCCTTCAAAAACCAAAGAAATCTCAAATTACGCATATCTGAATATTGTGCAAAAAAAGAAAGGACTGCTCTGCCAAAGCGCAGGAAGATAGTAGTAAAAATAATCACAGCGGCATAAAGGGCATAGCGCAGTCTGCCTCTGATTACAGGCAAAAAACCGCTTCCCCATGCCAGAAGAAAGGTAAAAAATAAACCCAGTCCAAAATAACGTCCGGCTAAATAGTCACGTAAAAAACCGCAGCTTAGACCAATAATCATACCGTCGCGAGGGCCATATCGCATTCCTGTCAACAGAGGAAAAACTAAAAGAAAATCCGGCAGAATTCCGTTCAGTTCAAACAGCTGGCTATTAAACTGCAGGGATGAACCGAGCAGTATCGCCAAAGTGTAAACCAGTCCCGGTCTGATACGGGCCAAAAAATCCCTCATTCTTCTTCTCCTATCAGGACAAAGACGATCGATCTGTTTTCTTCAGGCGCGGCAGGTTTGATCACAGCTGCGATGATGTCACCTTGATTTGAGTATCTTAGATCATTTACTGTGCCAATTAGCAGACCGGCCGGCAGATTACCTCCCTGCCCGCTGGTTCTAAGTTCATCACCTACTTGCAATACGGCCTGTCCGCTAATGTTGTCAGCCAGACAAAGGCCTTGCTCGCGCAATTCAATATCTCCTCTCACCCGACAATTTATCGCTGCCGTGCCCGAGCCGGAAACTGCATTGATGGCAAAGCCTTCATGAATGAGCGGCATGACCTTCGAAGAATTGATATCAGAGGAATAGATCCGGCCTAAGAGACGCGATCCGGCATCCACTACTGCGTATGAGTCTTCAGCTGTGACCGTTATGCCGTCTTCACGCCCCAAATTGATCCTGTAGAGATCAAACCAGCCGGTAAAACCATCATTCAAAATATAGCCGCCTTTGATTATATAGCTGTCATATCTTGTTTTGATCTGCAAGGCGTCTTTCAGCTCCTCGTACTGAAGAGCAGCTTCTTCCTTTTGACTAAGTTCATTGGCCAAGCGAGCATTCTCTTGTTTGAGGAGCTCATTTTCCAGGCGAATTTTTTCACTGTTTTTCAAAGAGTCAAACCAACCTTTAATAGAATCCGTAACGGAGCGCAAACTGCGATAGACCGGATTAACGATTTTTGAGATTGGAGTTGTTATTAGAGGAATAGGGCTGGAGTCCGGAATTGTTGACAGCATGAGCACAGCCAAGATTACAATGGCCAAAATAATTACGACAATTATGCGGGGTCCCTTACTTCTATGCATCAATGATCACTACTTACTTCCAAACCGGTAGAGTAAATTGTATCACTTCTTGAAAGGGATGTCTTGAAGACAGCATCTTAACCCGATCTTTTGCTGAAAGCGGATACTACTGGATCAAACCCCGCTCTCTCATGCTGACAGATCCCTTGCTGCCAACGATTAAATGATCTACTACCGGTATACCCATCATCTCGCCCAGCCCCATCAATTTACGTGTCGACTCAAGGTCAGCGGGACTGGGTTCTGCGTCGCCGCTGGGATGATTGTGTACGAGAGCGATTGAAGCTGCGTTAGCCTTGACAGCTTCACGGAAGATGTCACGGGGGAAGACAACTGCCGCGGCCAGTCCGCCGCGGGAAATCTTTATTTTGCGTATCATGCGCAGGCGCACATCCAATAAAATGACATGGAATTCTTCGCGCGACAAATACCTCAATTCCGGTTCCATAAGCTGAACAATATCTTCCGGTTTGCGCAAGATTGGTCTCACCTCTTCCCGGCGGGAGCTGAGATGGCGATTGCCAAGCTCAAAGGCGGCTTTCAACCTGATTGCCCGCACACGTCCTATGCCTTTGATCTGGCACATTTCCTCCAGACTCGCTTCATAAATACCGCTTAAACCTGCAAAACCCGCCAGCAGCTGATTAGCAATCTCCAGAGCGGTAGCACCCTCCATGCCGCTTTGCAGCTGAATAGCAATTAACTCCGCATCGGAAAGATTCCTTGCTCCTTGCTGCTCTAATTTTTCATATGGCCTCTCCAATAATTGGAGATCTTTCATAGTAAGTTTTTTGGACATATCTGATCCTTTCTTTCCTGATCAGGAATAGTTTATAAAATCAAAAAATTGAACGGTTCCTATCATTTTTAGACGTTTTAATCTCTTCCTCCTGCGGAGGTTGGGAATGTGAAATCAAAATTTACAGAAAATGTTAGCCGGCCGCTGCTTCCACCAGGAGCAGCTCCAAGCCCATAAGGTCATTGATTTGACCTTGTTTGATCCGCATATCTGTCTGAAACATCAGCTCATATATCTCGGCCAGTCTGTGGGTTGTAAACCTCCGCGCCTGCATCTTTAGTTTGCGGGCGACAAAAGGTCTGAGATTTAGTCCTGATATCAGTTTTTGGCTGTCAGGCTCAGAAGCTGCCGCCAGCAATTGCCTGATATGACGATAGAGCATGAATAATATCAATTGGACAGGTTCTTTTCTGATCAGCAAAGTATCCAGTACGCGCAATGCCTTTTGGGCATCATCGGCCGAGATTGCATCTGTCAGGTCAAAAATACTGCTGCGATTGTCAGGACGGCAGACCAGCTCGACCAAATCCATATCGATCCTGTCCGTACCGCTCCATCCCAAATAGAGAAACAGTTTATCCAGTTCGCCTCGAATCTCTCTCATCTGCCCGTCGCATCGTTCTATCAGACTAGAAGCGGCTTTGCTGTCGATCTGAATTCCTTGACCTGCGCAGCCCGATCTGACCCAGTTTAACAAGATGCTGCTGTCTTGCAGGCCGATCTCTGACCGCACACCGCCGGCCTTCTCCAGGGCGGCAAGTAAACTTTTTTGAGATAGGTTAGACTTTGTTTCTTGAAAGATGAGCACTACGTCTTCGGGAAAGGACTCCAGCAACTCTTTGATCTCTACTCTGATGTCATCTATTTGCGCCTTCGCCGCACCCTTGGCAGAGAAAAAGAGATCAGTGTTTTTGAGAATGATCATCTTGCGGGGCGACAGAAAAGGCAAAGAACGGACTTCCTGCTCCACTTTTACGGTATCCAGATTTTGCGGCTGATGGGCTACATCGATTTGCACCAGATCCAGATCAGCAGAACCGGGAACAATCACAGCCTTGATCAAACTCTGGGTTAACTGCATAATCAGCCAGTCCTCCTCACCCGAGAGCAGGTAAACAGGACGAATGACGCCGCTGCGGATTTCTTTGTTTAGCGCAGAATAATCCATGTGTTTCTTCTGTCCAGCCATGTATTAATCCTAACCTTTTTATCCTCTACGCGCAATCTGACGGCACCCTTCCGGTCAGTACGCAAAGTCTCATGACAGCCGGCTTTTTCGAGTCTGTCCAGCGTTTCCCCGGCAGGATGTCCGAAGCGGTTATATCCTGTGGATATGATTGCTATCTGCGGGCTTACTCGATCGAGAAAACTATCGCTGCTGGCATATTTGGAACCATGGTGCGCCACCTTGAGTACATGTGCCTTAAGGCCCCCCTGATATTCACGAATCAGGAAATCCTCCAGCTCTAAGGTCGCGTCAGCGGTAAAGAGCAGCTTCAGCCACAGCATCCGGGAATGTATCACGATTGAGTCCTGATTGGGATCCGCCGGCAGATATTTTCGCAGACTGTCATAATGCTTCGCACTTGGGCTTAAGTAATCTAAAACAAGCACACCACCTCCTAAAACTAATTTGTCACCCGCACCCCGATAGCTGACCGGAATATTCTGTTTTTTTGCCAGACAGACCAACTCTTCGCTTAAGTCCTGTTGAACATAGTCACTGTCATCAGCTGTAAAATCACCGGCTGCGGTTTCGGGCATAATAACCTGCGAGATCATGTCCTGCTCCAGCAGATCCATTATTCCGCCGCAGTGGTCACTGTGACCGTGGGTGACAATCGCCGTATCTATCTTGTCAATGCCCAGAAAACGTAAAAACGGCATGATCGTATAATAGCCTTGATCTCTCTCTCCGCCGTCAATCAGCACAGTTTCGTCTGCAGCCCTGAGGAGGCAGCTGTCCCCCTGTCCGACATCGAGAAACCAGATTTCGTTTTGCTTTAAACTTGTCCGTCCGATTAATCCGACCACGATAACAAGCAACAGGCAAAGCTTCAGAAACCGGCGCAGGAGATAGACCGGCCTCAGCTTAATCAGGGAAAGTCCAAGGTATAAAGCTGCCAGCAAAACGATTATTTTTCCCGCCGTCCCCATTTCACCGCTGCCGACAAAACCTCCACTCGCCCCTGAACAGCTCCTTGCAAGAGAACGTAAAACATTCACAGCCTGCCTGAGTATCAAACTCCAGATGGACAACAAGGGAGAGGATGCCGCCGGCAGGATGAAAGAAAGCGGCGCCAGCAGAAACAAGCCGAAAATACCTCCGGCAGTGATCAGAGCGGCAGGAATGCCTGCGATAACATTAACTATCAGCGACAAAGGATTAAAACCGTTTTGCCAATAAAGTGACGGGAAAATACAGGCTGCCTGAGCACAACAGGTAATGGCAAGGAGCTGAAATATGCGCCTGATCAGTCTGTCTGCTGCGCTTATCAGATTGAGAAAAAATCTGTGGACAAACGGCGATCGGGAATTTCCCCCGACTAAGAAAGGTGCAGTGATAGGCTTTTTGCTGCCAAAGTCTGATTTCACACCAAGCCAGGACAACAACGGCGAGGCACCCAGACGTATGCCGGCAGTCGCCCCCAAACTCAGCCAATATCCTCGCTGCAAGGCGCGAAAAGGATTTAATAGGAGCAGGAGCCCGGTTACGGCAAGCAAGGAAATCTCGTCCAGAGCCAATTCTCTGTAAGCGGCATATTTGCGCAGAATTATCATCAGACAGGCTCTGCTGACGCCGGTTCGCCAGCCGGTAAGAACACCAAAGACAGTCAACAGGAGCAAAGTCAGATAGTCTCGTGATTTTTTGTTTATCGTTTTTATCTGCTTGAGAGGAATCAGCAGAAAACCAAGATGCGCACCTGAAACTGAGACAAGGTGTATCAGGCCGCTTTCTTTAAAAGCATAATTTTCGCAGGGAGTGACGCCGTCTGTTCTGCCCAGACAGATGGCGGCGGCCATTCCTGCAGTATCAGAATCCAGCATGCGTTGAAAGAACTCATAAGCTAAATCTTGCAGATCAACTGCAAAATTGCGCCAGCTTGACAGGGGCGAAATCTTTTGATTCTTAATTTGGACTGTTTGCCCAAGAAAGGCATCCAGGAAAATTCCTTGACTTCTGAGCTGAGCGCGGCGGTCATAACCTCCGGGGTTTCTTTGTCCGGCGGGAATTTCCAGCTGAGCGGCCGACTCAATCACATTTCCTGCTCTGAGTTGCTGCGGATTCCCCCGCACAGCGACCAGCGGTCCTGAGTCCAGGCGCAAAATTGCCTCGCCTGTTTTGGCTGAAGCGGCAGCCGCCGGAATAATAATTTTGCCCCGCCAGACGCCGTCTTTGGAACTTAGTTTTTGAATCTTTTTTTGCTCCAGTTTAAATTCCCTGAAAATCGGTGCCGCTATAACGAGCAGGGCGAACAAAGAGGCTATCAAAATATTACTGTCAAGGCCTCCTCGCAGGCCACGCAGGATAAATGCGCCACCGATCAAAACGAGCAAGGGGAGCGTATAAAGGTTTAAAGTGAAAGTGAAAATGATTGCCAGAGCTGCTGTGAATAGCAAAACTGCAGGTCTGACCGGTTTGATTTCCCGTTTTATATTCTCAAGTTTGTCCGTCATGCCAATATCTTGACAGAGTATTGACTGCTAAACTCTTCATTCCAATGGCGTTTGCGAGACAATACACGCCATTAGACCTTAATAAGGATGCAATTTAATTAGTCCGTAATTTTAGCTCTGGCGCCGGCCTGTTTAGCCAGGAACTGACGCAAATCCTTGATTCCTATGCCCTTCTCCGCCGCAACAATATGTACCGGGAGATCGCCTTCATCAAAAGAATATCCGCTTACAATGCTGTTCTTGGTATTTCGCTGCCGGAGAAGGAGTTTTTGACGAGACAGCTTATCGGTTTTGGTAAGCACGACAGACCAAGGGTGACCGAGTGTCTGCAGCCAGTCCATCATCAGCCAGTCATTCGCACCGGGATCATGGCGGGAGTCAAGTAAAAGCAAGATATGCAGCAGAGGCCGATCGCTCGTTATGTACTGATCGGTCAGTTGAGAATATTTGGCCAGCTCAGCTGAGGCTGCTTGGGCAAATCCATAACCCGGGACATCCACCAGGCGCAAAAAATTATCAACCTCAAAAAAGTTAATTAATCTGGTCTTGCCCGGTGTTTGACTCGTGTATGCCAGTTTCTTGCTACCGGTCAAGGCATTGATTAAGGTTGATTTACCCACATTTGATTTGCCTGTCAGCACAATTTCCGGTCTGGCGGAATCAGGAGCCGGGAACTGCGAAGCCTTGCCACAGGTGGCAAGAAGCCGAGTTTGTCTGAAATTTATCTCCTTGCCTGCCATTTGTTCTCTTCCCTTTCTTGTCCGCCAACACCACAAAAGCACAGCTGCTGAGTGTCTCAGCCTGCTGCCAAAATATTAAGCATGTTTCGTCAGCATAACACTCTTTGACCATCTGACTTGGGCGGTTAGGATTGATCAGCAAATGAGTTTAGTCAGCGAGCTATTTGGCGCAAAACTGTCTATTGTTGCCAATAAAATCGACCTTTCATGCATATTCTTTGTGTTGGATATTTATATTGCCATTGCTATAATAAATTTGTCCAGCTGATTTGGAGGATAGCATAGATGAGCTTTAATAGGAATGATTACCGTGATCAGATTTACAGTGATACAATGCTTAATTCTATCGGACCAATAGCAATGATTACTGAGCAACTGGATCCTACTTTAGCCTCCCAGATAAATTACCAGCTGGTACAGCGCCGCCTGGAATACGCTGAGGCAGACCCCGAGCTCTGCAGCACAGCCGGCTATGTGCGCGAAGATTATCGTATCGGCGCAAATATGGAGCGCTATGAATCAGGCGAAGGCAAAGTGATAATCGAGCAGCCTGTTCGCGGTCATGATGTCTTCATCTTTACAGATGTGCTCAACTTCGGCAAAGAATACCAACGTTACGGTTTTAGTTCTTCGATGAGTCCGGATGAGCATTACCAGGATCTGGTCCGTCTGGTGCAAGCGACGCGGCCTTCAGCCCTGCGCGTCAATGTCATCATGCCCTATCTCTACGAAGGCAGACGCTATCGGCGAACTGCACGGGAATCGTTAGACTGTGCCCAGATGCTGCAGGAATTGTTTGATCTGGGCATTGATAATTTCATCACTTTTGACGCCCACGACGGCAGAATCGCCAATGCGGTACCCCGGCATAATTTTGAAACTTTCCCCACGGCGCAGCAAATCTTGCAAACTTTATTTGAGACCTTTCCCGATATTGATCTAAACCCCGCAAAATTCATGATCGTAAGCCCGGATGAGAACAGCATCAGCCGTGGAATTTTCTATGCTTCAACTCTGCAAGTACCTATGGGCATTTTTTATTCAGACAGAAACTTTATCCGCAAAGATGGCCGAACATTTTAGGAAACAACGAGAAAATTTCTGGGTGAAGATGTCAGGGACATGGATATTTTGCTGGTTGACGACCTGATGGATACAGGCTTTACCTTCTTGGAATGTGCCTCTTATCTCAAGGCGCATGGGGCAGACAGAGTCTTTTGCGCGGCGTCCTTCGCTCAGTTCACACAGGGTATTGATCATATGCGCCTAGCTAACTCCAGCGGAGTTATAATGGGAATTTTCGCTACAGACATGGCTTATCGCTCGCCTGAGCTTTTTAGCTCA
>LSQX01343120.1_pt1 | contig 12908 bp, 9 predicted proteins | sample 654561 | NCBI WGS metagenome assembly LSQX01 (sample SAMN04489861, study PRJNA283612) | anaerobic digester metagenome | isolation source: 4 biogas reactors fed with cattle manure at either 37C or 55C with and... | place: Denmark: Kongens Lyngby | collected 2014 | reverse complement strand
GTCGGTTTTAATTTGCATAGTCACAGCATGGAGACAGACCCGCCAAACTCAGGTTCAGCTTTTTGCCCTTATAGGGCAATCCGATTACTTCAGGGATTTTTAATGGTATTGGGTTACGAAGGCGAAGATACTCGGCGATGACCGGGTAATCCGCAAGGTGTTAAGTTTTGTTGGTGATAATCCCAGTTCCCATAAATCCTGCAATATATAGGGCAAATATGGAATTAGTTCTGTGGTATTTGCAGTCAATGATTTTGCAAGCTTTTCCTCATTACCCTATAATCTAAGCATATTCTCCTTGAATTCTAGTTCACTACACTCCTCTTTATCCTGTAAAATACGTTCTAGCATATCTTCCCCTAATCTTTCTACTGTCCTGCCTTCTAATCGTAGATTGCGCCCTAAAGAGGCGGACGCAATATTAATTAATGCAGTACAAATAGGTGTCTCCACATTAAGCTTTAAACCCAAAGTTTCAAGAAGAACAAGCCCTTGGGGTACATCCTCTGAAATATACCTGGAATCAACTGCAACAGGTCCCTTTGCACGTGTCGGCATATTGGCATACCAAAAGAAAACTTCTTTAGCATCACGGCTATCATCCAATGTATTACGATACTTACAGGCCTCTACATAGGAAACACGTTTACATCCTAGCTTGTCCATTACATCCATTTTCTCACTGTCCAACACCTCAAGAATACGCCAAACGCTGGGGGTAAAAACCTCGTGATACATGCAGTAATCACCTTTGGTTTTTTCAATACGGGGAATACTCATAATAGCTCCGATAGTATGGACAATTAGATTAGGGTTATGAAGTGCAGCCTCAATTACAGAAGGAAGATAGACAAAAGGAAAGCCTAGCTTATTCAATATCTCTTGGCTCTCTTTGACACGGCTTACGGGATAGATGCCAAGCGGATTACGTACGTTGCGAAAACCAATCCTTATCTTCCCAGGTTCACTAATCCTACAATCCAAAAAAGAACTCTGGGCTTCGCAAATAGTGAGATCAATATCGGAGCAATGTTTTAACACATAGGCAGTAGAAAGATAGCCGGGGTTTAATAGAAGAATCTGACCATCGCGAAGATAACGTTTTATTCGTTTAATCAAATCTTCGTGATAATTGGCCTGTATATAGACAATGACAACCTCACTTTCGCTAAGATGTGAGAGATCTCTGGTTATATGTTTAATTCTTGCAGTTACTGTTTTTTCTTTTTCGATAAGATTAACTACACCACTATGTTCTAAAAGAAAATTGAAGTTTTGGTCATGCATAGCATTAGATGTCTTAATTAGTGTTACCTCATGACCTTGCGAGCTTAATTCTGCAGCTACTGCTGTGCCGCCATTACCGGCACCTAAAATGGAGATATTCATTTTATTATCCTTTCTATTTTATAATTGACTTATAATATATTAATTTGTAAACTCCGCTTCATTTAAAAATATCGTATTCAACACCGACTCTGTGAGATCCCCAAAGAGTGGCCCACAACTTACTTGATTCATCGCAGGAGCACCGTTGTATTCGATAAATATTGGATCTCCACCCTCGTCAATAGAAAAATCCCAGCCAATAATACGAAAATGAGGAATGTCCTTATGTGCTCTACGAATCGCCTTTAGAATCCCCTCGTATGAAGGAATTTTGATCTTTGCAAAAACAGCTCCATCAGGGTGACTTGTCATCCATTGTGAGTGTTTATTCATTGCCTTTTTTTCAAGCCTTCCGTCAGGAAGAATGGGGCACGCAAGACCGCCTGCGGAGACGTTATCAAGGCGTGAACCTCCTACACCTATACGAAGTATGGACGAAGAAATATAAACTTCACCCTGAAATAGAAATGAAATCACTCGTATAGTATTTAGTGATTTTTGGTGTATGGATGCTAAAATTTTATGCTGAGCTACGACTTCCTGAACGATATAGTTGGAACCATAAGATTTCATCAAACCTTGAAAATCTATGTTATTAGCATCTCTTTCATAGAAAAATATATCAACTCCTTCACCACTATATATAGCAGGCTTAATGACAAACCTTTGCTCAGACTCCAAAAGGGATTTTGCCAGGTCAAAGCTAATAATATTTCCAGAGCTATCAAAAAAACAATTATTACTGTTTCTAAGAATAATACGAGGATGTTTTAGGTAAGGAAACAGCTGATTATAGAAACATTTATCCGTGTATGCGTGGCGAAAACCAGGTTTGTTGAATGCAGGGTAGATTTTTTGCCAATAAAGATCTTCTGGTATATAGCGTGGATCATACTCTTCGTCCTTAAAACAATAAAGGTCATACCACATTTTTTTAGGCTTAATACCATATTTTTTCCAAAAGGGAAGTACCTGAGAACGAAAGAGGTGATTGCTGCCTCGGTAGCCTCCTTTAATAGTTTCCAGTTGACGTCGGCAAGAATTTCGTGCTTTTCTTGCCTCTGCAAAAAGATCAACCTTTTGATAAACAGACCGGCAGAACTTCTCCCAGCGCCCAGCCCGATTAATTTTTATTTGCATATTTGCTCTCACTTATTTCTTGAAGGGTTTGTTTTAAGATGTCTTTCCCTAATCTTTCAACTGTCCTGCCTTCTAGTCGCAGATCACGATTTAAAGCAGCAGATGCCATTTCAATCAAAGCTGTACAAATAGGGGTAGCTATCTTGCACTCTAAGCCCAGTGTTTCCAGAAGAACCAATCCCTGAGACACATCCTCAGATATAAACCGGGAATCGACTACTGCCGGTCCCTTCAATGGATTAGGCATATTGGCATACCAAAAGAAAACTTCTTTAGCATTACGGTTATCATCCAATGTATTTCGGAACTTACAGGCTTCTATATAGGAAACACGCTTACACCCCAGCTTTTCCATAACATTCATCTTCTCATTATCTAGCGCTTCTAAGATGCGCCAAACACTTGGGGTAAAAACCTCTCTATACATGTAGTATTCGCCCTTGGTTTTTTCAACACGGGGAATACCCATAACAGCTCCGACAGTATGAACAATTAGATTAGGGTTGTGAAGTGCAGCTTCAATTACAGAGGGAAGATAGACAAAAGGAAACCCCAATTGATTCAGTATCGCCTCGGATTTTTCCCTGTGATTTGCAGGATAGATTCCTAAAGGATTTCTCACATTACGAAAGGTAACTTTAACAGTCCCCGGCTCCTTAATTCGACAATCTATAAAAGAACTTTGTGTTTCGACGATGGTTAAGTCGATGTATAGGCAATGTTTTAGTACATAAGCAGTAGAAAGATATCCAGGGTTTAGCAAGAGAATTTGCCCACCCCGAAGATAAGGCCGTATACGCCTTATAAGAGCTTCATGATAATTGCTTTGTATATACATGATTACAATTTCGCTTTCATTGAGGCATGATAAATCACGGGTAATATGTGCAATATTTGCCCATTGTTTTTTTCCTTCTTCAATAAGGCAAACTCTGCCACCGTTCTCAAGAAGATAATTGAAACTTTCATCATGCATAGCATGAGACGTCTTAACCAAGGTCACCTCATGACCTCGCAGGCTCAGATCTGCTGCTACCGCAGTACCAGCATGACCGGCACCGAGAATTGAAATATGCATTCTATCATCCTTTCGGGGAAGTGCTCGGTTAAGTTTTAAGGATCCTTAACCTGATTTTTGTTAAAGTTATACAAATGCTCCTTCTCGGCAATTGTTAATTGAAAAGAAGGAGCATTTCCTAATTTTTATTAAGATTTTTATACTGAATGCAGCGCTTTAACACGACTAAATTTTGTGATTCAGTAATATGGTAGTGATATGGTTTTTATTAAGTGCTTTTATTGGGTATTTAAATTACTACCTCAAAATGGCTAAAAAACACCTCACTATTGTTCCATCTCCAATTTAAGGAATGCTCCAATTAAGAACGACATAGTTAATAGGGCAATTGTTTTGCATTTTTAACGATGTCCATAAAAGAAAGAATAATAATTATTAATAATATGGTAACATAAATAGCACTATCTTTCAAATTTTGATGGGATCGTGATCGTGTGCAGTAGAGATCAGGAAGGCCTTCGATGCTATGGCAGAGGGTATAATAGACATGCTCATATTGTTATGGTTTCGGTGATGTATGGTGATGTATAAGGAGTGTTATACTTTCTGCAAAGCTTTTTCCGGTATGGTGCCAGATTTCCCGTTGTCTCTAATATCCGGTAGTGTAAAAGCAAGTACTATCCCCAGGATTGGAAGCAGGCTGATAATATTCATGGTCATGGGTAAGCCTGCGTAATCAGCGATAGCGCCGAGTATTGTTACTCCGACCGAACCCATACCTACTCCAAAACCCAGCAGCAACCCTGAAGCAAGTCCGATGTTATGCGGTAAAAGCCTTTGCCCGAAAACCACTGTAGTGGAAAATGTCGAGATCAGTGCCGCACCTGCGATAAAAGCTAAAACGGGAACCCAATTGCCGTTTAAGTGCAAAAATGGGTAGACTGCAATTAGTGATACAATCATGGAAATCAGCAGGCCGTTGCGTCCACCGAAACGATCGGCAAAAGGGCCACCCAACATAGTACCTGCTGCACCGGCGATTAAATATGTACTGACCAAATATCCCGGCTCGGCAATACCTTTAAAAGCGGGGAAGTAAAAGGGAATAAAATAAACCAGTCCGGATTGCACCCATGATCTTACAGTTACGTACAGTATCAGTAGTGTTAAGCTTGCTGCCTTGTTGCCGCTGCTGGTAGGCAGTTCTTTATTTTCCTTTTCCTTGCTCGAGCTTTCCGCAAGGATTTTTTTAACTCCGGGCAATAAAAACATGAAAACCAGGGCGGCCACTAATCCCGGGATTATTACGCCATGAACTGAGCCCAAACCGGAAAAACTTAGGACGAACATGGCCAGCATAGGTCCAAGACCGAAGCCGAGATTGCCTCCTACCGAAAAAATAGCCATTGACGATCCGGCCCGGCCTTCTTTGCTGATATAGTGGGCCAATTTAGACCCTTCCGGATGGTATCCCGCCACACCGATACCGCTCAACAACACCACAAGCAAAAGCAATCTATAAGAGTTAACCACCCCGGTCAGCGCCAGGCCAAAGCCGGAAAGAAAAAGGCCCAGAGGCATTAGCCAGGGCATGCTGTAACGGTCGCTGAGCACTCCAAAAACCGGCTGGATAATAGCCGAACTGAAGGTAAATGCCAGCGCAACGGTACCGATTTCAAAGTAGCTGAGATTTAAACTTTGCGCCAGCAGGGGCGTTAAGATAGGTAAGACACCCTGACTCAAATCGACAATAAGGTGGCCGATACTTAAAATCCATAAATAAGGGTTAAACAATAATTTCGCCTCATTCCTGCATCTTAAACATTATTCTTAAACATTTTCAAACATTTCCGAACAATATTGAAGAGCTTATTGGGTTCTTTTTATCGACAAAGAGATGCGTTTTTTCTGCAAATCTACGGATAAGACCTTCACCTTGACAACATCCCCAACCTTCACTATATCTAAAGGGTGCTTGACGTATGCTGTGGAGAGCTCGGAGATATGAACCAGGCCGTCCTCGTGGACGCCAATATCCACGAAGGCTCCAAAATCTACAACGTTGCGGATGATGCCCTGGAGTTCCATGCCTTCTTTTAAATCTTCGAGTTGAAGGATCCCTTTTTTGAAGACCGGCTGGGGAAGGTCGTCGCGAGGATCCCGCCCGGGCTTGGCGAATTCCGCCAGTATATCTTTTAATGTGGGCTCGCCCACCTGCAGCGCTGCTGCCAGTTCTTTAATATTATGCTGCAGGGGAAAATCCTTCTTTCCAAGATCGTCAGCAGCAATACCCAGTGTCTCCATGAGCTTTTGGGCCGTGGCGTACGATTCAGGATGGACTGCGCTGCGGTCAAGAAAGTTTTCCGCATCGGGAATCCTTAAAAAGCCAGCGCTTTGCTTGAAAGCGGCAGGGCCGAGTTTGGGAACTTTTTTGAGCTCCTTACGGCTTTTAAAGGATCCGTTTTCTTCCCGGCAGGCCACAATGTTGGCGGCCACGGTTTTGTTGATTCCCGCCACATAGGCCAGCAGGGCCGGAGATGCCGTGTTCAGGTCCACTCCCACCTGGTTCACAGAGGATTCCACAACACCGTCCAAAGTGGTCGCCAGCTGTTTCTGGTTAACGTCGTGCTGGTACTGGCCCACGCCTATGGAACGGGGATCTATTTTTACCAGCTCCGCCATGGAGTCCTGCAGCCGGCGCGCAATGGAGATTGCGCTTCTTTCGGCGACATCCAGCTCAGGGAACTCAGCCTGACCCAGTTTGGAGGCGGAATAGACGCTGGCACCCGCTTCATTGACTACGGTATAGGCAAGATTAAGATTATTTACTTCCAGGATTTCGGCGATAAAGGCCTCCGTTTCACGTCCCCCGGTTCCGTTGCCGATGGCGATGGCGTTGAGGCTGTGCTTATCGATCATCCTCAGAACAATCCGGGCTGATTTTTCTTTTTCAAGGCGGGGCGGGGTGGGGAAGATAACGGCAGTTTCCAGTAGCTTTCCTGTTTCATCGATGCAGGCGATCTTGCAGCCGGTCCTCAGGCCGGGGTCGATGGCCAGGATTCTTTTTCCCCGAACAGGCGGGACCATCAGCAGGCTTCTCAGATTGCCCTGAAATACTTTCAACGCCTGTTCCTCGGCCTTTTGAGTAAGGGCGTTGCGAATTTCTCTTTCCAGCGAGGGGAAGAGCAGTCTTTTCCAGCTGTCGTTTATGGCTTCCAGCAACTGGAGCCGGGCGTTATCATGATAACTTTCTTTGATGTAGAATTTTTGTATGTGCAGCAGGATTTTTTCTGCGGGAATCTCTATTTTTACCTGTAAAACATTTTCTTTTTCTCCCCTGTTCATAGCCAGTATACGGTGGGGCTGTACTTTTTTACAGGGCTCATGAAAATCAAAGTACATTTCGTAGATATTCATTTTAACCGCGTTTTCTACATCCTTGCGCACACTGGAGGAGATTATTCCCTCGTCCAAAATAAAGGATCGCAGCTGCGGGCGCATTTTAGGCTCATCGGAGATAATTTCAGCGATAATATCGCGGGCTCCGCTCAGGGCGTCTTCGGCAGTGAGCACTTCTTTTTCTGTGTTGATGTAATCCGGCGCAGCTTCATCTGGGTCCTTTTCCCCGGCCACGATCAACTGGGCCAGGGGTTCCAGCCCTTTTTCCCTGGCGATAGTGGCGCGCGTTCTTTTCCGCGGCCGGAACGGGCGGTAGATGTCTTCAAGAGCAGTTATGCTCACGGCATTTTGCACGGCGGAAGCTATTTCTGGGGTGAGCGCATCCTGCTCCGCCAGGAGCCGGTGTATATCGGCACGGCGCTTTTCCAGGTTGCGCTGCAGAGCAAGCTTTTCTGAAAGAAGGCGCAGTTCTTCATCTGTCATGCCTCCGGATATTTCTTTCCGGTAACGCGCGATAAAAGGAATTGTATCGCCTTCATCCAGCAGTTCTACTACCCTGGAGACGTTCTGATATTCCAGGTTCAATTCTGCGGCGATACTCCCGAGAATCTTCTTTTCTGTTTCCCGTTCCATAAAAACCTCCCTAATCCTGAATATGTTAATCCCGAATATGTTCCTCTATGGTCCGTAATAACAAGCCACTCCAGTATCTGCATGTTTCCCGCAGGTTTCCCGAGTGATCAGAAAATATTATACCATGATTGAGAATAATTGTCCCTTCGATATTTTTGTCTTTAACGGTTCCGGCACTTTCGGGTCGGCCTGCAAGTAGACGTTATTAAGTAGACGTTATTAAGTAGACATTAAAGGAAGGAATTTTATATTTTTCAGGGAATTAGTAAATATTATAGAGAGGTATAGACAATGCCATTGTGTAATACTATAGCTTAGGTTAAAGAAAAGGGTGAATGACAGGTGAAATTGAAACCCCGGTTAACTGGAGTTGCCTCCCTGGTTCCTTCAGGCACTGTTGTTGCTGATATTGGTACGGATCATGCCTATTTGCCTGTTCATCTGGTTAAGGAAAAGTCCTGCCCCCGGGTTATTGCTGTGGAGAAATCCTCGGAAAATTGCAGCATGGCCCTGGAAACTGTCAATCTTTTTAATCTGAACCATCAAGTGGAAGTGCGCAGCGGAGATGGCCTGCTTGTTCTGCAAGAAGCTGATGGTGTGGAGGTGGTGGTTATCGCAGGTCTTGGAGGTAAAACTATCTGCAGGATGCTTATCGCTGCGGGTGACCGGATCCGGCGCTATAAAAGGATGGTGCTGCAGCCCATGGGCGATCTGCCCCTGGTCAGGCGCTGGCTGGTGGCGCACGGTTTTTACTTTCCCGAAGAAAAGCTGGTAAAAGAACTTGTAAAAGAGAAAGAGCATTTCTATGAGATCATAGCCGTTGAAAAGGGCAGGCAGGAGGTCGTTGAGCCGCTTTTTCTGGAACTTGGCCCGACCCTTCTTCAAAAAAAGGATCCTTTGCTTGTCCCCTGGCTTGAACATAAGCTGAAGCATTACGAACAGGTAATCGGAGGACTGCTTCGCTCAAGGGATGCTTCGGATGAATCCCGGAGGCGTTACTTTTTAAGCCGTTATGAAAGGTTGAAGGGAGTGCTGGAGGATGTTTGCCGCGGGAAGTGATCTTGTATCTTTTATCGAAGAGCTTGCCCCACTCGAGTGGGCTTTAGAAGGTGACGCCAGCGGGCTGCAGTGGGGTGATCTGCGGCGTAAGGCGGAGGCAGTGCTTGTGACTCTGGATTTTTCGGAGGAGGTGCTGGAAGAAGCGCTGCAGCTTGGTGCTTCGTTTATTTTTTCTCATCATCCTTATTTGTATCAGCCGCTGAAAAAAATCGATCTCACAAACAGGCGTGAAGCTCTTGTTGCCAGGGCACTGAAGGAAGGGATTACGCTTTATGCCGCCCATACCAATCTCGATGTTGCTCCCGAAGGAGTTAGCCAGGCCCTTGGCGCACTTTTTGGATTAAAAGAAATGAAACCTCTTAGCCTGACGGGAAGGGAAGAGCTGGAGAAGCTGGTGGCTTTTGTTCCCGAAGGGTATGAAGATCAGGTGCGCAGCGCTCTTGCCGGTGCGGGGGCGGGTTTTTTAGGAAACTATAGCCACTGCACTTTTCAGGTAGCCGGAACGGGAACATTTTTACCGGAGGAAGGGGCTTCTCCTTTTATCGGGGCGCGGGGCACCCTGGAAAAGGTCGCAGAATACCGCCTGGAGACAATCCTTCCCAGCCGCTTACGGAACAGAGTGCTGGAAGCCCTTTTTGCGGCTCATCCCTATGAAGAAGTAGCCTACGACATTTATGCGTTAAAAAATGAGGGACGAGTGTGGGGTCTCGGAAGGTGCGGGGTGTTTGAAAAGCCTGTTTCGCTTAAAGAATTGGTGAACCGGTGCCGCGAGTTGCTCGGTCCCTGCCCTGTAAAAATAGCGGGGGATGCGGAAAAAATGCTCGCTAAAGCAGCCATTCTGGGAGGCAGCGGCTCGGGTTATATTAGCCACGCTTTGCAGAGTGGCGCGGATGTTTTTATTTCCGGCGATATTAAATACCACGATGCCCAGGAAGCCGTCCTTTCAGGGCTCGCCGTTATTGACGCCGGCCATGAAGCTACGGAAAGGCCGGTGATTCCTGTAATGGCGGGGTATTTGGGAAAAAAAATAAAAGAAGCGGGGCTGACAACAGAAGTAATCGCGTCCCGCATAACCGGCGCCCTGTGGTGGCCAGCGTGTTAAAGGATAGGAAGAAACGCTCCTATCCTTTTTTCTTTATGTATTATATAATCCAAATAAGACGGGAGATGTGTTTGTGGAACAGTTACTATTACTGTGGGAACTCCAGGAAATAGAACGTGAGATTGGAAAAAAGGAAAAAGAGCTGCAAAATTTGGCCAGTGTGGTAAAATACAAACAGCAAAAGAAAGCTTACCTTAACTTTTTGGAAGACAAAAAAAACGCGGAAGAAAAATACGCCGGGGAGAGAAAAAATTTAAAGCTTTATGAAATGGAACTGCAGAAAATCTCGGACATACTTAAGGAATTAAATTCCGAGCTATATGGCGGTAAGATCGGCAGTGCCAAGGAACTGGAAAGCCTGGAGAAAAAAGTGCGCTCCAAAGAAAAGGAGAAGTCGGGTCTGGAAGAAAAGATTTTGGCTTTCATGGAAAACCTGGAAAACGATGAAGAAAAAATTGCAGAATTGAAGATCAGGGAGAAGGAAAAAAAGGAGGCACTCCAGAAATCTAATACTCATGCTCGCAGGGAAGTTGAAAATGCCCGGAGCGGGCTCGAATTGTTAAAGGGGAAACAGAACGAGTTAATGAAAGCAATTGAATCTCCCTTAATCAGCAAATACAGGGAGCTAAACAATCGCTTGCAGGGCAGGTGCATATCGCTGGTAAAGAATGGCTTTTGCGGTGTTTGCAATGTTTCGCTGCCTTCCTCATTCCGATCACGTATGCTTACCCCGGGGGAGCTGGTATTTTGCGAAAACTGTGGATGTCTCCTTGTCCCGGGTGATTAACTATGGCGATTAACTAATTAACTATGGCGATTAACTAGAGGCTTAGAAAGGGGAACGTTCATGTCCGTCAAAAAAACGGGAAAGAGAAAAATCAGCAGACTTGCCAGAAGAAAAATTATTTATTTGATTATTGCCCTGGTGCTGGTAGGGGGATTGGTGCTCAGTACCACTTATGGCCTCTTTAATTATTTTTTTGGCGGGGGGAAACTGGTTTCCCAGGCTGAGGGTGACGAATACCTTTATGGCCTGTTACGGCAAGCCGTTGTACTTGAGAAAGCCGTGGATAAGGACCCCTCAGAAGTGAAAAACAAGGTTGAACTCGGTAATACCTATTATGCAATATCCATGCACTATTATATGCGGCAGGATATGAAAGAGATGGAGACCTATGCCGGGAAGAGCAGGGAATTATATTTGGAAGCGTTGGACGATGGGCTGAAAGAGCCGGGTGTAACGCTAAATGTGGCATTGCTGGCTTTATTAAAGGGGGATGAAACGCAGGCAGAAAAATATTTCAAAGAGACCCTGGAGTTGGAGGAAACGAATCCCGATGCGCACTTATATCTGGGCAGCTTGATGTATTCCAGGGGCAAGGAAGATGAGGCTATTATCCACTGGGAAAGGGCTCTGGAGCTGGCAGAGGACGGCTCTCCGGTTGCACAGACAGCCGGCTATTATTTGGATCTTTCCAAGGAAGACGAAGGCAGCCAATCCAACACAGGCGAAGGCAGCCAATCTGGGACAGACGAAAGCAGCCAATAAGCGCGATGGGTTTGTAAACGCCGAAATTTATGTTTATGGTGTAGTCAACATTGCATGCAAGTATCTATCTGGAATCTCTTTACATTGAGAAACCACTAGTGGCATTGGACAGGCTGGTAATGTATAGGCTCAACGCACTATAGGTTCAACGAACTTAAGTTCGTTGAACCTATAATTACGAAGCTCGGTATTTTAATGCCGAGTAATTCACTTATCATATCTAAAATCCCTTTTTCTTTTTTCCCTCCTGGAATCTTTGTACTTATTTCGTTTCCATGAAGAAGCTGCTGCTCCCTTAAAACTCTTACGGTTTTTCTTCTTAAAGGATTGCTCTTCCGTTAAATGTATTTGCGTCTGGGTATAATCCGTTTCCTTCGTAAGCATTTTCAGTGCCGCGGATAGAAGCGTTACGGAGTCATTTTCCTGCAGCAACGTCTCCGCCAGTTCCTTATAATGATGGGTATCGCCTTTCTCAACAACACTCAATAATCGCTCCACAGTTTCCTGCTGCTGTCCTTCCATCGCTTCACTCACCGTAGGGACAGCTTGGCGGATGATTTTCCTTTTGGTTGTTTGTTCAATCATTCTCAGTTGGCCCATCTCCCGGGATGTTATAAAAGTGATGGCCACACCCGCTTTCCCCAGGCGGCCTGTGCGGCCGATACGATGGACATAGTTGTCGGGGTCCTGAGGGATATCAAAGTTATAGATATGACTGATACCGTCAATATCCAGGCCCCGGGCAGCAACGTCTGTAGCCACCAGTATTTCCGTGTTCCCCCGTTTAAAATTACTCATTACACTGTCCCTTTTAGCCTGGGAAAGATCGCCGTGAATTCCTTCGGCAGAGTACCCGCGCCTGTTCAAAGCCTCGCTGAGCTCGTCCACTCGCTTTTTTGTCCTGCCGAAAACAATTGCCAAATTGGGAGATTGTATATCCAAAACCCGGCAGAGCACTTCAAACTTTTGTCGTTCCTGCACTTCAATGAAAAACTGTTCCGTGTTAGAAACGGTAACTTCTTTCGTTTTAACCTGAATTAATTGCGGATTTTTCATAAATTGTTTAGCTAAGTCCTGAATAGTCCTGGGCACGGTTGCAGAAAAAAGCATCGTTTGCCGTTCATGGGGAACGTCTTGTAAGATCATTTTTATATCATCAATAAACCCCATATTAAGCATTTCATCTGCTTCATCGAGAACCACAGTAGACACATTTCCCAGCCGTATCGTTTTTCTCCTCATATGGTCCATTAAACGCCCCGGTGTTCCTACAATAATCTGAGGCCTGTTTTTCAGGGACCTGATCTGCCGGTTTATATCCTGACCTCCATAAATAGGCAAAGCGCGAATGCCTTTTACCTGTCCAATGGTATTTAATTCTTCTGCTACCTGGACTGCCAGCTCGCGGGTTGGTGCAACTACAAGGCCTTCCACCTTTTCTGTCTCCCGATCGATTTTTTCTACCAGAGGGATGCCAAAAGCAGCAGTTTTACCTGTTCCTGTCTGTGATTGCCCTATAAAATCCCGACCGGCCATTGCTAACGGGATAGCCTGCTCCTGTATGGGTGTGGTAGCTTCAAAACCCATTCGAGAAATAGCCTGTAATACAGGCTGGCTTA
>LSQX01379866.1_pt1 | contig 12910 bp, 14 predicted proteins | sample 654561 | NCBI WGS metagenome assembly LSQX01 (sample SAMN04489861, study PRJNA283612) | anaerobic digester metagenome | isolation source: 4 biogas reactors fed with cattle manure at either 37C or 55C with and... | place: Denmark: Kongens Lyngby | collected 2014 | reverse complement strand
CCCTACAGTAACTTTACACTAACGGAAAACAAGGCGCCAGAGATTATTCCTCTGGCGCTTCTGGGCAGTAAAGTATTTTTTGAAATTTATTCGCAAAGATGGCAGGCAACATAATGCGTACCATAAAATTCTGATGCGGGCGCTTCCACGGCGCACCTGTCAATAGCCATTGGACATCGTGGATGAAAATGACAGCCTGCAGGCGGGTTGACGGGGGAAGGCATTTCTCCCCTTAAGATAATCCTGCCGTCGTTATTTTCCTCCATGTTTTGTGCAGTCATCACTGAAGCGGAAATAAGGGCCTGCGTATAAGGGTGCAGCGGGTTGGTGAACAGTTCTTCGCCCTCGGCATACTCCACAATCCGGCCCAGGTACATAATGGCAACGCTATGGCTCATAAAGCGGACAGTCGCCAGGTCATGAGCAATGATAAGATAGGAAAGATTGTACATTTCCTGGAGGTCTTTCAGCAAATTCATGATCTGTGCCCGGATGGACACGTCCAAGGCAGAAACAGGCTCATCCAGGACAATGAGGCTGGGGTTGAGCGCCAGGGCACGTGCCACGGCAATCCGCTGCCTCTGCCCTCCGGAAAACTCATGCGGGTAGCGTTCCGCCCATTCCGGCATCAAGCCAACCTGTTGCAGAAGTTCCTCCACGCGGCAGTCAATTTGCTTTTTCTTCCAGCGCGTATTGACTTCCAGGGGCTCTGCAATAATATCACGAACTCGCATGCGAGGATTCATGGAACTCCAGGGATTCTGCTGCACGGCCTGCACCTTGGGCCTGTATTCCATCTTCAGGCGGGCGGGGGGCAACCGGCAAATATCCTTGCCTTCAAACAGAATGCTGCCTGCCGTGGGCTGTTCCAGCAGGAGTATTGCTTTGGCCGTTGTGGTTTTTCCCGCACCCGATTCACCCACCAAGCTTAATGTCTTGCCGCGTTCAATCTGGAAGGATACTCCGTCAATAGCCTTGACCGTGCCAACAGTCCTTTTCAGCAGCCCTCTTGTTACCGGGTAATATTTCGCCAGGTTTCGTGCTTCCAGCAATATTTCCGCCATTTAGCTCACCTGCCAACAAAACACAGAATGTTCGGGACCGACCTGCTTTTCTGCCGGTTCCTGCTCCCGGCAGATTTCTTTGGCCTCAGGACAGCGCGGACAGAAACGGCAACCGGGCGGCAGGTTCATAAGGGAAGGCGGCTGCCCTTCAATGGAATAAAGTCTCTCCACCTTTCTGTCCAGTCGCGGCACTGAATTAATTAGTGCCTTCGTGTAAGGATGCCGCGGCTGCTTGAAAATCACTTCTGTGGGGGCTGTCTCCACAATTTTGCCTGCATACATCACAGCCACCCGGTGACACATTCTGGCCACTACGCCGAAATCGTGCGTAATAAAGATAATGGCTACGTTTGTTTTTTTCTGTACTTCTTTAAACAAGGCAAGATACTGCGCCTGGATGGTGGCATCAAGGGCGGTGGTAGGCTCATCGGCAATTAAAAGACGTGGATTGCACGACATGGCAATGGCTCCGACCACACGCTGGCGCATGCCGCCGCTTAACTGAAACGGGTAGTCGCGCAGGCGCAATTCAGGTGACGGAATATGCAAAAGCCGTAGCGCGGCTATTACCGCCTCGCGCGCATTTTCCCCCCGCAATCCCTGATGTTGGCGAACCGGTTCGGCAATCTGCTCTCCCACTGTATACACCGGGTTAAGCGACGTCATGGGATCCTGCAGGATCATGGAGATCATCTTGCCGCGGACGGCACGCATTTCCTTCTTGCTTAATGCCAGAAGGTTAATGCCGTCAAGGTAAATTTTTCCGCCCAGAATGCGCCCTGCCGGCTCGGGCAGCAGGCGCAGCAAGGACAGCCCGGTTACAGTCTTGCCGCAGCCCGATTCACCCACCAGTCCCAGCGTTTCACCTTCGCGGACAAAAAAACTGATTCCGTCAACAGCCTTCACTTCCCCCTTGCGGGTAAAAAAGGAAGTGCGAAGCCCTTCAACTTCCAAGACTTTTTTAGTCTGTTTTTTTATCATAACTGCCTCAACCTCGGGTCCAGCTTGTCACGTATCCAGTCACCCAGGAAATTGCCGGAGAGAACCACCAGTCCGATTACAATCCCGGGAAAAGTGGAAATCCACCAGGCACGGTCTATGACCGACCTGCCTTCATTAACCATATAACCCCAGGAAGGGGCCGGCGGCGGCACACCAACTCCCAGGAAGCTTAAAGCAGCTTCTGCCAGGATCAGCATGCCCACCGCCATAGTTATTACCACAATCAATGAATTGACTATGTTGGGGAAAATATGTTTCACCATGATGCGTAAAGAAGAAGCGCCATTAATGCGTGCTTGCGCCACAAAATCGGCGTTGCGCAGTTTCAATGTTTCCCCGCGTATCAGACGGGCATACGGTGCCCAGCCCAGAATGGACAATGCCAGTACCACCGTCCAGAAGCCGGGTCCAAAAACCACCGCCAAAAGCAATGCCAAAAGCATAGGAGGAAAGGCCATACTAATATCGGTTATCCGCATTAGCAGCGCTTCCGTTGCTCCTCCCAGATACCCGGCTACAATCCCCATAACTGTTCCGATACTGGCGGTGATGGCAATCACAGCCAGGGAAACGCTAAGGGAGATCCGGCTGCCGTAAATCATACGGCTTAAAATATCCCTGCCCAACTGGTCTGTACCCAGCAAATATTTTGGCGTACCTCCCTTCATAAAAGCGGGGGGGAGCAGCCGATCCGGCATTGATACTGCCACAGGGTCATGGGGGGCAAGTAAATCGGCAAAAATAGCCGTAAAAACCAGGAGTGTCAAAATCAGGAGGGGAAGATAAAATGTTAGGTTTTTCAGCAACTGGATACGCCGGGGCGGATTAAGCTTCTGGGGTTGGGCAACCGCTTTTCTCTTTTCTATTTGTACGCGCATCATACGTTTCTCCTGCTCCTAAGATTTTTGGTATCTAATTTGAGGGTCGACAAAAGCATACGCAATATCTACAATAATGTTCATCCCGAGGACCATTGCCGCCACCAGCATGGTGATCGCCTGCACAACCGGAAAATCGCGGGCGGCAACAGCTTCCACCAGCAGCCTGCCCATGCCCGGCCAGTTGAAAATAATTTCCGTAATCACCGCTCCCGTGATCAGCGAAGCAAAAATCATGCCCGCAGTTGTTAAAGGACCTATGAGCGCATTTCGCAGCGCATGCTTCCAGATAATTTTAGTTTCTGACAATCCTTTAATTCTGGCCAGCTTGATATACTCCGCATCCAAGACATCGAGCATGCTGGAACGGACAAGCCGCATCATCCCCGGCAGCAAGAAAAAAACCATTGTGCCCACCGGCAAGACGTAATGTTTCAACGTTCCGTACCCGGCCACCGGCAGCAATCTGAGCCTGACAGAAAAAAGCAGCATGGCCATGATGGCCACCCAAAAGCCGGGCAGCGCCTGGCCCAGCACTGCTACCAGCTTTACCCCGGCATCATAAATGGAGTCCCGTTTGGCGGCGGCCAGCACGCCCAGGGCCAGGGCTAGGGCCATGGCAATAAAAAAGGCCGGCAGCCCCAGTTTTATGGTGTTCGGCAGCGCTTCTTTAATCATCTCCGCCGCCGGTTTCCTTTTAATAATGGAATCCCCGAACTCGCCCCGGGCAAGCCCGGTGATAAACACCACGAATTGTTCCGGATAAGATTTGTCCAGTCCCAGTTGTTTTTTCAGGTTGGCAATTTCCTCCGGCGTAGAAGTGGGCGTAATAATCAAATGCGTCGGATCACCGGAAGCCCGCACCAGAATAAAGACAAGCACGGTAATGCCAATTAAGGCAAGAAAGGCTTGCAGAATACGGATGACAATATAGCGGCTCATTGCCTCACCTCTTTATCATAAACACCAAAAGTATACAGCAGGGTTCCGCAGGCACGCCAACAGGAACCCTGCTGCGGCAGCTTTTTGTGTTACCGGTTACGGTTTTTTGATTCCTGCCAAAGCGTCATACAAGAACAGGTGCTTAAAGGTAGTAAACTCGCCCAGTTTATCGCTGATCAGCACATTGGGCTCGATCATAACAATACCCACATTGTAATATAGCGTCTCCACATATTCACGGAATTCCGTCCAATACTGGCGCGCTTTTTCGAAATCCCTTTCCGTCGTAGCTCTTACGTAGAGTGCATCGGCTTTCTGGTCATTACCCGTGCTGTGGACACCGGTAGATGTATACATATTGGCGCTGTGGTAGACCGAGTTGGGTGTGCTGCTGAAGCTCCACGGGAAAATATTGCCCACATTGGGTGCATCGGGCTCAGTATTGCGCACAAAGAACATGCCGCCCCACTGGACAGAATCAACAATTTCCAGCTGTACGTCAATGCCGACCGCCGCCCAGTACCCCTGCAGGAGTTGAGCCTGATCAACGCCGGGTCCTTCAGTTACATAATACTTAATGGTCTGGTCGGCAAAAGCATGAGGGTAACCTGCTTCCTCAAGGAGCTGTTTGGCCCTTTCCGGATCATACGGATCTGCCTGCCAGGACGGATCCCAACCGTAGGATCCAGGGTGCATATACCAGCGGCCGCCAGGCTTGGCCAGCCCCTGATAAAATGTATCGCAGATTTCCTGGCGGTTAATTGCCAGGGACATAGCCTGCCGAACACGGATATCGCCTGTGGGTTTGTTGGTAACCCAGGTTCCGGGGAAGCTGATGCTCCAGATGATGGGATCGCCAATTTGCACTGTCCGGAAGCCTTCCTTGTCTCGCAGCTCAACCAGGCGGTCCGTGGAAATACCAAGGGCGATATCCACTTCTCCGGTTCTAAGCATGCTGATCCGCGTCATTTCCTCCGGAACCTGCAAGTCTACCACATACTGGAACTCAGGCACTTGGAACCAGTGCTCCGTATTGGCTTCCAGTTTAAAACTGGTTTCCGGCACATGTTCCACAAACTTCCAGGGTCCCGAACCGACAGGTCTTTTCCTGAACTCTTCCTGTCCCACTTCTTCAAAATACTTTTTGGGCAGGATACGTGTCCAGGCAAAGGGGACCAGCAGGGTAGGTTCCGGCGTGTTGGTATGATAACGGAAAGTATAATCATCGACTACTTCCGTATAGTTTAAATTGTTCCGTAAATACTGTGACCACGGGTTTGTTGATTCCTCCGAGGCGAAACGGTCGACGGTAAATTTCACGTCATGCGCCGTCAAAGGATCCCCGTTGTGAAATTTTATCCCCTTCCGGATCTAAAAAGTCCACGTGTTCCCGTCCTCACTGAGCTCCCAGCTTTCCGCCACCATCCCCATAAAATTGCCGTTTTCATCAAAAGTAATCAGGGGATCATACATAGCAAAGCCCCACAGCGATTCATAAAAAATCGGGTCGGTGGATTCATAGGAGAAATCGGTGGTTGCAATATAAATGGTACCGCTGGGGCCTGCCGGTACGGAAGGCTCTTTAGTTTCTTCAGAGCTGTTGTTGGCTTTATTGTTGTTTTCATTGGCAGGTTGCTTATTTGAGCTGCAGGCCATCATGAGAGCCAGTGCCGCAACAAACAACAACACAACCAGGATGACAAGCTTCTTTTTCATTTTTTCTCCTTTCGTACGTTTTTTCTCATATTTCGTCCCCCATCACCGATGATCCAAAATTCTGTATTTTTATTTAATTCAGTATATTGCAAAAGATTATTTTTGTCAAGAAAGGCATCTTCCCTTTTACAAGACATAAACCCATTCGGCGAGTGATTCAGGCAGTGTGGGAAAAGGGGCATAAACGGACCCGCCTCTTTTTTACTACAGGTTAAAGTGACGGGTAATAAGCAAAAATATAACAAAAACTGCGGAAAGGGGCAACGTCATGACACTGAAACAGTTATTGCTGCTTACCTCCCTGGTTTTGCTTTTTACCCTCGGTTCGGCCAACAATCTGGCGGGTGAAGTAAGGGAAGCACGCCGGGAAGCACGACTGGCCAGGGAAGAAATGAAAAAAGCCAGGGAGCTTTCCCTGGAATCCGCCGACTACACGGTACAGGTAATGATGGTGACAAAATATGCACCCACAAGCCCGGGTGCCGTACCGGGCAAAGACTATTCCGGCGACCCCAACCTTACCGCCAGCGGGGAAAGACTTATTCCCGGAAAAACGGCGGCTGCCGGTGAAAACGTTCCTTTTGGTACGGAAATCTATGTGGAAGGAGAAGGCTGGTATACGGTACAAGACCGCGGCGGCAATATCGGCCCCAATGATATTGACCTTGCCTGCAGTTCACAAGAGGAAGCCATTGCCTTTGGACAAAAAAAGCTGCTGGTCATTTTTAAGCCCCCGGCTGACTGACAGGTCACCGGCGGCAGAAAAAGTACCCCTACCGAGGTATTTTCAGTTTCATTCACGTTTCTACTTTTCCCAACCGGGCTTTCGCCAGGATAGTCCGGTCAATTTGCTCCGCCGTTTGCCTGTCTTTTGCCATTAGATACAAAACAATTGTAGCTTCATATTCCGGGAAATAGCGGCAGTAAACCCGGCCGAAAAATTCCTGCGGCCCGTAATCTTCACCGCCGTTTCCAGGAGCCATGGGCAGACCGTATTGTAGATAGCCCGGCTGCCATCCACGGTAACGGTGGACGGGGCTGTTTGTCCTGATGATTGCATCAACTCGGTGCCAGCCGCTCTGTTTGGCATAAAATACATCTTCCGTCACGGAAACTATCCGATAATCAAACACCACCCGGGACGGAGAGAGTCCAATGGCAGGCATTACAAGGTACTGCTGGTCAAAACGCGCCACTTTTCCGATCTGCTCGGGCAGCAGCTTGCCGTCCGGAGTAAAAAAAAGAGATTTGTTATTAACTGCATAGGCGCCGTAAAAAGCGGAAAAGGTCTCCGAACCGGGATTAAAATAAGCGGCACTTTTGCTGCGGCGGGCAAAGCCGCCAAAATAATAAATTATGCTAAGCTCAAGCCCTTCCTCCCCGCCCATAAAACGGGCAAAGCTTTCCTTGGCGTTAAAATAGAGAGCAAAGGGATAAAATGCTTCCTCGCCGATCTTGCCCCCGGGGACGGACAGGGGAATGTCGCGGAAAAGCCCGGTCAGGCGGTAATATGTGCTGATCGGAAACATTACCAGGTAGCTGCGCAGCGAATAAAACCCGTACCAAAAAAACGCGCCTGCCGCAAGAAGCACGGCCGCAAGCAGGATGCGGAACTTTTTCACCTGCAATCACCACGCTTTTTGTTTTTTACGGCAGCAGGCAAACTTTTGCCGCACGGACAGTCCAGTTGCGTATGTCCGTCTTAGCCGGCAAAAGAACCTCTGCCGTCAGAAAAGCATTTCTTTTTTGCTGAAAAGAAGCACCGTGAGGAGAAAAAACACCAGGGCAAAAAGTGCCGGAAAGAAAAACTGGCCGGACAACCCTGTTTTGCCAACTGCAAAATCCGCCACAGCCGGTACTGTATTGAAATAAGCCGTAAGTAAAAACGGCTTTACTTCATCCGACAGCAGCATCAGCATGCTGCTAAATATAAAAATGCCGGCGGCAACACCCGCCACTGCCGCACTGCTGTTTATCAGCACGGCAAGAAACACTACCAGCTGGCAGAAAGCAAACTGTGGCAATGCTGCCGTTATGTAGGAAAGAAAAGTTATAAGAACCCCTTCTTCTGCGGTAAAAGCGATACCTCTGAGCATAAATTCGTCGCCCAGCCAAAAAGCAGTGTTCCCACGGCATAACCGAACAGCATGGCAATAAGCAAAAGCACAAGGACCCAAGCATTCCGAACATGGTCAAGGGGTAGACTTGGCCGTTTAGTGTCCCCACTGCGCCTACCCGGGCAATGGCACATGTAAATGCCCCCCGCACCGGATAGCCTTTAATATATATTTCTCCCCCGTCCGGACGGACAAGACCCAGTATAATGCGGATCAAGGTTGTTTTTCCGGCGCCGTTTGGCCCGAGAAAACCGAAAACCTCGCCCCGGGATACCTGTAATGATATTTGCTGCAGGACTTTTTTCTTCCCGAATTTTTTACTTACTTGCCTCACGTCTAAAACAGGTGTTATTGTCATTTTACCTTCCTTTCCGCTGCTTCGCCTGCAACTTATTATCAATTCGGCAATTCTGCCTTCCTTCCTGCTCACCCATAGATTATGGCGGCAAGGAAACACATTAATACATTATAAAGATGTACATCCTATAAAGGAAACCTGTAGCCGGCAAAGAATTATAAAACAACAATAAAAACCAAGGAGAGATGGAAATGCTTACTGAAATAAAAAAGGATATTTTCTGGGTAGGTTGTACAGACTGGAATATTCGCTATTTTCACGGACCAATGTACACAACGCACCGCGGGACAACGTATAATGCTTATCTGATTGCCGGTGCGGAACCCGCGCTAATTGATACTGTCTACACGCCTTTTTCCGGCCGGCTGTTGGACAATATCCGGGAAGTCTTGGATCCTGCCAGTCTCAAATATGTGGTTGTCAACCATGTGGAGATTGACCATTCCGGCGCACTGCCCGCCGTGATGGAAGCGGCGCCGCAGGCCACCATTATCTGCTCCGCCAAGGCTGCACCTGCCATTGACAAGCATTTTAACGGCAGCTGGGAAAAGATAATTGTCAAAACCGGCGATACTGTTTCTCTCGGCAGGCATACCCTGACTTTTGTAGAGGCCCCAATGCTCCACTGGCCCGACAGTATGTTTACTTACATACCGGAAGAAAAACTGCTGCTGCCCAACGATGCCTTTGGCCAGCATTATGCATCTTCATTCCGTTTTGACGATGAAGCAGATATGGCGGAAGTAATGCAGGAAGCAAAAAAATATTACGCCAACATCCTGCTGCCTTTCAGCCCCCTGGTGCTGAAAAAAATTGACGAAGTGGTAAAGATGGGTATTGCCATAGATATGATTGCCCCCAGCCATGGCATTATCTGGCGCAGCAACCCGGACAAAATTATTGCCGCTTATCTTGACTGGGCACGGGGAACCAACCGCAAAAAAGCCGTTGTTGTTTACGATACAATGTGGGGCAGCACGGACCAAATGGCCTCCGCCATTATTGACGGCCTCATAGAAAGCGGTATGGAAGTGAGAGCCTTTCACATGTCCGTCAGTGACCGCAATGATGTGATTGCCGAAGTCATTGATGCCGAACTGGTGGTGATCGGCTCACCCACCGTAAACCGTGAATTTATTCCTTCCCTTTCCGCCTTTCTTGATGACTTGACGGGTCTGAAACCTCGCGGAAAAAGGGCGGCGCTTTTCGGCTCTTCCGGCTGGAGCAGGGGCGCAACCGATAAAATGGCGGTACGCGTCAAAGAAGCAGGCTTTACCCTGCTGGAAGAAAGGATGGAAGTGGACTGGGTCCCCGGCGCCGAGGAACTGGAGCAGTGCAGGGCCTTTGGCAGAAAGCTGGGCGAAGGCTACACAGGAGAGTAAAAGGAAAAGAGGCTGTAACGGACAAAGTTACGGCCTCTTTTGCTGCAGCCTGCTTTCAGAACCCGTACCGGGTTATAATGCAGCTTTTCACCCTATTCCTCCTTGCACGCCGGGACATGTTTCACAGGCGTTTTGTACGGGTGAACCGCCCCTGTTCAGATTAAATCTATAAACCTCCTGCAATGACCTGCTCCTGCACTCCGGGCAGGTCACACTGTTTTTGTCGGCACTTTTGATAAAAACTTCAAAATTGGCACCGCAAGATTTGCAATTATATTCATAAGTGGGCATGATTACACCTCCTCCGCTGCATACCTATGGAGAGTATATCATTAATTTAAGGCAGAAAGATTTTCCTGTCAAGCCCTCTGCTGTGCCAAAAGCTCCAATGCTTTGCGCACAATGTTTTTGACCGTAAACCCGTATTTTTCCATCAGCACTTCTCCGGGGGCGGAAGCACCGAACTGTTCCATGGCAATAACCGCCCCTTCACAGCCGGTAAACTGTTGCCAGCCCATCGCGCGGCCGGCTTCCACGGCAAGCCGTTTTTTAACGGCGGCAGGAAGAACTTCTTCGCGGTAGGCTTCATCCTGCGCCAAAAACAATTCCCAGCTTACCATACTGACTACGCGTGTATCTATGTCTTGTTTCCATAAAGCCGCCTGTGCTTCCAGGGCAAGCTGCACTTCCGAGCCGCTTGCCATAATTATTAAAGCTGGTTGTTCTCCTTTTTCCGGGCTGATAACATAAGCACCTTTTTCCGCCGGCCTGCCGCTGCCGGCAAGTTGCGGCAGATCCTGCCTGCTTAAGATCAACGCCGTGGGACCGTCCGTCCGTCTAAGTGCGGTCAGCCAGGCAGACGCAGTTTCGCGGCCGTCCGCCGGACGCAGGACGTACAGATTGGGAATGGAGCGCAAACCGGCCAATTGTTCCACCGGCTGATGAGTAGGCCCGTCCTCCCCTACACCGATGCTGTCGTGGGTAAAAACATAAATCACAGGCAGACCCATGAGGGCGGCCAGCCGCACAGGCGGCCGCATATAATCAACAAAAACAAAGAATGTGGAAACAAAAGGACGCAGACCGCCATGCAGCGCCAGGCCGTTGGCAACAGCGCCCATGGCATGTTCCCGCACACCGAAGAAAAGATTGTTTCCCTTGCGGTTTTGTGCCTGGAAGTCACCACGCCCGGAAAGATACGTCTTGGTGGAAGCATTCAGGTCGGCCGAGCCGCCCATCAGGTTGGGCAAGTATTCTGCTATGACCTGCATGACCTGGCCTGAGGCGGACCGTGTGGCCATGGGCTTGTCAAAGCGCCACAGCCTTTCATCATTTTCCAGGTCCTCCGGAATTTTTTTATCATGCCAGGCAACCCAGGCGGCTGCAGCCTCGGGGTATTTTTCCCGATAGGCGGTGAAAAGCTTATCCCATTCTGCTTTGGCCTGCTGCAATCTCCCGGCCAGCTCACGGAAATGCTCCCTTACTTCCTCCGGAACGTAAAAAGTCTTGTCTTCCGGCCAGCCCAGGTTTCTTTTAGTCAGCCGCACTTCCTCTTCACCCAGAGGAGCTCCATGAGACGACGCTTTCCCCTGCTTATTGGGACTGCCGTAGCCAATGGTCGTCCGCACCATGATTAATGAAGGCCTTTCCGTTTCCGCCTGCGCTTTGCGAATGGCGGCGGCGATGGCTTCCGTATTTGTCCCGTCCGCAACCCGCTCCACATGCCAGCCGTAAGCACGGAAGCGCAGAGCCACATCTTCCGTAAAAGCCACTTCGGTGGAACCGTCAATAGTAATTTCATTGTCATCATACAGGCAGATTAAACGCCCCAGCTTCAGATGGCCGGCCAAGGAAGCAGCTTCCGCTGCAACTCCTTCCATCAGGCAGCCGTCGCCTGCATAAACATAAGTATAATGATTCACCAATTCAAAACCCGGGCGGTTAAATTCGGCCGCCAGCCGCTGTTCGGCAATGGCCATGCCCACCGCATTGGCAAATCCCTGACCCAGGGGGCCGGTGGTGGTTTCTACACCGGCGGTGTGCCCGTATTCCGGATGGCCCGGCGTTTTGCTGCCCCACTGTCGAAACTGTTTTAAATCTTCCAGAGAAACGTCATATCCAAACAAATGCAGCAGGGCATAGAGCAGCATTGAACCATGGCCTGCAGAGAGGACAAACCGGTCGCGATCCGGCCAGTCAGGATCCTGCGGGCAGTGTTTTAAAAAACGCGACCAAAGCACATAAGCCATGGGTGCACCGCCCAGGGGCAATCCGGGATGTCCCGAATTGGCTTTTTCAATGGCATCCACTGCCAGAAAACGGATTGTGTTAATGGCACTTGCTTCAACAGCTTTCATTGTCCGCCCTCCTCTTGCCGGCCAGGCCGGCTTTTATCTATCATTCCTTTGCCGAAAGCTTCAGGATCAGTTTTGCCACATTTTCAGCAAAACGTTCTACCGTACGGACACCTTCAGCATCCTCCAAAGCTTCCCCAGGTTCTCGTCCAAAGACGATGTTCCAATAAGTGGAACCGGGAACAATCATTTCGTTAATAAAGTAGAACATGAGCATTTCCTGGATGGTGGCGGTGGAACCGCCGCGTCTGTTGATGGCAATGGGGCCGCCCACTTTCCAGGAGAGAAAACGCCCGTTGGCGGCGGCCACCAGGCCCAGCCTCTGCAGCAGGTTCATCAGGTCCCCCCTGGCAGTGCCGTAATAAACAGGGGAACCGATAATAAAACCTTTTGCCGCCCGTACCTTTTCCGCAATTTCATTTAAACTGTCCGGAAGAACGCATTTCTTCAGCTCGGCACATTTTCTGCAGGCCGTACAGGCGGCAATATTTTTTCCGGCGAGGCTGATGATTTCTGCCTCCAGTCCCAAGGCCCTGATTCTTTCTGCACAGCGGGACAGAATCTGCATTGTATTCCCTTCTGCACGGGGGCTGCCGGAAATCAGGATAACTTTTTCCATTCTGCTCCCTCCATTTTATACTTATTCCAGGGTTTTATTCCTCCAACTGCTCGGCAAGACTGTCCCACCGTTCATACAAAGCGGAAAGCTTCTTTTTTGCCTCCGCCATAGCTTCTCCCTTGGCCGCAGCTTTCCGGTAATCGGAAAACACTTCCGGAGCGGACAATTCTTTTTCCAGCAGCCTGACTGTTGCCTCACAGGCGGCGATTTCCTCTTCCGCCTGTGCCAGCGCGTCCTGCAGCTTGCGCCGCCGGCGCCGGCGCGCCAGCTCCTCTGCGCGGCGGCGGGTTTCCTCCTCCCGGCGCATGCGTTTTTCCGCTTCGGCTATGTCCGGCCGCGTCTGTGCTTCCCTGTCACGCTCCGCCAGGTATTCCGCATACGGCAGGGGAAACAGCCTGATTCTGCCGGCAGAGATGTCCAGAATCTTATTTGTCGTCCGGGAAAGAAAATAACGGTCGTGGGAGACAACCAGCAGCGT
>LSQX01073069.1_pt2 | contig 12910 bp, 9 predicted proteins | sample 654561 | NCBI WGS metagenome assembly LSQX01 (sample SAMN04489861, study PRJNA283612) | anaerobic digester metagenome | isolation source: 4 biogas reactors fed with cattle manure at either 37C or 55C with and... | place: Denmark: Kongens Lyngby | collected 2014 | reverse complement strand
ACCCACCAATAATCATACAAACCCATGGCGCCGATGATGGAGCCATTGAGCACAAAACGTCGCGGTGCATAAGGATATTCATCCACCCAATAATATGTTCCTTCTCCAAAAAGTTCATCATTATTCGCGATCATCACAGTGCTCTTAGGACTCGTAAAATCTGTAAAAGTGTAGAAGATGGAATCTGCTGCGGCGGCAAAAAGAGGATTTGAGGTATAGTGATATAATCGGCTATATGCAGAAAGAGCCGTGCCTTGCGCCATGCCGGAATACCAGGGTGCATGATAGGTAAAGCCGGAGCTCGTGAAAGTGAAATCATAGACAAACCAGATGCCCTCACCTTCTCGGTGGGCACGAAGGCGCAAAGCTTCCATGGTCTTAATGGCGTGATTTAGATAGCGCTCTTCGTTTGTATGGCTATAGTCTGAGAGAGCTTCGAGGGCTTTGTAGCTGAGGTTTACGGGATGATAATAACTTTTGTCTTTCCACATAAAAAGACTTACCCCGTTCGAATCTGCCGGCGTGGCATTGATGGTGTCAAAGATGCGCTCGCGATTTTTGAAAAGACTGCCGTAATCAACCTTTTGTAGCTGAAACTCATAGTCTATCACCTGATCCAAATATGAAAAAGATGTGGGTTTGCTGCAAGAAACCAGTAATAGTAACATGATCGGGACAATCATGTAATATCTGATTATATTCACCTTTTTCTTATCTAAGAGGCGTCCAAATCTTGAGCTGAACTCAAACAGATTAAAGTCTCCGCCAAAGATTTTGGAAGGACTGCATCTTGCACTAACTACTAAGGTTTTCTTCATCTTGACTCCTGTTTTATTTGATTATTATCTTTGCAAGCTATGATAAGAAATTGTCATATTTAGTCAATCTCAATTATTGTGCTTTGCTTTGTCTATTTTGGTTTGTGAACGAGATTTAGAGAATAGGTAAAAAAGCATCGATAAAGTGTTTTATGTTGTAAGTGTGATCTTTTCTATCGTGTAAGACGATAATCACATCAAATCTCGATTCATAGTTGGCGAATTGGTCATTTTGGTTATAATATTCTAACGCTGCAAGCGAAATCCTGCGTTGTTTATGGTAATTCACGCTTTCAGCGGCACTTTCTACGGAGAAAAAAGAACGAGTTTTTACTTCAACAAATACCAAGTGTTGATCTTTTTCTACAATGATATCGACCTCTCCTTGACGTGTGCGAAAATTGGTGCATAGCACTGTGTATCCACAAGTTAGGAGATATTCAGCCGCTCTCTTTTCGCCAGCAGAAGCCAATATTTGTTTATTGTTTTTATTCATGACGCAAGAAAAAGCTTGACGGATAACTTGTCAATGGTATTTGTAGCTCATGATTGTAATCGCATCATAAAACTAATAATTAAACATCACCTCGCATGAGGTGGAGGGAAGTATGAAAAAAGTTATTTTGACACTTATCGTTGTTTCAACGATGTTTGGTCTGTTAAATGCAGCGCCATTTCAGACCCTTGGCATGCTGAGAACGCCAGACGCGTATGTTTTGCCACACAAAGCAGCAGAATTTATGGTCGCAGGATACTATCTTGATATTGCCCAACCGCAAGATGCGGCATTTAAGGGCTTTATGCCTTATGCAATGGTGGGAGCCGGCATATTAGACCGTTTAGAAATCGGTGCATTTGTCGGAAGCAAGGTCAACGATGAGCCTATGGTTTATTTTCTCAATGCAAAAGTAAAGATTTTGGAAGAGACAAACACCCTTCCGCAATTTGCACTTGGAATGGACAACATCCTCTCCAGCCAGAAGTATCATAATGGTCTTAACCTAAATCCCGGCGATGATTTTTATACCCATCCGGATAAGACCGACTATGAAAACTATTCAATCTATGGAGTTGTCTCGAAGCAGGCTTATTTCCTCGGTATGCCTTGGATGTTGAATGTTGGCATGGGATCAAATCGCTTTGCAGGACAGGTTAAACGCTCTCGTATCCTTCAATCAAGCTTTGTTTCTGCTGAGTTTTCACCCGTCAACAATCTCGCTATTCAAGGCGAATTTGACGGTGCAGACTTTAATCTGGGTTTGAGATACAGCTATGATAATTTCTCATTCAAGCTGGGTGCTCAGTCCGTGGAAGACTTAGCGAAAAACAATGGCTATGAAGACAACCTTCGCGTTGCTTTCGCTGTTTCTTATCTCTTTGACAAGTATGCCGAAGCTCATCGCCGTCCTCAGCTTAGCAGCCTTAACAAGCCTGGAATGACCGGCGGCACTGTTGACGTTGGTTCCCAAGGTCAGGCCGGTGGGGTCGTTGTACCGCCCACAGGTTCCACGGGCACCGCACAAAGCATGCTTTCACCTGAAGTAAGAAACTTGTTAGAAGAGCTCAGAATCTTACGTGAAGAACGCAGTAAAGCACAGAAATCTTTGGACGACTTACGTCTGCTTATCCAAGAACTGAAACAATAACTTACATGTATATTGTGTAGCGTGGTGTGTAGGATTCGTGCTTCCTAAACCCTTAATAGAAGTGCGCCAGGATGTTTCACAAGCATCCTGGCACGCTATTGAAGACGGCTTTATGCCATTGAACTTCTTGTGAGTAAAAAGTGAGCAGGTTATGAGAAATTTTATAAAAGTATTCTTGATGATACTCTTGTTGCAGGCTTGTCTGTCTCTTGCCAATGCCTTCATCGAAAACCTTAGTGAAGAAGAGATATTAATCCTTGCCGAAGAGTTGCAAGAAGAAGACATAGAGATGCTTATGGAATTCATAAGCGAAGAAAAGCAGATGATGAGAGAGCTTTCAAAACAGTTCCTGATCGACGAGCTTCCCCAACTAATAGCACTTGATCCAGAGCAAGCAGGAATAGCATTGGAGAGCTTTTCCGAATCTTTCAACTATATGAGAGATGAGGAAGTCAGGTATCTTTTGGGACATCTCTATGCGCGTATAGGCCAGACGGATAGGGCTATTGACACCTTTGCCGCTTTGCTCGAAACAGATTTTGATCTTGATTCACGGAAAATGATGGGACTCATGTTCCACAGCATCTTGTCTGAACTCATAGAAGCGGGAGAAAATGAACTGTCATTCCGCTATCTGAATACTATCCTCAGCCACGGATTGGTGTCTGATGAACTCATACTCAGCTATCTCTATCTTTTTTCTGAATTAAATCAGGACAAACAAGAGGTGCTCAGCACCATCCAATCCTATATGGAGAACAATGGAACCCTGCTTGAAGTGATCCTTCCAGTTAAAAACTCAGTGTTATCCAGATTGGAACAAATTGATTTTGAAACTTTTTATCAGAACCCAAGTGAAAACAACCTTAAAGCTATTATCCGAGATATAGACCAAATTGAGATAGACCTTGGTGCATTAAATAGCATCGTTCAAGAAATGCCGAACACCTTGTTTAAGCCTCGCTTGAACAAGCAACATAAATCTGAGGTCAAGAAGCTCCAGGAGCTTAGAGACCATCTTACTGTGTATGCCGGAGTGCCTTTGCTCTCCGAACGGGTTCAAGACCAAACTTTGGATATTATCGCACAAATCCGCGTAAGCATACAACAATACTATCGCACTCTTGACATCATTGAAGCCTATTTGAACAAATATTATGCAGACTATGAGGCAGGCCTCCTTGTTGAAGATGAAATCTTTATGGGTGACCTCTATCTTGACAGTGCAATCCAGTTGGAGCAGACGGTTAAGATCTATGAAGAAATGCTTGAGATCCTCGACGAACTGCTTTTGGAAGATATCGAAGCTGGATACCTCGAAGAACTGAGACAACAGCGTGAAGAGATCGTATCGGAAAAAGCTCGCATCGAAGCTGCTCATAGAGAACTGCTCGCAAACGTTGAATTTGAGAGTAGCGAAGATATGATTATCTTTGAAGAGCTGCTTGACGGATATAACGACATTCAAGAAGAAGCTCGCCTAATGACCTTGATCTGTGACGAGATAGAAGATTTTGTGATGAACGATATGACAGACATCTTGGGCGTTGATCTCAAGCAAGCAAAGATTGATAGAGTAGATACCGGCATTCAAGAGCTTTTGGCGGATAAAGGTCTTGTTGATGAGCTTGGCCAAGCTTATGAACAGTCTGTCACCGAGCTTGACTTCATTACTCTTAAGCTAAAATATCGTCGCCAGATCGATGAATATGAAGCTTTTATCGCCACACAAAATGAACTTAGCGATGATGAGCTATTTGAAAACCAAGCAATACAGCGCGGCAAACTCTCTGCAATAGCTAACGAAATTGAGGCCTTCCGCAGAGAACATCCCAATTATCAGGGGATGATTCAGCCCACCGGGATATATTTTGCACAAGAAGCTGACCTTCATTATATGTTGGGTGAATTAGAGTATTATGCTCATCCCGAAGATATGACGATCGCACAGAATCATTTCCGCAGCGCTCTTAGATTAGATCCGAAATTCCCCGATAGAGACCTCGCTCTTTATAACCTTGCCTTCATCAGCACTGAACTCATCAGACAAGAAGTGGATAACAACAAGATTAGCTATCGCATGAATGCAAGAGTCAATGAAGAGCCTCCGGCAAACAGCATCTATTCCGTGGCAAACTTTGCCGAACCTTTTAACGCTCTTACCGAGATCGTGAATAACTATCCGAATTCAAAAATGCATGAAGATGCAATATATCGTCTCGGTCTTTTGAACTTTAGCTTTGCTCGCGACTCGAAAGACCCCGAGCAATATGAAGATGCTGCACTTGCCCACTTCAACCAGATCATTGCCAATGAGGATAGTCCTCTTTATTATGAGGCGCTTTATCAGCGTGGTTGGGTTCGCATGAACAGCTTTGAACACGATGTCTTGCGCCAGGCTATGGACGACTTTGTCTATATTCTCTTGGCCATCGATGCAGGTCACATAGAAGACCCTCAACTCGTTGCTGACTATCGCCAAGACGCCGTGGATAACATCGCCTATTGTCTCATTGCTTTTGACGGAACAGACTTCTATTCCCAGACCAAGAGTGTGGCTGAAGTTCAAAGAGTCTTCAATAACTATAGCAATGAAGAGGTGATGGAGCAGATCATTGACGGCGCAATTCGCAACAAGTTAGACCTCAGCGCATCCACGCAGGCTGTTGACCTGTTGGAACTCAAGCTGAATGCAGTCCCTTATTCCTATTATAATCCCGTCATCCTCGACTCTATCTTGGTTCTCTATCACAATGCCGGACAGGAATTGCGCGATGACCAAGACCTTGATGCCATCACTCAGAACATCTATCAGAGAATGATTGATGAATATGGCTATGGTAGTAAATGGTATGACGTTAACAAAGATAAAGAAATCAGCCGTCAGCTTGACATCATAGAAAATGCTTATTCCCAAAAAGCTATTCGCTTGTTCAACAATTTTGCCAATAACATTGGACATGAGACCCTGAACAATTATGACAAGCACATGGCAGTGTTTGAAAAATATGCAGAGCTGCACAATGATGACTATCTTGCCTTCAAGGCAGAACGTGATAGTGTCATGGTGTTTAACTATGCAGTTTTGGCTTCAACAACCGAAGATTCAAAAGACTTTGTCTTGGCAATATCCAAGCTGAACGAATATAACGATAAATATCCCCACAACACACGTTTCTTCGAATATGAGCAAATGACACTGGAATATGCCAAGGCTCTCTTCGTCAGAGCTCAAAATAACTTTGCTGACCCAGATTTTGTTCCCGTCGAAGGTGATTTTACTGACGAAGATGAGGCCTTCACATTCCTGCAAAATAGAACTACTCGATATATGAACGTTATTCGCCAAGAAGAATATTACACTGCTCAGAGACTCAGAGAAGCAAACGATCTGATTTTGCTCTTGGCAGATACTCAATTCATGCGCGAAAAATTGCCCGAGGCTACTCAGCTCTATTTGCAAGCTCTTCAAGAAGAAGATATCATGACAAATAGCCAAAAGAGAGAAACCTATCTCAAGCTTGCCGACATGAGTGAGCGTCAAGGTGAATATGCCAAGTCTGAGGGATGGTTCCGTCAAGCATTGGCATATGCCCAAAACTCTGAAGATGAAGCAAACATCAGACAGGATATCTTAGTTCAGATTCAAAACAGCTTTGAAAAAGCCAGCGAAAGCGGCGACTTCATCACAGAAGCTAATGAGCGTTTGCGCCTTGCTGCTGAGATGGGAGCCGGACGCGGCATTGAAGTCTTGGGTCAAAAGAACGCTGCTGTGGAAGCTTTCACAAAAGCCGGAGCCTATCAACAGGCAATTGATCTCTTGATGGAATTAGCTGAAACTGACGATACTATTGATGCAGTGTATTACCGCTATCACCAAGCCATCGAGATTGCAGAAGAAAAGATGCTCGACAAGGAATATGCCCAGGCTCTCGAATCAGAGTTTTTGACAAAGTATCCTGCAAGCCTCTATGCCTTCCAGTTGCGCTTGGCTTCAGTAAGTCGCAAAGCAGTGGCAGAAGAGCATGTTGAAGCCGCAGAAGGCTTCTTACAGCTCTTTAATGAAGCCAGAGCAAACACCATCGACTATGGTGACCAAGTGGTCAGCGAATTGCTCATGGACGCTATCCTGATGAACAGCAGAGCAAACCGCATTGAAGAAGAGTACCGTTTGTGCCATCAATTCATTGAGCTTTACCCCGAGCTTCCCGAAGCACTGATATATCTTGAACACATGGTTGTGGGACACAGAGACAGAAATGAGATGGACGAACATCTTCGTCTTGCCAAAGAACTCATGAAAAAAGATCCCTCGAAAGATGGATATTATAAATATTATGCCAGTAGTGAGCTTCACAAGGTCGCTTTGCGCTTTGACGAAGCCTACAACGAAAAGGATTATACCCAAGCATTTGCTATCCGTGATGAATATCGCACAATGCAACATGGCTTTGAAAATGAGGGGCTGAGTTTCGACAACCAAGCTGTCTATAATATCTTTGCCCAAGTTCAAGCAGAATATGATGAGCTGCAGCGCAAGCTTGCCTATCTCAAGAGTTTTGACGATAAGCTCAGTGCCATTGAGCACGGAGACTTCATGAGTAAGACTCCGAATCAGCACGTGAGAGTAAACAATCTTACGACATGGAATAGAAACTTAGAGAACGGCGACCGTCGCATTCCTCTCTTTAACACGGCAACCTCTGCCGAAGTTAAAAAGGTGGAGAAGATTCTCAACGATGGCTTTGCCTCCGGATACTACTTAGACAATGACCGCATCACGAGATCCTATAATCTCATGGCTAAAATCCATGAAAAAGCTGTAGATGTGTTGGACACCCAAGTAAGAAGCTATTGGGAAATCACCGGTGAAGGTCGTGAAAATAGAAATTACTATGGCGAAAACTTCGGGATTCTCGTAGAACAGACTGTCTGGCAACAGATCTTGCCTCATATTCAAGCATCTCTTGGCTATCACTCTTTTCTACATACAAACTATTATTTAGCGGGTTATGAAAACAGCTTTACGGAAGCTGCAATCACAGCCCTGAACAAATATGAACAGATTCCTGAATATCGCACCGTGGACTATGTGCTCGACAACCAGTGGCAGATCACCGGCAATCCTCAGAGTGCAGACACAAACATCACACAGATCAGGACTCCAAAGAATGTAGCTTTGGGTAGCATCAACGTTCCTGCCGAGAACACTCTCACCATCTCTCGCAGCCTGCAGTTTGACTTAGAGCCTGACTTTGCTCTACTTCAGCTCATCTTCCCTCTTGAAATGGATATCTGGGTTAATGGCAGTGCTGTGAGTTCCAGTTGGGTGCCCGTTGATACTTTGGACACAAAGAATGCTGATACCACACGTTATAGTTATATGATCGACGGTTCATATTTTGCCCCCGGTGGAAATGAACTGCAGATTGTCTTTAACAATAATGACTCATCAAGTTTGCAGGCAGCCGCTGCTGTGAAGCTCTTCACCTCACGCGCACGCATCTTGGAGAACATTCCTCCCGTCAGTCAGAGCATTAGCAGCTCGACGAACTGGATTGTTTACCACGTCGATGATGAAGGTGAGGAGATCAGACAAAGAGCAAATCTTGCTGAGAATTGGAACATCGAAAACGAAAACCTCTTCGACTGGGAAAGCGCAGAAGCACTGCCGATCTGGATAGTCGAAGATGAAGAAACAACAATAAATAACATCGTATTTGAAACGGAATTCATGATTGACACTCAATTCCATGAAGGCATGATCGACATCATTGCGCCCGAATCTGTCACCGTCTATCTTAATGACGTAGAAATAGGTGGAGCAATGTTTGACTATGATCCCGAGCCTCTCACGGTCTATAAGAGTCAAATACTAATCGAGCCACATCAGGTGGTGGAAGGACGAAACGTATTGCGTTTTGAAGTGGAAAACTTCAGCGAATACCGTGGAATCTTGGCAAACATCCATTACCTCGTTGCCGGTAAGGAGGAAATCAGATGAGGAAATCACTATTAATCCTGCTCTTCGCTTTACTTGGAATCGGCTTCCTTTCCGCCCAATATACAGGAGGCGGCTACATCAATGCTGAGGGAGTCTATGTAGAAGAAGAAGAGTTCGTAATTGAGTTGAGGGACATGGCTCCCGACTCTGGAATCTATAAAATCAAATTAGATACCTTTTTCATGAGCTATAAATATAGGATGGAGCTCACGGATGAGTGTGTCGAAGAATACAGTGAAGAATTACTAAATACATGGCTTAAGGAGTCAAAATGAAAAAGAAACTTAACATCCTGATAATGGTATCTCTGCTTTTAAGCATGGGTATGCTGTTTGCACAAGAGACTGAAGCTGCTGCTGCCCCAGCCCCTACTGGCAGTGTCAACTTTATCGAAATGTACACCACAAGCGGATTTTTCGCTCATCTCATCGCAATTGTCGTGCTAATTGGCTTAGCAATGGCAGTAGTTCGCTACATTCAGTTGTATGTGCGCGAGAAGATTGATGCTGAAAAGTTTTTCTTAAAGCTTAAAAACTTTATCAAAAACGATCAGATTGACGAAGCCATTAAGGTTGCCGGTGAATTCCGCGGAACTACAATGGGCTTTATTTTCTGGAGCGGCCTAACTGTTTATAAAGATGTACGCAAATCCGGTAAAACCGGCGAAGAAGCTCGCATTTCAGTACAAAATGCTTTTGACGAAGCTGTTCTCCAAACAGTTCACAAACTTGACGGCGGCCTTTTCTGGTTTGATACCCTTGCTCAGATTGCCACCTATCTCGGTCTTCTGGGAACCATTTGGGGCTTGATCGCATCTTTTAGCAGCTTGAGTGGTCTCACCGGTGCTGCTGCAAACGTAGCTCTTACAAATGGTATTCAAATGGCAATGGGAACGACAGCTCTCGGTTTGTTCGGTGCAATCCCGCTCACGCTTCTCAAAGGCTGGTTCTTCACCCGTGCATCCAATATCATTAACAATATTGATGAATACAGCGTTAAACTCGTAAACCACATCAACAACTATATTAAGGGCTAAGAGCATGGCAGTATATCGTCCTTCGCAGGCGAGGCAACAAAAGGGCCAGACAGCACCTCAGGAACCAAATTTGATTCCTATTATGAACCTGTTTCTAACCATCATTCCATTTTTGCTTTTGATGGTGACGATCTCACAGGTTGCGCTGGTCGCCCTTAATTTTTCCTCGGATGGAGGCGGAGGTGGAGATGGTGGCGGAGATGGTGGCGGTGGCGAAAAAGCCAAGCAAATCGAAATTCATCTCATGCTGACGGATAACCAAGCCTTGGGACTTTTCCCCGGCATGGAAGTTCGAGAGCCTGGTACTGACACTGTTAGATTACCTTGGGTACGCGAGAATATCTATGATTTTGACGGTTTAAATACTCTTCTGAAAGCAATGAAAGAGCGTAATACAAGTACTGAAGAAATCAGCATTGTCGCCCACAATGATGTGATCTACGACACTTTGATCCGCACGATCGACCTCTGCAAAGATAATGGCTTTAGTACCGTCCATTACAAAAGCCCAAGAAGTACTTATTATTATTAGGAAGGGGGAGGATAAATATTATGGCATTAAGAAGTTCCAAGCCCGGAACCAGAGTAGTCAGAAAAAAAGCTGATAATGTTCAAGGTCTTTCCATTACATCGCTTTTGGACGTTCTGACGATTATCTTGGTTTTCCTCATCAAAAACGTATCGATGGAAGCCGTGAAGATTTCCGAATTGCCCGATATGATATATCCGACTACTATCACCACTGAGAATTTGATGGAAAATGCAGCCGTGACACCTGTTAAGATCTATACAGATCGTGTCCTTTTGGGTAATGATAACCAATTACTCGGAAGCCCTGCAGACCTCACCGAAAACCCTCAGGTGCGCTCGGATATGGTAAACTATTTGCGCTATGAATTCAACGTCATCCCAGAAGACAAAAAAGATGACGCCTGTTTGATAGTGCAATCGGATTCAAATATCCCTTGCGGATATATCACGGAAATCGTTGGCGCAGCCGTCGGCACCGGTTTTGCGAATATTTATTTTGCAACATTAGAAGATGAACAATGGCTGCAACACCATGTCTCTTCTACTGGTAAATAACGGAGGTCAGATGGCAAAGATATTAAGTTTAAGACTCAACTATAAAGATAAGTTCCTGGATTATGCCAAGGAAGGTAAAGAGATCAAAAAGAGCTTTACCGTTGGATCTAACAAATTCATGCAATGGCAAATCCTTGATCCCAAGTTCCCGGACAAACACGTCTTAGTCAAAAAGAAAGGCGGGGAATATGTTTTGAACATGCTACCCGGCGCAAAGCTGAGCGTGGAAAAAGGAGGCAATTCTGTAGATGCAAATTATCTAAAACAGAACAATTTGCTCTCCATGAACGAGCTTACCCTCAAAGAAGACATGAAGGGAACCCTTTCTCTGGCTCCCGATTGGGAAGTGGAGTTTGAATACAGAACCCCTTGGGTTGTCGTGCTTACTCCCGAAGAAAAGGCAATTGTAGCCCAATATGCTCGCAGAGCAAGACCGGATGCAGTAGCCCGATTTAATCGAACCGTAATTTTACTTGTGTTGGCACTTACGATAGTATTCAGCATTATATTTGAGTTATTCCTCAAACCTGAATATAAAACGCAAGCTGACACTATTTCTGAACTGTTACAATCGATGGAACAAAAAGCCCAAAAAGTGGAAGTATCAAAGCTTGATGCGCCCACAACCGGTTATGATGTACCTCCACCCGTTGAAGAAGTGACGGGAGATGATGCAGCTCCGACCACCGGTGCTGTAAGCTCGGGGGCTGCAAGACCAAGTGGACCCTCAGGTTTGGGGGCTGCAATGGGAGGATTTGATCCTAATGCAGTTTCTGCTGCTCCCACAATCTCCATCGTCACCGTTGCAACCGGATTCGCCGTAAACCGTCCCGGTGGCGGAAGACCCGGAAGCGGAAGTGGAACAGGCGGCAGTGGTGGAGGCGGTGGCGCAGGTAGTGCAGGAACCGTCTTTGATCCCACCGCATTGCCGGTCTCCGGTGATGTTGGAAGCGTGGCAACTCAAGGCCCTCGCACCAGTGGCTCACTTACTCGCCCCGAAGGTGCTGTCGGCACACACGTAACAGGAGACGCAAGTAAGCTTGCACCCAGCGGAAAAGCTTGGGGAGACATCGTAGCCCAACAAAGAATCGAAGCTGAATACAGACAAATGGGACTTAGCACCGTTACAGAAGCTTCAATCGGAACCCTGGATGAAGCAGGAAAAGCAAAGTATGCCAGTCTCAAGGACCAGGTCGAATCTCGCAAAGGACAGATCGAAACTGTCTATAGAGAGATGCAAATCAGACAAAGCGTAAGCTTCACCATCACCATCTTTGTTGGAGCAGACGGCTCCGTTCGCGAATCAAAAGTAGTGCCAAATGGACAATATCCTGAAGCATTCGTCGCGAAAGTAAAACAAGTTGTCGATAGCTGGAGATTCAACGTAAGAGAAGCAATGCCATATCAATTCCGCATGCGTGCTGGTTGATAAGCATTACAAACACATATAATAAACATGCCCCGCTTTCATGGCGGGGCTTTTTATATTCCTGCGATTCTTATGACGAATTCAGAGGATCGGTCTTGATTCCATCTGCAATCGTCCAAAAAATGAACTAAGCCCTAAGCTTTGTTATTGACAAAAAATCCCGCCCTCGGATATTGAAGATATGCATTATTACAAGGTCTATCTCCCTCTTGGAATCCAAAAAGATTTCAGCTATGCCAGCCAAGACAAGCTTCCTTTTGGAGCGCGCGTCGTCGTCCCTTTAAAAGCCAAGCCCATGATGGGGCTTTGCGGCGAGGAAGTACGCTCGGAAGGCTATAAATATCGCGAGATTATCGAGGTGCTTGATGATGAGTCAATCCTGCCGCTGGAACTCTTTGAACTGGCGAAGTGGATGGCGAGCTACTATCATCTCAGCGTCGGCAGAGTGCTCTTTGCCATGCTCCCCTCCCGCCTGCAGATAGATATCGATGCAAAGATAAGCTGGATAGGCGAAGCAAAACCGCCACACGCCCGATTTGAGCCGTTATATGAGGCGTTAAAAGGCCAAGACGAGCTACGTCTCTCCCAGCTTAAAAAACAGCTTAAAAACCAAGCTATATACGCTCTCTGCGAAGAGGCCTTTGACCTTGAACTCATCAGCTACAAGAGCAAATTACGCCGGCGAGATAAGCCCAAAGTGCGCAATTTTATCCGCATTATCCAGCACGATTTTGATGAAGACAAGCTCCCTCTAAGGCAACGCGAAGCATGGGAACTCATCAAAATCGAGAGCGAACCCTTCCCCATGGCGGATGTTAGCAGCCTCGTAAATTATAGCGTCATCAAAGCTTTGGTGGGCAAAGGCATCATCGAAATCTTCCAGCGCGAACT
>LSQX01147020.1_pt1 | contig 12913 bp, 8 predicted proteins | sample 654561 | NCBI WGS metagenome assembly LSQX01 (sample SAMN04489861, study PRJNA283612) | anaerobic digester metagenome | isolation source: 4 biogas reactors fed with cattle manure at either 37C or 55C with and... | place: Denmark: Kongens Lyngby | collected 2014 | reverse complement strand
CGCAAGCGCGACGTGCCGGTCATCTCCCTGGTCGGCTACACCAACGCCGGCAAAAGCACGCTGATGAACGCCCTGACCAGTGCGGATGTGTATGTCGAAGACCAGTTGTTCGCGACGCTGGACACGCGCACCCGCAAATGGGCGGTCGAACCCGGCGTCGAGGCGCTGCTCAGCGATACCGTCGGCTTTGTCAGCAAGCTGCCGCACCACTTGGTCGCCTCGTTCAAGGCCACGCTCGAAGAGGCGGTCAACGCCGACTTGCTTCTACACGTGGTGGACGCTTCCAGCCCGGACGTGTTCGACCAAATCAAAAGTGTTGAAGCGGTACTCAAGGATATCGGCTGTGCGGAAAAAGAAATGCTCGTTGTGCTGAACAAATCCGACCGCATCGCCAACCGCGAGTTGTTTGAAGCGGTTCAGACCGTCTATCCCGACGCCATCGGCATCTCCGCCCGCACGGGCTATCAGCTTGACCGGGTCGCCGCCGCCATTGCCGAAAAAGTTCGCGGCGCCAAGGTGCGCATCCGCGTTCAGAGCGACGCCGGAAACGGCAAACTCCACCATTTTGTCCACACGGTCGGGGAGCGCGTAACCGAAGCCTATCAGGACAATACGGTGACGCATGAACTGACGCTGGGCCGCAACCAGCTGCCGCAACTGGAACGCCTCGGCGCACAGTCTGTCGAGAGAGTATAACTGTTTTCGAGATATTTTACCGAAGAATCTCTGCCAGTTCGGCTCGCTGCTGCGGGGTCAGGCCGCCGACCTTATCATCCAGTTCTCGGGCGCGGAAAAATTCATTCCTGGCCGGCTCATTGCTGCCCAGACGTAAAAGACATTGCGCTAAATAAAAGGTCGAGACGGTCTTTTGGGGCTGACTGTCAAGATACGCCGCCGCCGCCTTCCTGAAATCTTCGGCGGCTTTATCATATTGCCCCAGCGCAAAATGAATGGTGCCCCGCGTATCGATCAGATCGACGTAGTTGGGGGCTTGCGCCAGTCCGTTGTCGGCCAGTTGCAGCGCCCGGCGATGGTCGAACTTGTCCTGACTGAGAATCCACGCCAGATTATTGATCGCAACGACATTTTCCGGCTGAAGCTCAAGGGTGCGTTCGTAGTACGGCACGGATTCAAGCTTTTGTCCGGTCATGTGGTGCAGCATCGCCATAGCGAAAACCGCTTCGGGGCTGTTGGGTTCGCGGCCCAGAACGAGCGTCAGTATCTGTCTGGCGGCGCTGACCGTTGAAGGCGATTGATTGGCCAGCAGCGTCTGAAGGATCTGCAGCGCCATCGGGCCGCCCTGCGGATGGGACTGGTACCATTGCTCAAACGCCGCCGTCATTTCTTCAGCATTGGCCGTTTCTGCCAGCACAGTCAGCCACCGGATCAGTGCGGTGTCGGCGACCTCCGGGTCCGCCGAAAGACGCTCGTAAAGCTGTTTGGCCGGCTCGATTTGTTTGTCGGCGTAGAGCAGTTCCATATACAGCAATCGCAGCGAGATCGATTCGGACGCCGAACCGGACGCCAGCCAGTCGCCGAGCAGTTGAACGGCCTGGCCGTTTCTGTCAGCACGCTGCATCATCAGCGCCCGCATTTGCACAATCTCTTCGTCGGACGGGTATTGCTGCGCCAGACGATTGAGCGTTTCCAGCGCCACCGATGGCGAGCGCAGCGACTCGACGCGCGCCTTTGCGATAGCCAGCAAGCGGCTTTCGGGGATCGCCGCCAGTCCGCGCAGAACCGTATCCATCGCCATTCCCGGCTGATTGTTGAGCAGATACCATTCGATCAAATACCCCCACGCCGGTTCCAGACGCGGGTAATCGTTCACCAGCACCGAGAGTATCTGGATACCGTCGTCAGGCGTCCCGCCGATGCGGCTCAGCAGCAGCGCCGCTTTCCGCAACCGCAACTGAACATCGTTTGGCTGTTTCGCAATGGCTTTTTCCAGCAAGGCCGCCCCTTCCTGCTGCGTCTGCGTCTGCGCCAACAGCAGCAGCGCCGTCTGTTTTTGGGCGTCAAAAGAATCCGGCGCCAGCGCCAGTGCCTTTTGCGCCGCGTCAAGGGCCTGCGCCTCACGTCCGGCCGCGATATACAACTCACTGACGTTCAACAATACCTCCGGATCGCTGCCGGCTCGTTCAAGAATAGTACCGATGCCAGCCACGGCGTCGTCGGTTTGACCCATGGCCAGCAGCACCTGACAGCGCAGTCGGTGGACCTCGACAGTGTCATGGCGACGCAGAAACGCTTCGACCACCGCCATCGCCTGTTCCGGCTGTTTCTGCTGAAGGTGCCAGTCCGTCAGCGCGGCCTGATAGACCACGGCGTCGGGGTTTTCCGAAATGAGGTCATCGATCAGTTGCCGAGCGGCGTCGAATTGTCCGCTACGTGTTCTGAGCATCGCCAGCGACAACTTGGCACTGTCGTCGTCGGCGTTGCGAAGGATCATCTTTTCAAGCATCTCCTCGGCCGAATCCAGTCGTCCCTGACGGAGATGGCTTTGCAGTTCAAACTGCGCCAAGCGCGGATCGGTATGACCGGCGGCCAATAAATCGGCCAGCAGTTGTTCGGCCTGCCGCGTCTCCTGCGCCCGATACATCGCGCCCATCGCCGCAATCGCCAGATCCACATCGTCCGGGTGGCGAACCAGCGTATCCTGATACAGCGACATCGACAGACGCATATTGCCCGCCTGCTCATGCGCGGCGGCCAGCAGCATAACGCTCTGTTTGTCGTCCGGATTGGCGGCAAGGTTTTCGTTCAACAGGGAAACCGCCTGTGAATAGTGTTGTTCAATCTCGCCTTGCGCAAGCCAGAGCGAGACCTGCTCGATTTTCCAAATCCGTCCCGCAGCGCCTTCGATTTTTTTGATCGCGTCAATCTGCTCGGCAAGCCAGGCGGCATCTGCCTCATTGCGGCGCAGGGTCAGCAGTTGACGGCGCGAGAGGATGTCCTGCGGGTAGTCAGCCGCCATCGCGGTAAACACTGCGACGGCGTCCTGTGTTTGCCCGCTGCGGTTGTAAATATCTCCCATCAATAGCCGAACGCGACGCAGCGGCGGCCCCTCCAAACGCGATGCCGCTTCCTGCAAAATCGACAGCGCCTCCGGCGATTTATTTTGGTCGAGATACAAACTCGCCAGCAGAATGACCGGCTCGGAAGCGTCGGGATACGCCGCCATCGCCTCGCGCAGCAGCGCGGCCGACTGCTCGGTCTGCTGACGGATGGCGTAATACTCGGCCCAGGCCATTTGAAGGGATAAGGACGGACCGAAACGCTCATTGATTGCCTCCAGGGCTTGTTGGGCTTTTGTCCAGTCCTGTCGGCTCAGGGCAATGCGAAACGCCAGCAGACGATGTTGAAGCGAATCATCCGCGGCGAGCAACTCGGCCAAAATCTGATCGACGCGCCCGGCGGATTGGGGCTGTTGGGCCAACCGTTCAATTTGCGTACGCATCAGCAGGCTCTGAGCTTCCCGACTCGTCGGGCTTAGCCTGGCCGCAGACGCGGCAGATTCGGACGCGGCGGCCCATTGACGCCCCTCGGCCAAAATCCGCGCCAGCATCAGGTGGGCGGAATACGAATTGGGGTTTTGCCGGAGAAAGCGTTGCAGCGTTTCGATTGCGCTGGTTCGATCTTCCAGACGCATCGCCCCCTCGGCCAGTTTCAGATAGACCGGCTCGGCGGTATAACCCTGCACGACCGCCTCGCGCCAGTGCGTCATCGCCAGCGACCAGTCGCCGTCGCGTTCGGCCAGGAGGCCGTCCAGATAAAAAACCAGTCCACTGTTGAGGTCAAGCTCGCGCAACCCCTTCAGGGCCGCACGGGCGCTTTCGTTGTCGCCGGCCTGCAAAAACAGTTCGGCCGCATACGGCAAAAATACACCTTTCGCGTCGCCGAGATGCTCAAGGCCTGCACGGGCGACTTCGCCCGCCTTGGCTGGGTCCTGGCGTTTGGCCGCCGCAACTGCTCGGAGCTGCCATAGCTNNCCGCATAGAGGGCGTCAAGTTGCGCTTCGGCTTGCTCTAACGCATCCAGCCGCAGCCATGCGGCGGCAAGCGACAGGCGAACATCCTGATCGGACAATTCGCACTGTTCCGCTTGTTGAAGGCTTTGAATCGCCAAATCCCGCTGACCGGAATCCGCCAAGAAACGCCCCCGAAGAATATGGGCCTGCGCTTTTTGAGGATTATTGGCAACCGCCAGATCGATCCATTCGCGCGGTGTTTTGGGCAGCAGATTCGGGCGTTCCGACGCAACCTGCGCAAGCAACTCATATACCGCCGTTTCGGACGGCTCACGGGTCAGTACCTCGGTGAGCAGTTGTGCGGCGTCTTCATATTTGCGCTGCATCATCTGTGCCGCCGCCAGGCGCACGGTGATGTTACTGTCATCGCCCTTTTCCAGAAATCGTGATGCCACCAGCTCCGCCTCGGCCGGGACGTTGGCTTGCAGATACAAATCCACCAGCGACCGAGCCGCCTCAACGTTGGCTTCATCAAGTCGCAGCACATTGCGGTAGGCATTCACCGCTTGTGCATAATGCTCGCGACGGAACGGCTGAATACGGGATTGGGCGTGGCCGTATTTGAGCAAAATGTCCACATCGGTCTGATGAATTCCCAAATACTGCCCCAGCCCGGACGCCGCCGCTGACCAGCGTTCCTCTTCATACGCAACAAGGCCCCGTTCAAGTCCCTGCTCGGCCCGCTGGGTGCGGTTATACTTTCGCAGGCCGATCACCGTTACGCCGAGGGCGCAAACTCCCAGCACTAACACCAACACCAATGTCCAGTTGACGTATCCTTTTTTCATATCTCCGCTCCACAAAGTCGGATTTAAATCTCGGTTTCTCATTTCCATTTTATTGTATCGGTAAATTCGCCGCAGGACAGAAGTTTTCTCGAATATTTTAGGCCGTAGTCGCCTCTATGGGTCTGATTTGGACGAATAGCTGATTATCGGTCGTTACTTTCGCAACTCCGGCGTATCCGGCTCGACGTGTACGATGACATTGACCGGTCGGACGATCTGCTCGTGCAAATTGGATTCGAGCGTATCGGCAATCTGATGGGCGTCGGTGATGTTCAGGGCCGGATCGACCAGAATATGCAAATCGATAAAGACTTCGCGCCCGACGCTGCGGGTTCGCAATTGATGCCACTGGCGAATCCGGTTGTCGGCCTGCAGAATCGTCTCAATTTGTGTCAGCGTCTGGCGATCCACCGCCCGTTCGGAAAACTCGTGAAAACAGCCGCTGATGACCCGCACCGCCACCAGCACGATCATCAGCCCGACCGCAATGGCCGCCAATTGGTCGCCGTGCGGATAGCCCAGCTTGACCGCTGCGACGCCGACCAAAACCGCCACCGAGCTGAAAGCGTCGCTGCGATGATGCCAGGCGTTGGCATACAGCGCGGTACTGTGCGTTTTGACGGCGACGCGCCGCGTCCATTGGTAAAGCAGTTCCTTGGCAACAACCGACAAAATTGCAATGGCCATCACTGCCGAGGTCATCGTCATCGCAGGCTCAGCGTCCGGCAAATGGACTTTGGCAATCTCCAGGCCGGCTTTATAAATCATCACCAGCCCGACCGCGATCAGCGTCAGGGCCACAAACGCCGCCGAAAACGTCTCCATCCGACCGTGACCGTAGGGGTGTTTGGGATCCGGCGCTTTGCCGCCGAAATACACCCCCAAAATCACCGCCAAGTCGGTGGCGATATCCGACAGCGAATGAAACCCGTCCGCCACCAGCGCCAGCGATCCGGCCAGCAGTCCGACGGCAACTTTCACTACCGTCAATCCCAAATTGATCCACAGCCCGGCCCAAGTCACGCGGCGGATACGCCCATCGTCCTGTCGTCGGTCTGTCAGCATACTATTTACAGAACTTCGTTTCGAATAATTTCGATCTGTTCAGTCCAGCGGCGGGCCGCATCGGGGTCTTGGGTTTCCATGATGATACGCATAATCGGCTCGGTGTTGCTGGTGCGAATATGAATCCAGCCGGCCGGCAGGTCAAAGCGGCAGCCGTCGCTGGTGTCGATCCGTGCGTCCGCAAAGACCGTTTTGGCTTTTTCGATAATCGCCTGTGCCTGCTGCCTGTCGGCGGGATATTTGCTTTTGTGCATCACATAGCCGCCCAACTCGTCGGCCAGTTGCCCGACGGTCTTTCCCGTCTCGGCCATCAGCTGCAAGACCATCGCCATTGCGACCAAGCTGTCGCGGATGGGGCCGACCCGCAGATCAATCACCCCGCCGTTTCCCTCGCCGCCGATGATGCAGTTGTGTTGGACCATTGCCTCGGCGACATTGGCCTCGCCGACGGGCGTGCGGATCACCGTTGAGCCGGCGGCGGCGGCGATGTCGTCAATCATCCGCGAGGTGGAAAGATTGGCCGCGGCCGTGCCGGTTTGCTTGCTGAAAACATACTTGGCCGCCAGCGCCAGCGTGTATTCTTCGCCGATGTAGCGGCCGTTCTCATCAACAATCGCCAGCCGGTCTGCATCCGGATCTTGAGCGAATCCAATCTGTGCCTTGTGTCGCGTGACGGCCAGACACAGATCGGTCAGATTCTCCGCCGTCGGCTCCGGCGTATGGGCAAAGAGGCCGGTCGGCTCGATATTCATCGGCACAATCTCGCAGCCGAGCTTTTCGAGCAGGAATCGCCCCGCGACGCCGCCGGCGCCGTTGACGCTGTCCAGCACGACCTTGTAGTGTTTGGCCGCGATGGCCGCCGGATTGACCAGCGGCAGCACTTTGTCGGTGTGAATCCGCGGCGTTTGGCCATTGCACGAAATCTTGCCGCAGTGCACCGAATCGGCCAGCGCAAATGCCCGCTGACGATAGCGTCGAATGATGTCCTCGGCCATCGCCCGCGGCGGGGCAATGCCGTTGTCCAGTAGCAGCTTGATGCCGTTGTAGGGAACGGGGTTGTGGCTGGCCGTGATGATGACGCCGCCGTCACACCCCAGATGCCGCAGCATAATTCCCACGCCCGGCGTCGAGCAGATGCTCAAATCGACCACATCCACCCCGCCGGCCGTCAGGCCCGCGGCCACCGCCGAAAACATCATCGCCCCGGACGGACGCGAGTCTCGACCGACGGCAACGGTCAGTTTTTTATCCGGCTTGTGCGTTCGTAAAAACGCTGCGAACGCACATCCATACGCGGCGGCGATCTCCGGCGATAAATTCTCGCCGATGATCCCCCGCATTCCGCTGATGCTGATAATCAATTCTTGAGACATCAAAACCTTTCTTAAGTTCACTGTGATTGGAAAAAGAGGATAGAGGTTAGAAGATAGAAGTTAGATACTACTTTCCGGCTTCAACCGTCTGATTTCTGTTTTCCCAATTTTCCATCAAACTAAACAACATCGCATTGGCTTCTTGATAACGGCTGTCCAGCCGCTGAAATTCCTCTGTGCTGATATAGTTACAATCCATTGAAAAATTCAACCATCCTCGCGTCTCTTCTCCCGAACCCAAGGCATCGTTCAAATGCCGTACAAAAACCTGTAGATATCTTCGCTTTGCATATCCTTCTCGTATGTTAATTGCAGCCGAACGGGACGATCTTCGTATTTGATCGGTCAACGAATAGGTCTCTTCTCTGGGAAACCGTTTGGATATTTCAAACACTTCCATTGCCAACTGATACGCAAGCCGATACACCTTCAAGTCATTGACACTTTTAATAGGACCGCCCATCATCCAACCTCTATCTTCTAACCTCTATCATCTATTTTCTATCCTCATATCTTTCGCGAATGCTCAAGCGTGTACTTGAGCTTGGCGACCACATCCTCAACCTGGTTATCTTTGAGCGATAAGATATCCCGCAGCGCCTGGCCGATATGCGGCAGATACGTTTCGATGTAGCCGCGTTTGACCATTTCTTCCTTGATGCGTTTCTGGCGGCGGACGTGGATACCCAGCTTGCGCCCGCATTCCTGTATCGCCAGCTTAAGCTCCTTGATAATCTCCGGATAATGGGCGACGGCCTCTTTGCTCTCGGACGTAAACGGCACCCAGACCGAGGCGATATGCACCATCAAGAGCAGCGGCCCGGCGGGCAGGGCGCCTTTGCTTTGGCTGAGGCCGTAGTTGCGCCAATTGGTTTCCAGCACCGCCTTGTACGTCGCGCACGCCGACTGCTGATACAGCAGAGGCACACGGTTGGCAAACCGCACCAGCCGCATCAGCGGTTCTTTGTCGTCGCCGTTGCCGTCGGTGTTTTTGCAGCCCCACGCCAGCGCCGCCTCGATGATAAACGGGTTGCCGCGATAGACGGCCGGCTTGCGCGTGCAGCTTTCATAAAAATCCGCTTCCACCACGCGTTTGAGTCCGTCGATCAGTTTCTCTTCGCCGATGGGCGCGATGCAGTCGGTCGGAGGCGCCAGCAGCTTGGTGCTGTTGATCGCCGCGCGCAGTGTCTCGACCTCTTTGAGCGTGATGGCATTGGGTCGCAGATTGACCGACAGCTTGGCCTTTTTACAGATGGCCTCAGCCACACGGGCGCTGACCCGCGAAAACTCCAGATGCAGAAACTCCCGCAGCTTTTTCGAGTCGCTCTGTCGAGCCATCTTAAACAGCACCCCCAGCTCTACGCCGTAAGGATGCGGTTTGATCTCCAACGGAATAAACGGCAGTTCCTGCGTCTGACGCGGATACTCGGTTACGCTTCCGTCGGGCGTCGAATAGGTGATCGTCGCGTGCGGATTGGCCATCGCCGTCTGCGTCAGATATTCATCGACACTTTGCTTGCCCTTCTGGTAGCGGCCTTCCAGTGTAATCGTGACGCTCGTTCCGGTCGGCAGGTCAAATTCGCACTCTTCGTCGAGCATCACGTCGGGCCGGTTGTTCGTGGTGTCGATCTGGACATGATAATGCATCGCCGATTTTTTGGGATTCGTGCGTGTGATAATCTGTACCGGCTCGCCCGTGGTCAAGAGGCCGTACATCCCCGCAGCGCTGATGCCGATGCCCTGCTGGCCGCGGCTCATCTTGAGCATATGAAACTTGCTGCCGTACAGCAGGCGGGCAAAAATATTCGGCACTTGTTTGGCCACAATGCCAGGCCCGTTGTCTTTGACGGTTACGCGAAACTTATTGTCGCTACCGTCAAACGCTGAAATAGACACCGTAATCGTCGGCCGAATATGGGCGTCTTCGCAGGCGTCCAGCGCGTTGTCCACAGCCTCTTTGATCGCCGTCAACAAGGCCTTTCGCGGATTGTCAAACCCCAGCAAATGGCGGTTTTTGGCAAAAAACTCGCTGATGCTGATATCCCGCTGTTTGGTGGCCATACTCTCGGCGGTCGCGGCCTGATGCGTGCGGCGAGAGCGTTTTTTTCCAGTGTTCGCCGCGGCGGTCGTCTCGCTCTCCGCCGGCGGATCCATCACCGCAACCGCCGCCTCAAACTCCGCCGGCGACTCAAACAAATTCGGCTCGGTCGAATCCTTCGTCTTCCGTTTTGACATTCCATTGAACTCCTGATGCATTTGTATAAGAGAACAGAGGACAGAAGTCAGAGATCAGATCGACCTCTCTGCCCTCTGCCCTCTGCCCTCTGTCTTCTGTCTTCTGGCGCTTAAAGCAGTTTGCACACGTACATTTCGTTGACAAATTCCAGCCCCGACAACTCCGTCGCGGCCTTTTCATCCGGCGTCTTATCGAGGCTGACTGCCAGGATGGCCTTCTGTTCTTTCAGATTGTGGCCGACACCCATCGTATTGATATTGATGCCGTGATTGCCCAGCGTTGTGCCGACCGCCCCGATCACGCCGGGTTTGTCGTCGTTGAAGATGACCATCATCGTGCCTTCCGGCGTCACTTCAATGTCAAAGCCGTCGATCTCGATGATCCGCAAGAGACAGCCGCCATACACCGTGCCGCAAATCGTGCGTGTCACCTTGTCGGTCTGCACCTTTGCGGTATAGCTGGATTCGAGGTCTTTGATCTCTGCGTTCTTGGTTACATCGACGCTGATGCCGCGATCTTTGGCCAGCAAGCCCACATTGACGATATTGACCACCGAATCAAAATGCGGCTGCAAGAGGCCGATGGTAAACGCCGTCGTTACGGCGTCCACTTGCTTTTCAGCAATGGCCCCGCGATATTCTACCTTGACGCTCTTGATGTGGCCCGGCGCCAGCGTGGTCATCATCGACCCGATGCGCTGCGCCAGCTCGGCATAGCGACAGACGATCGGCGGCGTTCCGGCGCCCATCGCCGGGGCGTTGAGAGCATTGCGAATCGGCCCGCCCTTGATCGCGTCGGCCAGAATCTGCGCCGCCTCGACCGCCACCTCGATCTGGGCCTCTTCGGTGCTGGCCCCCAAATGCGGCGTTACCAGGCAGTTGGGACACTCGGTAAACCGTGTGTTGTCCGGCGGCTCTTTGGCAAACACGTCCAGCGCCGCAGCGGCAATCGTCCCGGCCGACAGCGCGTTGTACAGGTCGTCTTCATTGATGATCCCGCCGCGGGCACAGTTGACAATCCGGCACGTCGGCTTCATCATCTTCAGTTCTTTGGCCCCGATCATATTGATCGTCTGCTCATTGCGCGGCAGATGCAGCGAAATAAAGTCCGCCTCTTGGTAAATACGCTCGAGTTTGTCGGTCACCTCGATGCCCAGTTCTTCGGCTTGCTTCGGCGCCGCAAACGGATCGTACCCGATGACGTTCATATTAAAGCCCAGGGCCATCCGCACCACCGCCATCCCGATGCGCCCCAATCCGATCACGCCAAGTGTCTTGTTGTTCAGTTGGTTGCCGGTATAGCTCTTGCGATCCCATGTGCCGGCCTTGAGGCTGTTGCACGCCGGCACCACATTGCGGCTCATCGCCAGCATCAGCGCCATCGTATGCTCGGCAGCGCTCATCGTATTGCCGCCGGGCGTGTTCATCACCATCACGCCTTTGCGCGTCGCCGCCGGAATATCGATATTGTCAACTCCTACGCCCGCACGCGCTACGCCTTTCAGCTTGCCGGACTTCTCAAGCACCTTGGCCGTTACCTGCGTGGCGCTGCGGATAATCAGGCCGTCATACTCGCCGATGATGTTCGCCAGTTCGTCTTCGCTCAATCCCGTCCGTACCACCGGCTCAAAATCAGGCATCGCCTTAAGCAGATCAATCCCTTCCTGGGCCAGCTTGTCGCTGATCAAAATCTTGTACATGTAAGCCTCCTAAAAAGTTTCCAGTTCAAATATCTCTTGCGATGAGACCCGTTCATCCGAATGCCGATAATGCATCTTGGCAACGGGATACAAATTTCGTAAAATACAATGCGCCGAGCCGTCGGTCAGACGCGATAAAGTCTCCGCGCGATCGCCCTGGCCAAGTTCAATTACAATATCATGCATTTTCCCCTGCTGTACCTCCGGCCAGAGGGTCTGGCCTGTGACGGCATCCAAAAGGACCGTGCGCGTCAGCATTCGGCCGGAATGATAATTGCGAATGTGCATCGGAAGCAGTTCATAATCTTCAATGCGTACAAACAACACCAGTTCCGCTCCGGTCTGCAACGCAACCGCTTGAGGGGACTGTATCACGTGACGCGAGGCGTTCGGCTCCGCTTGTTCCCAAATGATATTTTGCGGATTAACCTTAACCCGCGTAAGCAGATAGTTGCGGATTGCCCTGCCCAGCGCCTCGGCCGCATCCGGATCCGCCGCCGCCGAACGCGGTGCCTCAACCCAAATATAAATCTTTCTGTCCTGATGAGCGGTCAGATTGTAGGTCGGCTGGATTTTGCTGTAAATGTTATCGCTCGGGCACCCGGCGACCCATAGACACAGGGCCGCAGCAAGCAATGCCTTCGTCCATTTAAAATTGTCTTTGACAAAATGCATTTAAATCCTTGGATTTACTGTCCGGAACTTATAGTCCTCACCAGCACAACGGCCCAGCCGGCCAGCAGGACGAGGATCGCGCCGATGACAAGCCACTTGACCCCGACCGCCGTAAGCAGCCGCCGCGGAAAGCCGAAATCTATCCCAAACACGGCCATAAGTAAAGCATAAATTGCCGCCGCGACCCCTGCCGCACAAAAAAAAGCCGCCGCCGGCTGCGTGAAGAACGCCTGCACCGGATGCCCCGTTGCAAACAGTTGCCCTGCGTGCGTCCACCCACACCCCGGACACGGCAGCCCGTACCGCTGCTTAAAGCCGCAAATTCCCAGCCAGAACCTAAGATTAAGGTGTTCATTGGCCGACAACCACAGCACCGCCCATGCACCACACACCGCCAAGAATACCCCCGCCGCGATCAGGCGCCCCTTCGGCGAACATTTCGGCCGTGAAATTGCGGAATTTGAATATTGTTCATTCGACATAAGCCTGATAAAATAGGCCCCGCCAACACGAAAGTCAAGATTGAAAGGAACTTCAATGAAGTTGTCACATACTGAGTTGAGCCAGATGCTGGAAACCGCTGTCGTGGCGGCGCGACTGGCCGGGCAACGGGCGATGGAAGAACTGCGCTATGTCGCCCGCTCGATCAAAAACGGCACCACGGGGGGCGAGATGGTCACTCAGGCCGACCCCATCTGCCAAAAGCTCATCATCGACCGCATCCGCGAAAACTTCCCCGACCACGGCTTTCTGGCCGAGGAAGGCACCGACGGTAAGCCCCTCAAATGGCTCCCCCGCGGCGAGGAGGCGATCTGGTGGATCATCGACCCCATCGACGGCACGAACAACTACGCGAACAGATTGCCGTGTTTTTCGGTCAGTATCGCCGCCTTTTTTGAAGGCCGACCGATTGTCGCCGTCATCTTTGACCCGGCCAACGACTCGATGTTCACCGCCGTGCAAGACGGCGATGCCCAGCTTAACACCGTCCGCATCACCGTCAACGACGATAAACTCAACAAATTCGCCCTCTTTGCCATTGAAGGC